>Ga0153932_1000242_pt1 | contig 19913 bp, 14 predicted proteins | sample TSNJ016MetaG_FD_102273 | JGI IMG/M metagenome (GOLD analysis project Ga0153932, IMG submission 102273) | Attine ant fungus gardens microbial communities from New Jersey, USA - TSNJ016 MetaG | ecosystem: Host-associated > Fungi > Mycelium > Unclassified | place: USA: New Jersey, Wharton State...
CCCCCGTCCATTGCCCAGCTTACCGCCTCGTCGAACTACCCCCGGCCTACGGTCTACCGCATTCTCGGGGCCCTGATCGCCGAAGGCCTGGTCGTCGAAACGCCGCGCGGCGGAACCTATTCGCTAGGTCCTCGTTTGCTATCCCTGGCAAGCCGAAGCTGGGAGCGCTCGGACCTCCGCATAGCCGCCAGCGAGGCACTCCAGACCTTGCGCGACCTTACCCAGGAAACCGTTCACCTCGCCGTGCGCAGCGGCTCTGAAATGGTCTACATCGAAAAGCTGGAAAGCCCGCACGCCGTGCGCATGGCATCGCGGATAGGCACACGCGTCACACTGTATTCAAGCTCCGTCGGCAAAGCCTATCTGTCTTCACTCAAGGGCCCGGACCGCGACGCGCTACTCGCCACCCTGAATTTCGAGCGCTTCACGCCGAATACGATCATCGAACGCACCGCACTCGATACCGAACTCAATGAAACCCACGCTCGCGGCTACGCCGAAGATCGTGAAGAAAACGAGCAGCAGATCTTTTGCTACGGCAGCGCAGTCCTGGGAGCAAACGGCGAGCCGATCGCATGCGTCAGCATCAGCATTCCCCTATACAGGAAAAGCACAACGCCGATGGAAACCTACATCGCGCCGTTGAAAGACGCTTGCCGCGTAATCGCCGAAGGAGTCGGCCCGGGCTCGCGCTGAGTGCAAGTCGATCGAGCAGGGTCACTCATCATCGGACAGGTATTATTCAATCGAATCTCTCTTCTCAAACGGATACCCCATGATCACTTGCTACCTTCGTTACATTATCAATCCGTCGAAACTCAAAGAGTTCGAAGCCTACGGCAAGATGTGGATTCCGTTAGTCGAGAAATTCGGTGGCCAGCATCACGGCTATTTCCTGCCGTCGGAGGGAGCCAACAACGTCGCGCTAGCGATGTTCTCGTTTCCGAGCCTGGCGATGTACGAAAGCTACCGTGAACAGTCGCAGCTTGATCCGGAATGCCAGGCAGCATTCAAATATGCCGACGAAACACAGTGCATCGTCAGCTACGAACGCAGCTTCTTTCGTCCCGTCTTCAGTTAACCGCGAGCGCAAAATTAAAATGCCGGGAGAACATCCCCGGCATATCAAAGTCTAGCGCCAAGTGCACCGCGCTAAGTCTCGGCCTTCCCGCTCATCGAGCCAAAGGCCACATTCATCTGCTTAGCAACTCACTTAGAACCGGGTACGCAAACCAATAGTCGCAGCAACCTGGCTATTTGTCGACGACGCGGTCAACCCGTTGATGTCAGCGGTCAGGCCCGAATCACCCGTACCGTTCACGTGCTGATACACGCCTTGCAGATACACATCGGTACGCTTGGACAGCGCGTATGCCGTCTGCAAGGTCACCTGGTTATATCTCGGGCTCACCCCATCCAGGCTCGCATCGGTAAAGGTGTAGGCGCCCGACACTGTCCACGCCGGCGTGAAGTTGTAGCGGCCGTTCACCTCATAGTTGGTGAAGCGCGCACTGCCGCCCGCCAGAGCAATGCCGTTGGTCGTCCCGGAGGCCGACGAGCCGATACCCGTCAAGTTGTTTAACTGAGTCTGCGTGAACACGAAGCCGACATTTGCTGCGCCGAACGCGTAGTTGACGCCCCCGCCGTAGGTGCGTTGACGGCCCGCTGCGAACGTGGCGTCGGCAGTCACGGCACCCGATGAGTTCAGCGTGGAGCCCGCGCTGTTGAGTTGCATGTAGCTGGCCGCGGCAGACAAAGGACCATAGTTATATGACACGCCCAGACTGTATGCCCGGTTGTCGGAGAACCCCCCCGCGTCGTTCGAGAAGCCATACAAACCGCCGAACTTGAAGCCGCCATAGTTGACGCTCTGATACTTGACCGAGTTGTTGATGCGGAACGAGTTATCAAGGTTGTCGTTATCGAATGGATGAGCGGCCTGCGTGCCGCCGAACTGCGTGCCGGTCAGAGCGAGCGGGCCAACATAGTCGACCATCGAGTCGTACTGCCGGCCGAGGGTGATGGCGCCAGCCTGGTCACTCGACAAACCAACGAACGCCTGACGGCCGAACTCCAGGCCGTTTTGGCCTAACTTGCCGTTGTCGATATTAAAACCGTTTTCCAACGTAAAGATGGCCTTGAGACCACCACCCAGGTCTTCGGAGCCTCGCAGGCCCCAACGGCTGCCGTTGACTTGACCGCTGGTCGCCTGGACGTTTTTGCTGCCGCCCTGGTTATTGGTGTAGGTAATGCCCGCGTCGATCAGGCCATAGAGGGTCACGCTGTTCTGCGCGTGTGCCGCTCCGGCGAAAGTGCCCAAGACACCGAGAGCAAGAAGGGATTTCTTCATTTCAATTTCTCCGAAAATACGATTGAGCAACGCGGTCCGCATGGCCTTTTTCACAGGCTGCAAACACCGCGATCCCGTCAGATAAACGCGCATCGCTGCGCGTACTGATCGACGTCGCCGTACGTCGATCAGACGGACACCATTAAACAGCGGCGTTTTGCGAGCACCGTTGGCAGCGGACAACAGGCATGCTTACCAAGCGTTGCGCCGGGTCAAAACCGTAATGCAATGGTTTGCGTTGAACAGGGCCCTTGAAGGAATGCGGCAGGCTGGCAAAACGTTTCGTGGAAAGGCATGCGCGGGTGTTCTCGTGCTAACGCCGGCAAGACGCGGGACGTTATCAATTGTCCGACGCGTACCTTGCGGTCATGAAGGGGAACATTCTGGAATAATTTGGCGACACATTAAACGCGGATAAGTGGCGCCTAGTGAAAGGGGAGAAACGACAGCTGCTCTAACTAAGCCACCATCGAAACGTAAACAAGCGATCGTCCTGAAGACGTGACCGCATCCCCGAATAGTCAAGCAGGTTGCGCCAATTCCTCACCAAGCATTTCACCGTGTCTCCAGGCACGCACTCTGTATCCGTCACGAGTGCCGCCTTAAGCGCCCTTCCCGCGTGAGAAAGATAGTCCAGAGCTTGCAGCAAACCTGATCGGAGGCTTTAGCCACAAGCCTGACCGCCCTGCCCACGTATCGCATCTCTTTTCGCCGTCTCGACGATCAACCGATGCACACCCTATTTCCAGTGAGAAATACGGTAACGAAGCGGTAACGCACCGCGTCATATAGCGAGCTACTTTAGTGACTCGTCTAGCGACTTGCATGCGAGGGCAGTCACCATGAAACAGATTCTTTCAGCACAGGTTCTTGCAGCGGTTCTGCGAGCCAGTTCAACGCCGTTGTTTTCGGAAATGCTCGTAGCAATGTCGGCGGGCCGGGAACGCGCAGCGCTCTTCCGTCATACAGCGGAAGACACGGCCGCCTCGCGGCGAAACCGCGCCCGCTAATACCAGGGGATCCCAGCGGCAACAAGGAAAAGAGATTCCTGCTCTTTTTCGAATCCGCCTGTAACTGAACCTAAAGACAGCTCGCCTGCCCCAAAGCTGCTGTTCGCCCTTTGAAACCTTACTCACTAAATAAGGATAACAAACTATGCCATTGGTGAAAGAAAAAATCGATACACCGGTTCGAGCAGAAAGTATAGAAAAGATAGATCTGCCTGAGTCCGTGCGAGTTGCTTCCATCGAACGTATCGAACTCGAACCTGACGGTCAACATATGGTGGTGCATAGCGACCGCGCAACCTTGACGTTCCATTACTCGGTATTCCGCGAACTGCTCGCCGTGCTTCCCGCCGCGATCATGCAATCAGAGCGAATGCTCGAGCGAACGCCCCACATCAACTTCGCGATGGGCTGCGAAGGATGGGAGCTCGGCGCGATCGACAGCGGCAAGAGCCTGGTCCTTACGTTCCGGCTGCAAGGCGGCGCCAACATTTCCTTCTGCCTTCCCCGGGAACAAATTCCTCCGATGGTCGACGCGCTGATATCGGCGGCACGACTGGTTCAGATTCCAGCGCACGCGAGCGGCCCCTTGCAATAACCCGATAACCGTATCTCCGGCTCGTGCAACGAATTTCCTGAGCGGCCAGAAGACGCAAGTCCCGGCCAGCACGGCACCGAACACGTCCGATCACGTCTGATAAGACGCGCAAAAGCAGGGCAACACATTCGGGCCGATATGCTCGTCAAGTACATCAAATGAAATTCAACTTTCGACCCTTCCGACTCTTCCGGAAATCGCGCACCGCTCACTCGGCCGTCGCCATTGCATTGAACGTTTTCCTGGCTCCTTCCGTCTATGCAGCGACCAGCAGTTTTGTCATCCGGGACATACAGATCGAGGGCCTGAAGCGCATTGAGCCCAGCTCGGTCTTCGCCTACGTCCCGCTCAAGCGAGGCGATGTCTTCTCAGACGACAAAGCGTCCGAAACCATCCGCGCTCTCCACGCAACCGGTTTCTTCGACGACGTTCAGGTCGAGACGCTAGGGAATGTGGTCATTGTGAAAGTACAGGAGCGCGCTGCTGTCTCGTCAATCGACTTTGCAGGCATCCACGAGTTCGACAAGGACAACCTCACCAAAGCATTGCACTCAGTCGGCTTGTCGCAAGGCAGCACATACGACAAGGCGCTTGTCAGCAAAGCCGAACAGGAACTGAAACGCCAATACCTGACACGCGGTTATTACGCCGCCGAGGTGAGCACCACGGTCACGCCGATCGACCGCAACCGGGTATCCATCCTGTTCTCGGTCACCGAAGGTCCAAGCGCGAAAATTCGCCAGATCAACTTCATGGGCAATCAGGTTGTCAGCTCGGCGACACTGCTCGACGAAATGCAGTTATCGACGCCAAACTGGTTTTCCTGGTACACGAAGAACGACCTCTACGCGAAAGACAAGCTAACGGGCGATCTGGAAAAGGTGCGCTCGTATTACCTGGACCGCGGCTATCTGGAGTTCAACATTGACTCCACGCAAGTGTCGATCTCGCCCGACAAGAAAGACATGTACCTGACCGTCACTATTCATGAGGGCGAGCCGTACACTATTTCAAGCATCCGGCTAGGTGGCAACTTGCTCGATCGCAACGCCGAGCTGCAAAAGCTGGTGTTGATTCACGCGGGCGAACGTTTCTCGGCCGAAAAATTACAGGCCACGACCCAGGGACTGGTAGACAAGCTAGGAGAGTATGGCTATGCGTTCGCACAGGTCAACGCCCAGCCGGAGATCGATCAGGTTCATCACACGGTCGCGTTGACATTGCAGGTCGATCCGGGGCGCCGCGTATATGTGCGCCGCGTGAACATTGAAGGCAACACCCGGACGCGCGACGAAGTGATACGCCGCGAAATGCGCCAGATTGAAAGCTCATGGTTCGACAGCAGCCGGCTGAAGCTCTCGAAGGAACGGATTGATCGGCTAGGCTACTTTACGAACACCGAGGTCACCACAGTGCCGGTTCCGGGCACCACCGACGAGGTCGATGTAGACGTGAAGGTGGAAGAGAAACCAACGGGCGCGATCACGCTGGGCGCAGGCTATGACTCGAGCGACAAGGTCGTGTTGTCCGCGGGCGTATCGCAAGACAACGTGTTTGGCTCTGGAACAACGCTCGCACTAAACGTGAATACGGCAGCGACGTACCGGACCCTGTCTGTCACGCAAACCGATCCGTACTTTACGATCGATGGCATCAAGCGCATCACCGACATGTACTACCGGACCACCTACCCGCTTTACAACTTTAGCGACACGAGTTTTCGTATTACGTCGGTCGGCGCGGATATGAAGTTCGGCATACCGTTCTCCGAGTCGGACGTGGTTTATTTTGGCGCCGGCTTCGAGCAGGACCGGTTCAACACGGACTCGACCACGCCGCAAAGCTACCTGGATTATGTTGCCGAGTTCGGTCGCGTGGTGAACAACGTCCCGGTCACGGTGGGCTGGTCGCACGACGCACGCGACAGTGCGCTGATCCCGAGCAAAGGCTATTTCCTCCAGGCCAACGGAGAGCTTGGAACACCAGCAGGAAATACCCAGTACTACAAATCAGATGTTCAGGCTCAGTACTATTACACGCCGGCCCGGGGTTTCATTTTCGGCATGAACTTCCAGGCGGGCTATGGCCACGGCATAAGCGGCGACGCCTACCCCATCTTCAAGAACTACTATGGCGGCGGGATTGGATCGGTGCGGGGCTACGAGTCCGGTTCGCTCGGACCTCGCGACGCTACGACCGGCGATCCTATCGGCGGGTCGAAAATGATCGTCGGCAATATAGAAATGACTTTCCCGCTACCCGGTACGGGTTACGACCGTACCCTGCGCGTCTTTACTTTTGTCGACGGCGGCAACGTCTGGGGCAACGAGGGCGACAGCGTGGGTGCCAATGGCCTGCGATACAGCTATGGCGCGGGACTTGAGTGGATCTCCCCTATCGGACCGCTCAAGCTGGACTTCGGTTTGCCGATCGTGCGGCACGCGGGAGACCAATACCAGAAATTCCAGTTCCAGATTGGCACGTCGTTCTAGCCCGTGCAGTCAGCAGACACGCTCATCGGGCTCACGCCGCGCGTGCGCCATATCGCCGTCGCAGTGGCGATCGCCATGTCTCTCGCACCCGCGCCCGCGCTCGCGCAACTCAGTGGCGCCGCAGCACAGTCTGAACCCATCGATCCGCCGTGGGGCCTTCGACTCGCTCCTGAAATGACCGAGCATCCGATACCGCCAAACACGTCTACCGCCGTATTTGGAATAGGCGATGCGGCAGACGGCGACGAGGACCGCGACCTGTCGCTCAAGGGTCACGGAGAGCTTCGGCGCAGCGCGGCTATTGTCAAAGGCGACGCCGTTCATTACGACATCGACCGCAACGTGACCGATGCATACGGTCACGTGCGCATAGTCGATAACTACGATGTCTTTGCCGGCCCCGAAGCCCATCTGCAGGTCGAGGCCGACGAAGGCACCATGACCACCCCGACCTATCACTTCAACCTGACAGGCGGTTCGGGGAGTGCCGATAGCATCGATCTGATCGATAACGAACGTTCAGTCGTGCATCACGGCACCTACACCGGATGTCAATGCGAAACCGACCCGGCCTGGTACCTCAAGGCAGCAAGTTTCGACATGGACCAGGGGTCGAACGAAGGCATTGCTCACAACGGCGTGTTGTTCTTCCAGGGCGTGCCCATTTTTGCAAGTCCGTGGTTGTCGTTTCCACTGTCCAGCGCTCGTCAAAGCGGCTTTCTTCCACCTACTTTCTCGCTGAGTTCGACGAATGGATTCGACCTCACCGTACCGTATTATTTCAACATTGCGCCGAACTACGACCTGACCGTAACGCCGCGCTACATGTCCAAACGCGGCGCGATGCTGACAACAAATTACCGCTATCTATCGCCGGCCTATTCTGGTTCAGTGACGATTGCTTATTTACCCGACGACGCCCTGACCAGGACCAACCGTTATTCGATCAACGTCACGCACAACCAGAATTTTGGCGGTGGCTTGGCAGCGTATGTTAACTATTCGAAGGTGTCGGACGTCAACGTGACCACGGACCTTAACTCGAATACCGCGTCGCTGGTCAATGGGCAGGACATCTTCCAGCAAGAGGCGGGCGTGACCTACAACAACGGTCCATGGTCGGTGCTGGCGCGGGAACAGCGTTGGCAATCGTTCAGCACCGCGCCGCCCTACAATCGTGCGCCTGAACTGGACGTCAAATACAATCAGTACAACATGGGCGGATTTGATTTCGGCGCCGAGGCTGACGTCACGCGCTTCACCATTTCCACGGCCGACTCCACGGAAGGCAGCCGATTTGCATTCAATCCCTACGTCAGTTATCCGCTATCCGGTCCGGGATGGTTCGTCACGCCAAAGGTTCAGTGGCACTACGTGGCTTACGACCTGTCGTCAATCGGAAGCACCGCCCCAACGGGCCAGCCGAACAGCTTCTCGTTCAATGTGCCCACACTCAGCCTGGACTCAGGCCTCGTGTTCGAACGCAGCATTCGTCTGTTTGGAACGGACTATATCCAGACGCTGGAACCTCGGCTCTACTACGTCTATACGCCGTATCGGAACCAGACGTTCGCACCGGTCTTCGACACCGGCGAGGAGGACTTTGGACTGGCCCAGATCTTCACCGACAACACCTTCGTTGGCGGCGATCGGGTTGCCGACCTGAACCGTTTGACTGCCGCCATTACAACCCGCTTCATCAATCAGGCGACGGGCGATGAACGGGCCCGCTTCGTGGTCGCGCAAGAATACTATTTCACCAACCCGCAAGTGGTCCTGGAGCCGGGCGAATCCGTGACCGACGTGCGCGGAAGCGACGTCATTGTCGGGGCCTCACTGAAGATAGGCCCGGGCCTCACGACCGAGCAAGCGGTGCAATACGACGAGCAACGCAACCAGCTGGATCAGGGCACCTCCGGCTTCACCTGGAAACCGGGAGATCGGGAAGTAGTCAGTTTTGCTTATCGATATACCCGCGCCGATGAGGACCTGGAAAACGAAGCGGAAAACCAGATCGTGACATCCGGTCAATGGCCGCTGACCAGAAAGCTCTACGCGGTCGGGCAGGCCAATTACGACATGGTTGCGCATCGTCTGGTGGCGGGGTTGCTCGGCATTCGGTACGACGCCGATTGCTGGTCGCTCAGCTTCGCGGTGCAGAAATACACGAATATAGCGACCTCGACGACCACGGCCAGCAGCGCTACCCGCGTCCTGTTGCAGCTTCAATTCAAGGGTCTGACGAAGATCGATAACGGGCTGTCCGAGCAATTTAAAGCGAGCATTCCCGGCTATACGCCATTGCCTTCACCGCCCGAACCAGAGTCGCGATTCTCGAATTATGAATGACAACGCTGTTAGATCGCTCGTGCGTACACATCGGCGTGGATGGAAGGGTTTAAAATCGTCGTTGGCAAAGTCGAATCCAGCAAGCAGGAGCAAACGATGAACAAGGCATTAAAAGGCATACATCACGCCGCAGCAGACGGCTACGCCACCACGACCACTGCGGAAACCTATGTCCGCGGCCGGCCTGATTACCCGCCTGAGATCGCGGACTGGTTGCGTGATCAGCTCGGGCTTCGCGCTGGAACAACCGTCGTGGATCTCGGCGCGGGCACCGGAAAATTTACGCCGCGGTTGATCGGCACGGGCGCCAGGGTGATCGCGGTCGAACCCGTCGCCGCGATGCTCGGGAAGCTGTCCGCAGCGCTTCCGCAAGTGGAGACGCACGCGGGCACAGCTGACTCAATCCCGCTTCCCGATGCATCGGTTGATGCAGTGGTGTGCGCGCAATCATTCCATTGGTTCTCGACGCACGCTGCGCTGGCGGAAATACTTCGGGTCTTGAAACCGGGCGGCAAGCTCGGTCTGATCTGGAACCTAAGGGACGCCGGCGTGCCGTGGGTCGCCCGGCTCGACGCGATCGTGAATCGAGTGGAAGGCGATACCCCGCGTTATTACACCGGCGCCTGGCGAGCCGCGTTTCCACACGAAGGCTTTGGCGCGCTCAATGAACACCATTTCAGCATCGGTCATACGGGGTCGCCGGAGGACGTAATCGTGAACCGCGTGCGCTCCACCAGCTTTATTGCGGCGCTCGCAGCGGACGCGCGCGAGAAGATCGACAGCGAAGTCAGGGCGCTGATCGCCGCTGAACCACTGCTCGCGGATAAAGACGTGGTCACGGTTCCTTACGAGACTGCGGCGTTTTATGTCGAGAAGCTCGCACGCTAAACGGCGATCAGGAATGAGGAGTGCTCCGTCGTAGCCGTGCCTTGCACACGCGCGGCACTTCTCTGTCACAGTGGAGGCCTGCATGCCAGCTCCACTCACTGACGACTCGATCTCCATGACTCTCGGCAATAACGGCGTTTCTCCCGCACTCGAATGTCGCGGCTTGAGCAAGGCATACGGCGCTGGCCGGGTGTTACTGGCAAACCTCGATTTCTCGCTTGATCCCGGGGAATTCGTTGCGATCATGGGTGACTCGGGTGTCGGCAAGTCGACGCTTCTGAACCTGATCGCGGGCCTCGATCAAGCCGACAGCGGCGAAGTGCTGATCGACGGCGCGGCGATCTCCAATCTCGACGATAACGCCGCCACTCGCCTCCGGCGTCAAAAACTCGGCTTCGTGTTCCAGGCGTTTCACGTCCTGCCGCATCTCACGCTGGTTCAAAATGTCGCGCTTCCGCTATTGCTCAACGACACGTCACCCGCTCGTGCGCTCGACTTGCTTGAAGCGGTCGGCCTGGGCGGACGCGGCGATGATTTCCCGCGACAGCTATCGGGTGGAGAATTGCAGCGCGTTGCCATCGCCCGTGCGCTCGTGCATCGGCCCACGTTGATCCTGGCCGACGAACCCACCGGTAACCTCGATCCGGAAACCGCGCAAGAGGTGCTCTCGCTGTTCCGTGCGGAGATCAAGGCGAACGGCGCCGCAGCCATCATGGTCACGCACTCCATCGCGGCAGCAGCGAGCGCGGACAGGATACTTATTCTGAGCGAGCATGGGTTGCACGCCGCGCAACCGGCGCGGTCCGCCGGTGAACGCTCGTGAGTCAGCTTGTGACGGAACCCTCCCGGCGGATCGCCGGTGGCCAGCTCCTCGCGCGCTGGCTGCTCGGTGCGGAGTGGCGCAGTCATCCGGCTCGCGCAATAGTCGCGATCGCAACCATTGCGCTAGGCGTGGCGCTCGGCTATGCCGTGCAACTCATCAACAGTGCCGCGTTCAACGAGTTTTCCGCAGCCGCCAAGAGCCTTTCCGGCGAGGCCGACTTGCAAGTCCGTGGCGCTCAGCCCACCTTCGATGAAAACTGGTACCCGCGTCTCGCGACAACACCGGGCGTGGCGCTCGCCAGCCCCGTTCTGGATCTGGACGTAACCGTGCCCGGGCAGACCGCTGCGTTGAAAGTGCTTGGCATCGATGTCCTCAGGGCGAGCCGCATCGCGCCCGAACTGATCGGCGTGCCAGCTGCGCAGCGTCCTCTCGATACCCTTTCCGACGATGCCATCTTCCTCTCATCCGCTGCGCAACAGTGGCTTCACGCGACGCCCGGCGAATATATCGGGCTCCTTAGCGGTACATCGACAGTACGTTTCCGGGTAGCCGGCGGCCTGGTCAGGACGCGCCCTGGACAACGGGTCGCGGTAATGGATATCGCCGCCGCCCAGTGGCGTTTCGGACTCGAAGGGAAACTCTCTCGCATCGACTTGCAACTGCAACGCGGCGTCGACCGGGATCGCTTCAAACGCGAGTTGCAGGAGCGGCTTGGCAACCAACTGGTCGTAGCCGAAACACGCGACGATGAAAACCGCACCGACCGCCTCTCTCGCGCTTACCGCATCAACATGAATGTGCTCGCGCTGGTGGCGCTTTTCACCGGCGCATTTCTCGTGTTCTCGACGCAAGCGTTAGCGGTCGTCCGCCGCCGCGCGCAGTTCGCGATGCTTCGCGTACTGGGCTATACACGCCGCCAGCTTCTACGCCAGATATTGATGGAAGGCGCGCTTCTTGGTGTGTTTGGCTCTGTGCTCGGCCTCGTGCTGGGCTACGTGCTGTCGAGCATCGCGCTGCGTTTCTTCGGCAGTGACCTGGGCGGCGGCTACTTTCCGGGCGTGCAGCCTCATGTCAGTTTCGAGCCCGTTGCAAGCGCCATCTTTCTTGCGCTGGGTATCGGCGTATCCGTGCTGGGCAGTCTCGTGCCGGCGCTGGAAGCGGCGCGCGCACGGCCGGCGGCGACGCTCAAAGCAGGCAGCGAAGAAGGCGCGCTAGCGCGGCTGGCAACGCCGTGGCCGGCCGTGATTTGCCTCGTGATGGCAGGCATCCTGGCGCTCCTGCCGCCGTTATTCGATGTCCCTATCCTCGGTTATCTAGCCGTTGCGTTGCTTTTGGTTGGCGGTATTGCGTTGATGCCGCGTTGCACGGCGATTGTGTTCACTGCACTGAGCCGATGGCATACAAAACGCCGGACACGCGCCGTCACGACGCTGGCGCTTGCCCGCCTCGCCAATGCACCCGGCCAGGCATCCATCGCCATGGGCGGCGTTCTGTCGAGCTTTGCGCTGATCGTCGCGATGGCCATCATGGTCGCGAGCTTCCGCGTGTCCGTCGATGAATGGCTGACGCATCTTTTGTCGGCCGACCTGTATGTTCGAGTCGCCGCCAATGGCGACACTGCGAGCCTGAGTCCCGGCGAACAAACAGCGATCGCCACGACGCCTGGCGTCAAGGGTGCCGCGTTCACACGCACATCGCACCTCACGCTCGACCCCGCGCGCCCCGCGGTGGCCGTGCTCGCGCGTGACATCGATGCAGCCGATCCCGGCGGCGTCATGCAGATGACCGGCCCCGTGCTCCCGCCATCCGCCCTGCACGATGGCGAGACGCCCATATGGGTATCGGAAGCGATGGTCGACTTGTATCAATACAAGCTGGGGCAAAGACTCAAGTTGTCGATCGGCACTCACGGCGAAACCTTCGTCGTATCTGGCATATGGCGTGACTACGTGCGCCAAACGGGCGCGATCCAGTTGCGGCTGCCAGACTACCGGCGCCTCACCGGCGACACAGGCGCCACCGATGCCGCAATCACGGTCGACCCCGGTGCAAACGTGGAAAGCGTCATTGCGAATTTGCGCAAATTGCCCTTCAGCGCCGCGATGCAGTTCGCTGAACCCGGCGATATCCGTGCGCGAACGCTGACCATTTTCGACCGGAGTTTCGCGGTGACCTATCTGCTGGAAGCGGTGGCCATTGTGATCGGACTGTTCGGCGTCGCGGCAACGTTCTCAGCGCAGACACTCGCTCGTGCACGCGAGTTCGGCATGTTGCGGCACGTCGGCGTAACGCGTCGTCAGGTGCTCGAGATCCTCGCGGCGGAAGCCGGCATGCTAACGGCGCTCGGCATTGCCGTGGGCTTTATCCTGGGCTGGGCAATCAGCCTGATCCTGGTCTTTGTGGTTAATCCACAGTCATTCCACTGGAGCATGTCGATGCATATTCCATGGCATGTGGTGAGTACCGTGGCGCTCGTCATGCTGATCTCGTCATGTGCAACAGCGGTGGTCGCAGGACGCAACGCGGTATCTCTCGATGCCGTGCGCGCAGTGAAGGAGGACTGGTAATGCGCGGCCTCCCAAGCGCCTTGAATCATGCTCGGCGATACGCCTTGATCGCAGGTGCTTGCTGCGTGTTCAGCACGCCTTCCATGGCGATGGAATTCGCCACAGTCACCGAAAATCATCCGCTTGTCTTCCCGCAAGACACGGGCGCGCATCCGGCCTTTCGCACTGAGTGGTGGTACGCAACGGGTTGGCTCAATCAACCGGACGGCAAACCGCTTGGTTTCCAGATCACGTTCTTTCGCTCGGCCACGGGACACGATCCCGCTGACCCGAGTGCGTTCGCGCCGTCGCAGTTGATCATCGCTCATGCGGCGCTTAGTGATCCTTCATTGGGTCGGCTCGTTCACGATCAGAAGATTGCGCGTCAGGGCTTTGGCCTCGCTTATGCGAAGACCGATAACACCGATGTCAAGCTCGACGCCTGGCAACTCGTGCGCGCAGCCGATGGTCACTACACCGTCACGGTGAATGCCGCCGATTTCACGCTGGACCTGTCGCTCATGCCAACTCAGGCACCGCTGCTGCAGGGCGACAAAGGTTACTCGCGCAAAGGTCCGCTGGCGGCGCAAGCGAGTTACTACTACAGCGAGCCGCAACTGCGCGTGAGCGGCAAGGTCACGCGCGCTTCCAACACGAACGGCAAGGCCGGGCTGAGCACGGCAGTGACCGGATCGGCGTGGCTGGATCACGAATGGTCGAGCACGGTACTTAGCAGCGATGCCACGGGATGGGATTGGCTAGGCGCCAATTTATCGGACGGATCGGCACTGATGGCTTTCAAGGTGCGCGGACAAAACGGCGGAGCAGTCTGGTCACACGCAACGCTTCGCGATGCAAGCGGGCACGTGACTGCATTCGAAGGGGACCAAGTCGACTTCACGCCGCGCAAGACGTGGCGCTCGCCTCGCACGGGTACGTCTTACCCGGTATCGGAGACGGTCAGGACTGGCGCGCTTACGTGGCAGCTCGATCCATTGATGGAAGATCAGGAGCTCGACTCCAGCCAGTCGACTGGCGCGGTGTATTGGGAGGGAGCGGTACGAGTGAGTCGTGACGGTAAAGCCTTAGGTCACGGTTATCTGGAATTGACGGGATATGGGAAGGCGCTGAAGCTGGAACGATAACCACGCTCATCGCATAGCGCAGTTTTTTAAAAAACATGTGACAAGGTCATGACGTTACGCAGACTTTAACAGTCTGCGTAATACCGCTGGCACGTCTGATTACCTCGCGAAACATCAACTCTTCGCACAGGCGTGCCAGCGGTCGCCGCGAAGGCGACGCAAACGCACCGGAGCTTAGCCCTTCAAGCTGTCCGGCACCTTCCCGCCATTGGCTGCAAGCTGTGCCATCACGGCTTTCTGCAACCAGATGTTCATCGATGCGGAGTCGTTAGTGTCGCCCGAATAATGCAACTCGCCAGCCAGCTCTTTGCGGGCAGAGAAGCTGCTGTCGAGGCCGAGCAACTTCATCAGGTCAACAATCGATGTCTTCCAGTTCAATTGCTCCGACGTATTCGCCTGCATGGCAGTCAGGACTGCTTCGACATCCACCGGCTCTGCTGCAGCCACGGCCGGTGCCGGAGCAGCGGCGGGCGCCGTGGTTGGGTCTGCTTCAGGCGCCACAGGTGCTGTCACAGCGGGGTGGCTTGAAGGGAAAATCTTGCTCAGGATCGTGCCAAAAATGCTCATGATATTTATCCCTTGGTCGACGAAGTTGAAGACGTTGTAAAGCGACGTTGTAAAGCGACGTTATAAAGCAGCGCGTTCGCTGCTTCGTGAAGTCGCCGTGCAAGACACGTTCCCGAAACATTCATGCTATGTCGCAAGTCCGGCGCACGGCGTCCAGGGACATTGTAGGCGATCGATTGTCTCGAAAATGCCCTGACGTGGAGAAGCCGTAACACGAACAGGATACTGTTCCCGCAACGCACGTAGAACGCTGCATTCGTTTCCACTAAATGCATAACGTTGGACGATCATCCTTGCAGTCCGGGAAACGAAGTTCATTCATGCGATCATTCGCTCACTGCAGTCGCCTCCTCCATTCGCCAACCCATGACAACAAAACGCCAGGTTGACTCCGCTCGCTTCGTACACGGCTCGACCTTGCGGCATGTCGTGGTCATGGCAGGAACCGGGGCGATCGGATTGATGGCCGTGTTCGCGGTCGACCTGGCCAATCTTTTTTATGTATCGCTGCTGGGCGATACATCGGTGGCTGCGGCCGTCGGGTTCGCCGGGACCATCAACTTCTTTCACACCGCCATTTCCATCGGCATGACCATCGGTGTCAGCGCGACAGTCGCGCGGCTGCTCGGTGCGGGACAGCGGACTAAAGCGCGGCAAGTGGCGTCGGCGAGTCTCGTGCTGATGATTGTCATCACGCTCGTACTGAGCGCCCTCACGCTGCTCTTTCTCGACCCGATCCTCAACGCGCTCGGCGCGGCCGGCGAAACGCGCGTGCTGACGCGCAGCTTCCTGTTGATCACCGCGCCCACGTACGTGTTCCTCGCTATCGGCATGTGCACGGCCGCCCTGATACGTTCTGTCGGCGATGCCCACCGGGCAATGAGCGTCACGCTGACCGCAGCCGTCGTGACCGCGATCCTTGACCCTATCCTGATCTTCGGTTTCCATCTCGGGCTGACGGGCGCGGCCATATCGAACGATATTGCGCGTGTCGCGCTCGCGCTCGTTGGCCTCTATGGCGCGACCCGGGTCAACGACCTCATTGCCCGCGTCCGCTTTGCACGCTTGTGGTCCAACAGCCAGCCGGTCATGAAGGTGGCCCTCCCCGCCGTGCTGACCAACCTCGCCACGCCTGTCGCCAGTGCATACGTAACGCATGCAATGGCCAGTTTTGGTGCTGCCGCCGTGGCGGGGCAAGCGACTATCGACCGCATCACGCCTGTGGCCTTCGCGGTGATCTATGCGCTGACCGGCGCGGTCGGTCCGATCATCGCGCAGAACCTTGGAGCAGGCCGAGCGGACCGGATTCGCGAAACGGTTCGCAACAGCCTGGTGTTCGTACTGCTGACGGTCGTGGTTGCGTGGATCGTGCTGGCGCTCGCTCAGGGTGGCCTGATCCGCGCGTTCTCGGCTCGCGGCGACACCGCCGTCATCATCACGGCATTCTGTTCGTGGCTGGTCGCGAGCTATGCGTTCGTCGGTTGCCAGTTCGTGGCGAATGCGACCTTCAACAATCTTGATCGGCCGTTGTTATCGACGCTGTTCAACTGGGGGCGTGCGACCATCGGCACGGTGCCGTTTGTTGCGGCCGGGATGCGCCATGGACCGGTCGGCGTAATGATCGGACAGGCCGCCGGTAATGCAATTTTCGGCACGATGGCCATGCTGGTTGCGTATATCGTGGTCAAGCGTTTGCCAATGGGCGATTGCGCCGCGCTGGCGAGTAAAGGCAGCAACCAGCTTGAGCAGTCGTCGGTTAATGTCCCTGCCGCGGCCGTGGGAAATACCATGGCGCCGGACGTGGAGTTAAAGGAACTGCCCGTGCAAGGTAGCTAGAGGCGCTTAGACCCTTGTTAAACGCTCTGCCGCTAAGCCTTCTCTTATTGGCGTTATCACGACCTATTTTCTTTAGCGAATTCCGCTAAGTTCAGTGCGCCTGATTGTTCGATTTGTGTGGATTAACAATTCCCCTCTATCGGTACAATATTTCGATAGTCCGCGCATATACTCCATTCCATCGACGCAGCGCACCAAACAGCAAGACCGCTGCGTAGCCCATGAATGAAGTACTAATATGCATCGGAGCACATCATGAACAAGACCCTTATTGCATCGTTGTTAGTCGCCGTATCTGCCGCCTTTGCAGCACCCGCGTTTGCCAGCAGCGGTTATGGCCCGGCGCCTTCGTACAACCCGCAAGTCGGCGCACCGTCTTCGCAACGTGGCCAAAGCGCGCAGACCATCGCAGCAGAAAGTGCGGCGAATAACCCTGACGCAAGGGCTTATGGCGGCGTGCGTAGCACCACGACACAATCCGGTGAACGGGATCAAGCCAACAACACACGTTCGCTCTTCTCGCATAACTGATCGAGGTTGAAGTTTAAAACGTGGCAGGAAGCCGATGCCCGGCGAACTCAGGTTCGCCGGGCATCGGTGTTTGTGGAGATGACGGATCTTGCTGACATGCAAGATGTGGACGCAGGCTATAGCACTTTGATGCATAGTTAATAGATGACGACTTAACCAACGTGTCGCCGTTTCCGTCCACCAAGAAGGAAGATCCTCATGTCAGAGCAAGCGCAATTCGAACTCTTTGCATTCTGGCGCTCGTCCGCCGCGTTTCGCGTACGTGTCGCCCTAAGTTTGAAGGGCCTGAGCGCGCACGAACAAAACATCGACCTCGACGCAGGCGAACAACGCAGCGCCGAATTCCTGAAGATCAGTCCGCTAGGATCCATTCCCGCGCTGGTTTCCGAAGGGCACGAACCGCTGACGCAATCGCTCGCCATCATTGAATTCCTCGACGAATTGCAGCCGTCGCCGCCTTTGTTGCCAACCGATCTGTACGGTCGTGCACGCGTGCGCTCCATTGCGTCCATGTGTGCCGCCGATACCCATCCGATGGTCGTGCCGCGCGTGAAAAAGTATCTTCAGACAACGGGCGGATTCGACGATGCCGCGTGGCGCGCATGGCAAATCAAGTGGCTCGGCACGGGCCTGGCCGCCGTTGAGGAGCGTCTGGCGGGCGCGCCGGAAACGGGCAAGTACTGTCACGGCGATGAACCCACCATGGCGGATATTTGCCTCGCAAGCATTGTTGCGGTGACGCGCGTGTTCAAGATCGTCATCCCCGATGTGCCGACTATCGACCGCATCATGGCTGCATGTGACGAGCATCCGGCATTCATGAAGGCCGATCCCAGGCGGCAAGCCGGAGCGCCAACGTAACTGGTAAATAGCAAGCAGCGGTGACCGAGGGCTGTCGCTGCTCCTTTAATACCCCGCGCCGCGCGTTGCCGTTTGTCCGGCCAATGCACCAGCCTTGTCCGCATACGCTTCGGCCACGGACGCAATGATCCCGATAGCTTCCTGAACCTGCGATTTCGAAATGTTCAGATACGGAATTGCGCGCACGCCATCGGTACCGGAGGGCAGCACATACAGGCCCTTCTCGTATAAGCGCTCGACAAACTCACCCGCAGGCAAGGACGTCACGGCGAACCTGACGATGTTCGTCTCGACCGTCTTCACATCGATCTCGATACCAGGCAGCGAAGCAATACCTTCTGCGAGCAGACGAGCGTTTTCATGATCTTCGATCAGTCGCGCCCGGTTGTTTTGCAACGCATAAAGCGCACCGGCCGCGATGATCCCTGCCTGTCTGAAACCACCGCCAATCTGCTGCTTGAAGCGCCTCGCGCGCGTGATGAATTCGCGCGATCCCGCGAGCGCCGATCCAACAGGCGCACCCAGTCCCTTGGAAAAACACACGCTGACGCTGTCGAAGTGCCGGGCGTACTCGCTCTCCGCAATTCCTGTCGCGGCCGTGGCATGCCAAAGCCGAGCGCCGTCCAGATGCCGCTTCACGCCGCGCTCGCGGCCTGCATCGCACACGGCCTTGAGTTGTTCCAGCGGCCACACTTTGCCGCCGCCAATGTTGTGCGTGTTCTCGAGACACAGCAGCCGGACGGGAGCGGGAATGGTTGCCGGAAAGAACCGGTGGGGCACGCCAATAGCCGCTTCCACGTCGCTTGCATTGAAGATGCCGCGCACGCCGGGTAACAAGCGTGGCAACACGCCGGCATACGCCGCAGGCGCCCCGCCTTCGAGTATGTAGACATGGGCGTTTTGATCGAAGAGCACGGCATTGCCAGGCTCGGTATGCGCGCGGATAGCCACCTGGTTCGTCATGGTGCCCGTCACCATGTAGACCGCGTCTTCCTTGCCTAGCAGATCCGCGGCGCGCGGCAGTTGCGCACGCGTCACGCCCTGGCCGTGCCGCGTCATGAGTTGGCGCAGAGCATGAATCAGGCGCGATGCCTTTTCGAGTTGCGATGCGTCGGAAGACTCGGAGCACACGTGCGCGGCATACAGCGCCTGCAATGTGTCGGGGTCGTCAATGACCGTTTCCGCGAAGAACGGCAAGCCGCTCGCGCTAACCGGCTCAATGTCCGCCAATACCATGGCGGCCACCTCGGACGAAAAGTAGATCATCCGATAATCCCAGCCGGCTTCGGTCGCGCCCCTGCCCTCGTGGAGCTGGCCCGGATTGATCACGCAGATGGTTCCTACCGGTAGGATCAGCCGCTCCTTGCCGCCGCGCGTGTAGGCCTGCCCACCGCGTTCAATGAAACCGATCGCATATTCGTCGTGTGCATGAGGCGGGAATTGATGCGCCCGATAAGCCGCCGCAACAATTCGGCATTCGCCAGCGCCGGCTCGCGCCAGATCCTCGCCCGGTTCGCGAGCGGGCTAAACGTATTGAGCGCGGATGAAAAAGCAATGGGCGAAGGCATGGTCGATTGAAGCGCCGGATGCATGGCACTAAACGGGAAAATCAATCTAGCAGAAAAGATCCGGGGTCGCACGCAAGCGCGCCGCCTCAATGTCCATCGTTTCGTTGGTCAGATCCAGAAAAGCCTTCACCAGCGGGTTCGGATGCTGTAACTGAGGGCAAACCGTGAAGCCGCGAAACATCACTTCTGGCGCGAACGGCCGGAACACAATGCGCGCGGGATTGGTATCGGATGTGGCCAGCGGATTCACCACGCCCACACCCAGGCCACGCGCGACCATCGCGCAAATAGTGGCGCCGTAAGGCGTTTCGATGACCGGCGCCTGGTTCACGCCGGCTTGCCGCAACGCGCG
>Ga0153932_1000243_pt1 | contig 19787 bp, 20 predicted proteins | sample TSNJ016MetaG_FD_102273 | JGI IMG/M metagenome (GOLD analysis project Ga0153932, IMG submission 102273) | Attine ant fungus gardens microbial communities from New Jersey, USA - TSNJ016 MetaG | ecosystem: Host-associated > Fungi > Mycelium > Unclassified | place: USA: New Jersey, Wharton State...
TGATGGGATTCAAGGATTTCCGGTGTGCTCGCATCATCCTCTCAGGCATTGAGACGATGCACATGATCAGCAAAGGTCAGATGAAGGACGGCGGCGTCTCGCGAACAGCCGCCGAACAGTTCTGCTCTCTGATGACGTAGGAATCCTTATCATAGAAGGCTTTTTAGCCTTGTCCACCTTATCGCGACACTACCGTTGTCGCAGGTGTTCATTTGAGGTTCGATGCAGGGAAGCTTGAAAGAGACCGTTTTACGACGGTTCAGCGCCCTCGTCTCAGCAATGAGGTACACCAACGATGTGACGGCTTGCGAAGGGCTTGTGCAATTCGGCAAGCCCGGCGTCAGCAAGGCGCTTAATGCTGTGCGCGAGCCGTGTGCGGGGGAAAGCTCGCACGCACGGTTCTTCGGGGGCCGCGTTTCCGAGAGGGAACGTCACTGCGTCAGCGCGCTGCTGGGCTGGTAGCGCAGCCAAGTCCACGCCATCTCGACCAGTAACGCGCGCACGCGCCGGTTGCCCTGTTTGCTGATCCCCTGATCCACCTGACTCTCGCCGCTGTCGTACGGCTGCGGCACGAGCCCGACGCACGCACCCACTTGGCGCCGGTTGCTGAACTCCCTCCAGAACAGTTCGAGCGCGAGGCGCGACGCGCTCACTTCGCCGATCCCCTTAAGGCGCGCCAGGTCATCGCTTCGCCTGCGCGCGGGTGCCGGCAAGCTCGCCTGCCGCGTCTTCTCCAGCGCCGCGAGTTGCTCCGCGGCTAGCGCCAGCCGTTCACACTCGCGCAGCAGCCGCTCGCGCAGTTCGGGCGGCAGCGGCGCGCTGTCGTGGCACCGCACCTCGTCACGCGCGAGCCGGCCGGCGAAGTGCTTGTGATCGACCTCATCCCAGCAGCCGAGCGTGACCAGCAGTTTGCGCATGCGGTCGCGATGCTGCAGTACTTCCTTCTGCAGTTCCCCGCGATCGCGCATCAACTGGCGCGACGCTTCGTCCTGCGGTGACGGCACGTGAACCACGTGCATGCGGTCGCGCTCGCCGCGCAGCCACGCGCGCAGGTTGATGACCAGTTTGATGACATCGAGCCGGTCGGTCTTCGCGCGCCGCTTGTGGCGTTCCACCGGAATGCTCGCCGGATCGACGACATAACACTCGATGCCATGCCCCTGCAGCGCACGGCAGATCCAGAACGCGTCCTGGCCAGCCTCGTAGCTCACCACGACCCGTGTACCCGCCGGCAGCGACCACTGCAGCTTCTGTTGTTCGATCACGTCCTGCACAGCTTGCAGGCGGGCGGCGGCCTGGGGCTGCGCGACCGTGTGCCCCGCCGGCTCCTCGCGCCGGCCGTCGTGTAGCGCGACCTTCCACTTCGCCGCAGCAAGCTCGAGTGACACCGCCAGCACCGTTTCTTCACCACCCGTCGTAAACGTCTGATCAAGTGCGCATGATGTTCTCCTTTGAACAGGACTCGACACGCTGATTTTACGTATCAGTTCGCCGACGACCCGCCTGCACATAGGATCTCTCAGCAGGGCACTCCTACGACACTCCGATTCGTGTTCGACCACGCATAAAAGAATTGCAATCAATAAAATTGCGGTGTTAAGATCAGATATCAGATATCCAACATGAGGCAGAGAGAGGCGGAGGCGTCGCCACTCCCGATCTTCACCCCTGGAAAACCCGAGCATGGACATTGAAGTACTCAGAGGCAAGCTGATTGTGTCATGTCAGCCGGTCCCTAACGGCCCGATGGATCGGGTTGAAATGATTGTTGCAATGGCGCAAGCTGCAGTGGCAGGCGGGGCAGGCGGCCTGCGGATCGAGGGTGTTGATAACGTCCGCGCAGTATCCGCTGTATTGGATGTGCCGATGGTGGGCATCGTGAAACGGGACCTGATCGAGACTAACGTGCGCATTACGCCGTTCGAAGAGGACGTGCGCGCACTGGCCGACGCCGGCGCGCAGATCATCGCTGTCGACGCGACGGACAGGCCGCGTCCCGTCGCGGTTGCTGCGCTGCTCCATGCAATCCACAGCGCCGGTCGCATCGCGATGGCCGACTGCGCGACCGAAGCGGACGGTGTAGCGGCAATCGCGTTGGGATTCGACGTCATAGCGACAACGTTATCCGGCTATACGCAGGAAACCATGACCACGTCAGATGATCCGGACTACAAATTGATTTCTACGTGGAGCAAACGAGGTTTCCGCGTAATCGCCGAAGGCCGGCTGAGGACCGCCCAGGACGCAGGGCGTGCTCTGAATGCTGGCTCGTTTGCCGTCACCGTTGGATCGGCTATTACGCGCATCGAGCACGTCACGGAATGGTTTGTGGATGCGATGAGCACCTCTTCGGGGATTCGGCGGTGATCCTTTCTATTGACATCGGCGGGACGAAGATCGCGGCGGCCATGGTCGACGGCAGCCGGATCGTGATGCGCCGGCAGGTTTCAATGTCGCAGCACGTGGAAGGCTTTAGTCAGGCGATCGATGAACTGGTTGCCGGCATGCCCTCACCCGAGCGGGTCGCTGTGGCGGCGACCGGATTTGTTCGCGACGGATACATTCATGCGGTCAACCAGAACATCATCCCGTTCTGGAACGGCTTCTCGCTGGTCGAGTTTCTTGCTGCACGATTTGCCTGTCCGATTGCAATACTCAACGACGCACAGGCTGCCACATGGGCGGAGTATCTCGCGAGTGAGGCCCCGATCGGCTGTCTGCTGTACCTGACACTGTCAACTGGCGTGGGTGGCGGCCTTATCGTCGGGAATCGTTTGCAGGTTGGTTCGTCGGGACTTGCAGGACATGTTGGACACAGCACGGTGGGCACGCTTGCGGTCGATGGCCGTATGACATGCGGTTGCGGCCGCAAAGGCTGTCTGGAAACGATTGCCTCGGGAACGGCTCTCGCCCGTCAGGCTTCGTTTGTATTTGGCGAACCGCTGGACAGTCGCGAGTTGTTTGCGCGGGCAGCGGCGGACAGACGCGCCGAGGAGATTCTGGTGAACGCGGCGAATGCGGTGGCGGAAACTATCAGCAACTGCGTAATGCTGCTAGATGTGGAGTGCGCGGTAATCGGAGGGAGTGTCGGACTTGCGCCGGGCATGGTCGAGCGCATCCGGGCGGCGCTCGATGTCCAGCCCGATCTCGTGCAGGTTCCAGTCACAAAAGCCCGTCTCGGCGCGGATTCAGGGTTGATCGGAGTTGCCCGGTGGGCGGCAAGCGACGTTTCGGCGAATAAATTTCCGTCCTCAGGCACTGTGCCTAACCCTACGGTCCATTAGAGACAGGCATTCGTTCAGTGTCGAAGATGCGCTGGGGCGTGCGATTGAGCGGTTGAATAACGAAGGAGATAAGCGATGAAATTTCAGACTGGCGCGCAGATTGTCGCCGCCTGCGTAATTGCCGCAAGCACATTGCTGGGCACCGCCGAGGCGGGGGCCAGTACGCTTACCGGAGCCTTTGACACGGGGCCCGCGGGTGCACCTCAACAGTTCAACCCTCTGACAGTAACGGCGGGGTATAGCTGGTTCAACAAGTACTTCAGCACGCTGGTGCTCTACAACGTCGAGATGAACAAGATCAGCGGGGATCTGGCCAGCGACTGGACGATTGCGCCCGACGGCAAGAAAATTACCTTCCAGTTGCGTAAGGACGTGAAGTGGCACGACGGTCAGAGATTCACTGCGAAAGACGTCAAGTTCACACTGGATATGTTGAAGAATCCTGACATGCCCAACCAGTTCTGGGCACGACTCTCGGACATCCAGAGCGTGGACGTTGTCGACGACAACACGCTTGTTCTCAATCTCGACAAGCCCAATATCGCGTTGCTCGATGCGCTCACCAACGTGATGATTGTTCCCCAACACGCATTGGCCGGTATTCCGGTAAAGGATATTCGCACTTCGGCATGGTGGAAGACACAACCGATCGGCACCGGGCCGTACAAGTGGGGTAAGTATGTGCCTGACCAGTACCTGGAACTCGACGCCAATTCTTCTTACTACCGTGGCCGGCCAAGGATCGATACGCTCATCAACCGTTATTTCAAGGATGACGGTGCTGCAGTACTAGCGCTGCAGTCGGGTGATATCCAGTACAGCTATATGTCGCTCGCACAGGTCCGTAATACGAAGTCGGATAAATTTCGGACCATAGCCGGACCTTCGCGTGTCCTCAACTACATCGGCATGAATTTCAAAGATCCGCGTTTCAAGGACGTTCGCATCCGCCAGGCGTTCCTGATGGCGATTGATCGTGCGGCTCTGATCAAGTACCTCTACGCCGGGGAGGCCAAGGTCGCGAACTGCGTGGTGACCGACCCGCAGGATGTGCCGGCCAATCTGAACCCGTATGCGTATGACCCGGCTACCGCGAAGCAACTGCTCGCGCAAGCTGGCTGGAGCAAGATCGCCGGAGCACCGATCGAGTTGCTGACTTACTACAACGACCCGGTCTCGAAGAACGCAATGGCGGTAATCCAGGCCATGCTCGGCGCGGTCGGGGTCTACGTGCAACCTCGTTTTGTCGACGCGCCAACGTACGGCGAGCTGGTGCGAACGGGCCAGTTCTCAATGGTGTACGCGGGCATAACCAACGGTCCCGACCCGGATGTATTGAGCAGCGTGCTGAAGGCAGACTACGCGCCACCGCACGGCTACAACCTGATGCACGTCAACATGCCGGAACTGGATGCACTGCTGGATCAAGGGCGGACGCAGACCGATGTCTCAGCACGCACGGGAATCTATCAGAACGTGTGCCGCTACACCAATGCCAATTTGCCTTGGCTGCCGATGCTGGAAGCTAATCGGTTTGCCGGTGTTTCGAACCAGGTACAAGGTTTCTTGTGGACTCCAGCGCCCGGCGGCGGACGCTATATGGAGCATGCCGAACGCTGGTCGATCAAATGACGAGGGATAGGTTGGCTTTATTCGATCTGTCTGTATGTCGCTCGCGTGAGTGTTAAAAATGACTAACTATCTGATCAAACGGATCCTGCTCAATATTCCGATTCTGCTGGCCGTGCTGGTGGTTGTTTTTGTGTTCGTCCGTCTCGCCCCGGGCGATCCGGTCGACACCTTCGTGCCGCCCGGACAGGACATGACCCTGGAGCAAAAGCAGGTGCTGCGTCACCAACTGGGGCTCGACCGGCCCGCTTATGCCCAGTTCTACTACTGGGTGAAAGAGGTAGCGCAGGGCAATCTGGGGTACCGCTACAAGGATGGGTCGTCCGTCAGCCACGAGATTGAACGACGCGTTCCCGCGACCTTGCTGCTCACCGGAACGGGGATAGGTATCGGCGTTGTGCTCGGTGTGCTGCTGGGGCTGGTGGGAGCGCATATGAAGGGTAGCGCGGTGGATCATGCGCTGTCGCTGCTCGCTTATATCGGCGTCAGCGGGCCCGTATTCCTGCTCGGCATCCTTGCGTTGTATTTCCTGTCCATGACGCTCGGCTGGTTCCCGACGGGCGGTTATGCGACACCCGGCAAAGGCGGGGCGGTGGATATTTTGTGGCACCTGATTCTGCCGGCTTCGGTGCTGTCGATCCAGTACGTCGCGATGCTGATGCGCTACACGCGGGCGAGCCTGATCGAAGTGATGACGCAGGACTACATCCGTACCGGACGTGCAAAGGGACTCAGCCGTTCGCAGGTGTTGACACGACACGCGTTCCGTAATGCGCTGATTCCTATCGTGACCGTGATCGGTTCGAACTTCGCGAACATTATCGGCGGCGCCGTGTTTCTCGAGACAATCTTCTCGTGGCCGGGCATGGGCACGTTGCTGCTGGACGGCATCGGCGCGCGTGATTACCCGCTGATCATGGGGATTACGTTGTGGATCGCGATCGCCGTGCTTATCGTCAATCTTTTAACGGACGTCATTTATGCGTTCATTGACCCGCGTATTGCTCTCAACTGAGATGCGCGGCACAGCGAGGGGCGCCAGCGTAGTGAGAGGTGCCCGTGAAGCATCGCTTGCCTGCTCAATGAACATGCCCGGACGGGTCATGATGGAGAGTATCGAATGCATCAGCAAATTGCGATTGCGCGTGCGCCTTCAACCGGCGAGCGTCGCATGAAATCCCCCGTACTACGCCGCTTGATGCGCAACCGACTGGCGATATTCGGCCTGATCGTGTTTGGCATCGTGGTGCTCCTGTGTATCTTCGGTCCGCTAGCGAGCCGCTTCGGACCCAACGCGATCGATCTCGCCGCGGCTTCGTTGCCGCCATCGACCGTGCACTGGTTCGGTACTGATGAGACGGGACGGGATATGTTCGCGCGCACGCTTGCAGCGGGGCAGGTGTCGCTGACGGTCGGGGTGCTGAGCGCACTCCTGTCAGTGGCGATCGGCCTGTTGTTCGGCGGAATCGCGGGCTATTTTGGCGGCAAGATTGACACGCTGATCATGCGTCTTGTCGACGTTGTAATGATCTTCCCGACCACCATCGTCTTATTGACACTCGCGGCCGTGCTCGGACCGGGAACCGGGAAAACGGTCGTCATCATCGGTGTTCTGACGGCGCCGCTTGCTGTGCGCCTCGTGCGCGCTCGGATCCTGACGGTGCGAGAGCTCGATTTTGTGTCGGCAGCGCGCCTGCTGGGTGCCGGCGACGCGTACATCATCGTGCGTCACTGCCTGCCCAACACCACGGACGTCATTGTCGCGTTCGCGAGTTTGAACTTCGTGTCGGCCATCATGATGGAAGCAGGTCTGAGCTTCCTCGGCTTAGGCGTGCAGATGCCTTTCGCCAGTTGGGGCAGCCTGTTAAGCCTGACCACCGACGCGTCGATGATGCAGGCCTACCCATGGATGTGGCTTCCCGCAGGAATTTTTATTGTTGTGACGGCGCTTGCCGCCAACTTTTTCGGCGACGGACTTCGCGCCGCCTTTGATCCAAAGTCCACTCAGGAACTACCCGCAAAATGAGCGAATTTTTCTTGCACGGTATCGTGCCACCCGTCGTTACCCCACTTACCGAGGACATGCAGATCGACGCGCCGTCGCTGCGTCGTGTCGTGCGCCATCTGATCGATGGTGGAGTGCACGGCCTGTTCATCCTGGGGTCGTCCAGTGAAGTCGTGTTCCTCGATCAGGCACGCCGCGCGGAAGTGATCCGGATCGTCACCGACGAAACCGCCGGCCGACTGCCGGTGATCGCGGGTGTGATCGATCCCACCACCGACCGCTGCGTCGAGCACGCGCGCCAGGCGCGCGATCTGGGTGTGGACGGCATCGTGTTGACGGCGCCGTTCTATACGCGCACCTCGCAGGGGGAGATCGTTGATCACTTCTGCTATGTCCGCGATGCAGTCGATATCCCGTTGATCGCCTATGACATTCCGGTGTGCGTGAACATCAAGCTGGAGCGCGATACGCTTCGCACGCTGTATGAGCGCAAGGCGATCGTGGCGCTCAAGGACAGCAGCGGGGATGACGGCAACATGCGCATGGTGATGCGCGACTTCGAGAATCACCCTGACTTTGCCGTGCTGACCGGTTCGGAAATCACGGTTGACTGCGCGATGCTCAGCGGTGCGCATGGCGCTGTGCCCGGTCTTGCCAACGTGGACCCGGCGGGCTATGTGCGCTTATATAACGCCGCGAAGAAAGGCGACTGGACTACCGCACGCGCCGAGCAGCAGCGCTTGATCGACTTGTTCGAAATCGTGTTCCAGGGCTTCCCGGACACCAGCCGCAACGCATCCGGCGTGGGTGGCTTCAAGACCGCGATGCAGATGATGGGACTGATTACTCACCGCCACATGAATCGACCCAACGCCGTCCTGTCCGACGCGCATGCAGCCAAGGTGCGTGCGATTGTCGAAAAGAGCGGATTGCTGCAGGCACGCTGACATGAGCCACGACGCCATCGCTCTCGACGTGAAGCAACTCTCCGTACGGTTCGCTTCATCGAATGGCCAGATTCACGCCCTGACAGACGTCACGATGCAGGTGCGGCGCGGCGAGACGTTGGCGCTCGTCGGCGAATCCGGTAGCGGTAAATCGGTCACGTCGCTATCTCTGATGCGCTTGCTCGATAATCGGGCACAGCTTGCCGGCCAGGCCTGGGTGCATGCGGACGACACGCCGGGTGTTGATCTGCTTTCGCTCAGCGAAAAGCAGATGCTGCAGATGCGGGGAAACCGGATTTCGATGGTCTTCCAGGAACCGATGACGTCGCTCAATCCGGTCCAGCGCATTGGCAAGCAGGTCGAAGAGGCGCTGACGATTCACGCCAAGGTCAAGCGAGGCGAAACGCGCACGCGGGCGATCGAATTGCTGGGCAAGGTAGGCATCTCCGATCCGGCCTCGCGCGCCCGGCAGTATCCGCATCAGTTGTCGGGCGGTATGCGCCAGCGTGTGATGATCGCGATCGCGCTTGCCTGTGAACCGACCGTGCTGCTCGCCGATGAACCTACAACCGCGCTCGACGTCACGATCCAGGCGCAGATCCTGCACCTGATTCGCAAGCTGCAGCGCGAGGCGGGCATGGCGGTCGTGTTCATCACGCATGACATGGGCGTAGTTGCACAGATCGCCGACCGTGTGGCAGTAATGTACGGCGGTCAGATTGTCGAGACGGCGCCGACTGCTGAACTGTTCGCCGCGCCAAAGCATCCCTATACGAAGGCGCTGCTGGACTCTATTCCGCGGCCGGCCGAGGGAGGGGTGCTACGCGGTATTCCGGGGCAAATCGAAGCGATTGTCGGCGCGCCGAAGGGATGCCGTTTTGCCAACCGCTGTCCGCGAGCTGAATCGCGCTGCAGCATTGAAGTGCCGGTGGAATCGCGTGTCAACGATGTCCATAGCGTGCGCTGTCATTTCTGGGAAAAGTCATGAACGGTATGAAGGCCCATGATCAGGCCGCTGATGAGGCCGCGGTGCAGCCCATCCTCTCGTTCGACCGCGTTTGCCGGGAGTTTCCTGTCAAGCAGGCGTTCTTGCAATCGCCGAAGGTCTTGCACGCATTGACTGATGTGTCGTTCGACGTGCGGCCCGGCGAAATCATCGGGATCGTGGGCGAGTCGGGCAGCGGCAAGTCGACGCTGGGCCGACTCGCACTTGGGATGATGCCCCCCACGAGCGGCACGGTACGCTACCAGGGGCAGGATCTCGCGGGATTGCACGGAAGAAAACTGCGCGAGGTTCGCCGCGACCTGCAACTGATTTTTCAGGATCCGAATGCGAGCCTGAATGGCCGCATGACTATTGAGCAGAGCATGCTCGAGCCGTTTGTGCTACATAAGCTTGGCAACCGTGCCGAGCAACGTGCCGCGATTGCCAGGCTACTCGACGTCGTCAGTCTGCCAACGTCGGTGTTGCAGCGTTATCCGCATGAACTCTCGGGCGGGCAGAAGCAGCGGGTCGTCATTGCCCGCGCGTTGACGCTGAGCCCGAAAGTGCTGGTCGCCGACGAAGCGGTTGCGGCGCTTGACGTGTCAGTCAAGGCACAGATCGTCAACCTGCTACTCGATTTGCGCCAATCGCTGGGTCTCGCGATCCTGTTTGTGTCACACGACTTGCCAATCGTGCAGGGCATGTGCGACCGGGTGCTGGTGCTGTATCTGGGACGGGTGATGGAGTTGTCGAGCCGCAAGGGCATTCAGGATGGCGGCTTGCATCCGTACACCCAGGCGCTGACGCGCAGCTCGCCGGTTCCCGATCCTGCACGCAGGCTGGCTGCGGAAGATCTGCTCAAGGGTGAGGTGCCGAGTCCGCTGAGCCCGCCGTCGGGATGCGTGTTCCATACGCGCTGTCCGCGTGCAATGCCGCAATGTTCAAGCATTGTTCCGCCGCTCGTGCATATGCCAGGCCATCACGATGTCGCGTGCCTGCTCTATGACGCGCAAAGGGCTCCGGCGGTTGCCGTGCCGCTGGCATCGGCGTAGACGGGTTCGACACGCTGGTCGAAAGGTCACCGTCAACCCATGTATGAATCGCTTCTGGCCGGCCGTCCTTCGCCCATACCCGGAGTTTCAATGAACGTTCCGCGGCAAAACATCAAGCTGGACGCTGATAGCGGGACCCCGCTATATATGCAGATGGCTGGCGAACTGGCGGCTGCCATCCGCAAGGGGACGTGGTCGTCCGGGGAGGCTCTGCCGTCCGAGCGCGTGTTGGCGGATGCGTTGGGGGTGTCGCGGATAACGTCGCGCAAGGCGATGGCGCTGCTTGCCGAACAAGGGTTGATCCGACGCGTTCAGGGCGTGGGCACCTTCATCATGCCGGGCACGAACGAGTTGCCGCTGTCCCTCATAGGGGTGACGACTCTGGCCCAACTCGATGGCTTCATGGCCCACACTCGTTGGCTGTCTCGTTCGATTCGAGCAGCCGATTTCGAGGAGGCCACCCATCTGGATCTGCCGCCGTTGGCCAATGTTGCTCATCTGGAGTGTCTGCGCGTTGCCGACGGCATTGTAATGGCTCTCGATCATTGGACACTGCCCGCCGCGGCGATGCCGGATCCACAGGCAAGCGGAGACTCGCCGTGTGCGTTTCTCTCGCATCGCGGCATGCCTGTTGTGCGCGCGTTGCAGCGGTTCCAGGCGGTCAATGCGCCCGTACCTGTCGCGCAGCACATGGGCATTGCACCCGGTACCGCATTGGTGTTGACGACGCGGATCGGGTACACGCATGCGCAGCGACCAATTGAACTGAATCGTAGCTGGTGCCATGGCGACCACTATTTACTGGTCGCCGACCTGTGCGGCCAGACTGTCACCAAGTGAGAGATGAGATGTTGAGCGGAAATATTCTGACTGCCGACGGCTGGATTCACGGCCGTTTGCTTATTCACGACGGACACATCGCGGCGCTGGAAGGCGATCCTGTAGATCCGTCACGCAATGACGACCCGTACATCCTCCCGGGCTTCATCGATCTTCACGTGCATGGCGGCGGCGGGGCAGATGTGATGGAAGGTGCCGCTGCCGTGGCAACGATGACGCGGCTGCATGCGCGCCACGGCACCACCAGTCTGCTGGCGACGACAATGACTGCGCCTCACGACGAACTCGTGCGAGTGCTCGGCGCCCTTAGCACGGTTGTCCATAACCGTGCGCCTGGCGGGGCGCGGGTGCTGGGCGTCCACCTGGAAGGGCCGTACATCAATCCGAACCGGCTCGGTGCGCAGCCGGATGCCGCCGTCGTCGCGGTACTCGACGAAGTACTCGCGTATCTGGAACTCGCGCCGGTGCGCATTGTGACGCTCGCCCCCGAAGTGCCTGACCATATGGAGATCATTCGGCAGCTTGCCGCGCGCGGGATACGGGTGCAGCTTGGCCACACCAGCGGCTCATACGAAGACGGAGTGAAGGCGCTCAAACATGGCGCGGCGGGTTTCACGCATCTATTCAATGCGATGTCGCCGCTGCATCATCGTGATCCAGGCATGGTCGGCGCGGCGCTCGCGCACGCCGAATACGCGGAGATCATTCCCGATCTCCTGCATGTGCACCCTGGCGCAATTCACGCGGCTGTGCGAGCCATTCCGCGCCTCTACGCCGTCACCGACAGCACGGCAGGGGCGGGCATGCCCGACGGCGAATATTGGCTTGGCAGCCAGCAGGTGACGAAATGCCTGGGCGGCGTACGTCTTGCGAACGGCACGCTCGCCGGCAGCACGCTGACGATGGATCAGGCGTTGCGCAACCTGGTGTCGATCGGCTTGCCGCTCGCCGAGGTGTCCAACCATTTATCCCGCCACGCAGCCGACTATCTCGGCCTGAGCGATCGAGGCCGCATCAAGCTCGGCGTGTGGGCCGATCTGGCCGTGTTCGATCGCTCGCTGGCGCTCAATGCTACTTATGTCGAAGGAGAGTTGATTGTCTAATATGCTCAACGAAGCGCTGGCCTCGCCGGGAGTGGTCTCGGCCCAACTGGCCGACACGTCGCGTGTCGAGGCGCTGGCCCGGTTGCTTGCCGCGCGTCCCGGCCATGTCGCGTTGACCGTGGCGCGTGGCAGCTCAGATCATGCGGCAAGTTATTTTGCGTCGCTGGCGATGAGCCGGATCGGCGTGCCGGTCGCCTCGCTGCCAATGTCGGTTGCCACGCTGCAGCAAGCACCGTTGCGCATTGAAGGTCAACTGGCGATCGCCTTCTCGCAGTCAGGCCGCAGCCCGGACCTGGTCGGTACGATGGAGGTATTGCGCAAGGCCGGCGCCTTGACGGTGTCGGCGGTGAACGCATCGCCTTCTCCTCTCGCCGATGCGTGCGAATGGAACCTGCCGCTGAGGGCCGGTCCTGAATTGAGCGTGGCCGCCACGAAGAGTTATATCGGTATGCTGGCGATCGCGGCGCAACTGGTGGCGTTCTGGGAGCGCGACAACGTGTTGATCGACGCGCTGGCGAGCTTGCCTGAAGCGCTGCGCGTGGCCGGTGAACTCGACTGGTCCGCCGCGATTGATCAGTTAAGCGAGGTGGACCGGATGATCGTGATCGGTCGTGGCCCTGGTCTCGCGATTGCCCAGGAAGCCGCGTTGAAACTCAAGGAAACGTCAGGTATCCAGGCGGAGGCGTTCTCCAGTGCCGAAGTCAGGCACGGCCCGATGGAGTTGATCGAGCGCGACTATCCGCTGCTCGTGTTCGCCCCGGGTGGGCCCGAGCAGGTCAGCCTGCTGCAACTCGCACGGGATATGCGCACGCGCGGCGCGCGCGTGCTGCTAGCCGCACCGCCGGATATTGCAGATGCAGACCTGCCGTTGACGGCGACCGCACACCCGATGCTTGACCCAATTGCCGCGATCCTGTCGTTCTATGTGATGGCCGCTGGGCTTGCCGCCGCACGCGGACGGAATCCGGATACCCCGCGTCATCTCCAGAAGGTGACGCAGACGCACTAGACAAAGGTGCCTCGGTCGCCCGGTCTGTCGCAACGGCCGGGATGGCATGCAAACAAGTCAATGTCGTCGGCGCAAGGGGGACCGTGTGTTTTCGTGTGTCTTCGTGCGTCTGACTGCCGTCGCGATCAGGGCGCAGCGATTGTGTCGATCTCGGCATGCATCCACGTTGGTGGGTGACACTCAGCAGATTTCGTAGTCCCGTGGGTCAATCCGCAATAAAACCAGGAGAAGGCAATGAAAGTAAATGCGGTCTTGCAGGCGATGGGTGGTGCGTTCGCGCTGGCGATTGCATTGAACGTGTGCGCGCAGCCGTCGTCAAGCGCGGCTGCGTCCGGTGTCGGAATCGCTTCAAATGCACAGGCCAAGGCAGCGAAGATGGCCAACAGGAAATTGCGTCACGACATATTGCGGGCGCTCTCGAAAACGCCAGGGCTGAGCAACGAACGGATCTCCGTGCGGGTGTCAGGAAGCGCTGTGATATTGAGCGGTTCAGTACCGGCGGTTGACCAGATCCAGAAGGCGGGCGACGCCGTTCAACAGGTACCGGGCGTAACCACCGTGACCAACAAGATCAGCATGCGGGCCTAGTGATCTGACATGACGAGGCTCACAGGTTGCCGCAGGGCGCCTCGTCTTACCGTTTTTGGACGGTCGCGTGAGTGGCGAGAAGCGCTCTCACTGTCCGTATGACGGCTCCGGGGAGGGTGTACCGAGCGGTGTCGAGAACGGCACCTTCATGAACTTGATCGACGAATGCTCGTACAGGATGCTGATAGTGTCCGCGTCAATCACGGCAAGATCGCTGTAGCCGGCCGACTGCCTGGTGAGGAGCAGCGATTTGGCCTATGTCTGGCCGTTTTCGCTGCTGGCGCGCAAGGTCAGCTCCGCGCGAGTGGCGCTGCTGGTGAAATTGGAGAAGAACAGGTACGACTGCTCCCTGTTTCGTGACGAACACGGAATGCACGCGTGTCCCGGTAAGCGCGATGCCCCGTGTTCTTTAAAAGTTTAGTATGACTAATCATCACGCCACTGCTAAAATACCGAAATTATAAGGCAGTGGCGTTTTTAAGAAATATCAGAAGGCGTGGTTGATACCCACGTACGCACCCGTCTGTGATTTTCCCGGAAGCGGATTGTCGAGGTTGCTGTTGTTCGAGCCAGGGTTATTGGGTTCCAGTGAGAAAGTCGCGTTGGCGCTGTTGCGCACATAACCCGCCGTCGCATACAGAAAAGTTCGTTTCGACAGATTATAGGTAGAGCCGATTTCGTACATGGTCGCGTGGCCGTGAGCGTCGTGCGTCGCATCGCCAGCGCCGTTCCCGACATCCACGTGGTAAGCGCCGATTGTCAGGAGCAGAGCCGGGGTAGCCTGAAAGTTGGTGCCGAGCCAATAGTGGTTTGCCGTACTGGCTAGTCCGGTGGGCGTATCCGGCGCCACCATGCGAGTCGCTGCGCCCTGGATGGTGAACTGGCCCAGCCGAAGGTTTGCGCCAACGATAAATTCGCGAGATGCCGCAAAGACATTACTGAAATGTCCGTTGGGATCCCGCAGTTCATCATAGATTGTGCGGACGTCAAAAATGCCCGAGCGATACGTCAGTTGGACGCCGTCTGAACGACCGTACGAGCCGAAATTCGTCGCGTTAAAGTCGCCGGCCTGGTTACCGAGCGAGTATTGCGCGGCGAAATCGAAGCCGTGAAACGAAGGGCTAAGGTAACCAACGTTATTGTTCGTTTGTTCCCAGTTGCGACCGCGAACCAAGGAAGCAGAACCGAACTCTTCTTGAACAAACGGATCGATCGCGGAAACACCATTGCTGATAAACAGGTCTCGTCCAAACTTGATCGAGCCATAGTTGGGACTCGTCAAGCCAACGAAAGCCTTGCGGTCCTGAGCTCCCGCTACCCCCGTCATTACTTTCTGAGAGTCGGAGAGAAAAAAGAACGTCTTGTAGCCACCACCCAGATCCTCAGTGCCGCTGAAGTTGAGCATGCCAACTCCCCAATCGCCACTCTGCGTGGAGAAGCGTGAGGCGGTTACGCCGGGAGAGGTCTGTACCTGGTTCAGGTAAGCAAAGCCTCCATCAAGCCGCCCTGACAATGTGAGACTCGATTGCGCACTTGCTGCCGCCGAGAACGCGAACAGCATCACTGCTACACCGGGAACCTTCCCCGCCTTGTTCATTATCTGTACCCCTGATGGACTGCGGTGGTTGAACTGCTTGAGTTAAGTCTTTTGCGGACCCAGGCCAAGACCGGGATCGGATTGGGTTCGGCGCTCGGCTGGCACTGAGTTCGAGGCGTGCACCAAGATCGTTCTCTCCAAAAAACCATGATAGAATCAGATATCTGATATCTGAGGTCAAATCCTAACATTGCAAAAATCGCTACGGCAAGCGCTTTTTTTTGGATTCCCGTCAAGGGATTACGAGCATTGTGTTGCCGGCAATGAGAGTCCTGGCCAGTGCGCAGATCCACCAGTGGGCTAAAGATCAAATCGATTGGAGAACCACATGACGCCTCGCGTCCCTGCTTACCGACGGGCTCAGGTCGAGATCAAGAAGTACATCGAAGACCATCGGCTGCGTTTTGGCGATTCGCTGCCGTCTGAGGGAGACCTCGCGCAGGAACTGGGCATGAGCCGGCCGTCCCTGCGTGAAGCAATGAAAAGTCTCGAATCGCTCGGCGTGGTCGAATCACGGCACGGCGAAGGCATTTACGTGAAAGCGTTCTCATTCGATTCGATCATCGAGAACCTTCCGTATGCGTTTATTGCCGACGGACACAGCCTGCGCGACCTCCTGCAGGTCCGGGCCGCCATCGAGATGGGTGCGGTGCCTGCGATCCTAAAGAGCATCACGTTGGAGGACATCCGGACGTTGCGCGAGTTGGCGACCCGGATGTTGGAAAAAGCGCTGGCTCACGAACTCTACGAGAGGGAAGACAGGGAGTTCCACGCGACGATGTACCGCCGCCTTGACAATCCGTTCCTCAGCACGTTGACCGATCTCTTCTGGCAGGTCTTTCATCGCCTTAATTTTTCGACGGGACAACCGGAGCACTGGCTCGTAGAGGCGACGGCGCATGACCACATGGAGATCGTTGACATGATCGAGGCAAACGACCTCGGGGGACTCTCAAAGGCATATCAGAAGCATTTCAATACCATTTTCGTGAGGATGGATGCAACTCCGCTGGCAGCGTGACGGGCAAGTCTTCGTGAATCGCAAGATAGCCATGCAGGCGCCCTTCATTGCTTGCACGCACGACAAGGGCAGAGTGCATCCGTAACAGGTGCGATGTCGAGGACTTTGCATGCCGAGAAGTCCGAATGGCCGAATGGCCGAATGCGCAAGAATCCCATTAGACGTAAAACTGGCTACCCATACGTCGTGCTAGAATCAGATATCTGACGTCTTGTCCAGGATTCCAAAAGTCTGCGTTGCAAGTTTTCCGTGAGCGGCCTGTGTATCAATCCGCCGCGAGAATGAGTGTTCCGACCGGTGAAGATCAAATGACTACTCGCGTTCCAGCCTATCGGCAAGCCCAGATAGAAATCAAGAAATTCATCGAAGATCGCAAGTTACAGTTTGGCGATCCTTTGCCGCCAGAGGGTGTGATCGCGCAGGAATTGGGCATCAGCCGCCCCTCTCTGCGCGAAGCGGTGAAAAGCCTCGAGTCGCTCGGTATAGTGGAATCTCGCCATGGCGAAGGTATCTACGTCAAGGCCTTCTCCTTCGATTCGATCATCGAGAACCTGCCGTATGCGTTTGTCTCCGCGGGCAGTAACGTCAGGGATTTGCTGCAGGTGCGGGCGGCGATTGAGGTCGGGTCGGTTCCCGCTGTCTTGCAGAAAATTTCGCCGGAGGACATTCGGCGGTTGCGAGAGCTTGCGAGCCTAATGCTGAAGAAGGCCAAGATCGGAGAGCTTTACGAAGAGGAAGACCGGCAGTTTCATGCAACGATGTACCGTTGCCTCGGCAATCCATTTCTGAGCACGCTTACGGATCTATTCTGGCGAGTATTCAACCGCATGGATCACACGGATGTCCGCCCGTCGCGCAAGGCGCAGGAAGCATCAGCGCGCGATCACGCTGATATTGTGAAGATGATTGAAGCCAAGGATCTCGTCGGATTGACGAGTGCGTATGAAAAGCATTTCAACACGATATTTTCTCGACTCGACGCCACCCCGCCGGAAAGAAAAATCGCGTGATTCGTGCGCTGCGGCAATAACCGCGCGTGCGCGGGGAAGCGGGGCGCTTTCCCGCTGCCTGATGTTCTGGCCAGAAAACTGTTTATTCTTCGATCAGGTCTACTATGATGTGCTGACTCAATTTCGGAGTTCAGCATGTCGCTTCCATTTTACGTTCCGGCGCGCCTGGCGCCGCGACTTGCGGATCTATCGCCACCTCGTTTTGCTTAATTCTATCCGGCTCTTTGCATTGGGCGGTTGCGCACAACCTTGGCAGGGGTTTCAAAGTGGTCAGTCCGAATCCACCCTCATCGCGAAGCTGGATCCCCGTAACGACCCGAGTCCCAGCGGCGCCTCATCGCTACGTGCACGGTACGGCGCCGGTATTCTGCAGCGCTGCTCACTCTTCGAGTGACCTCCGTAGGCTCTCTGCCCAAAGGGTCGCATACGATTAAAAACTCCCCGTCGCGCAAGGCTTGCCGTGCTAGTATCCAATTGACATATTTGATGTCAGATATCTTTACTCGATTGAAATCGACGATGAATTAAGACGAGGCGACTGCCTACTGCACGAAGGCAGTAGGCTCCCCCGCAATTTACGACTGGTGCATTGTAAAAGGGTCGATTGGGGATAAGCCATCAGTATTGCTTATCAAAGGCCACGTCTCTCTGTGCGGATCGTGTCTACGACAGGCGTGCACCGAGTGGCAGAGCAGGACAGGACGTAGGCCTTAGTCACCATTTCTGGCGTTCTAAAGACATGGCAAACCCGGAGAAGGCATGGTCAGATTTATATCTCACTCTTAAAGGTCAGCATTTTCATGGCTCTTGTTAGTAGCGCAACGACTTATGCAGCAACGACGGCTTATCCGGATATTCCCGTTTCGCTCAAGAACGGAGCGGGTGCGAAGATCGGGGACGTCATTTACGCGGGACTTGGATCGGCAGGGAAAGACTGGTTTTCACTCAACGTCTCAGAGATTTCTCCCTCGTGGCACCGCCTCGCGGACTTCCCCGGTGAACCCCGAGATCAGAGCGTTGCCGCAGCTATCGATGGGAAGGTTTATGTCTTCGGCGGTGCGGGTGAGATCAAATGTACCGACAACACCACTGACACAGTGATGTTTTCCGACGTTTACTGCTTCGACCCTACGGGCAACAATTGGCAGAAGCTTGATACGCGCACTCCGTTCGGTCTGCTGGGTTCTGTCGCCGTGTCGGTCGACAACCACCGTGTCCTCTTCTTCAGCGGCCTCAACAAGGCGATATTCGACGGATACTTTCAGGACCTGAAAGCAGCGGGAAGTGATGAAACGCGCAAAATCGAAATCGCAGTCGCGTATTTGGGCAAGCGGCCGCAGGACTATCTGTTTTCAACCGACGTGCTGAGCTATTCGCCGGCTGAAAACGCGTGGACAACACTCGGCAAAGTTTCTTATCCGCCAACGGCCGGTGCAGCCGCTGCGGTAAAGGGTGACGAAATCACGTTGATAAATGGGGAGTTGAAGCCCGGCCTACGCTCATACAAAGTGAATCGCCTTGTGATCGACCGTGGCAATGTGCGCTCGCAAACGGTACCAGACCTGATCGCGCCAGCATGGCAGCCGCAGCAGGAAGGGTTGGCCGGGGCGTTCGCGGGCTACAGCAAAGGCATCCTGCTCGTCGCAGGCGGTGCAAATTTCCCCGGCGCATGGAACCAGTACCGACGGGGCCACAACTACGCTCATCGAGGCTTGCAAAAGGTCTGGCACGACGACGTCTATGCGCTGATCGGCAATGAGTGGCGTGTTGCGGGGCATTTGGCGGAAGCCCGGGCATCTGGCCTGTCATTTCAACTGAGCGACGGGGTGTTGCTTGTCGGCGGTGAGAACCGGCAAGGGAAGGCTGTCGGCACTGTTCAAGTGCTCCGGTGGAACGGTGATACGGGAGGCATCACGGTTTTGTAGCGCTAAGGAGCGCGGAGGAACTGCGATCGCTATGCAAAGCGCTGCTTAGTTTGCCACGTCGGAGGATTGATCCGCGCCGGACGGAGGGGTTTTGCGAGCACATTCCATCTGTCCTTTGGCGGTCACGTGTATAACCTCGATGCCGGCCAGAAGGATCCGCGCATAGCAAAAAGTTTTGAATCCGGGCATGCCCCAAGATCCTACGAAACATGCGATACCGCAGCCTAAAGGTTGTGTCGCGTTAAGGACGATGCGACGATCAGTCGCCCGGGATGAAGAGGATTGCTTACATCACGAGAGAATAGAATTGTTCGGCAGCAGTCGATGCAACGCCATCGTCACCCATCTGCCCCTTGCGGATCATGTGCGCGATCTCTATGCCAGACAGGATGATGCGCGCGCACCGGAAATCCTTGAACCCCATCATCGGTTTGATGATGCGTTTGATGGCCCGGTGATCCTGCTCGACGACGTTGTTCAGGTATTTGTTTTGCCGGACCCTGATCGGCGTTAAACGCTCGGCATTGAGCGCTTCAAGTGCAGCCAGATTCGCGCCGCTCTTGTCCACGGTAATCGTCTCGGGCTCACCGTTCTGTTCAATCGCCTTCTCGAAGTAGCGGCGAGCAGCGGCCGTATCACGATGGGCGCGCAGCAGAAAATCCACCGTGGTGCCCGCCTTGTCGACGGCACGGTACAAGTATTTCCATTGGCCTTTGACCTTGACGTAGGTCTCATCAACGCGCCAGCTCTTGCCGACAGGCCGTTTGCGTTTGCGGAATGCTTTTTCAAACA
>Ga0153932_1000245_pt1 | contig 19561 bp, 13 predicted proteins | sample TSNJ016MetaG_FD_102273 | JGI IMG/M metagenome (GOLD analysis project Ga0153932, IMG submission 102273) | Attine ant fungus gardens microbial communities from New Jersey, USA - TSNJ016 MetaG | ecosystem: Host-associated > Fungi > Mycelium > Unclassified | place: USA: New Jersey, Wharton State...
GGTTATGTGTTCATCCAGAAGAGCCGGACGGCAAGTGTTGCGAAACGACTTTACCGTTTCGCATTCCGGTTTCCGCGCGAAGTGTGGTTCCTGAACCAGGACGACCGGCAGGCGTTCATCGACCAGGACCTGCTGGTGCATCCGGAACGCGCGCGCCTGCTGCACGGAGAAGGCGTCGATCTCGGCGACTACGCTTTTCATCCGCTACCGCGCTCCAACCCGCAGACGGAAGGCTTTTTTTTCGTTTTAATTGGCCGTCTGCTGTGGGATAAAGGCGTCGCGGAATACGTCGATGCAGCCCGCCGGCTGCGCGAAAAATATCCGTACGCGCGGTTCCAGTTGCTCGGGCCCGTGGGCGTCGACAACCCCAGCGCCATCACGCTCGACGAAGTGCAGGCCTGGCAGCGCGAAGGGGTCATCGATTATCTCGGCGAGGCGGAGGACGTCCGTGCGTTTATTTGCAATGCGGATTGCGTGGTGCTGCCGTCGTATCGCGAAGGCATCCCGCGGACCTTGATGGAGGCGTCGGCAATGGGCCGCCCGATTGTCGCCACCGATGTCCCCGGCTGCCGCGAAGTCGTCGAAAACGGCGTGACGGGCCTGCTCTGCGATGTAAAAAGCGCCGACAGCCTCGCGCAGCAACTCGAACGCCTGCTGCTGTCGAGCTACGCGGCGCGCGCTGAAATGGGCGCGGCGGGCCGTGCCAAGGTGGCGCGCGAATTCGACGAAAACGCGGTCATCGAGCGTTATAAAGGCACAATACGCGCGATTACCGGCGTTTCACTCTAAATCATCCTCCGGGAGCGTTATTCATGAATGGTCACACAAGCGCGAAGGGCACGATCCTCGTGACGGGCGGCGCCGGGTTTATCGGCTCGCATACTTGCGTCGAATTGCTCAATGCGGGTTACGGCGTTGTCGTGATCGACAACCTCGTGAACAGCAACGCTGAATCGCTGAAACGCGTGGAGCAGATTACCGGCAAGACGTTGGCATTCTACGAAGCCGATGTCCGCGATGAAACCACGCTCGCGCGCATTTTCGATGAACACGCGATCACCGGCGCGATCCATTTCGCCGCGTTGAAATCGGTGGGCGAATCGGTGGCGAAACCGATCGAGTATTACCGCAACAACATGGATAGCCTGCTCGTGCTGCTCGACACCATGCGCGCGCGCGGCGTGAAGAAGATCGTCTTCAGTTCGTCGGCGACGGTGTATGGCGTGCCGAAGAGCGTGCCTATCGATGAAAACTTCCCGCTGTCGGCAACGAACCCCTACGGGCAATCGAAGCTGATCGCCGAGCAGGTCTTGCGCGACCTGGAAATCTCCGATGCAGCGTGGCGCATTGCTACGTTGCGTTACTTCAATCCGGTCGGCGCGCATGAAAGCGGCTTGATCGGTGAAGATCCAGCGGGCGTACCAAACAACCTGATGCCGTATGTCGCGCAAGTGGCCGTGGGCAAGCTGGAGCGCCTGCGAATTTTCGGCAGTGATTACGCGACTCACGACGGCACCGGCGTGCGCGATTACATTCATGTGGTCGATCTGGCGCGTGGCCACATCAAGGCGCTCGATGCGCTGGAGTCGCTCGACAGCAGCTTTGTCGTGAACCTGGGCACCGGTCAGGGCTATAGCGTGCTGGACGTGGTGAAGGCGTTCGAAGCGGCGTCGGGCAAGCCCGTGCCGTATGAACTCGTCGCGCGGCGTCCGGGTGACATCGCCGAATGTTTCGCTGATCCGGCCGCTGCCGCGAAGCTGCTCGGCTGGCAAGCGGAACACGGCATTGAGCGGATGTGCGTCGATCATTGGCGCTGGCAGTCGCAGAACCCGCGGGGTTTTGCCTGACGTTCTAGTTCAGGCGCGGCCTGGTTTTACTTCAGTCCGCACCTGAAGCGTTCTTTTTAGTGGCTCATTTTTCATGCTCAGCTTTGCGCTCGGTTTTCTCGTTTCGCTATTCATCACGCTGTTGATCGTGCGGTTTGCGCATTTGCACGAAGGCCTTTCCGGCGATAGCGATTTCGCCGGCGTGCAGAAGTTTCACGCGCGCTCCGTGCCTCGCATCGGCGGGGTCGGAATCCTCGGCGGACTCGCCGTCTCTGCAGTGCAGCTTCGATGGACTTATCCCGTTGTATCGAGTGGAATTCTCGCCGTTGTTGCGTGCGGGATGCCGGCTTTCTTCTCCGGCCTCGTCGAGGACCTGACCAAGCGCGTCACGCCGGTCGTGCGCCTCGTTTGCACGATGGCCGCGGCCGCGCTTGCGTACTTTCTGCTGGGGATTGCGGTCACGCGTATCAGCGTTCCGCCGCTCGACTTCCTGCTGACCTACGGCGTGATCTCGTGTCTCGTGACCGTGGTGGCGGTGGCGGCTTTGGCGAATGCGATCAATATCATCGACGGCTTCAACGGACTCGCGTCCATGGTCGCGTTCATGATGTTCGCGTCGCTGGCGTACGTGGCGTTCCAGGTTCACGACGCCGTGGTCTTGTCCGCCTCGCTGATCATGATGGGCGCGGTGATGGGCTTTTTCATCTGGAACTTCCCCGCCGGGCTGATCTTTCTCGGCGATGGCGGCGCGTATTTCATCGGCTTCATGCTCGCCGAATTGTCCATCATGCTCGTGATGCGCAATCGCGATGTCTCAGCGTGGTTCCCGGTGCTGCTGTTCATGTACCCGATCTTCGAGACATGTTTCTCGATCTATCGGAAGAAGTTTATTCGCGGGATCTCGCCCGGGATTCCCGATGGCGTGCATCTGCATATGCTGGTGTACAAGCGCTTGATGCGCTGGGCTGTCGGTGCGCAGAACGCGCGCGAAATCACGCGGCGCAACTCGCTGACGTCGCCGTATTTGTGGTTGCTGTGTCTGGTTGCCGTCATTCCCGCCACACTGTTCTGGCGGCATACGTTGCATCTATTCTGCTTTGTCGTGGTGTTTGCGTTCACCTACGTGTGGCTGTACGTCAGCATCGTCCGCTTCAAATCACCACGATGGATGGTGTTCCGGCGCGCTCATCCGGTGAAGAAATAACGGTTCCCGCGCCGGCCAGATGTTCTTGACCGGCGCGACTCTTTTTTAGCTTGATGCGAACGCGAGCAAGTCCGCGTTCACCTTGTCAGCCTCGACCACGCACATGCCGTGCGCACCGCCCGGATACACCTTGAGCGTCGCATTCTTGACGATCTTCGCCGACAGTCTTCCGGCTGCGTCGATAGGCACGATCTGGTCGTCGTCGCCGTGCAGAATCAGGGTCGGGACATCGAATTTCTTCAGGTCTTCCGTGTAGTCGACTTCCGAGAATTCCTTGATGCACAAGTAGTGCCCGAGGATCCCGCCCAACATTCCCTGCGCCCAGAAGTTGTCGATCACGCCTTGCGATTTCTTGGCGTTATCGCGGTTGTAGCCGAAGAACGGCAGCGCCAGATCCTTGTAGAACTGCGACCGGTCGGCGGCCACGCCTGCGCGGATTCCATCGAATACGTCTCTCGGCAGGCCGCCCGGGTTGGCTTCCGTCTTCAGCATGATCGGCGGCACGGCCCCAATCAATACAGCCTTCGATACCCGCCCGGTCCCATGCCGCCCGATATAACGCGCGACCTCGCCACCACCCGTGGAATGGCCCACCAGCATGGCGTCCTTCACGTCGAGCGCGTCGAGCACCGCGGCCAGGTCGTCGGCGTAGGTGTCCATGTCGTTGCCTTGGCCCGGCTGGCCTGAACGTCCATGTCCCCGACGATCATGCGCGATGACCCGATAACCCTTCTGGACCATGAACAACATTTGAGCGTCCCACGCGTCGGCATCGAGCGGCCATCCGTGCGAGAACACCACTGTCTTGCCGGTACCCCAATCCTTGTAGAAAATTTCCGTGCCGTCCTTCGTCTTGATCGTGCTCATCGAACGTGCTCCTTAAGGTGAGATAACGCGCTACGCCCGCTGACCAGCATCTTCAGCGTGGGCGCACCGCGTGGGGTATGGCGGAGGTTCCTGCGCCTCCGCCGTGTAATCCTGCGCGCTTCATGCGAAGTCCTGGTGTTGCTCCAAGCTTCGATTGATCGTATGAAACGGCAAGAAAATGGATGAAGCAAACGGCTGAGAAGCCGGCTCAGAACACGGCTGTTCTACAGGGTAGCCGACGAAAATGGCATCGCAAAGACTTGGCTGGAATCGTCCGATGGACGATGCGCGCTACCATATCCATGCGCCTCGGTTTTCGCCGCTTTTTACTGCATTTCTCCAATGCTCAGAGCGTGCTTTCTGCGTCCGGCCATAAGCGAAATCCGTAGAAACACGCAAATCATCTAATTGCATTGGTCAATCTGGCTTATCGCGCCGGACAGCCAATGCTATCGCCGTTATTACCTGTCTTTACCTGAAGAGTATTGAAAACTCCTGTTTTTACTCATTCGGCATGGCCAAAAACGCTGGAAGCATGGAATGCCCTATAGGTATAATTGCTTATGTCTGAAGATATCCTATTGCATGTGTACGGTGCCTTAATTATGGTGGGAGGGGGAGCATCGGTAAGTTCAGTTTATGAAATGACACGTCATATTTTCACCTCCGTTTTTTGTCCGTCCTTCGTACAAATCATGCTACGACGATTGAGCAACTTCTCGGCAGCGCTGCCAAGAGGTTATTGAAGTTCGTCTATAAAAAGCAAACGATAAACAGCGCAAATAAACCAGCTTGGAGACCCACAATGAGCTCGCACACCGGCAGTTCAATTACAGATTCACCCGGTTTTTTTTCTAAAGAAGCAACCATCGCAAAACCTGGATTTTCGCGCTGGATGGTCCCACCCGCCGCGTTGGCGGTGCATCTTTGTATTGGTCAGGCCTACGCGTTTTCTGTTTTCAACGCGCCGCTCACGCGGGTGATCGGCATCACGCAATCCGCCCCGGACGACTGGTCGCTGACCACGCTTGGCTGGATCTTCTCGCTGGCCATCGTGTTTCTCGGGTTGTCGGCGGCATTTGCCGGCAAATGGCTGGAGAAGGTCGGGCCGCGGCGCACCATGTTTACGGCGGCCTGCTGCTTCGGCGGCGGTTTCCTGGTGGCGGCGCTCGGTATTCATTTGCATCAGATCGTGCTGGTCTACCTTGGCTACGGCGTGATTGGCGGGATCGGGCTGGGGCTCGGTTACGTGTCACCGGTGTCCACGCTGATCCGCTGGTTTCCTGACCGGCGCGGCATGGCGACCGGCATGGCGATCATGGGCTTCGGCGGCGGTGCAATGATCGCGGCGCCCGCCTCGGTCACATTGATGAACCACTTCAAGAGCGCAACCAGCAACGGCGTGACCGAGACCTTCGTAGTGTTGGGCATTGTCTATTTCATCTCGATGTCGATCGGCGCACTTGCCATCCGCGTCCCGCGTGCGAACTGGACGCCGGCAGGCTGGACGCCGCCGGTGACCAACGGCAACAAGATGATCACGCGCAACCACGTGCATATCGACCAGGCGTTGAAGACGCCGCAGTTCTACCTGATCTGGCTGGTGCTGTTCCTCAACGTGACGGCCGGCATTGGCGTGTTGGGCCAAGCGTCGGTGATGATCCAGGAGAGCTTCAAGACATCGATCACGGCAGCTGCGGCAGCCGGTTTCGTCGGCCTGCTTTCGCTCTTCAACATGGGTGGTCGTTTCGTGTGGGCATCGGCATCGGACTGGATCGGGCGCAAGAACACCTACTTCGTTTTCTTCGTGCTCGGTGCTGTGCTGTATCTGCTGGTGCCGCAATTTGCGCAGAGCGGTAACGTTGCGCTCTTCGTGCTGTCGTATTGCGTGATTCTCTCCATGTACGGTGGCGGTTTCGCGACCGTCCCGGCCTATCTCGCTGATATGTTCGGCACGAAATTCGTGGGCGGCATTCACGGACGCCTGCTGACCGCGTGGGCTGCGGCCGGTATCGCGGGTCCCGTGCTGGTGAACTACATTCGCGCGTATGAAGTGGCGCATGGCGTGGTGAAAGCGGAGGCCTACACCACGACGCTGCACATCATGGCGGGTCTGTTGGTGATCGGCTTTGTCTGCAACTTGTTGGTGAAGCGCGTGCATGAGAAACATCACATGAGCGCGACCGCACTCGCGGCGGATTGAGTCCACTGAATGAATCCACTGAACCTATTCAAAGTGCGGAGAATGCGATGAACACCAACACCAACCTGAACCGCGAACTGGACGCGCATCCGACCAACAAGCTGCTGCTCGGCGTGTTCTGGATCTACGCAATCGTGCCGCTTGCATGGGGCGTGATCAACACCCTCGTCCAGGCGAGCAAGCTGTTTCAATGAAGCTGAAGGTATCGGCGCGATTGCATTGCGTCGACTAAACGAAAACGCCGGCTCTGCAAAGCCGGCGTTTTTTATTTCGGTTCTATTCGCTGATGGCTCGCACACCCTCTTGCGCGTGCCGGCGTTATCCCGGAATGCTTTCGTAGTTGTAGTAGCTGGTATAGGCGCTGCCCGACATCAGTTTCGATTGCGGTACATCGGTCAGCAGGATGCCTTTCATGCTCACGCCGCCGAGATTCAAGCGCTTCACGGTTTCGTTTATCTCCTCGACCTGGTTGAATCCGTGCCGCACCACGAGCAAGCTCGTGCCGGCGTGCCGGCCGATCAGCGTGGAATCCGTGACAGCGAGGACTGGCGGGGTATCGATGATGACGAGGTCGTAGCGCAGCTTGAGATAATCCAGCACTTCCTGCATCCGGTCGCTCATCAAGAGCTCCGACGGATGTACCGGCAACGAACCTTTCGTCAGCAAGTCCACGCCGGGCGACACGTCGTGCAGCAGCGCCGCTTCAATATCCGAGCCCATCAAGACGTCCGATAAACCCGGGGCGTGACGCACGCCGAAATGCGAGTGTACATCGCCTCGGCGCATATCGCCGTCGATCAGCAAGACACGTTTTCTCGTCGATGCAACGAGTGTCGCCAGATTCACCGAGACGAACGACTTGCCGGCATTCGGACGCGAACCCGTCAACATCAGCACGTTGTTGCGGGAATCGGCCATCTGCAATTGCAGCGAGGTGCGCAAGCCGCGCATCCCTTCGACCGCAGCGTCTTCCGGCGACGTCGAGGCGAGCACATGAAGCCCTTGAGTGCGCGTACTGACCTTCTGTTGCAGGCGAAGCTGCTGAGTGCTGCGCGGCACGATGGCGAACACCCGCACACCCACTGCGTCCTCGATTTCTTCCGGACGTTCGACACCGCCATATACCGACTTGCGGGCGAAGGCTAGGAGGACGCCCAGCATCAGTCCGCCAGCGGTGCTGAACAGTATTACCGTCAAGCGCTTGGGACGGACCGGGCTGTCGGGCGCTTCGGCAAAATCGACCACGCGTACGTTGCCCACCTGGCCGGCCTTCGCCATGCGCAGATCCTGGATCTTGTTCTGCAGATTGGCTAAGAGCTCGGTGTTGGCTCGGACATCACGCGACAGGCGCGCCGCGTCTTGCTCCGTATCCGGCAATACCGAAAAACTCTTTGTCACGGCTTCCTGCGCTTTCGTCACTGCGGCGATCTGCGCGTCGAGCGCAGCCACCGCCGGATAGCTCGACGTGAAGCGCTGCGAGAGTTCCGCGCGTTGCTGCTGCAGCCCAAGCAGTTTCGTCTTGTTGTCGACCGCCTGCTGCAGCAAGAGCCGGTTTCCCTCGGTCACGTCGACAACGCCTGAGGTGCTGCGAAACGTCTTGTAGCTTGCCTCGGCCGCATGCAGTTGTGCGCGCACCTGCGGCAGTTGCTGTTCCAGGAACGCAAGCGTCTTGCCGACTTCCGTAGACCGCGTATCGAGATCCTGCTGCACGAAACGGCTGACGATATCGTTCACCGTCTTCGCGATCAGTTCGCCATCCTGACCTTCCAGGCTCATCTGGACAACGCCGGAATGCAACGCGGTTTCAACCACTGACAAGCGGCGTTGCAGTGCGGCCACAGTATCCAGCGTGGACGCCCGCGACAGCTCGAAGGTCGAACCGGGTGTGCCCGTCATCCTGTCGACTAGCAGCGTCACGTCACCGAACGCGCCCGCCCCTTTTGCTTCATGGCCGACCGTGCCGCGCAGGATCTCGACGCCGTCCGGGTCAGACAGTACATACTCGCCGGCGCCGGAGGCGGTCAGCGTCAAATTCTTGTTATAGAGATTTTTTGGCGTGTCGAATTTCGACACGGAGATGTCTTCGGCACCCGATGCGAAGCTCGAGGTAAGGCTCGATAACCACGGAGCCAGCGACTGGTCATCGCGTGTATGGAGCGAGTGGATGAAACCACCGATTGCGGCGCCAATCACCGGGAAGTAATGCGGGCGCGCCGAGATATCAAGATGCAGTTTCTTCACCGTGTCTTCAATGCTGGCTCTTGAGCGCAGCAACTCGATCTCGGCCGCCGTCGTCGAGCGCGAATTGGACATCTGCGAAGCTGCTGGCATTGCCGGCATCGCATTGGCATTGCCACCGCCATTGTCTTGCTGATTCGATTCGGTAACCTGAATAATCGCGTCTGCCCTGTAGACAGGCGACGCGAAAAACGCATACATAGCGCCGGCCAACCCACCAATGAGCGCGGCCATGACAATGATCCGCCAGCTTCTCACGATGGCCGCGAGATAGCCGGATAACCGGAATTTCCTACCCCTCGGCACTACGTCCGTATAGCGGCTTTCAAAGTTCATGGCCATTTTTTTATCGCTCACTCAAACGAACAATCGCCAACAATCGCGTCCGGCGCAGGTTGCGCGCCGGACCTGACTAACAGGATTACTTGGTGAGAACTGCCGTGGTCAAGCCAGCGTTGATGGCCGGCAACAACAAGTCAAGCACGCGGCTAGCCCGCACAAGTCCGCTGTTGTCCACATAAACCACGTCCTTCGGCTCAAGCGGAAACTGGTTCGCAAGGATCATCGACACAGGTGACTTTACGTCGAGGTGGTAGACCACCGGCTCGTCGCCGGGAATCTGGCGGATCACGAAGAGTTGCCGGGCGTCCGATGTGGTCTGACTCAGGCTGCCCGCTTGCGAGATCGCTTCGGCGAGCGAGAGCGTGCCATCCTTTTGCGGCGACACGGCCGTGGGCTTGACCACTTCGCCCATCACGTAAACCGTGTTTTCGTCACGCGCGTTCACGTGCAGCATGTCGCCCGGTTGCAGGATGATCTCAGAAGGATTCTTGCCGGTCTTCAGCATCTGCGCAATATTCACCGGGTAGCTCGTGCCGTTGCGGGTGATCGTGACGCGACCCTGATCGGCTGTCGGCATGAAGCCGCCAGCCCGGCCGACGGCCTCGGTGAGCGTCATCGGAATGTCATTGATCGCCTGCGCGCCCGGAGTGCGCACATCGCCGTCGATATACACTTGCGACGCACGATACGACTCCACGCGAACAGTCACCTGCGGCTTCACGAATACCTTGCTCAGCTCCGTATAGATCTCGCGCTGGATCTGCTCAGGCGTTTTGCCGGACGCGTGGATCGGCCTGTTGATATAGGGAAACTGAATGTCGCCCTCGCCGCCGACGACAAAGCCCGGCGCCGCATCGGCGGGCCGCGTGTTCTGAACACCCGTCTGGCCCAGTGCCGCGGCAAGTTCAGGGTGATCCCAAACCGTGATTTGCAGGACGTCGCCCGGTCCGACCTTGTAGCCGGTCGGCTTGGCGAACAGGTTGAGATTGGTCGTCGCCTGCGCGCTGCCCGTCTGAGCGGTACGGATCTGACGGATCAGCGTCAGGTCGATCTGCTTGACCGTCACCGGCACGTCGCTTGTCACGTCGCCGTTGTCCGCGGTGGTGACCGGCAGCGTAGGCGGCATCGCCATATGCTGGCCAGGTGCCCAGGCACATGCGGAAAGCATGGCGGCGAGCAAAAGGGATAGGGCCACCCGCGTTGCCGGTACGCCATGGCTGTTCTTGTTCGGCATGAAAACGCCGGATTGTTTTTCGCTGTTCATGATGGTCGTCCTCTTACTTTCGGTAAGCATTAATGTGGCGTAAGCCTTTAAGGATCGTTGCGAAGATGATTTTCATATCAAGTCCGAAAGACCAGTTCCTCAGTACTACAGATCGTGCGCAACGCGTCCCCTCCATTTTGATCGGATCAGTCTTGCCCCAAGAGCCGTTGGCCAGGGCCTAGCCGTCATGCCTGCTTTGATGCGACAGCGGTGGATGCAACCTGCCAGGACCTTCCGGCAGCGCTCAACCGCAGCGGCCGTACTTGTCGTCGAAACGAACGATGTCGTCCTCGCCAAGGTAACTGCCGGACTGCACTTCAATGATCTCGAGCGGTATGCTGCCCGGATTTTCCAATCGATGCAGCATGCCGAGCGGGATGTAAGTCGATTCGTTTTCGCTCAGCAGAAACTCTTCTTCACCGCGCGTGACTCGCGCCGTACCGGACACGACAATCCAGTGCTCAGCCCGATGGTGATGCATTTGCAGCGAGAGCCGGCCGCCCGGATTCACCACGATGCGCTTCACCTGGAAACGCTCGCCATGATCGATCGAGTCGTAAAAACCCCACGGACGCCGAACCTTTCTGTGGCAATCCGCTTCCGGCGCCTTCTCTTGCTTGATGCGCGCAACGAGGCCCTTGATGTCCTGGACCCGCGAGCGGTCGCACACAAGCACGGCGTCGTCGGTTTCCACCACGATCAGGTTCTCCGTGCCAACGCAGGCCACCAGCCGCCCACCTTCGGAGCGCGCGTAGGTCGCGGTTGCGCCTTCGAACACGACTCGGCCACTTGCCACGTTGCCTGATTCGTCCTTGTCCTGTGCGTCCCACACCGCGTCCCACGAACCGAGATCCGACCAGCCGGCTTCCAGCGGAACGACCACACCTTTAAAGGGCGAATCGGCGGCCCCGAGATGTTCCATCACAGCGTAGTCGATGGAGTTCGACGGCGACTGGCTGAACTGCACTGCATCTGGGCGCAAGTATCCCCCAGACAAATCACTTTGTTCGTGCGACGCGACACATGCCGCGTACATATTTGGCTGGAGTCGTTCAAGCACGGCAAGCCACACCGACGCGCGCACGACAAAGATGCCGCTGTTCCACCAGTAGTTACCCGATGCGACGTATTGCGCCGCCACCTCGGCGACCGGCTTTTCGACGAACCGGTCGATACCGTGCGCGCCGTCAGCAAGCGGCTCGCCGAGACAGATATAGCCAAAGCCGGTATCGGGACGCGTCGGCGGAATACCGAGCGTGGCGATCTGGCCGCCTTGTGCATGACGCGCTGCGATGACAATTGAATGGTGCAGCGCCGCGAGATCCGCGATGGCATGATCCGCCGGCATGGCGACCAGGATGGCGTCCTGGCCGTCAGCGCATGCAGTCAATGCTGCGAGCGTGAGCGCCGGCGCTGTGTCGCGACGTACCGGCTCGACCACGATGCGCGCTGTCACGCCGGTTTCGCGAACTTGCTCGTCCGTTGCAACGCGATGCTCCTCGCCGCATACGATGACCGACTCCGCCACTACGTCCCACCCTTGTGGAAAACCCTTCATGCGCAACACGGTAGATTGCAGCAATGACTGGGGACCCATCACGCCGATGAGCTGCTTCGGGAACTGTTCGCGCGACATGGGCCAGAGCCGCGTGCCCGAACCGCCCGCGAGGATAACCTGGACCAGGCGCCGGCAAGTCGCGGCGATTGCGGAGGGACTCGACACGCCGGTTACGTCGCCTAGGCGTTGCGTTACGTTGGTATCCATCTTAGTTATCCTATGTTCTGGTTGGCCCGGATGCCGGGCGCTGATGTGGGTGTCGATTGTCGAGCGTGGGCTCTTCAATTCGCATGTTCGTTCGCTATACCGTGACTAGGGCGATCACTGAGGCAATCAATGTCCGCCTGGATCACTTGGGTCAGCCGGCAGTGTCGCCACGGCTTTGCATCCGGTATTCGGTCGGTGAAATCAAGAGCCGCCGGCGGAAAATCTTGGCCAGCCGGTCGCCGTTGCCCATGCCGCTGCGGCGAGCGATTTTGTCCACTGGCAATTCGGAATCGGTGAGCAGGGTGCAGGCGACAGCAAGGCGCGCTTGCAACAGGTAATCCGACGGCGTGGTGCCCGTCTCAAGCTTGAAACAACGTAGGAAGTTGCGCTCACTCATAGCAGCCGCTTGTGCTGCATTCACTACTGAGATCGGCCGTTCGCAGTTGTCCTGCAGCCAGCGAGCCGCCGTGCGGATCTTGTCACCGGCAGACGCCGTGCCGTTGTCGCTTAACAGCGGCGCCAGCTTCGTGGTCCAGCCTGGCATCAGGCGCTCCGCGACACCGCGAGCGATCTCGACGCCAAGATCACGCTTGATCAGCAGAAGCGCGCCCTTCATCGATTCATAGCCATCGCTGGATTCGCTCCAAAGCTCCTGGCGCATCGGGCTCATCATCGGCGGCCCAATTTTCATCTGCGATACCCGGGCGTGGCCGATACCGGCTGCGTCCAGCACTTTGCGCCCCTCGGCAATCGACATGACCGAAGTCGTATTGGAACGCACGCGCTTTAGCCACTCCACGATCCGCTCGTCGCGCGCGGCGCTCTCGGCGCCTTTGCCTCCGGCCACGAACAGCGCGTCAAAGCCGCCGTAGTGGCGCGCGTCGAGCCCGTCGGTCCAGACGCTCACCGAGGACGAGCAGGCTACGTTGCCCCCGTCCGCGGAAAGAAACCGCACGTCGTAGGTCCAGTCATTTCTCGCCTTCGATACCGCCAGTTCATTGGCTATATGAAAGACCTCTGCCACGAAGCCCGCGCTGAGCAGCGAAAAGCCGTCGAACAAGATAATTGCTATCTGGTGTACCTGAGCATTAAAGCTCGTAGTCACAGGCTGCGGCCTCCCCACGACAGCGTGTTCTACATTAGCGTATGGCATGGCGTTTCCCAGCAAGTTTTAGCGAACCCATCACGGCCGGACACGAATCCTCATTGCGGTGCATCGTGGACATCCTTATAAGCGTTTAGGCTGTCGTGACGGAATGTAGCGAGGATATTGCCGGAAAAATCTTGAGGTCGCTATTTCAAATCCACTCGATGCGTGTCCTTCCTATCATTCAAACGAAGATTACTGGCCAGCATGCCCATGGCGGTTATGGATTTACGATTCTTTAGATTGAAATGGTTCACTAAAAGAGCGATCAGTGTGAATAGAGAGCGGTTATGGAACGTGGTTGACGGAGGTGTTGAGGGTCGTTGGAGACCCGGAAAAACCGGCTCTCAGGACCGTGCGACAAGGCTCCTCAGACATTCACTGGTTGTTGGCCGGACAGAAACGGCGCATCGGAGCGGAAATGTTTCATCTCTGAAACGCGGCACGTTTAAAATAACGAACGCAAGAAGCCGATGTCGCCCAGTTGTGCGAATTAAAAAAATTCTCGAGTAATGTTGGCGAACGCACATACATTTTTTCGATAATCGTCTAAATGATTTTATCGAATTAACTGTACCGGACTTGGCTTTTATCTTTTACGCCGGTTCACCCACGTCCTGACATATAAAAAAGCCCGCACCATTCAACACCCTCTTTCTCGCGTTTTCGCGCCAGCTTAATAGCGGGATACCGAAAACATCTGCCAACATCTCGCGCTTTTCAGCCGGGCGCATTTTCTCCTTACCCCCGCCGCGTATAGTGCGACGCATGCGACATGGATTGCCGCCGCGCGCAATAGATAACGGAGAAGAGTCGATGGAACACCCAAACAATCCGGGCCGGCTGCACGTCGCGGGTCCGGCCGACGCTAACCTGACAGGGGAATTCGATAGGGCATCGGAGACGAGATCGACACCCAAGCGCATCGGTGTCCTGATCTTCGAAGATTTTTCCCTGATCGACGTGAGTTCCATCTCCGAGGTGTTTGCGCTCGCAAATGAAGTCGAGCCACCGGCGGATAACGACCATGGCAAACTCAACTACACGCTGCTGTTGTTATCGAGCGATGGCGGCAGCGTCGCAAGCAGTTGCTCCATGCGCATCTGGACCGAGAGTCTCGATACGAAGTCGATGAGTGATTGCGATGCACTGTTCATCGCGGGCGGGGAAGGCGCGCAGCACGCCAAGGTCGATCAGCAGTTGCTGAAACGCTTGTCCCGTGTCGCGTCGAACCTTTCGTTCGTGAGGGCCATTGGCGAAGGATCGCAGATTCTGGCAGCCGCTGATCTTTCACCCAACAATCGCGCGACTGACTTCGAGGATGCGACCGTTGCTTCAGCGCTGGCGACTCCAGTCTTTTCCGCGGGACAAACGCTCCCGCTCAACGATCCCAAGGGTCCGATCACGGCCGCGCTTTCGATCATCCAGAGCGATTACGGGCCGGCAGTGGCGCGAGAGGTATCGGAGCGTATTGTTCCAGGCGCATGGCCGAAGCTCTCGACGGTGCTCGAGGACACCGACGCTGGCGGCGTACGTCAAAAGATCAACGCAGCCGCTCGATGGATGCGCGAGAACTACGTCCGCCGGATTTCAGTCGCGGATGCCGCAAATGTCGCCAATATGAGTGAACGAAATTTCTTGCGCTGCTTCAAGGCGCACATCGGCGTGACACCGTCGGAATACCTGCTGCGCGCGCGGCTGGATGCGAGCTGCATGCTGCTCGCGGCAACCGATCTTCCCGTCGACAAGATTGCGCGCCGATGCGGCGCCGGCAGCGGTGATGGATTGGCCAAGATATTCCGCAAGCGGCTCTCCATCTCGCCGTCCGAATATCGCTTGGCCGGGCGCAGGAAAGCCGCCGAACAGTGACGTCGACGCAGATAGCTGAGTGGAGTTGTAGTGTGGCCGGCGGCCCGGTCGCGCTAGATGGGCTCTATCAGTTCGGGCTGTTCTGCGACTGGCTCCGGAAGCAGCGCAAGCATGCACTCACGAAGATACGCCTCGAACCCCTCACCGACCTCTGGATGCTGCAACGCGAGTTGCACAGTCGCCTTCAAATAACCGAGCTTGCTGCCGCAGTCGTAACGGGTGCCGTAATACCGGTACGCCAGCACTTGCTCGACCGCCAGCAGCGACGCGATTGCATCGGTCAATTGAATCTCGCCGCCGCTGCCCGCCTGCGTATTGCGCAGATGCGTGAAGATGCCCGGCATGAACACATAGCGCCCCACCACACCCAGATTCGACGGCGCCAAAGCGGGCTGCGGCTTCTCCACGATGCCCGACAGCTTGATGATGTCCTCTTCCCACTCGCGCCCTTCGATCACGCCATACGACCCGCTGTCGATGCGGCTGATCCGCTCTACACCGATGACCGAGCTATGGTAGTGATTGAACACATCGACTAATTGCTTCATGACCGGCTCCTTGCTGTGAAGCAGGTCGTCAGCCAGGATCACGGCGAATGGATTCTCGCCAATCAACTTTTCAGCGCATAGCACTGCATGCCCGAGCCCGAGCGCGGTCGGTTGACGTACGTAAAAGCAGTCGACGTTCGCGGGCTTGATGTTACGCACGAGTTCGAGCAGCTGTTCCTTGCCGCGCGCTTCAAGTTCTGCCTCGATCTCGTAGGATTTGTCGAAGTGATCTTCAATCGCTCGCTTGCTGCGGCCCGTCACGAATATCATTTCCGTGATTCCCGCTGCTATTGCCTCTTCAACCGCATACTGGATCAGCGGTTTATCGACGATAGGCAGCATTTCCTTCGGACTCGCTTTTGTCGCCGGGAGGAAACGGGTGCCGAGTCCCGCCACTGGAAATACGGCTTTGGTGACTTTCAGCATCGCGCGCGCTTCCCTAAAATACTTTCAATGAATACACGAACGCTTGTTCACAATGCGTTCATGCTCGCGGTCATGCAATATCCGACCCATCGAATTTACATTTACCCATAACTTTCAATAACGATATCCGGTTTACCGGAAGCCGCTTTTGAAAGCATAAATAAATTGCTGCATCGCGCGTCGAGGAACCGGAATATCCGACCCTTTCGCCATCTGGCGTCAGCCGGATGCAAGAAAAAAATAATCAACCTTCCGCTGCGTCGCAGCACGACCGTTCTAAAATACTTATTACTGACTTATTCCTGATCATCCGTGTGCGGAAAACGGACCCCTGACGCGTTCAGTTTCGACATCGGATCGTTACGTAGCGCGTCCCGATAAGCAGAGACCGCGGCGAGGATCAACAAAACAGCGATACCAGCAAATGCGTGCATGTCCATGATGTACACCTTTCTTTAATGGTTTGAAATGAAGTTAGCAGAAAAAAAACGACAAATAATTGCCGAATAAATTCGTTACCTTTTGAACAGACCGTTACGAAATTCTTGCTCGTTGCCAGGACGATGGTGTGTTTGCCACGCATATTTTTCCATTATTTGCCGGACTAATATGACGTCAGCAAAGTGCGCCGCTTGAATGGCCAATTTGAGCTGCCCGCACTGAGTGCCCAAGCAAGCCAGATAAGGCCGGAGATAAGGCGCCGTAAGGCCGGTAAACGTTCGAAACGTCAGAAACTCCCGGCCTTGATTCCAACCTGGACACGAGGTTTTCAAATGAGCGATTCGTCCCTGCTCGATCCCGCGCGTTCCTCCCTGCAGGTACCGCTCGAACGCGCCGCCGCTGTCAGCATCGACGACCGCGACGTCGCCATTAACGCGTGGCGCGGTTTCGCGGCATTGCTGGTGGCTTATTTCCATTGCCGCCAGATCACCTGGATCGGCATACAGCAATTCCACAAAACCGGGGCCAGGGTCGATCTCAACACCGTTTTCAGCTATCTGACCTTCCCCATCGCCTGGGGCTCGGCCGGCGTGCCGATTTTTTTCGTGATCAGCGGGTACTGTATTCATCGCGGAACGGCGCGCAAGCTGCTTGCCCATCCCGCGGCGCCCTTCGATACCGGCAATTTCCTGATGCGCCGTTTCGCGCGTATTTATCCGGTGCTGCTGGCCGCGCTGGTGCTGACCTACGCGCTGGACACGTTCAGCCTCGGCTTCACGCCGGTGAGCCCCAAGATTGGCACCGCGGACCTGCATCTGTTCATCGTCAACCTGCTTTCGCTGCAGGGTGTAGCCGGCGGTACGTTCGGGTCGAACGGAGCGTTGTGGACGCTCTCGCTCGAAGTGCAGTTCTATCTCGTGTATCCGTTGCTGATTGCCTTGCGCCGGCGCATCGGGATGAAAGCGGTGCTAGTTGGCGTTGGTATCGTCAATGTGATCTCCGCACTGGTGTTCGAGCGGCACGAGATCGTGCTGTTTGCGTCGTACTGGTTCTCATGGACGCTCGGTGCGTGGATTGCCGAAGCGAAGGCCGCGCCCGATGCCCTCAAGAGGCCAACAGGGTCGATGAAGCTGAAGATCGCGGCGGTGGTGGTGGCCGTGATTGGCTGCGGTGCGTTCAAGTTCGGGCAATACCTCGCGTTCCAGTTCTGGGCGCTGGCGTTCGCGCTGTACCTGTTCCAAGCACTCGATAAACCCATGCGCAATTCGTTGCCGGTAAGGGGTTTCTCATGGCTCGGCGAGTTCAGCTTCTCACTGTATGTCGTGCATATTCCTATCTTTGTCCTACTCGGATCGGTGCTGTTCCACTCGGCGCTGCAAACGACCATCTGGGCATCGTTCGCTTTCATGCTCGTGCCAGTTGCGGTGGGTTATGTGTTCTACCTGCTGGTCGAGCGTCCCGCGATGAACTGGTCCGCGAGTCTCAAACGGCGGAAGGCGTGACGGGTTCGAGGAGATCAACGGGCGCGGCGCAGGGATGGCATTGACGCGGCCTGTGCCCGGGCAATGCCGCCCCTTGTGAACTCTTTAGGCCGAGCTTTGAGCGCCGACGCGCGTAATTCTTTGATTTATCGCGGTTATGTGCGCGCGAGCGAAGCGATTACTGGGTACAGGCGACAGGGCTGACGTTGAGCAGGCGGAAGGCCTTTTCCTGAACGGGTGTGGGTCGCGTCGTCATGACGAGCTTGGCATCCGGGTTGAGTGGCGTGTGACAGACGTTGTACGCAAGCGTCGCCAGGTCGTCGAGCAACGTACGGAAGCTGTGAACCGGCAAGCCATCCTCGGCAAGTTTGGTCGCGTCCTTGGCTTTCGCCTGGTCCGAACGTCGCGCCTTGGCCACCGGTGAAGGCCGGGCCGCCCGCGCTTGTTCGACGTACTCATCGTCAAACAGCATCGGCTTTAACTTCTCGCGCATGTGCCACTCGACGTGGTAAGCGAGCATGCACAGAAAGACGTGTGCGCGCACGCGCCCGGCATTCCAGTGGAATATCGGACGCACCTGCAGATCGACTGTCTTGAGCGAACGGAAGGCGCGCTCCACCACCGCCAGGCCCTTGTAGGCCGACACGGCCGCCTCGGCCGATAGTGTCGCGGCCGGCAAGCTCGTGCGCACCACATACAGGCCATCGAGCGCGGCTTCCTGCTGGATCTGTTCGGACTTGCGCCCCCACGTGAAGCTCGAGTCGGTGATGTTCAACTCGAAGTGCTTGGCCATCTTGTAGTGATCGATGACGCGGCCCACGCGCAAGGCAATCGCCTCGGTACCCTTGAGGCGGTTGCGGGCGCGCGTGGTCGCTTCGGCGATCTTCATCAGCTCAGCTTCGGTGGCCTGCAGCAAGGCCTCGCGCTTGCGGGTCCGTTCCTCGGCCAGCAGCGGATTGCGGCACACAATGAGCCGTTCGCCGGGGAACGCCTCACTGGTTACTTCGAGCAGGTTGCGCTCATCAAACAGCGACGGCTGGAAGGGCCCCTTCTCGTGGGCGAGCGCGGCCATCTGCGGCGCGCGCAGGCTGCTCACCCAGTCCAGTCCGGCCGGACGCAATACCGTGTCGATGCGTGCCTGCGTGAGCATGCCGCGGTCACCCACCCAGGCGAGCTGGTTGATGCCGTAGCGGTCCTTGAGCTTCGCCACCTGAGGTGCCACGGTGGCCGGATCGGCGGTGTTGCCGGCGAAGACTTCGACCGCCACCGGAATGCCATCAGGAGTACATACCAACCCGAACACGATCTGCGGGTCGTCACGCTTGCCATCGCGGCTGTAGCCGCGCGCCGCGAGCTCGCAGCAGCGTCCGGTCACCCACGTGGAGGTGAGCTCATAGAGCACCAGCGTACTGCCACCCAGATGCTGCCGAGCAAGACGCTTCTCGATGCCTTCCTGAGCTTCTCCCAGCCAGTCGAGCGCGGCATAGACCTGCTCGAGGTCGACGTCGCCCAGCTTTAGCAGCCGCGACAGCGAGTGGGTCGCGGTCTGCTCGCACAGCATGCGATGCGTGGCGAGCTTGGAAGCAGGCGAGACCACCCGCGCCACCAGCAGCGCCATCACCACCGAGCGCAGCGCGGCAGGCGCCGACGCAAACCACTGCTCGGCACCGCAGGCGCGTGCCGCGCCGAGCACGGCGGCCACATGCCCGTGTGGCAGACTGCGCTCGATCACGAAGGCGTCGTCGAGCGATGGCACCGCGACGCCGCCGCGTAGCAAGACCTTTAAGCCTTCGATCACCTCAGCGGGCAGCGATGACAGGTTGGCCAGGGTGCGCTTCCTGACCGTCTTGCCGTCGCGATAGGACTCACGCAGGAGGATCGCGGGCGGTGAGTTGCGGTTGGGGACGTGTTCGATATACATGAACACTAATTAAAGCAAA
>Ga0153932_1000246_pt1 | contig 19550 bp, 17 predicted proteins | sample TSNJ016MetaG_FD_102273 | JGI IMG/M metagenome (GOLD analysis project Ga0153932, IMG submission 102273) | Attine ant fungus gardens microbial communities from New Jersey, USA - TSNJ016 MetaG | ecosystem: Host-associated > Fungi > Mycelium > Unclassified | place: USA: New Jersey, Wharton State...
GAGATCGGCGGCGATCGCGGGGAGCGCGGTATTCGCGATGGCGGTATCGAGCGTGGCAAGTGAAACGGCGAGCAGGATGGCCGCCATGCCGCGACGCTGGAGCGCGGTCATGGGACCGTCGGCGAGAAAAGTGGTCTGGTCTGACACAGTTTTTTAGGATTGGACGTGATCGGCGATAGTCCGACACGATACGGGATCGTGGCGAAGCTCGCCGGGCACCCCCGCGGCAGCTTTCAAACGGGTGTCAGTACGGCCTCGCCGGCGAAGTGCCGGGTGGCGTTATCGACGAACATCTGAACCGCCGCCGCGACCGCTTCGGGTGAACGCCCGCCCACGTGAGGCGTCAGAACGACACGATCGGAGCCAGTCAGCAACCCCGGCGGCGCGGGTTCGCCTTCGTAGACATCGAGTCCCGCGCCGGCTATGACGCCGCGTTCGAGCGCGTCCGCCAGAGCGGCGGAATCGACAACACTGCCGCGCGACACGTTCACCACGTAGCCTTTTGAGCCCAGTGCGGCGAGCACGCTGGCGTTGATCAAATGTTTGGTCGATGCGCCGCCCGGCGTGGCGGCCACGAGGTAATCGGCCCATTCGGCCAGCGCGATCACGGAGTTGAAGTAGGTATAGGGCGAGTCTGGTTGCAGCCGGCGATTGTGATAACCGACCTCGATATCGAAGCCTTGCGCTCTCTTCGCCACCTTCCTGCCGATATGGCCAAGCCCAATCACGCCTAGCTTCTTGCCCGAGAAGTTCGGCTGGAACGGCAGGTCGTCGCGCCATACGCCCGCGCGGCATGCGCGGTCCAGCACAGGGATCTGGCGGACGACGCCAAGCAGCAGTGCGAAGGCGTGATCGGCGACGCAGTCGTCGTTGGTACCCGCGCCGTTTGCCACGGTGATGCCGCGAGCCTGAGCCGCGTCGCGCGCAATGTTTTCGTATCCCGCGCCTAATGCGCCGATTAGCTCGAGGTTCGGCAGTTTTGCGATGGACGCTGCATCGAAGCCGATGGTGCCGTTTGTCAGGACAGCGCGGATTTTGTCTGCGTGGTCGGCCAGGGCTTGCTCAAGTGCAGGTTGGTCCAACGCTGTAATGACATTGAACGCGCCGGCAACGGTGGCCTGGTTCTCAGGACGAAGCGGAACCACGACAAGGACGGTGGGGAGCATGGGCGCAAGGGCTGATGGAGAGAAGGGCAAGTTTCGCATTTTTTTTGAGATGCCGTAGGGACACCCTTTACGCGGTCAGACGGTGATGATCTTTGTTAAATGAACGCATAAAAAAGACGCACGCCACCTGTTTTTAGGAAATATCGTGTAGGCGGCATGCGACGCGCAACCGACAATTGCGCCAAGCGATGTAATGGGGCGAATAGTTTCACTTATGCGCCGGCCCATCCAATGCCGAAAGCCGCAAAGCGGCTTCGACGAAGTCAATAAAGCTTGAATTGGGGTGCTCGAAAATGTCCAATACCAATACGTTCCTACGTCTACGGACGACGCGCGTCAGCATCCCGATGCCCAAAGCGTTTGTCTGCTTTGAGTAGAGCAAGTCATGAAAGCACTTGCCGCTGCTCGGCGTAGAGCCAACTGGTCGGAACTGCAAAGCTTGTTTTCGCGACTAATCGACGTCCTGCTGATCGCGCTGGGAGCGGCTGTTGCCATGCTGTTCCGTCCGGCCGACGGAGCGCACCTTGTGGGCGACGGTACATTCGTTGCAATTTCCATCGCGTCTGCGCTTCTGCTTTTTCCCTTGTTCCACGTTTATCAGTCCTGGCGCGGCCGGTCGAAGCTGATGCTCGTGTGCCGTATCTTGCTGGCATGGCTTGCGGCACAAGTCTGTGCCGGGGCCGTGATGTTCGCGTTGCACCGGACGGGCCTCGTCTCGCGCTTGTGGGTTGGCTGGTGGACGCTCAACACGGGCGCGGCACTCGTGGTATCGCGGTTCGTTGTTCATTTGATCCGGTCGAAAATGCGCCACGCAGGATACGACTTGCGTGCTGTAGGTGTTGTCGGTGTAGGCGCGCATTGCGAAAACGTGGTCGCGAAAATCGCGGCGTCGCCCGCTTCGGGCTTTCGCATGGCCGTCAGTTTCATTTCAAAGCCAACGGTTCAACTCGACATGCCAGGCATGTCGGTATGCCGCGATCTGAAGGCCTTCGCCACCACCATCCGCGCGAAAAAGGTACCTGAGGTATGGGTGGCGCTACCCATGTCCGAGGAGCAGGCATTACGGGACATTCTTGAGGAGTTCAGCGGTGACCTGGTCAACGTTCGATTCATTCCTGACGTGCGGAGTCTTGCGATGTTCGACGGCGAGATGGTCGAGTTGATGGGCGCGCCGGCAATCAATCTGGTCGCTCCACCGCTCTCGGGCGCTTCGCTTTTGCAAAAGGCGATTTTTGACAAAATGTTCGCCGCCTTCGCACTGATCTTCATTTCCCCGGTGGTGATTGCGATTGCCATTGCGGTGAAGTTGTCGTCGCCGGGTCCAATCTTCTTCAGGCAAACGCGCAAAGGCGCGGACGGCAAGACCTTCAAGATCTTCAAATTTCGCACCATGCGCTCGCATGCACAAAAGGCTGGCGTGATTCGGCAAGCTACGCGAAACGACCCGCGAATCACGCCCTTAGGCGGTTTCCTGCATCGCACGAGTCTGGACGAATTACCGCAGTTCCTGAACGTGTTGCGCGGCGAGATGTCTGTTGTTGGCCCGCGGCCACATGCAACGGAGCACGACGACTACTACCAGAAGATCGTCGATGGATATATCCATCGCTATCGCATTAAACCGGGGATTACCGGTTGGGCACAGGTGAACGGCTTTCGAGGTGAGATTGATCGCATCGAAAAGATGCAAGGCCGTGTCGAATACGATATGTACTACTTGAGGAATTGGTCGCTCAAGCTGGATATGCGGATTGTGATCGCTACGTTTATAAAAGGATTAGTGCACCGCAACGCATATTGATTGCGCGGTTCACCCTTGCGTTTGTCTTTTACAAAGAAAAGCGAACGCAAGGCAAGTGATGGTTTAACCGACAGGCAGTATGAACACAAACAGAAGTTGGATGGATCGGCCGACTGCCACCGGTTCCATAAGCAATGCACCAGGCGCGACGCGCTCGGAAAACAGGCTGGACAAAATGGCAATGCTGGTTCTAAAGCGAGCGGATAGTCGCGTTGCATCTCTTATGGTGGCAACGGCCATGTTGTTGTCTGCGTGTACCTTGCCAGGCATGCATATGGACAGCACACCGGTGATTCCGGTCACTAATGCTGGCGAGCAGGCCGCGTCTGATTGGCTTGCGTCGTCTACCGGTGAGACCGCGCGCGCTGAGTCCGACGGTGAAGTTCAGTTTGGCACGCCTGTTGGGAATGGTCGTCCCGTTGCGACCGTCGCGAATGTCGAGCCCGTTACGCCCGCTGGCAATACGGAGCTCGCAGTACCTATCAGCGACATTAACGTTGCATTGATTCAGCGATTGCGTCAGGAAGGCGTACGGCGAAGCGCGATGGATCAGCCACGGCTGTTCTCAGCGCCGGCCCCTTACACGCTTGGTGCAGGCGATGTGTTGCAGATCACCGTCTGGGACCATCCGGAGCTGACAGCAGCAATGGGCACGCAGACGCAAAATCAGGTGCGTCCTTCGGATGCGCCAGCGGGCTTCGTTGTCGATCAAGGCGGGAACATTACGTTCCCGTACGCGGGTGTCCTCAATGTAATGGGCCTAAGAACAGATCAGGTTCAGGCGCAGCTATATCGTCGGCTTACGAGGGTATATCGCGAGCCCCAGATCACCGTTCGAATCGGATCGTTTCGTGCGAAGAAGGTCTATGTAGACGGCGAAGTTCACGCGCCGGGCGTACAGCCGATCAACGACGTGCCAATGACCCTCTACGAAGCAATTTCCCGCGCGGGCGGATTTACGTCGGCGGCGGACCAAAGCCGTATGGTACTGCTGCGGGACGACGTGTCATATCCGGTCAACCTGACGCAAATGATCGACAACCGGTCGAACCCGTCGAATATCTTGCTCAAGGATGGTGACCTGTTGCGCGTAGTGTCGCGCGATGAAAACGGCGTGTTCGTGATGGGTGAGATCAATAAGCCGATGACAGCGCTGCCCTTGCGTACCGGCAAGCTGACGCTTAGCGACGCGCTGTCTCAAGCCGGTAGCGTGAACATGATGACGGCCGACGCAACGCAGATGTACGTAATACGCGGCGGCGACGGCAAGCAGCCGCACGTGTATCACCTGGACGGGCAGTCGCCGGTGTCAATGGTGTTGGCCAACCAGTTCGAACTGCAGCCGAAGGATGTTGTGTACGTGGACAGCACTGGGCTCGCGCGCTTTAGCCGGGTTCTCAGCCAACTGCTGCCGGCTATCAACGCTGGTTTGACCGCGGCGATTGTCACAAGGTGACTTGCCACGTTCTCATGGTTTGCGAAGGCAACATCTGTCGCAGTCCGATAGCAGCGGCGCTGCTAGCGAGGGATATGCCACATGTTGGTGTGACGTCCGCTGGCATGGGTGCGTTGACGGGGCGCGGGGCCGATCCCGTCGCCATCCAACTCATGGGCGACAGGGGGTTGGACATCAGTGCCCACGTTTCGACTCCGCTGACACCCTCACACGTGCGTAACGCGAATCTTGTGTTGACCATGACGCGTGCGCAGGCCGAACTGATCCAAACGAACTATCCCTACGTCAGGGGGAAGACATATCGCCTTGGCGATCACGACAACATAGACGTAGTCGACCCTTACCAGCGCGGCCTTTTTATTTTTGAATTGGCGGTGGCACAGATTGAGCAAGGCGTTTCCCGCTGGCTCGACACCATCGCACGACTATCGCACTGACAATGAGTCTCCACACTACTAACCATCGAACCGCGTCGAATGCTGACGACGAGATCGATCTGTCTGCGATTGCTACGACCCTCCGAGAGAACACGTTTCTCATTTCGGCCGTTGCGGCCGCCACGCTTGCTTTGGGCATCGGTTACGCGTTTTTTTCCACTCCGGTTTTTCGTGCCGACGCGATGGTCCAGGTCGACGACAGCTCGGGCGCGGTGAACGACAAACTAAGCGATCTGGCCGAATTGTTTGGCGGCAAGGCCACCGCTGACGCCGAAATTGAGTTGATCCGTTCGCGTGAGCTGATCGACGCGACCGTCCGCAGTCTTCACCTGGATATCGATGCCAAACCGCGCTACTTCCCTTTGATTGGCTCATGGATTGCGCGCAACGCAGCCACGGATCAACTCGCACCGCCGTTGTGGGGATTGAGTAGCTACGCGTGGGGTGGAGAGCAGCTCGAAGTGACTCAGTTCGATGTGCCGCCCATCCTCTATGACGAGAAGTTCACGCTGATCGCCGGCGCCAATCGGACGTTCGAGCTTAAAGGGCCGAATGGCGATGTCGTTCTCAAGGGGCGTCTCGGCGAACCCGTCGCTGGCAAGACCCAATACGGGCCTGTTAGTTTGATGGTCGGTACGCTTGTGGCGCGGGCTGGCACCGTGTTCAAGCTGAAACGTTCGTCGACACAGCTTGTGACCGAGAAGCTGCAGAAAAATCTTGATATCAGCGAGAAGGTCAAGCAGTCGGGCATCGTCGGGGTTCGGCTGGATGGGGCCGATAGCGCACGAACCGCCGACACGGTCAACGCGATCGTGCGCGGTTATGTTCAGCGCAACGTTGGTTTGAAGTCTGGTCAGGCCGCGCAGATGTTGGGCTTTCTTGGCAATCAACTTCCAGAGTTGAGATCGGGTCTCGACAACTCGGAGCAGCGCTACAACACGTTCCGAAACAAGACCGGTACGGTCGACCTCGTAGAAGAAAGCCGTCTGCTGCTGCAGTCGATTGTCGATGGCAAGACGCGCATAACCGCGCTGCAGCAACAGCGGGCGGAGCTGTTGCAGCGCTTTACGCCGAGCCATCCTTCGGTCGCGGCTATCGACGCCCAACTGGCGGATTTGCAACGCGAACAGAATCAACTCACTGCGAAGGTCTCGTCGCTCCCGGACACGCAGCAAGCCGCAGTGCGGTTGATGCGTGACGTCAATGTCAATACCGGGCTGTACATGAACCTGATGACCAGCGCGCAGCAGCTCCAGATCCTCAAGGCAGGACAACAGGGCAATGTTCGCGTAGTTGACTACGCCGTTGTTGCGGAACAACCGGTCAAGCCCAAGAAACTCATTGTCATTGGCGCCGCTGGTGTTTTTGGCTTGCTACTTGGCGTCGGCGCGGCGTTGCTTCGGCGCTCTTTGAATCGCGGCATGGAAGACACGCTCGAGATTGAGGAAGCGGCGGGCGTCCCGGTCTACGCAATCATCTTGCACAGTGAACGTCAGATTGGTCTGCAACGATCGGCGCGGCGCGGGGACCGCGGTCAGCATGTGCTGGCGGCATCGTCCTCGGGGGATATCGCGGTGGAGGGTATCCGGAGTCTGCGCACCGCGTTGCTGTTTCGCATGGCGACTGCGACCAACAACGTCGTGATGGTCGCGGGTCCTCGCCCTGATATTGGCAAGTCTTTTCTATCCGTGAATCTGGCCGCTGTGCTGGCCTCCGCGGGCAAGCGTGTGCTGCTTGTTGATGCCGACCTGCGCCGCGGGAATCTGCACTCCTACTTCGGGAAATTGCGTGATCCAGGTCTTCAGGATGTCATGACCGGCGCGGCAATTGACGCAGTCGTGCGGCGGCATGTGCTTCCGGGCCTGGATCTGCTGACACGCGGTGCGCTCTCGTCGAGTCCGTCGGAGGTATTGATGAGCGATCGTCTCGGAAAAGTGATTGAACACCTGTCTGGCGCCTATGACCTCGTGATTGTCGATACACCGCCAATCCTTGCGGCAACCGACTCGTCGGTTATCGGCAAGCATGCGGGGACGACCTTGCTTGTGATGCGTCACGGACAGCACTCGGAAACCGAGCTTCGGGAGTCAATGAGATTGCTCGGCAGCGCGGGGGTTGAGGTCAACGGCATTGTGCTGACCGACGTACCCCAGCGGACCACTGCATATGGCACTTACTCGTCATACGCAAGTGCCACAGAATAGATATTCAAAGACTGCAACGCACTGCTCCTGATACGCATGTTGCGTCTCTCGAAAATGCGTCGATCCAGGACTTATATGAATAAAAAAGTACTACTTACATTTGGAACTCGCCCGGAAGCCATCAAAATGGCGCCGCTTGTCAGGCAGTTCAAAGAAACCGAGGGGATTGACTGCTACGTCTGCGTGACCGGGCAACATCGTCAAATGCTTGACCAGGTGCTGGAGCTATTCCAGATCCGGCCGCATTTTGACCTCAACGTCATGAAGCGCAGCCAGGATCTGTATGACATGACGACGGCGATCATGCTGGGCATGCGAGACGTCATAAAAGACTGCAAGCCCGATATCGTGCTGGTGCACGGCGACACGACAACCACGATGGCGGCGAGCCTGGCAGCGTTTTATCAGCGCGTTCCAGTAGGACATGTGGAAGCTGGGTTAAGGACTGGAAACCTGCTTTCGCCTTGGCCGGAAGAGGGAAACCGCAAGCTGACCGGCACTCTCGCGGCAGTGCATTTCGCCCCGACTGAGCGTGCGCGCCACAACCTGCTCGCGGAGAACGTCCCGGACGAACGGATCGTGGTCACTGGAAACACCGTGATCGACGCGCTGCTTCACGTTCGCCGTTTGCTTGAGACCGATCCGCAATTGCGCGCGGACGCCGAGCGGCATCTGCCGCGCCTCGTTCCGGGTCGACGCATGGTTCTCGTCACGGGACATCGGCGTGAAAGTTTCGGTTCCGGCTTCGAACGCATTTGCGCGGCGCTCGCCGAGATTGCGCATGCACGTCCCGATATTGACGTGGTCTACCCGGTGCATCTGAACCCACTGGTCCAGGAGCCAGTGACGCGGCTGCTTACGGGCATCTCGAACATCAATCTGATCGATCCCCTTGACTATGTTCCGTTCGTGCTCCTGATGGATAGAGCGCATCTGATACTGACCGATTCAGGCGGGGTTCAGGAAGAGGCGCCGTCACTCGGCAAGCCAGTGTTGGTGATGCGCGATACGACAGAGCGGCAGGAAGCAGTCGATGCCGGCGTCGTCAGGCTGGTGGGTACGGAAGTGCGGTCGATCGTGGATAACGTGTCGGAGCTGCTGGACGATGCTGAGGCTTATGACGCGATGCGCCGCGGTTCGAATCCCTACGGCGATGGGCGCGCATGCGAGCGGATTGCAAATGTGCTTAAGCCGGCTTGGGTGACGAATAAGCCCAGGGACATTGTCTATGCGACGACAGAACAATTCGAACCATCTGAATAACACATAAAAAGGCAATAAAGATCATGGAATTCAACGTGATTTCGGTCGTCGGGCTTGGCTATATTGGTTTGCCTACTGCGGCGGCGTTTGCTGCGCGACGCAAGCACGTGATTGGCATCGATGTGAACCAGCGTACCGTCGACACCATCAACAAGGGCGCGATTCATATTGTCGAGCCGGAACTGGACATGCTCGTTCACGCGGCCGTCACGCAGGGGTATCTGCGCGCGACCGTGACGCCGGAGCCTGCCGATGCGTTTTTGATCGCGGTGCCAACGCCTTTTCTTGAAGGGTTCAAACCTGACCTGAGCTACATCGAGGCTGCCAGCCGCGCGATTGCGCCGGTGCTGAAGGCGGGCAATCTGGTTGTGCTTGAATCGACCTCGCCGGTCGGCGCCACGGAGCAGATGGCGGCGTGGATGGCCGAGCTTCGTCCAGACCTGACATTTCCGCAGCAGGCCGGCGAGAGCTCGGATATTCGCATTGCGCATTGTCCTGAGCGCGTGTTGCCGGGACATGTGATTCGTGAGCTTGTCGAGAACGACCGGGTGATTGGTGGAGCGACGCCGAAATGCAGTGAAGTGGCACGCGAGTTGTATCAAATCTTCGTGCAGGGTGAATGCATTCTTACCGATGCTCGTACCGCTGAGATGTGCAAGCTCACCGAGAACTCGTTCCGCGACGTGAACATTGCGTTCGCGAATGAGTTGTCAGTGATCTGCGATGAACTGGATATCAACGTGTGGGAATTGATCCGGCTTGCAAACCGTCATCCCCGCGTGAGCATTCTTCAGCCTGGGCCGGGTGTTGGCGGGCATTGTATTGCTGTGGACCCGTGGTTCATTGTCGATTCCGCGCCTGAAGTAGCCCGGTTGATTCGCATGGCGCGAATCGTCAACGACGACAAACCGGGTTATGTGATTGATCGCATCGAGCGTGCGGCGAAGCGTTTCAAGGAACCTGTGATCGCGTGTCTCGGGCTTGCCTTCAAGGCGAATATTGACGATTTGCGGGAGAGTCCGGCGTTGGATATAGCGCGCGAGATCGGTTTGCGGGACAGGTGATGGTCGTCGAGCCGAATATCAGGAAACTACCGGAATCGCTTGAGGGGGTGGTGCGGTTTTGTGAATTGAACGATGCGCTCAATGAAGCGGATGTGATCGTGATTCTTGTTGATCACGTTCAGTTCAAGCGCGTTGACCCGGTCAGGCTGCAGGCGAAGGTCGTGATTGATACGAGAGGGTTGTTGTCTCGTGGGTAGACGGGCCACTTCGACACGCAGATGATACCTATGCGTCACCACCTAATCCGGCGCCTTGAAGCACTCTTATGCACCGGCGCTCCGGGGCTGTATCGCGTGATCACATTCTTCGCTGTCCAACATATCTATTCGCTCGCCGAATTGGGACATACGGCGTCGAGTATGGCTATTGCGCAAATGGCTGCATTTTTTACAGCAATTGGTTGGGCGGCGCTGATTCTGGTTCGGGTGCCAGGAGCCGCGAACGGACAAGCGGCCGTCGATGCGTTTTATCCACTTGTGTCGATGGCGGCACTGACTACGATTGTCGTAACACTTGGCAGCATTGCACTGGCACTTACAAATTTGGTTAGCTTTGACCTATGGGCCTTCGTATTGTTGCTTTGGGGGTGGACAGCCTATCAAGTCGCTCGACATTATTTTGTCGCGCATAAGCGATATCGAATCGCCGTAATTTTTGATTTGGGGCTTATCACCGGATCTGGATTGTCGCTATGGCTATGCGAACGAAGCGGGCTCTCGTCATCGTGCGGTTTGGCGATCGCACTTGGCGTGACCGCGGGAGCGATGTTTGTCTCGATCGGAACGCCGTCACATGGCGTACGACTGACAGGGTTCGACGTCAAGGGTTTGCAGTTCGGTTTGACGAATTTCCTGTCGGGGGGGATCGCCCTTGTATTCATACCGGCAGCGACGTTGATGTGCGGGGCGTCATTTTCAGGGATGCTCTCGCTGCTCGCGTCAGTCACCGCGGTTGGCCTCCTCTTGCCGCGCGCGATTTCGATGGCGCAATTGCCAGAATTAGCGAAGCGCAAATCGGCGAAGCTACCGCTCAATGACATGTTGCACGCGATGCGCCGTAATATCGGGTGGTCGAATGGTGTCGTTTTGGCGATTAACGTACTGCTAGTCGTGGGCTTGGCGAGCTGGCAAATGCGTGAAGGCGCGGAGCGAGTTACCGTGATCTTCGCCGGAGCGTTACTTGCCGTTCAATGCGCAGTGGGGGTGATGGGAATGGTAAACAGCAGTGTCATGATGGCATTCGAAAAGGGGGCCCAGGCGGCGAGGGTTAATGTCGTGACTACCGCGGCATTCGCCGCCCTATTTGCGTTCTGTGCGTGGTACGGCGGACAAAATGGATTTTTGCTCGTGCTTGCTTCTTCGATTGGTGTGACGATCCTGAGAAATCGTCTCATTCGGACGTGCGCCATCGGAGTTTGTGATGCGTACGCGTCACAGTCCACCGGCCCGAACTCGGATGAAATGCCGATTTCCCCGTCGGCGCACGGGCCAGCTAGATGAACGCTTCATTATCTCTGAATTCCGGCGCGCCTGACACTATCGCCGCCTGGCTCATAGGCCCCGCGCACCTTGCTTTCAGCGCCGCGTTCCTGTCGATCAAAGGTGGCCGCTCGCAAATCATAGATATGCTCGAGCCTGGTCTTCTTCCAATAACACCAGCACTTAGCGCTATCGTCACCATTCCATCAGCGGGTCGGCCGAGGCGGCCCCATTGTTCGATTCGGGAAACTGTTCTTTGTACTGCTAATGATGATTGCCTGCACAGCGGGGCATGTGCTTGTATCAGCGATCGTAGGTCCATTTCGGGATCTCATCGCGGTATATGTGACCCCAGCCGCCATATCTAGAGACTTGCCTTCCACTAAGCGTGAATTTCACTATGAACGAAACTGAAACTAGTCCTATAGTCCGTACACCGGTTTTGTTACATCCACTGAAAGTACTTCACGTCGGGCCAGGATTTGGGCAACGAGGAGGAGTTGCGTCTGTTTTAGGTGAGCTCGCCGCAAGTAGGAGAATGTTTGAAAATCAGGGTATTTCGTTTTCTTTCTTCGAAACACGCGGCTTTAAAAAACCAATCAATTTTTTACTCTTTGTACTGTTCGATATCCCTCGCTTCTTTGTTGCCATGTGCCGAAAAGTGGACATTGTTCATTTTCACGTCTCGGCGGATGGATCGTTCTATAGAAAGTTCGTGCTTTATGTAATCGCCCGCTTCGGAAGAAAAAGGACGCTATTTCATTGGCATGCGAACAACCTTAGTGGGTTCCGTTCTAACGCTAGCTCGATAGTTAAACGGGCAGTAACTTACTTTATTCGAGGTGCCGACGGAGCGATTGGAGTGTCCGGAGAGATGAGCCAAGATCTTGAGCACGAGAGGGGCACGAGGGATGGGATTTATACGATCGGAAACAGCGCGTATGTCGCGGAGCAGGCAGCCAAAGATGGAAAGGAAACGGCAGGGAGTGATTGTCCGCCATATCTAGCATTCGCTGCTCGCTTCGTTCCGGAGAAAGGAATCGCAGATTTGTTTGCGGCCATCGCACTGCTCAAAAATGAAGGATGCTTTGTCCACCTTAAGCTTGCTGGCACTGGCGAAACTCGCACATGGGACCAAATGATCGAGAACCTACAAATTGGCGATCGTGTCACGTTCGTGGGCTGGCTCACTGGTGAGGAAAAGTTGCAGTTTTATCGCGAAGCGCGGGCTTTTTGTTTGCCCAGCTACCGGGAGCCTTTCGGCATCGTGACCCTTGAGGCCATGTTCTGTGCCGTCGCGGTCATTGGCACGAACCGAGGGGGGTTTCTTGACCTAGTCGAAGAAGATGTAACCGGTTATCTGGTTGCGCCGCGAGACCCTGTAGCGCTCGCGGCGCGTATTCGATCGTTGATAGAAAGTTCAGAGCGAGCGCGGCAGATGGGGCTTGCCGGCCTGGATAGAGCTCGGCGACTTTATTCGACAACGGCGATCGTCGATCAATATGTTTGCTGTTATCGGAATGTTTCAATGAAAGAAGAGAGAAAACAATGAATAGGAGATGCAAGAAGCGGGAATGGAGATTAAGGGCTGTAGCGTTGCTTTCATTGCGCATCTTGAGAGGAGAGCCGAAGGGCGCGGAGGTACATGTCGGCGAGAGTCGACTTCGCCCGATCCATTTTGTGAACTTTGGACACGGGCAACTTTTCACGAAGGTTACTGCTGCCAATTTGCACACGATGGGACCCGCACAGGATCGTCCGCGGCTCGAATGCGACGAAGTTCGCTTCCGCCACTGGGAGATCGCCGCACGAATTGGAGCGATAACGTGGGAAAAGAAGATAGTTCTGTTCAAGCGATTCATTGGGGTCGCTACCCTGGTTGGTTGCAGTGTTGCAGAAGCACAGACTCCGGGGGTGATCTGGAACGATCCCACAACTCAAGCTTGGGCAGACACCTATCAGTCTCTTTACGTTGCCGACTGGCAGGATGGCATAAATGCAGAGATCGCCGTTCAGGCAAACCCCGGTGACATTGCCGTGGTCGCGGATCCGGTTGTTGCTGGGCGCAAGTCCCTTCGAGTAAGTATGAGTAGAAACGAGAGCTTCACCAACGTCGCGAATGGCTCGCCGCGCGCAGAATTGCTGTTGCCCGCACCTGTCTCATTCGCACAGGGAAAGGACTATTTGATCCGATGGAGCACGTTTCTTCCCGTCGGGTTTGCATTTGACCCCGAGCAACTCGTGATCATTACGCAGATTCATCAATCGCTTGCCGTAGGCTCTCCGACAATCGCACTCACCCTACTTGGAACTCAGTACGCGATTTCAGAACGCGGCGGCCAGAATCCGACGAATGTATCGGGCGGGAAGTCGTTTTGTTGCGCGGATGCGGATACTGGAAAATGGGTGAATTGGGCTTTGCGATACATACCCGACGATACAGGAGCGCATTCTTCGGTCGAGTTATATAAAAACGGTCAATCGGTCTATGCCGTGGAAGGTGTCCCAAACGCATATTTAAACGATCAAAGCTCCTATCTAAAAATAGGTCTATATAAGCCGAATTGGGTAACTCAGCCGTCAGATGTTAGCCAAATCACAATGTTTTTTGGGCCTGTTTATGTGTCACAGCGATAATTCCACCCAAGCGACCATTTGAAACGCTGCATCGCTACAGCGATGGTTCGGGTGGGCTGGATTAGTGGCAGGCATCAACGGGAGTAACCGTTGACGTTTTGTGTTTTAAACATCGACACTGTACAGCTATCAAATCATTTGGATAGACGTAATGAATCGAATTGAATTGTTTTCTTGTCCGGTAGACATCGCAACAATGGATGAGACTGTGGAATGTATTGCTTCGCGAGTTGAGGAAAAGCAGTTTACTCAACACGTAGTCGTCAATGTCGCGAAGCTTGTCCATATGCAGAGTGACCCCGAGCTAGCGGCGTCGATTCGAGCGTGCGACATAATAAACATCGACGGGATGGGTGTTGTTTGGGGGGCACGGCTTCTGGGCTTCGATGTGCCCGAGCGGGTAGCCGGCGTTGATTTGTTCGAGCGTCTTCTGCAAATGGCGGCAGAGCGTGGCCTGCCTGTCTTCCTCCTCGGGGCGACTGATGCTGTGGTCAGTCGGGCCGCTAAGATGGTGGCTGATCGCTACCCCGCTTTAGAAATTGCGGGCCATCATCACGGTTTCTTTTGGGACGATGAAGAGCGTGTGGTTGAACTGATTCGCAGCTCGGGTGCAAGACTACTTTTTGTGGCGATTACGTCCCCGAAGAAGGAAAACTTCATTAACCGCTGGAAGGATCGTCTTGGCGTTGATTTTGTCATGGGGGTCGGAGGCACCTTCGACGTTGTCGCCGGCAAGGTACGTCGGGCACCCGAGTGGATGCAACGGACTGGACTGGAGTGGGCCTTTCGCGTTGCACAGGAGCCTCGACGAATGTGGAAGCGCTATTTCATCACCAACAATAAATTTGCGCTGATGCTTATCAAATCGCGCGTTGCGTCGGTCGTGGGCGCCAGGGAGCCTAATAAATAGGATTGCGCGTCCCAGTTGCTCACTAGCGCTGTTTGCAGTTGCATATCCAACCCGTGTTATGCAGATGTTTTCATAACCTTCACGAATAAAATGAAACATTATTCAAGCTCGAAGAAACTGATGATATCCGTCGGCCGCGCGATCGTATCGGCGAGGTACCTCCGTGCGGCGAGACAAAGCAATGGATTGATTCGCTATTCTTTGCGGAGATCGATTCACTCGTCCGAGCTTATAACTGTTGATTCTGTCTGCTGCAAGGCAGGCCTTAAACGCCTTGCACACAAGAATACTGTCAGTTCCAGCGTAGGATTCCCCAGCCGTAAATAGGGCTACGCATCATACCAACATCGACGCGCTTGCACGTTCTTTTGCAAAGCTGCACAAATATAGAGTCATTTGGAGAGATCCGATGCGACCCCTTCAGCGCCATCTACCGCCATTGACTGCGGCCGAGCAGGAAGAAATCTATGACGCAAGCCGGAGACCGATAGTGCTTCGACTGCTGTTGGTGATATACCGGCTCCGGGCGATGACGCATCGTACTCGTCAAATCCGCGTAATGATCGAATCACCGGTGTGGAAACGCCTATACTGCCGCTGGCACCTGAGAGCTAAATCGGCCGGGAACTGGACGCGGAGCTGCGTCTCATTGACCATCCGAAGCTGCGGCAGCATGGCCTCGCATACTTCCGGCGGCTGCGTACATTTTCGACCTCACACTCACCGTACGCGGGCTATCGAAACTCTTCCATAGAGCATTCGTCTCTGATCAACGTCCGATGGCTGTTTCTGCCAAGCAGCTTTGTACAACCCTATTTTGAAATAGGCGTCGTCATCAGATGGGTATGCGTTAGGAATACCAGACACCTTGAACACATCCACTCCATTTTTCTGCAATTCTGTCAGGGCGAGTGTTCCGGTATCGTCGGGTATGTAGTGCAGTTTCCAATTAACTAAAAGTCCCTTATCCCGTTCGACATCGCCGAATTGCCCACCTTGTGAATCACGCGCCTCTCCGGCTCTAGTGCGAACTCCATATTTACCAGCATTGGTTATAAATAAAGCAAAGGTTGGATATCCGGAAGGTAGCCCTTGATGTATTTGGGAAATTACTTCGGGTTGTTTTTTATCAATCACATAATCATGCGGAATATACGTTTGCCAATTAATTACATAATCCCCACCTCGAACGAATCGCGCGATTTCGGCAAACGACAGTTCGGCGCGCGGTGTTCCGCTGTCGATCTGCGAATAATTCTCAGCGCGCTCAATTGTCACCTCGAGCGCCCGACTCATTCCAGTCTGATTCAACGAGACAACCTTAACAGACTGACCATTAATAGCTTCGCGCTGAATCCTGGGGTCTATGCCGTTTTCCCACGAGGTAGAAAATATAATTCCAACCGGATCTGGTTTATTTTTATTCTCATATTGTTGGCATGACACTAAAACGCAAAAAGACGGCAACAGAAACAGCCTTCTCATTCATACACCTCGCTTCTTCATGCAATTCAAGAGGTCAATTCTACATCCATAACGCCTCCATTCCGTGTGGAAGATCCTCACTATGCGAATTGCGACAAAATATTAATCAATAGGTAATATTTTGTAGTATCGACACCTAACATTGATGAATATCAATAATCAATAGTGTTTTTTTGCTAAATTTAAAAGTTTTATTTGCATAACGCTCATTTCTATTTGAAACGCCGACACATGAAAATCTCCTTACGACCCCGGAGGGCGCCAGCGCCTAACGGGCTCGAAACTGAAAGAGTGGAACTTCGACATCTGAATCCGTCGCTGCTGTTCCTGATCGTGTTTTCGATATACAACCTCCTTGGTCTGACAGACACACCTTGGACGGGAACTGGTGCGTACGACAAGACCCTAGGCTGGGAGCTTTTCCTAACGGGATTATCCGGATTCGGAATGGTCTTCGCCATTTTTGGGCGAAAATCGAAAATAGTCATCTCCGAAAAATTAAAGCCTCGTACATCAATTCAACTTTCTTTTCTCTTTTTCATTATTTTTGTGACGGCGCTTGCGGCTGCAATTGTGCTTTGTGGCGGCATTCCGCTTTTTCAAGGAGAAGACAGATTCGGAAATTCCGCGCTGGCATTCAACCTTGCTCAGCTGTATGGATTCTGGATTCTAGTGCGAATAATTTCTGATGCTGAAAGCAACAGAAGAATTCGCCCTTTTCAACCAATTATATATCTTTTAGGCGTAGTATGCTTTGGCTATCGGACACCGATTCTTATTTTTGCAATCGTAATTTTCGTTTATTTTGTCACATTCAAATTTTCTATTAAAAGATCATTGGCAAGTGGTTTTATTGTCGGCGTGTTTATTGTAGGCTTCGCAGCGGCATTTTCAGGCTACCGAATTTCACAAAATTACGACATATTTTTGTTTTTCAAAAATATTAACTTCCAATATATAAATAACCATCCATACCTCCTCCCTTTTGTGCCCGCCCTTGCGATGTTCGATTTTAGTCAAGAAACCGTCTACAAAATCGGAGCACATTTACATGACTACATGTACGGAAACTTGTTTATTAGCAATTACGAAACATTCCTTCCAGGAAAACACTTGGGCGCACGAAATATAATAGGTGCTCTTACCGAGGCAAGATGGGTGGCTGGCCGACCAATGAGTATCACCCCAACGCTTCAAGGGGCGCTATTCGTGGACTTCGGATATATTGGAGTGTTTTTGGGTTTTTGTCTGCTTGCTTTCGGTATTAGCTATCTATCGAAGCGATCCCAAAGGGGGGGCGTATTAGGAAAATTCAGTTTCTGTTACCTGTTAACACTTTCCATTATGGCCGTGCATAATGGTTATTGGGATGCGGGTTTCGTCTTTTTCCTGTTATTTCTGTGCATCATTCGCATTTTCGACATGCTCAAGGTTAACTTTAGGTCTAAGCGCGCTTGATATAAACAGTCGGCCCTGAACAATCGCCAGTGCCTTTATTGACGTGCGTTTAAGGGCGAAACCGCATTGGCGGAATTGCAGGATTCGTTCAAATTAGCACTTGAAACCTGCAAATTCTGACGAGGTCCGGATGGTCCGAAACCACGTGTGACAGAGCGAGATTTCTTCCGCCAACCGTTGCGTGAGCAGATCAATTTGAAGCATCCGCTGGTGCGCTTGGCTAAGCTGATTGATTGGGCGCGACTGAGCGGTTCGATGAGGGAGAGCTTCGCCTCCCGTGCCGGACGACCGGCGACATCACCTCGCCTGATCGCCGGCCTGCTTTATCTGCAACATGCGTTCGACCTGTCCGATGAGGAGGTCGTGTGGCAATGGGTCGAGAACCCTCACTGGCAGGTCTTCATCGGCGAGACATTCTTGCAAACGGAGCCACCGATCGATCCGTCGAGCCTGACGCGCTGACGCAAGCGCCTGGGTGAAGCGGGTGTCGAAGAACTGTTGGCGGAGACAATCGAAGCGGCCAAGCGGCCAAGCGGCCAAGCGTGCAGGCGTGATCAAGGCGTCAAGTGTGAAACGCGTGATCGTCGACACGACTGTGATGCCCAAAGCGATCGCTCATCCAACCGATTCGAGCTTGCTGGAGCGCTATCGTGAACGTCTGGTCAGGGCCGCAGCGCGCCACGGCCTCAAGCTCAGACAGAACTACAACCGCGAGGCGTCACGCTTGGCGCTGCAGATTGGCCGCTATGCGCATGCCAAGCAGTACAAGCGCATGCGTCACGCATTGCGCACGCTGCTGATGCGCGATGTCGAGCGGCAGGTCGCGCAGGCATCGGATGCGGGTCGCACTGCGCTGCTGGAACTGATTGCCCGTACGAAGCGGATTCTGTCGCAGAAGCCCAAGCACAAGAATAAGCTCTACGCGCTGCACGCACCGGAAGTTGCGTGCCTGGTCAAAGGAAAGGTTCGTGTGCCGTACGAATTTGGTGTGAAGGTGTCGATCACGACGACTCACAAGGAAGGGCGGGTCGTTGGCGCTCGCTCGATGCCCGGCAATCCGTACGATGGGCACACGCTCGCTGAAGCGTTGGAGCAGGCGGCAATTCTGAGCGACGTGAGTCCAGAAGTGGCGATCGCGGATCGCGGATCGCGGCTACAAGGGCGTCGAGATCGCTGGCGTGAAAATCTATCACCCTGGCTTGAGGCGTGGCGTCACGCGTGGACTACGGGCAATGATCCGACGCCGAAGCGCGATCGAGCCGGCCATCGGTCACATGAAGACGGATGGAAAACTCGATTGAAACTGGCTCAAAGGCGCATTAGGTGTCGCGATGCACGCGATACTATGCGGCGCGGGCCACAACCTGCGGATGATTCTCAGGAAGCTGCGGCTTTTTTACGCACTTATGCTGGCTCCGCTGCTGAGCCCACACGCCCGCGTGTGACGCTAGCGATTAGACCACTAGCCGACAAAACCGATTGTTCAGGGCCGACTAATTAGCGGCGGCCAGCGTAGCCGATAGGTTCGACCGGTTCGGAGACGCTTTTCGACGATGCTCGCTTGAGGGTGCTTTCGGCTAGTGGTTTGGCAAACTCCTCGCGGATTTCGTAGCCAAGTATGCGTCGACTTCGTTTTTTAAAAGGAGCAAGGTGCACTGACAAGACGTGATCGCATCTGCGCGCTCACGCATCGAGATGCATCGGCTTCGTCGGCGCTTAAACGGGGGGTGCCTGTCGAGATAACCCCTCACCGCCTCCAACAACACCCCCCGCCAAACCCAACCCCCACACCAACCGTCGGCGCGGCGTAATACGCAGGCGCGTAGGCATACCCATACCCCGGCGCGGGCGCATATCCATACGGGGGCGCCACAACGCACCCCGAAAGCCCAACCGCTAGCGCGGCAACAAGAAAGAGCCTGAGCATGATTTTTCTCCCTGTTGCGCATTAGAGAGTGCGAACTGGGCCTTCGTTCGGCTGGAATTGTGTCGCTCGTCGCTCGTTAGTTTCGAAAAATTACATGCGGCCTCCGGTCGAAGACCTGTCCCCGGATAATCCTAGGGTTTTTACCTAAAACAACAATAATCTCTTGCGCGCATCGCAGTTAATTTTCAGAAATGCCTTACCTACACTTGAATCACTGAACGCGAACAAGGTTGTTCGCGGCAAAACAAAATTCGGAGGTAAGTA
>Ga0153932_1000247_pt1 | contig 19548 bp, 14 predicted proteins | sample TSNJ016MetaG_FD_102273 | JGI IMG/M metagenome (GOLD analysis project Ga0153932, IMG submission 102273) | Attine ant fungus gardens microbial communities from New Jersey, USA - TSNJ016 MetaG | ecosystem: Host-associated > Fungi > Mycelium > Unclassified | place: USA: New Jersey, Wharton State...
CGGCGGAACCCGCTACGCCGCGCTGGGGTGCGCTGCAATGAAGCCCGGCCTCAGTTTGATGCTTGCGGCCGGCGCGGCGGCGAGCTGCGTCTTCCTCAGCGGCTGCGGGTCGATCGGTGCGGCAGCCGGCGCGGCGGCGGGCGTGTCCACGGGCGTGGTGACCAGCAATCCGGCCATCGGTTTCGGCGTGGGTATTGCGGTCCAGGCCGCCACCGACGAAGCCATCCAGCGTCTGATGAAGCGCCTGCACAGTGACCAGCAGATCGCCATTGCAACGACCGCGGGCGATCTTCCTGTCGGCGATACAAAACCGTGGCGAGTGAAACACACGCTGCCGGTGGAGAACGGCCACGGCGACGTGCGCGTGTTGCGCGAGTTCACCAGCGCGCTGGCGACCTGCCGCGAGTTCGCGTTCTCGGTGGCGGACGGCGACAAGCCGGACGCGCATGAGGACTGGTTCCTGGCGCAGGCCTGCAAGGGTAATGACGATACCGGCGGCTGGAAGTGGGCATCGGCGGAACCGGCTGTCGCGCGCTGGGGCAATCTGCAGTAGGTCGTTAGCCGCCGGGGGGGCCGGGTCGATTTCCGCACCGTTGCTCACCAGCGCCAGCGCACGGCCGCGTTCCCGCCTACCGCCTCGCGGCGCGCGTCACCGGCGTTCATCGCGTAATGCATGCTCACGAAGACGCTGCTGCGTGCGCTCAGATTCACGGCGAACCCCGCTGCAATGTCGACAATCGTCGACGATGATTGCGCCGGGATGCCGGTCGTACCGTCGAAGGTTACCTGACTCGTGGCATTGAAGTAGCGCCAGAGATTCACGCCTGCATACGGCTGCCAGGTCGCGCCCAATGCTTGCATCCGCCCCGTCAGCCGCACGCCGAGGCGCGCCGAGGCGCGCCGCGACGGTGTTGGGGTCAGCGAAGGTAACGTTCGAAATGCCGTCGTTGAGATCATCGATGGCCACGTGTTGCCAGATCACCTGCACCTGCGGTTCGAGACTTAAGCCAGCGGTCAAGGGAAACGGCAAGCCGGCCTCGATGGAGCCCGCTATCGACCGGCCATGCGTGGTCGGGCTGATGCCATCGTTCGACGACGGCTTGATCGTCAACGCGCTGCCGATTACGATGGTATCGGTGTACCAGCCTCCCGCGGCAATATGCGTCCAGTAAGCGCCGATGCTCCCGGCATCGATACTCAGGCTGCCCGCCTGCACGGCCGGCACGCCGAGCGCGAAGCCGCTCACATCGCCTGATGCACGCGCCATGCCGAGCAGAAATCCATAGTGGTCCCGATGCCCGTCCGCGGCGGTATCGGCGTAGAGATCCTGACCGATTTGCATGCCCCCGATCGCGCCATTGAAATGCGGATCGACGCCCGTGCCGCTGCTGGTAATCGTCCGGTTGCCCCAGACACGGCTCCACGCTGCAGGCAGCGCGCCCGTCTCGTTCAACTGCGATTGATCGCCCGCGCTGTCGTGGAACGTACCGATCTGCTGCACGCCAAGTTCACGCGTAAGCGATGAAATTTCTGCATAGATCGGTACTTCGATTCGATAGAGCGGCGTCGGGGTGGCCAGAAGCGGCGGCGTGACGGGCGGTGGCGTCACGGGCGGTGGCGTCACGGGCGGTGGCGGTGGCGGCGTGATGCTCGACCGCAAATACGAGTTATCCTCCGTCCCCGCCGCCACCCCACCTCGAAACAGGAAGTACGAATACCCTCCCGCCTTGACCGGATTCGCCAGTGAAAACGCGGTCGGCGCCGTTGTCCCGCCCTGAACCGTCTGAACGACCGTGATCCCGGCGCCGACCGTCAGCGCGCCCGCGCCGCCCGCGTTCGTTATCCCGATCGCGGTATTGCCCGTCGCGGCACCTTGCGAAATCACCAGTTTTCCGCTCGGCGAGTTGTCCGATCCGAGCACGCTCTGCAGCAGCAATCGGCCTCCATGACCGGCATAGTTGCCGCTGACCATCAGCGAGTTGCCCGGACCCGCGCCACCGGTCAGGTCGATCGTGCCCGCATTGTTCAAGGTCACGAGACCGCCCGGCAAAGTCATCGCAATTGCAGATTGCCCTCCGCCGTTCCAGCCCAGCGTGCTGGTCGTATCGATATTGAACAGGCCCGTTTGCGTGGTCGCGTCACCCATCGACACGCCGCGATTATCGAGTGAGAGCCGGCTGCCGTTCGTCAAGCCGATGCTTTCCCAACTCGTAAAACGGCCTAGGCCGCTAATTTGAGTATGGTCGAACGTGAGGGAATTCTGCCCGGTGCCCCCGTCGAGCGCCGATAACCCCGCGAGGTTGGCGTCGGTCAAATTCGACAACGTGGCCACCACGCCGCCCGCTCCGAATGACACCGTCCCGCCGATAACACCGCCTTCGAGCCATCCGAAGGTCGCGGCCCCGTCGCCCGATGCAAGAACCTGCGCAATCGATCCCCCCGTGACCGTGATGGCGTTCGTGCCGTTGCCGAGCGTGACCGCGCCGCCGATCGCCCCGCCCGATAGCGTCAACGCCGTATCGCCGGTGCCTGCCGTCACGTTTGCATCGACCTGCCCCCCGGACATCGTGAAGGTATTGGTGACGGCCGTCAGCGCCACGCTGCCAATGCGCCCGCCGGTAATCGTGGCAGCGCCGCCGTTCGTCAGGCCGCCCGTGACGCGGCCGCCGTTCAGCGTAAACCGCGGCTGCGGGCCGCCCTGATCGACGGAATCGACCTGCCCCGCCTGCATCACAAACGTGTTGACGCCGGTGCCTTGCCGGATCAGTCCGGTGACCGTGCCGCCGTTCATGTTGAACGTGTTCACGCCGGTATCGGTCCATCAGCAACGCCACCGCCGCCGGATATCTGGCCGGTATTCGTGATGGTGACGACGTACGGGCCGGTGGTCGAGATGCCGGGATTCGCGCCGCCCTCGATCACCCCGCTGTTCACGATCAGCGTGTTGCCGCCAACCGCCGACATCCCCACGTTGCCGCCCGAGATCGTCCGGGCGTTGGTGAACGTGCCACCGCCGTTGGCGTCGATACCGTTGTCTTGATCGCTGGCGATACGCGCACCGGCTGCGTTGACGAAGCTGACCGTATGCGCGAAATATGCGCCGAGCGAGTCCGGCCCATGCGTCACGATCGAACCATTGTTCGTGATGAGTCCTGGCGTGGCATCAAGGGAGACGATGCCGTGCCCGTTCGGTCCGGATGTCTCGACGGACCCGTTGTTGGTCACCGTCGTTCCAACGCCGCTCCCGTTCGCGAAAAGGCCATAAGAACTTGCTCCGGACGTCGTAATCGTGCCGTTGTTGACGAGCGCATCCCCGGAGGTTTCGGCGGCCATGCCGTAGGAACCTTCGCCGGAAGTCGTGAGCGTGCCGTGGTTGGTCAGCGTGCCGCCGCCCGCTGCAGAGAAGTCCAGCATGGCTGCCGAACCCGTCCCGCTAGTGCCAATAACCCCGCCCGCCGCATTCACCATCGTGACCGCCGCCGAGCCGTTATAGATGCCTTCCGACGCCGCGCCAGATGTATGAATCGAGCCGGCATTGGTCACTGAGTTATGCCCGAAACCGGATACGCTTCCTTCGGAGGTGATGCCATCGAACGAGTCGGCGGTGGTTTGAATCGTGCCCAAGTTCTGGACGGTGCTCGAATCCTGAATGGAGATACCGCTGCTGTTGTTCACGCTGATGCCCGCGCCCGGAAGCACGACAACGGTGACACCGGTACTGCCGCCGGCGGCCACGACGGGCTGTGTGGATGGATTCGGCGCATTGGCATTGCACGTGGCGGTTTGCCCGCTCGCAGGCGCGAGGTTGTCGCAAACGGCGAGCGCGGACGGAGCGCGCAACAGGCACGCCACGCCAATCGACAAACGAGATAGCCCCAGCGTTCGGCACGCCAGTAAGGACGGCAACGACAGGCGCGTTCGGCGCATCTTCTTGTCTCCACGTTTCAGGTTGGCTGAAGCGTTGGCCCGCTCGCGCTTAGCGCATGCGGGACGGCCTGCTTGCGAACGGCCAGGCAGGGGACTCGAAGGGTAATGCACGATTTACGCTGAAGCAATCTTGCGGAAAACATTCCAAAAAGGCCTTATTGAATCGATAAGATGCTTAATGGGCCTGGCTTTCAGCGTGACTTGAAATCATTGCGCCCAGCACCTCAACGGCTGTTGCCAATCCGGCTCTTGCCGCCGCGAAAACGCTCGATAAGCAAAATAAAATCGCCCGTCGATGACTAAAACACGCCCCGCAGAACGCAAAAAACGCGGTGTCCGTTTCCGGATCAGCCGCGTTTTTTTTGCGTGTTTTTTTGCGCCAGTCAGCGCTTCAAGTTGTCTTCATGCTCTGAGCATCAAGACTCGACGTCTTCCAGGCTGAAAATCTCGGTCTGGTCGTTGTACGAAAAAATCTCGCCGTAACGGCCCCAGTTGATGACCGCGTCCAGCGTTTCCTCGGCGGCTTTATCGGAGAGAAAATCTTCCAGTTCCTGTTCGAAGCGCACGCGTGGCGCACGATGCCCCGGCCGCTCGTTCAGCACTTTCTTGATTCGCGCGGCGAGCGGCACGTGCCGCAGCAAATGCTCCGCGAACATCATCTTGCGTTCCTGCGTTCCAAATTCGGCGAATACGCGCGCCGGCGGTGTGAGGAAAATGTCGCCTTCACGCACGTCAGCGAAACCCAGATGCTGCAGCACTTCGGCCACCGGAAACAAATCGTCGACCTCCAGGTGCAGCGACCGTGCGATTTCCGGCATGTCGGCGCGGCCGTGGTACGGATCGGCGGCAAGCGTTTCGATCAAACCTGCCATCAGGTTGGTCGAAACCTGCGGCAGCCAACTGCTCAGTTCCAGGCCCTTCTTCTTCTCTTCGCCGAGTTGACGCGCGGTCATCTTGGCGTAGATATCGTCGACCAGGCGGCGGAACGCCGGATCCAGCCGATTGCGAGGATGTTTGAACGGCACGCGGATTTCGGCCATCACGCGCCCCGGATTCGACGACAACACCAGGATCCGGTCACACATGAACACCGCTTCCTCGATGTTATGCGTGACGATCAGCACCGACTTGATCGGCATCTTCCCCTGCGTCCAGAGGTCTAGCAGGTCGGTACGCAAGTTTTCGGCGGTCAGCACGTCGAGTGCGGAGAACGGTTCGTCCATGAGCAGCAACGTTGGGTCGACGACCAAAGCGCGCGCAAAACCCACACGCTGGCGCATGCCGCCCGACAACTCACGCGGATACGCGTTCTCGAATCCGTCCAGGCCGATCAGGTCGATTGCCGCCAGCGCGCGCTCACGCCGCACCTTCGCCGGCACGCCTTGCGCCTCCAGTCCCGCTTCCACGTTCTGCAACACCGTTAGCCACGGAAACAGCGCGAAAGTCTGGAAGACCATGGCCACGCCTTTTGCCGGGCCGTGCAACGGCTCGTTCATATAGGTGACCTGGCCGCCGGTTGGCTCGATCAATCCGGCGATGATCCGCAGCAGCGTCGACTTGCCGGAACCCGAACGGCCCAGCAATCCGACGATCTCGCCTGCGTTGAGCGTCAGGTTCACATCTTCGAGCACGAGCAGTTCGCCCTGCGTCTTGTTGAAGCCGCGGCTCACGTTCTCGACGTGCAGGATTTCCTCGCCGCGGCGCGGCGGGATCGGCGGCGTTTGGGGTGTCGTATTCGTCTGCGTTGACATAGGCGCTCGCGCGTTGCTGATTACAAGAATTTAATGGTGCGGCCGTCAGCTTCAGTCCAGCCGCAAACGCGCTTCGGAATAAGCGAACAATGGCCGCCACAAGAGCCGGTTAAAGAGTGTGACGAACAGCGACATCACGGCAATACCGAGAATGATTTTCGGATAATCGCCGTCGGCCGTGCTTTGCGCGATATACGCGCCAAGCCCGTGCGCCACGATTTTCGTATTTCCCCACGACACCGCTTCCGCCACGATGCTCGCATTCCACGCCCCGCCCGACGCGGTGATCGCGCCCGTCACGTAGTACGGGAAAATGCCCGGCAGGATGGCCTGGCGCCACCACTGCCAGCCTTTGATCTGGAAATTGGTGGCCGCTTCACGATAATCGTTCGGATACGACGTCGCTCCGGCAATCACGTTGAAAAGGATATACCACTGCGTGCCGAGCACGATCAGCGGCGAGAGCCAGATATCCGGGTTCAGGTTGAACTTGACGATCACCACGACAAACACCGGGAACAGCAGGTTGGCCGGGAACGCGGCCAGGAACTGCGCGAGCGGTTGGATCTTGCTGGCCAAGGCAGGCCGCAAGCCGATCAGGACGCCAACCGGAACCCAGATCACCGATGCAATCGCGATCAGCACCATCACGCGAAACAACGTGATCAAGCCCAGCCAGAAGACGTGCCAGACTTCGCCCCACGTGACGCCCTTGCTCACGAACAGCGTCACCTTCCATACCAGGAACACGGTCAGCGCGAGGACGATGACCGCCCACACGATATCGCCGGCACGGGACGGATTGCGGGACTTGCTGCGCGCGCCGGGTGCTGAGCTGCCCAACGCGCCCATCGGGAATTTCGGCAGGCGGCCTTGCAGCGACGGCAGCTTCAGCGGCACCCGCGCCATCTTGCCGATGATCCAGCCCGCCGGCACCAGCAACTGGTGAATCAGGCGCGTACGGCGAATCAGGTCGAGCAGCCACGACTCCGGCACGTTGCCCGAACTCGTGTTTTCCATGCGAAATTTGTCGGCCCAGGCAACGAGCGGCCGGAACATGAGCTGATCGTAGGCCAGGATCACGACCGTCATGGCCAGGATCACCCAGCCGATCGCGCCGAGATTGCGCTCGCCAATGGCAGTGGCCAGATACGCGCCGATACCCGGCAGCACGATGGTCCGGTTACCCACCACGATTGCTTCGGACGCGACCACGAAGAACCAGCCGCCCGACATCGACATCATCATGTTCCAGATGAGGCCGGGCATCGAAAACGGTACTTCGAGCTTCCAGAAGCGCTGCCAGTTGGTCAGGTGAAAGCCGCGCGAGACTTCATCGAGATCGCGCGGCACGGTGCGCAGCGACTGATAGAAGCTGAACGTCATGTTCCACGCCTGACTCGTAAAAATGGCGAAGATTGCCGCCAGCTCGGCGCCGAACACGCGGCCCGGAAACAACGCGAGAAAAAACGTGACCGTGAACGAGATATAACCGAGCACCGGCACCGACTGGAGAATGTCCAGTATCGGCACGAGCACGACAGACGCGCGCCGGCTCTTCGCCGCGAGCGTGCCGTAGATCAGCGTGAAGACCAGCGACGCCACCATGGCCGCCAGCATGCGCAAGGTCGTTCGAAGCGCGTATTCGGGCAGGTTCGCCGGGTCGAGCGAGATGGCCTGGGTTTGCAGCGTCGACATGGGCGCCATCGTCTCGTGGAAGCCGACCACGGTGAGCGCGAGCACGCAGATAATCAACGGGAACGCGACGAAGTCCCATCGATTAGGCAACAGGCGCAACGCCGATGCGTTCGCCGTTCGAGTCAGGTTAAAGCCAAAATCCATTCCACGCCCTTTCCCGTTGAGGCTCGTTGCAGCAGGCTTTTCGTCACGTGAGGCAAACGTCCGGCGGCTGTGTCCTTGCCTGTGTTCTTGCTTGTCTTCTTGCTTGTGTTGTTATTTCCCGGGCGGATACTCCACCCTTCCCTCATCCGCCGGACGTGGTTGCGGCCCCATCCACCGTCGCGTCGACACACAACTTGACCATTTCAGAAACGCACGACACTACACCAACCTTTGTTTCACGCACAACCTCAGTTGACGGGTCTGTTGCGTGGTTTCTGAAGCCCCGGGCCTCAACACCGCGCATAAGCTAAACGGCTGACCCCAGGGCGGAGGTAAACACGCTGTTCAGAATCGCCCGCTCCCGCCGATAACAACTTGATGGCCGAGAGAAAACGTCGTCCAATCGAGGCCTGGAGGCGCAGAGGCGCAGACCGAATGAGAGAACCGGCGTGAACCTGGCCAAAAAAGGGACTGCGGATGCTCCGGACCAATGAACGAACGAACAAAAGCATGAGGTGCGGCTGATGCCGGTCCCGGCCATCAGCCACGACACTTGGGCGAACTACCGATGTGGGCGCGGCTGCGCCCGGTAAGATGCTCACATGCCGGTAAAACACTCATAACATGCACGTTGCGCGGGTTGTGCCACCGGCTCGCGCCACAGTCAGACAAGCCAGAGGATCGATGAACAAGACAACCTATCACCGCGCCATCGCGACGCTCGCCTTCGCGTTGCTCGCATGCGTGTGCTGGGTTGCCGCCGGGATGGTGTCGGAGCGAATGGTACAGCAAGAAGTGACCACGTCGGTACGCGTGGAACAGCAAATGGCAGCGTCTATCGTCGACAATACCGCGCAGATCATTGCCAGCGACCTCGCCATGTCCCGGGCGATTCCGGCCACTATCGCCGAAATGGACATGATCCAGTTGGCGCTCGCCGAATCGCACAGTTCCGCCGAAGAAATCCAGCAAACCGAACCGGAGCGGCGAGCAAAGTGGCTCGCCACGCCGGCGCTCGCCAGACTCGACAACTTCCTGCGCAACGCCCGCGGCTTCACGGGTCTCGACTACGTGTGGGTCGTCAATAGCGACGGGTTTTGCGTGGCGTCGAGCAATGGCCTCGACTCGAACAGCTTCGTTGGCACCGACATGCGCATGCGCGGCTATATCCAGAAAGCGCTGCTTGGCGCGTTCAACGAAACTTACGGGGTCGGCAGAATGAGCGGCGATCCGGGCATTTTCATCGCCACGCCGGTGTATCGCGACGGCTTCCTGGTGGGCGCGGTGATCGCGAAAGTCAGTGTGGACCGCTTGCGCCACTGGGTATCGCGCCCGGGCACGTTCGTCACCGACAGCAACGGCGTCATTGTCATGGCTCACGAAAGCCAGCTCGAAAACCGCGTACTGCCGGATTCGCCCGTGCTGCGGATGTCGCGGGCGCAACGGCTGGATGCGTATCGGCGGGTCGATTTCCGGACGCTGCAGCTGACGAACATTGGAGAACGCGTGCGGGCAGACGCGCCCTGGCTGCCGCCTTCGCTCGCGCGCTCGTTTTTCTCCGCAGGGGACAGCAGCTCACCCTCTCTCTACGATGAACGCACCGGCCTGAACTCGGGGCTTGCCGCTCATATTGTCCATCCGCTGCCGAACTGGGCGGAAATCGTGAGCAATCAGCGTCGCGACAGGCTGCTGGTGTTCCTGACGGCGCTCGGCGTGAGCCTGCTGGCGATCGTGATCACCGTGTCGTATCTGCGCGAACGGCGCTTGCACCGGGCCACGCGCCATCTGGCCAACCAGTTGCAGTCGGCCAATGAGCTGCTGTCGGCCGAAGCTCGCCACGACGCGTTGACCGGCGCGCTGTCACGACGTTATTTCCTCGATACGTTGCGCCGCGAAGTCGGTCTGGCCTGCTCGGGCGGCGTGCCGCTGTCGGTTGCTATCGCCGATCTCGACCACTTCAAGCAGGTGAACGACCGCTTCGGCCACGCGACCGGCGACCGTGCGCTCGAACATTTCGTGCGGATGTGCGAGGAGCAATTGCGCGCGAGCGATGGCGTCGGGCGCTTGGGCGGTGAGGAATTTGGGCTGCTGCTTCCGCATACCTCGCTCGCCGATGCCCACACGGTTCTCGAACGCCTGCGCAAGCGCTTCAACCAGGAACATTGCGCCTATCTCCCCGACGACACCATGCTGAGCGTCAGCATTGGCATCACGGAACTAAGCGACGGCGACACCGCCGAAAATCTCCTCAAGCGCGCGGATCTGGCGTTGTACGCGGCGAAATCGGGAGGACGCGACCGCAGCGAAGTGCGTCCGGCCGATACGCGCCCGCCCATGCCACGGCAGCCTGAAACGGCCTGACACGTACTGAACAATGGATAAAACGGCAATTTGGCGCGACGTTGGCTGAAAGGCGGGGTGCGGCGGCGGCACGACAGCAGGTATTATCGATCTTCGAGTTCGATATCTGCCGTTATCAAGAATCAGGAGGGGTGAATGAAGGGAAATCTGGTCATTGTCTGCCGCGATCAGGACGCTGAAGCATTCGATCACTTGCTGGCCGAGTATGGCGCGTTCCAGACGCGGCTCTCTTCGACTGCCTGGTATTTGCGCCTCGATGTCGCGCCTGAAGTGATCCAGGAGGAAATCCTGGCGCGGTTTGGCAAATACACCACGCACTATATTTTCGAAGCCGCGACCGTGACCTACAACACGGTGGACAGCGAAGCGGCTTCTGCGCTCAATACCCTGTTCGATTAGCGGTTTCGCTTGGGCGGCAGCCTTGGGTTTGCTGGCGCTGCGGGAGTTTGCCCAAGCCCTTGAACCACCCCACCCGAGGACGCCAAGCCTCGGGATGGAGGAACACAATCACATCACGCGGGCTTCATGCATCACGTCGCCATGTAACATCTCGGCCGAGCGCGCCACTACATCAAAAGGAAAGGTCATCACGACCTGCAGGCCGCCTTCGGGGCGATTGCCAATTTCACATTCACCGCCCGCCCGCCGCACCAGCCGCTCAACGATTGCCAGCCCCAACCCGCTGTGGCCACTACCGCCGCGCGCCGGATCAAGCCTGACGAACGGCCGGCTTGCCTTAACCAGATCGTGTGCCGCGATGCCGTTACCGCTGTCCATGACACGCAAAATCCAGCCATTCGTTCCACGCGACGTTTCGATCACAACGGGCGGTGCGCCGTACGCGTGAGCGTTATCGAGCAGGTTCGACAACAAGCGGTCAAGTGTTGCAGCAGGCAAAGCGAAATCCCGCCCCGCCATCAGACGCGTCTGCACTGACGGCGCCCCCACGGTCACCGCGCGATAACTGCGTGCAATGCGCTCGGCCTGCTGATCGACTTCAGCGGGCTCGCTTCGATCGGCGCCGTCGTGGGCGAACACAAGAAACTGGTCGACGATATGCGCCATGGAATCCACGTCGCGCACCACGCCGTCGCGCACTTTGGCTTCATCCATCATTTCAGCGCGCAGGCGCAAGCGCGCCAGCGGCGTCTTGAGATCGTGAGCGACTCCCGCAAGCATGACCGCGCGATCGCTTTCCGTCTGCTCCACTTCGCGCACCATCTGGTTGAACCCATGGGTCAACTGCCGCAATTCGCGCGGACCGCGCTCCGGAACGGGTGGAGTGGGTTCACCGCGGCCGAAGCGGCCGACCGCCTGCGCCAGCGAGCGCAACGGCGTCTGCAATTGCCACGCGGCAAAGAGCGCGGCCATCACGGCGGTGGAGAAAATAATCGCGAGCCAAAGCAACATGCGGTCGCGCGAACGCGGCGGACGCAAAGGCTGCACCGGCACGACAATCCAGCTGGCGTCTTTCGCGCCCCGCACCCAGAGGCGCGGCGGACCGCCCGGCTCACCAATGCGAACGTCGGTGCCATCCGGCAGCCGATCCCGCAAGTCGTCGATAAACCGGCTGAACGGCGGCGGCACGCGGCTGGAATCGGCGTCGGTAAAAGGTGGGGGAACGTCAGAACTGTTCGGCTCGACCACCCGCACGCTCGATGGCAGCGGCTGATCGGGCGAATTCGCGATGTGCTGGCGCACGGCGTCAACCAGGAACGCGGCCTCTTCTACCGCATAGCGCGTTTGTGTCTGATCCCGCTCGAGCCGGATGACCGCGAACCAGGCGACGTGCGACAACACGAGCACGCCAATGACCAGGACAACCAGCCGGCCGAACAGTGAATCAATGGGCCGACGCATTTTGCTCGCCGTCCGGCACGAACACATAACCGCGTCCGCGCACAGTCTGAATAAAGCGCGGCGTGGACGGATCGGTTTCGAGAATCCGGCGCAGACGCCACACCTGGACGTCGATACCCCGGTCGGTGCCGTCGTATTCCGGGCCGTGCAGCAGTTCGAGCAAGCGCTCGCGCGTCAGCGTGCGCATGGGGTGATTGACGAAAATCTTCAGCAATGCGAACTCGCTGCCCGACAGCGTGAGCGGCGTTTCGTCCTGATGCAGCGTGCGCGACTGGAAGTCGAGCCGGAAACGCCCGAATGAAAACGGTTCACGCTGCTCGGGCGCCGCCGACGGAATCGTGCGGCGGCGGCGCAACACCGCCTGCACACGCGCCAGCAACTCGCGCGGATTGAACGGCTTGCCGAGATAGTCATCAGCACCGAGTTCCAGTCCGACGATGCGATCCACGTCGTCCGCTCGCGCCGTCAGCATGATCACCGGGATGTCGTCGCCCGACGCGCGGAGCTTGCGCAACGCGGTCAGTCCGTCTACACCCGGCATCATCAGGTCGAGCACGATCAGGTCCGGGCGCTCGCGTTCGAGGCGCCGTTCGAGTGTGCCTGCATCATGCAGCACCGATACCTCGATGCCTTGCCGGACCAGATAGTCGCGCAACAGGTCGCGCAGTTCGGAGTCGTCGTCGACGACAAGTATTTGAGTAGCCATGCGACGCAGTTTAACGCCTGCGCGGGGCCTCCATGTTGCGAAGACAGCGGAAACGTTTACTGGGTGTTACCGCGAAAGGCGAAAGTAAACCCGCGTAATAACGCGGCCACCGCTCGTAACACGCGCTTCCCGGCGACTGTCTACGCTGTGTCTTACCGAAGGCGCGACCACCTGAAAGGCGCAGCCAGATCGGCTCTGGAAATCAAAAAGGAGTAGACCATGTTGAAACAGTCCCGATTCCTCGCCATCACCGCCGCCGCGCTCGCCCTGTCGATCGGCGCGGTCAATGCCGCCAGCGCTGTCACACCCGACGCGTCGCCGCCCGGCGGGCCGGCCATGATGGACGGTCATGGCGGCCCGGGCGGCCATCGTGGCGGAATGCGGATGAAGAAAGAACTGGATAAGTTGCATGGCCAGCTCAATCTCAACGCGGACCAGGAAAAATCGTGGCAAGCCGCGCTCAGCACCATGAAGCAGAATCATGAGGCCATGCGCGAAAGCCACAAGCAGATGCGCGCACAAATGGCATCGATGAAGCAGCAGCCCATTCTCGACCTGAACGCCATGTACGCGACGCATCAGAAGATCGAGCAGCAGAATGCCCAGTTGCGCGACCAGACGAGCGCCGCGTGGCTGAACTTCTATAACACGCTGAACGACCAGCAGAAGACCACGGTCAGCACGGCGCTCAAGCAGCGCTTCGCAAGAATGGAAGCCATGCGCGAAAAGATGCATGAGCGCTGGAGTCAGCATCGCGGAACGCACGGCGCGCCGGCCGGCGCGTCTGCTGTCAATCCGTGAGCATTGCTTAAGCTCGGAAACCGGGCGTTGATTGCGGTGGCGTAGCCGCCGATTCAATCGCCCTTGCCGGACAAGCCGTTCCAGTCGACGCTGGAACGGCTTTTTCGTTTGGGGAAATGGGGGTTTTCGGTCAGCGCGGAAACGGCGGCCGACACAATTGATCGATACACGCCGGTTTTGTGGAGGTCCGCCGGACATATCGCGCGGCGTCATCAGGCCTCCCGGGAATCCAAGGCACACAAACAAAGAAAAAGGCCGCGGAAATTGCTTCCGCGGCCTTTTGTCGAGCCTCGATCGTTCTTCCAGCCGTAGCCGGAAGATCAGCTCATAACGGTTTTACCGCCGTTCACGCCAAGTCGAACAGGATCACTTCAGCGCCGGCGCCTTGTTCCAGCGTGACCTTCGACACCCCTTCCAGCTTTGCGGCGTCGCCAGCTACAAGCGTTTCACCGTTCACCGAAATCGCGCCCCGCGCCACATGAACATATACGCGGCGCCCGGCCGGCACGTCGAATTCGGCGCGTTCATCGCCGTCGAACAGACCTGCGTAGACTTCGGCGTCGGCGCCCAGCTTCACCGCGCCGTCGCGTCCTTCCGGCGATGCGATCACCCGCAGCCGGCCACGCTTTTCAGCGTCGTCGAAACGCTTTTCCTCGTAGCCCGGCGCATTGCCCTCAGCGTCCGGGATGATCCAGATCTGCAGGAAATGCGCGGTTTCGCTGTCCGAGCCATTGAACTCGCTATGGCGCACACCGGTGCCGGCGCTCATGCGCTGGACATCGCCGGGACGGATGGTCGAGCCGTTGCCCATACTGTCCTTATGCGACAGCGCGCCTTCGAGCACATAGCTGATGATTTCCATGTCGCGATGGCCGTGAGTCCCGAAGCCCTGGCCACCCGCCACGCGGTCCTCATTGATGACCCGCAGCGCGCCAAAGTGCACATGCTTGGGGTCGTTGTAGCCGGCGAAGGAAAAGCTGTGATACGAATCAAGCCAGCCATGGTTAGCGTGGCCACGTTCATTGGCGCGTCGAATTTCAAACATATCGAACTCCCGGTGATATTGCGATGGAGAGAATGTAAGGGCGCAGGCCGCCCTAAACAATCGCCCGCGCAAACACCACACTGTTCTGAAAATGCATGCAATCGAGACAATGCGGGGGTTTGGCCGGTGGGCTCTGCCCGATGTATCGGTTCAAGGAAAGCCCCGGCGCTACCCCGGGCGCATAGGCCGGCTTCGGGTAGAATACCCGCCTTTTCAAGGGTCAACGGGCGCCGGAGGCATCTACGTCCCGCCGGGGAAGCCGTGCCGGGAAAGCCGCATGAGGTTTCGGTGGATTTCAACCCAAGTCACGATTTTTCGGTGAAAGGCGTTTGTCGACAAATCGCACCAATTTTGGACACCTAGAATAAGCACCGCCGGAGACGATAGGTTAACGGGCTTTGGAGGGGCTGGGGCCAAGTTTGGGGGAGGTGCGTCGGGGCACGATTGCAGCGCGCGACCGGCGATTTGCCGATGAAGAGAAACACATTCAGCTATACAGACGGATAGAAGCAAACCGGCAGCGAGACTACTGACGGTGGGTGTAGAGAAGGTGTAGATAAGCCACGAACCAAGCAACGCGAGAGGCCAGGTTCACCGAACACCCGAAGCAGGCCGCCAGACAGCGGTTATGCGAATTCAGGCAAAAAAAGCGCGGCTAACCCGGCCACAGCGACAAAAGCGAAAGCCACGGCACGCGCGCACGTCATCAAGGAATCACCATGTTTCTGCAAGGCTACGGGCCGCTTATCCTCTCGGGCACATGGCAAACCGTCAAGCTGGCGGTCTTGTCGCTCGTGTTCGCCTTCGTGATCGGCCTACTCGGGGCGGCGGCGAAACTGTCGAGGAACCGGATTTCTTCGGGTGTCGGCACGGTCTACACGACGCTCGTGCGCGGCGTTCCCGACCTGGTGCTCATGCTGCTCCTGTTCTACAGCATTCAGATCTGGCTGAATCACCTCACGGATTTCCTCGGCTGGGACCAGATCGATATCGATCCGTTCGTGGCGGGTGTCATTGTGCTCGGGTTCATCTATGGCGCGTATTTCACCGAGACCTTCCGCGGCGCTTTCCTCTCCGTGCCGCGCGGCCAGCTCGAGGCGGGCGCGGCATACGGCATGACGCCGTGGCAGACCTTCTCGCGAATCATGTTTCCGCAAATGATGCGTTTCGCGCTGCCGGGCATCGGCAACAACTGGCAGGTGATGGTGAAAGCGACCGCGCTGGTATCGATCATCGGTCTGGCCGACGTCGTCAAGGCCGCCCAGGACGCCGGCAAGGGCACACTGCGTTTTTTCTTCTTCACGCTGCTCGCGGGCGCGGTGTATCTCGTGATCACGACCGTGTCGAATCTCGTGCTGTTGTGGCTTGAACGGCGTTACTCGTCGGGCGTGCGCAAGGCCGATCTCTAAGCCATGAAAACCATCGAAACCACGATGACCATGAGAAGCCGAAAGCGGTCGCAAGCAACACGCGACATTCGTGCGCCAAGCGCCCTCGCCTGAAGACAATCACGGCGAACCCAGACACTACCCGGCAGCCTCAGGCAACCCAGGTCACCCCACGCGGCGGAATCCATGCTCGAAATCATCCAGGAATACTGGCGCAACTATTTGTTCACCGACGGTTATCGCATCACCGGCCTGGCCATCACCATGTGGCTGCTGGTTGTGTCGATCGTGCTCGGCTTCTGTCTGTCGATCCCGTTGTCGGTCGCGCGGGTATCGAAGAACAAGTTCTTGTCGCGCGGCGTCTGGGTCTACACCTACATCTTTCGCGGCACGCCGCTCTACGTGCAATTGCTGCTTTGCTACACCGGGCTCTACAGCCTGCAAGTGGTCCGCGACCACGTCCTGCTCAACCAGTTTTTCCGCGACGGCATGCACTGCACGCTGCTCGCGTTCACCTTGAATACCTGCGCGTACACCACCGAAATTTTCGCCGGCGCGATCCGGGCGACGCCTTACGGTGAGATTGAAGCCGCGCGCGCCTACGGGATGTCGTCGTTCACGCTCTATCGGCGCGTGATCCTGCCGTCGGCGCTGCGCCGGGCGCTCCCCTACTACAGCAACGAAGTGATCCTGATGCTGCATGCGACCACCGTCGCGTTCACCGCCACCGTGCCGGACATCCTTAAGATTGCCCGCGACGTAAATTCCGCTACTTATCAGTCGTTCCAGGCGTTCGGCATTGCCGCCGTGCTTTATCTGTGTATTTCGTTCGCGCTCGTGTGGTTGTTTCGCCGTGCCGAGTACCGCTGGCTTGCGTACTTGCGGCCGCAGGGTAAATAAGTAACAGGGAACGGCACATCATGAACACACCGGCAAGCAAGCTTTTCGTCGATAACCTGCACAAGCAGTACGGCGACAACGAAGTCCTCAAGGGCGTCTCGCTAAGGGCGAAAGCCGGCGATGTGATCAGCGTCATCGGCTCGTCAGGGTCGGGCAAGAGCACGATGCTCCGCTGCATCAACTTCCTGGAGCAGCCGAATCAGGGCCGGATTTTTGTCGATGGCGAGGAAATCCGCACGCTCAAGGACAAGTTCGGTGCACTTAAGTCGGCGGATCCGAAACAACTGCAGCGCATGCGCACGCGCCTTTCCATGGTCTTCCAGCACTTCAACCTCTGGTCGCACCTGAGCGTGCTGGAAAACGTGATGGAGGCGCCGCTGAAGGTGCTGGGGTTATCGAAACAGGAAGCGCTCGAGCGTGCGCGTACTTATCTCGAGAAAGTGGGGCTCGCGCCGCGGCTGGAACAGCAATATCCGTCGCATCTGTCGGGCGGCCAGCAGCAGCGCGTGGCGATCGCGCGGGCGCTGGCCATGCACCCCGACGTCATGCTCTTCGATGAACCCACCTCGGCGCTCGACCCCGAACTGGTCGGCGAAGTACTGAAGGTGATGCAGACGCTAGCCGAGGAAGGCCGCACGATGATCGTGGTGACGCACGAAATGGCATTCGCACGCAATGTGTCGAATCACGTCGTATTCCTTCATCAGGGACGGATAGAAGAAGAAGGACATCCCGACGACGTTTTCGGCAACGCTCGCAGCGAGCGGCTCCGGCAATTTCTGTCGGGTAGCCTGAAGTAAAACTACAGACGCTCCCCGCTACAAATCTGAAAGCGCCCCGAGGGGCGCTTTTTTAGTTGGCGAATCTAAACACATGGACGTTTTTAAGCCACCGGCGCATTAACCCCACATGCATCGCCCGTCAATAGAGGCAATCCATAGCGTTGCAGGTCGATATCGCTTACAGCCATATCCATCAAGGCTTTACGTCCGATATTGAGCGCGTTTCGCAAATGCGCAACACACCGATCATTGCATTTTCGAGACAGAAAATGGGTTGATAACAATTTTCTTGGCGGCACAAAGGTAATTTGCTAAATTAGTAATCAAAGTACGGAAACGAAGTTCATTAAAAGTAGTTTTACTTCAAAAAGAACTGAGGAGACACCGATCCCTAGGATCGGTTGTGACGCAAGGGGCCAATCAACGGGCACACCGGACGTCACGGACACCGGTCCTTCGCGTGTCATCCCTCTAAATAGTTTCCGGTTCGGTGCGCTGGCGCCGAACCAACACCGCCGCTTTTGGGCTTCTATTTTTGACAGGGTTGGAGGAGATGATGAAGAAAGCTTTGCTCGCGGCTTCGCTGCTGACGGTCGGCGTTGCGGCTCACGCTCAAAGTAGCGTGACGCTCTACGGCCGGCTCGATGCCGGTCTCGAATACATGTCGGGCGCGCCTACAAGTAATGGTACCGCTGGTCCTGGCGTTACTACTGGCAGCTCAAATCGTTTCCGTGCAGAAAGCGGTGACTGGGGTACCAGCCTGTGGGGCTTGAAGGGCGTTGAAGATCTGGGTGGCGGCAACAAGGCCGTGTTCCAGTTGGAAGGCAGCTTCAACACCATGACGGGCCAGGGCCCGGGCAACAATGGTCTCTTCAATCGTTGGGCGACAGTGGGTATCGCCAACGACCAGTTCGGTACCCTCTTGCTGGGTCGTGAACTGTTCATCTCGAACGGCGTGTGGGACTTCGATCCGTTCGGTCAGTCGAACTGGTCGTCGGCGTCGCTGGTGCGTGGCCGCAACTGGCCGCAATCGAGCAACAATGTGTCGTACCAGTCGCCGAAGATCGCTGGCTTTGACGTCTACGGCCAGTACGCGTTCTCGAACACGACGGGCTTTAACGGTAGCGGCGGCAACCCGGCAACACCGGGAACAGGTCGTGAAGGCGGTCTGCAAGTGACTTACACGAACTCGCTGTTCCAGATCCGTGGCTTGTACGACGAGATCCGCAACAACGTGAACGGTGGTCTGGGCGATACGGCCGCAGGTTCGCCGAACGGTCCGTTCAACTACGGCCGCGAATACTTCGCCGGCATCAACGTGTTCCTCGGCCAGTTCAAGATTCAGGCCGTGTATCAAGCGTCGCGTACGTCGGGTGAAACCAATGTACCTATCGGAACGCCGACGACGACTGATCAGGAATGGGGCGGTGTGACGTGGCAAGCTACGCCGGCTGCAGCTTTGATCGCGGCGGTATATCACGTCAATGCGAACAACGGTGCGGGCAACGCCAACATCTACACGATCGGCGGTTCGTACAACCTGTCGAAGCGTACGTTGCTGGACATCCAGGTCGCATCGGCACGTAACAGCAAGAACGCTAACTTTGGTTTGAATGCGAACGCTGCAGGTAACACGGTTTCGACCGATAACCCGCTGCCAGGTCATAACCAGACCGGCGTGTATGCAGGCATCCAGCACTCGTTCTAAGCCGAACGAATCAGCCGGGGCAAGGACGACAGAGAGAGAGTCATAAGGTTTTCACGCTGCTGCGAGAGGCGCGTATCGGTGCGGTGTCCGGAAGGGCATCGCACCGTTTTTTATTTTTGTTGGCACCGGTGGACGGGTTTTCGGGTTTGATGCTTTTGGGTTCTTGTTTAGGATCGCTTGTCATTTGGCGATGTTTTTGGCGTAGGTTCGGTTTTGTTCTCGATGTTTGAAGGTTGAGGTTTTTAGGCCGTGTCGTTAGGTTCCTGCGGTAGCGGTCTGAGTCAATGCCGGGTTGCTGCTTTTTAGGTCTTCGCGCGTTTGGTGTTCGATGTTTTCTTTATCACTATTAGCCACTGCGCGTGGCGGCGCGTCATTTCTTTGTCCAAAGCGACAAAGAAACGAAGCAAAGAAAACGCTTTCACCTCTCTACCCTAAGTGTCCACAGCGTGCAGTTCCATTTCATGGGTGCCCCAAAAG
>Ga0153932_1000248_pt1 | contig 19427 bp, 17 predicted proteins | sample TSNJ016MetaG_FD_102273 | JGI IMG/M metagenome (GOLD analysis project Ga0153932, IMG submission 102273) | Attine ant fungus gardens microbial communities from New Jersey, USA - TSNJ016 MetaG | ecosystem: Host-associated > Fungi > Mycelium > Unclassified | place: USA: New Jersey, Wharton State...
AACTGCTCGCGTCGGACGTGGCGGGCAGCGAGCGGGCAGAGCGGCGCGTGGCAAATGCGCTTGCCGGCGTGAGCCGCGGCGCGAAGCTGGCGAGCCAGTTGCTGGCCTTCGGCCGCCGGCAAGCGCTCGAGCCGAAGACGATCAGGATCGGACGGCTTATCACCGGCATGGAGGACATGTTGCGGCGCAGTCTGGGCGAAGCTATCGAGATCGAGACCGTTGTTTCCGCCGGCCTGTGGAACACATTCGTCGATCCCACCCAAGTTGAAAACGCAGTCCTCAATCTCGCCATCAACGCGCGCGATGCCATGGACAACGCGGGCAAGCTGACCCTGGAAGTAGGCAACGCGTTCCTCGACGACCGCTATGCACTTGATCATGCCGAAGTGACCCCCGGACAATACGTGATGCTCGCGGTGACCGACACCGGCTGCGGGATGACACCTGAAGTACTGGCCCAGGCCTATGAGCCGTTCTTCTCCACCAAGCCGGAAGGAAAGGGCTCGGGCCTGGGACTCTCCATGGTTTACGGATTCGTTAAGCAGTCCGGTGGACACGTGAAGATCTACAGCGAACCGGGCCACGGCACGACAGTGAAATTGTATTTGCCGCGAACCCACGACAAGGAAGATCTCGGGGCGGTGCTGGAAAGCACGCCGGTTCTGGGCGGCGCCGAGACGATCCTGGTGGCTGAAGACGATGAACAAGTCCGGGTGACGGTCGTGGAGATGTTGTCCGAACTGGGCTATCGCGTGCTCAAGGCGAGCGATGCCAGCAGCGCGCTTGCGATCATCGAAAGCGGCGCGCCAATCGATCTGTTGTTCACCGACGTTGTCATGCCGGGTCCCCTGCGAAGTCCCGAATTGGCTCGCCGCGCTCGGCAGCTCATTCCCGGCATCGCGGTACTGTTTACGTCCGGCTATACGGAAAATGCGATTGTCCATGGCGGCCGGCTGGATGCCGGCGTTGAACTGCTCGGCAAGCCGTACACGCGGGAGGCGCTTGCGAGAAAGATCCGGCATGTTCTGGCAAATCAAACCCAGCGTGCCGCACTCAAGGTGGTGGCGGCGCCTTCGAGCGTACCGGCAGCGGCCACGCTAAGTGTGCCTTCGGGACGCTCGCTAAGCATCTTGTTCGTTGAAGACGATGACCTGATCCGCTCCAATACGAGCGAGTTGCTCATGAGGCTGGGGCATGTAGTCCACGAGGCTGCCAACGCACAAACGGCTTTGGCACTGATTCAGAAAGAGGCGGTGGATTTGCTCATCACGGACGTTGGCTTGCCCGGTATGTCGGGCGAAGAACTCGCTACACAAGCCCGGGTTTTGCGCGGTGACCTGACTGTCATATTTGCAACCGGCCACGATCACGTTTCAAACGTGTCCGGATACTTTGTCTTGCGAAAACCCTACGACACGGCGAGCATCGCTGCGCTCTTGCGGCAGATGCAATGACCGCAGGAGGACATTTTCCCCCTTGCTTTCCCTTGCTATAAGCAAGCTTAAGAGGGTGCGTTGGCGGCAGGTGCCTCATCGGCTCCTGCCGCTTTCCGCAGGTAAGCAGCAGCCAGTCGCCGAAGCTCTTCTTCAGACGCATCCTCAATCCCGATCAGATGATTGTCCGCAGACCGGTGAGACGCAAGCAGCTCATTGAGTTTCAGGTGAAGCGCCACGCTGTCCTTGTTCTGGCCTTGCTGGATCAGGAACACCATGATGAACGTGACGATGGTCGTCCCGGTATTGATCACCAGTTGCCAGTTCTCCGAGTAGTGGAAAATCGGCCCGGTCACTGCCCAGATCACAACGCTGATAACCGCAAGGCCGAACGCCACGGGAGAGCCGGTCCAGCGGGTCACGGCGCTCGCGAAGATATCGAAGGCGCGGGTAACGGGGTGACGGGTCGCGTAAGCGGGACTCGATGTGTCAGGGACAGTGCCCAGCGCGTCCGTTGACGATTGCAATTGCGGGCCTGGGTGCGAAGTTTCCTTTCGCATCGCTTTCTCCTGTTGTCTGTGCTTCGTGTCCATCGAAGCATCAGCAAAAATCATTCCGGATAAGCGCTGCGTGAGGAGTGCCGTCTTGCGAGTTGGGTCGCATGACCTCAAGTCGGCGCAATCATGACGAGGCGCTTTCAGGCACCCTCAGGCTCCCCTCTGGCACCTCTAAGCGCCTTCAGGCAGCGCGGCCAGTTGAGTGACCGGCGAGACCACGATAACGCCTAACTGGATTGCAAAAGCGACGGTCGACATCAGCAGGCATGCGCCTACGCCGGTCTGCGTTGCAAGCGCCGCGCCGAGCAATGCACCAACAGGACGCGCTCCATAAGTTGCGGTGCTCATGATGGCTGACACCCTGCCGAGCATGGCGTGAGGCGTGATTGCCTGACGCAACGTGGTTGAACCAATCGTCCACAGCACCGGACCGGCACCGAGCAAAAAGAAACTCACGCAGACCATCCATACTTGCGGAAAAAACAAGGTTGCGCTTATCAATAGAGATGCGAGGAAGCCGCACATAGGGCCGATAACGAGTGTCCGTCCAAAGCAGATTCGCCTCGACACTTCGGGTCCTGTCAGCGCGCCGGCCACCATGCCCGCACCATAGGCCGCCAGGCTCACGCCAATCACCCATGACGACATATGCAGGCGGTGCGCCGCGTAAGCCACGTAGACTGCCTGCAACACAAAATAGCCCAGGTTAAAGAAAACTGCGGTCAGGAGAATGGGACGTAGCAGCGGGTCGCGGAATACGAACGCGGCGCCCTCGCGGACCTCGGCGAGAAAATGCCTGCCGGTTCTGGGCAGATGCGCCGAGACCGGCAGTGCGCGTAACAGCACAACGGCGAACGCCGACAGCATGGTCGCTAATGCATAAGCCCACCCCGCTCCCACGGAGCCCACGATCACTCCGCCTATCGCGGGACCGGCCGAATACGCCACGCTTCTGGCCAACTCGATGCGGCCATTCGCTGCCGGCAGTGCATCGCGCGGCACGAGAGAGGGAACGAGCGAAGGCGCTGCAACGCTGTAAGCGACCGTACCCGCTGCGCCGATAAAACCGCAGACAGCAAGCATCGGCAACGTGAGGAGATGGGCTCCGATCAGCAGGAGGATCGTAATCATTGCCAGCACGCGAACGGCTTCTGCGCTTGCCATCAGTCCACGTCGGGAATGACGGTCGGCATAGACGCCCATCGGTAATGAGAGGAGCAGAAAGGGTAATGTCTGGGCGGTTTGCAGCAAGCCGGTTTGCGCGGCGCTTGCGCCTAGCAGGAACACTGCAACTAGCGGTGCGGCGGCAAGACTGATCTGCTCGGCGGACTGCGCCAGCAGATTCGACCAGGCTAATCGATGGAATGCGGACGGCAGGATAATGCGGTGAGCGCGCTTGTTAAGCTCGTTTTGCGAAGAAGGCATGAAGTGGGACTCCTTGGGAGGTGGCCCAATCATCATGGTGCGCAGGGACGCACGATACGCCCCGGATCTTGCGCTTACGTTCGGCAACGTTCAAATGCTAACGATTGCGTCGTGGACGGTCAGTGGTAGTCGTCTTCCAACTGGTGCCGTACTGTCGCGAGCCGTTTACTCAGGCGAGAAAGCATTTCCTCGGCCGACATGTAGTCGCCGCTGCGCTTAGCGTCGTCCCGTGACGCGAGTCCTCGAGCAACGAACTCACTATGCTGCTGGCGACGCAGGATCTTCTCGCGAATCGCTTGTTTGACAAAACCGGAGAGACTCACCTTCCTGCAAGACGCTTTCGGCTGCCTCGCGCAATTCTGGTTCGACTCGTACAGACGGGAAAGTGGCTGTTTTCATGATTCACGCTCCATGCGGTCATGTGTTTTGGAAATGAATGCAAGCAAATCCGATTAGAGGCTGCACTGGATCAGGCAGCTTCCGCGTCCCGAGCATGCTGTCATAGCAAAAAGCGCCACGCAGGCTGACATCCCCGCGTAGCGCTTTTGAGTTTGCATCCGACCTACATCATCGGACGTTTGCCAGCGCTGCGATCTTACGAATGGTATCGGCGCAAGCAGTAGCCGCCTCAACGCCCTTCACGACGAAATGCTCGTGGAAGAACTTCGTGTGTTCTTCGCCAGAGTGAAAGTGATGCGGCGTCAGTACAGCGGACAAGACCGGCGTGCCCGTTTCCAGTTGCACTTGCATCAAGCCGTTGATGACAGCCTGCGCCACGAACTCGTGCCGATAGATACCGCCATCGACCACAAGACCCGCTGCAACAATAGCCGCGTAACCGCCGCGTTGAGCGAGCAGCTTCGCATGCAGGGGGATTTCGAAAGCCCCGGCGACTTCGTAGAGATCGATGTCATCGCGGCTGAATCCCTGGGCCTGGATGGCGCTAAGGAAGGACGCTTTGCATTGGTCGACAATGTCGCGATGCCAGCACGATTGAATGAACGCGATGCGTGCACGGGGCTTGGCTGCCGAGCTAACGGCAGGATTACTTTCGAGGGTCGTTGCGAGTGTCATAAATTTAAGCCTGTTTGTGTGAACAGGGCGAAGGACGGCACGTCTCCTCTAACGCAAATGCTTTCGCGCGAGCGGACACATGCCATCCCGTTCTCTTTCATCCGGACTATGACCGTCGGCCCCGGAATCAAACCGGGTCTGCTGACCTTCGCGTTTCGCCACGCCTTCACGCAAAATGGACGGAAGATTCAAGGCAAAACACAAAGCGCTCGCGGGCTACGCGCAGAAGCTGTACGCGATTACCGCCGGTGGGGAGTTTCACCCCGCCCCGAGAACTCGTTCTTAGTGAACGGAACGTAAATTATCACGATTTTTAAAAATACGCCGTACTTAGCTAGCTATTCAACGACGGCAATGGGGTTTCTTCCGAACCATCATGCCCACGACGGGCACTCGCTAAGCCTTCCCGCGCCAGGGAACCAACCGCCGCTCCAGGGCGCGCATACCGAGATCGAAAGTCCACGCGATCAAGCCGATCAGCACGATCCCCATCACCACGACATCGGTTCTGAGAAAGCTCGACGCGTTCAACACCATCTGCCCAAGTCCAGCCGTTGCCGCCACCATTTCGGCCGCGACGAGCGTGGTCCAGCCAAATCCGATCGCAATCCGCAAGCCGGTCAGGATCTCGGGCAACGCGGCGGGCAGCACGACAAACCGCACAACCTGCGCGAAGCTCCCGCCAAGTGAATACGCAGCGTTCACCTGCTCGGCGGTTGCGCTTCGCGCACCGGCGCGTGCAGCCATCGCGATCGGAGCGAAGCAAGCGAGGTAGATCACGATCAGCTTCGCGGTTTCATCGATACCGAACCAGATCACGACCAGCGGCAAATACGCGAGCGGCGGCAGCGGCCGGTAAAACTCCAGCGGCGGATCGAGCAGGCCTCGCGCAATGCGGCTGACGCCCATCAGGATGCCGACAGGCACGGCCGTCACGCTCGCCAATGCGAACGCGCCGAACACGCGAATGGCGCTCCACAGCAAATGCTCGGACAGCGGCAAGCCGCCTTGAATACGGCCATTCCATGCGTCAATGAATGCGCTCCACACCGCTTGCGGTGAGGGCAGGAAAAGCGGCGCTACCCAATGAAATGACGTTGCCGCCCACCAGAGCGCGGCAATGGCTGCAACTGACAACACGCTCAATGCAGCTGTCGGACCTTCACCTGGAAGGCCACGACGCGGTTTGCGTTTTAGCTTAGGCCGCGACACGGCTGCAGCGGTTGGTAACGAGTCGATCGAACTCATCAGGTCACCTCCTGCAGCGTAGCGTGAGATCCGCCATGCAATCGTCGAACCAGCCGCTCGCGCCACTCGATAAATTCGGGCGACGACTTCACCGCGCGGGCATCGCGAGATTCAAGAAACTGCCGCGCGAACGGTAATGTGTGGCTTTCCGCGATGCGTCCAGGACCCGGTGTCATCAAGACCAGCCGCGTGGCAAGAAACAACGCTTCCTCCACGCTATGCGTGATGAAGAAAATGGTCTTGCGGGTGCGGCCCCAGACATCGAGCACGAGTTCCTGCATGGTCTCGCGAGTCAATGCATCGAGTGCGCCCATGGGTTCATCCATCAGTAACACTTGAGGATCGCTGGCAAGCGCGCGTGCGATTCCCACGCGTTGCTGCATCCCGCCCGAGAGCGCGTAGACGCGCGCGTTCGCGTGCTTTTCCAGGCCCACCAGCGCCAGCGTCTCGCGCGCAATCTCACGACGCCGCGTGCGCCCGACACCTTGAAAACGAAGCCCGAGCGCGACGTTGTCGATCACGTCGAGCCATGGCATCAATGCATATTTCTGAAAGACGACGCCACGTTCGGCACCGGGTCCGATGATCGGCTCGCCGTTCAGCCGCGCCTCGCCGGCAGTCGGATCGATGAAACCTGCGAGACAGTTCAGCAGCGTCGTCTTACCGCATCCGGAAGCACCGAGCGCGACCACGAACTCACCGCTGTCGATCTGCAGATCGACGCCCTCCAGAGCGGCTGATGTCGCGCCTTCATAGGTCACGCCGAGGCCGCGAATGTCCAGCGTGCTCATCGCGATGCTTGCTGCACGAAGCGCGGGTCAACGCCAACCGAATAGTCGGGCAGCAGGTTCTGGATCGTGCCTTGCGTCTTCAGGAAGGCTGCCGTTGCCGCCAGCGACTTCGCCGCGCCCGACTGAGCGCCACCGCCAAGCCAGGCCGGTGAAGCCTGCTCGGCGAGGGTCGGGAAGGCATACAGCGCGAGACTCGCAGGCACGTCGGCAGCCGTTGCTCCCGATTCCTGCGCTACACCTTCAACTTCCTTCGACCCGGCTGTCCAGGCGGATTTATTGTTCCGATACTGCGTGTCGGTCGCGGCAAGCACCTTGACGAGGTTAGTCACGAACGCTTCGTTATCCTGGGCAAATTTGCGGCTGACGGCGAAACCGTCGAAGGTCGCCTTGCCGGTTTCCTTCGCAACTTCACCCGACGTAATCAGCACCTTGCCGTTCTTCTTGACCTTCGCCAGCACCGGATCCCAGATATAAGTGGCGTCAATGTCGCCGCGTTCCCAGGCCGCAGCCACTTCAGGCGGCCGCAGGTTCAGGATCTTCACCGTCGACGGATCGACGCCGGCATTTTGCAGTGCGACAAGCGCATGGAAGTGCGAGGTGGAGACGAACGGCAGGCCAATCTTCTTGCCTTTGAGATCGCTTATCTTCGTCACGCCGGAGCCGTCGCGGGCAACGAGCGCTTCGGCGTCGTTGATGTTGTCGAGGATCCAGAACAAGGAGATGTCCACGCCTTGCGAGAGGCCGGCCGCGATCGGGCTGGACCCGGCTTCGCCCAGTTGAATCGACCCGGACGCGAGTGCGCGGATTACGTCGGCACCGCTGCCGAGCTTGCGATACGTCACCTTATAGCCCGTCGCTTTTTCCACTGCGCCGCTTACTTGAGCGTAGCGCCACGGTACGACCATGTCCTGGTAACCGATCACGACTTCGCGCGATTGAGCATGAGCGGCGCTGGCGGCTACGGCGAAAAGTGCAACCCCGGCGCACGCGCGGAGAGAGGAGAAAAAGCGTTTCATCGGAAGCCCCGGTTCAAGAGTGTCTTGTGGAAGGGTTTCGACTATAAGCAATCCGCGCTCAAGCGGTTAGGAGCATTCGTGCGTTGCAAATGACGTTGTTCAAGCGTTGCTTTTCATGTTGCGTTGGAAGGTTTTACTCAGTGCTTCATACAGTCCTCAGGCGTTTTTCAAACGTGCGCGTGAGCCACGAAATGGGATAGCAGTAGGCGAAGAAAATCACGAGCGTCGCGACGTAGGTCAGCACCGTAAAGCTGCTGCGCGCGACCGTGCTGCTGGCGATCTGCGCGGTGTCCAGCAAGTCGTGAATGCCGACCAGCGATGACAACGCGGTCCCCATGGTGATGATGGCGTACACGTTCATCCAAGGCGGCAACATGCGGCGTATGCATTGCGGCACGACTATCTTCAGCAGGATCTGCGAACGGGAAAACGCAAGCGAAGCCGCCGCTTCCCATTGCGCTGAAGGGATGGAGGACACCGCGCCGCGAAATACTTCCGCTATGTTCGCGCTTGCCGGGAGAGCGAGCCCGAGCATGACCTTGAGCCAGTCGGGAAACGGCACGATGGCGCCGAACACATGGATCTCGAAGGGAAACACATAGGTGGTGAAGTAGATCAGCACGAGCCACGGCGCGTTGCGAAACGCGACAATCCACACTCTCGCCAGCTTCCCGACGAACGATTTCGACATTGCGAGCGCACCCGCGAGCAGGCCGATCAACGTTCCTATGAAGATTGCGCCGATACTGATCAGCACGTTCATCGCAAAGCCGTGCGCCAGCGCCGGCGCCCATTCGACGAGGCGTGCCAGCGTCTCGCCGCGCGAGCCGGTATCGGGCGCGAGCGACCACAATACGGCGCCCGTCGCCAGCACGCCGAGTACGGCATAGAGGCCGGGCAGCAAGCGGTTGAGGTTGAGCGCGAGCTTGCCCACGGTGGAAGCCGAATCAGTAGCCATAACCGGGAATCCTGTAACGGCGCTCGAGCCAGCGGCCGGCGAGCGTGACGAGCCAGGTGAGCACGCCGAAGAACGCGAGAATCAGCAGCATCAACGCGAGCACGTTGTCGCGCTGGGTCCAGATCATGATGGACTGGTAGGTGACGTCGCCCACCGCAATCGCCGATGCCACCGCCGACGCTTTCACCAGTTCCACCATGTTGTTAGCGAGTGCCGGCAGCGCCGCGCGCAACGCGAGCGGCAGCTCGATGCGCCAGAAACGGGTGGCGCGGCTAAAGCCGAGCGAAGCCGCGCCTTCCAGTGTTTGAGAAGGCAGTGCGTCAAATCCGGCACGCAGCGCTTCGGCGTGAAACGCCGCCTTGTGCAGCGACAACACGAGTACGACCCAGAAGAACGGCTTGAACGGGTTATCGATACCGCGCGCATGCAGCCACTGCGTAATCAGCATGTTGAGCACGAGAAACGCGCAGTAGAGCTGCACCAGCGTGGGCGTATTGCGGGTGACTTCAATGAAACAGCGCGCCAGCCCGGCGATCAGCCGGTTGCGCCCGCGCAGTGCGAGCAGCAGCACGAGCCCGGCAATGGCACTGGCGGTCATGGTCGAAACGATGATCTCGATGCTGACACCCAGCCCCTGCACGAACGGCACGCGCTCGTAGTCGTCGAGCAGGAAGCGGTAGTCGAGCCCGATGCGCGCTGTCGCCGTAATGAAGCCGTGCAGCAGCGTCTCCATGCTAGTTCTCCGCGGGCAATTGGCGGTGCCACTCGGCCAGCGCGGGCGACGGCGGGTTGAGGCCGTTCTTCGCCTCGGTCGCAATAAACCAGCCGTTACGATGCAGATCGCGCACGAATGTATCGAGTTTGGCGGCGGTGTCGTGTTCGCCCTGACGGACCCAGATCACCGACGGCGCGGGTTCTATCTCAGGTTGCAGCACGCGGTAGTCATGCCACTCAGGGTCACTCTGCAATAGCGGATAAAGCAGTGGCGCAGCGTCATGAACGGCTGCGACACAACTGCCGCCACGCAACGCAAGCAGCGACTGGGAAGCGCCTGGAAAGGCTCGCGGGATCGCGCCGTAGCGTTCGACTATCGGGCGGATATAACTGCTGCCCTGCGAGATGCAAACCGGCTTGCCGCGCAGGTCTTCCCAGCGCGTAATGCCGCTTGTTTTAAGGGTGATTGCCGTTCCGCCGACGCGGTAATAGGGCGTGGCCACGTGATCCAGAATCTCGCCGCGCTGGGCGTTGTACTCCATGTTCGCGATCAGGATGTCGACCTTGCCCTGCTGGAGAAACTGAACCCGCGTGGAAGGCAACACCGACACCAGTTGCACCTTCGCGCCCAGGCGTTTGCCGAGTTCGTTCGCGAGGTCCACGTTAAAACCCCGGGGTTGTTGCGTCGCGGGATCGAGTGAACCGAACGGACTGCCGCCGATCAGCACACCGACCGCAAGTTCGTGACGGGAGTTGATTTTGTCGAGGGTGGCATCCGCGTGTGCGGCAAAGGATGCTGCCGTGGCCGATGCGAGCAGGAGAGGCGTAAGCAAGCGGCGCAGGTTCGTCAGGGTCATGGCGTTGCATAGGATCGGGAGAGCCAGACAGAATAGTTAAGCGCCTGCGGGTCTCCAAGGAAGCGAATCTGCTAAGCAAATTACCGGGGCAGCGGATAAGGGTCTTAAGAGCTACGCGGAGAGTGGAGCGCATCCTTAGCAAGGAGGCTGCTATCGATTCGACGAATGCTTGGTTATCGAAAAAGGGCGCGGTTCTTAAAATCTTCGTTCCAGCATGCTTTTGTGCGCTCGAGAATTAAGAAGGAACCCCGCGATGACACAGTTGATTCGTTCGAGACGTAGGGTCAGCGCTCCTGCAGCAACGCCCGTGGAGGCCGCATGAGTCTGCTAGCACTCGCGCTCGATCCGCTTCAGGACTCTCAACCCCTCGCCTATGCGCCAGCGCGACCGGGCGCTGCGGGAAGCGCCGATCCCGTGCTCGTTTCGTTGCGCGACGTCCACCTCTCTTATGGGACGGTGCCAGTGCTCAAGGGTATCGATCTGCGCGTGCGGCGCGGCGAAGCCGTCTCTATCATCGGACCATCCGGCTCCGGTAAGTCCACGCTTCTACGTGTGATCAACGGCCTTATCGCGCCGCAGCAGGGCGAAGTGCATGTCGATGGAATCGATGTCCGCGCGCAGCATACCGATGCGCAGAAGATTGCGCTGCGCAAGCGCATTGGCTTCGTGTTCCAGCAATACAACCTGTTTCCGCACTTGAACGTGCTTGCCAACCTCACCATTGCGCCCATGAGTGTGCTTGGGCGAAGCCGCGCGGAAGCCGAGCACGACGCGCACGCTCTGCTTGCGAAGGTCAGGTTAGCTGACAAGGCCCATGCGTATCCGGGCGAGCTATCTGGCGGGCAGCAGCAGCGTGTTGCTATTGCACGGACATTGGCCATGCGTCCCGACCTGATTCTCTTCGATGAAGTGACCTCTGCACTCGATCCTGAAACGGTGGGTGAAGTGCTGACGGTGATTGGCGAACTCGTGGACGATGGCCAGACCTGCGTGCTCGTCACGCATGAAATGCGCTTTGCCGAAGATGTCAGCGACGAAGTGTTTTTCACGGAGGGCGGCGTGATTGTCGAGCACGGCGCTCCGTCGCAGATTTTCAGCGCGCCGGAGAATGAACGCACGCGCCTGTTCCTGCAACGGGCGCGCGGCGACGACCGGCGCGCGCTGCGCAAACGCTCGCGAAACAGTGCGGCGCTCGCTTTGGCTACTCCCTGAACGCGCAAGACTTATCCCGAACTCATTCCTAAATGACCGCAACCACCACTCCCGATCAAACTGGCGAACGCCAGGCCGCTGTTTCCGTTTTGCTGGGCCACGTACGTCATATCATGGCCCAGCAGGGAGTGACCCGCGGCGCGCTCGATGACATCAGCGCGCACTTGCAGGCATTCGCTGCGAACCACGCCGAGTTGTTTACTGCGGCAGACTTTCCGCCGCCGCAAGCGGGCAGCGGCGACACGTCGACGCGATATCGGTTGAATCCCGGCGAGGACGGTTTCGCGCTTTATCTGAACTCGCTGCTGCCGGGCAAGACCACGATTCCGCATAACCACGACACTTGGGCTGTCATCGCGGCGCTTGAGGGCGAAGAGTTGAATCGCGTGTATCAGCGCACGGACGATGGCACGGACTCCGAACGTGCCACGCTCGATATCGAGCGTGAAGTCGTGGTGCGTCCAGGTACGCCGATCGCGTTTCTGCCCGAAGACATTCATAGCATCCACGTAACGGGCGCCGCACCCACGCTGCATTTTCATCTCTATGGGCGGCCGCTGGAGACGCTATCTGGCCGGCTGGGTTATGAACTCGAAACCGGGCGTGTAGTGCGCTATAACACGACCCACATGCACCGTGGCACGCAGGCGGTTGGCTGATGAGTCCGCCGCTGCTGCGTAAAGCTACTCGCTTGATGCGTGCCGGTGCGCCGACGTTCACGGATGGCGCCGCGCCAGTCAATGTACCGGTCGAACGCACGAGTACCGTGCGTTTCGAGAACACGTCGAGCCACGCGACGCTGCATAAAAGGCGTGACGCGGGTGAGGCGGTCAGCACGTACGGCCGGCATGGCACACAGACGCATCGGGCGCTGGAAGCGGCTATCGGGGAACTGGAAGAGGCGCGTGACGTGCTGCTTGCGCCCTCTGGTTTGTCGGCAATTTCACTGGTGTTCATTGGCCTGTTGTCACCGGGCGATCACGTGCTGGTTCACGACGGTGTATACGGGCCCGTTCGAGAACGGATAGAACCGCTGTTGACGCGACTGGGCGTTGAGTTCACCTATTTCAGCGCAACAGAGGGTTTGCCGCATAAGCTGCTTCGCGCCAATACGCGACTCATCTATGCGGAGTCGCCGAGTTCGTTTCTCTACGAGATCATCGACCTGCCGGCGCTTGCGGATTTCGCGCACGAGGAAGGAGTCTTGCTCGCCGCCGACAACACGTGGGGCGCGGGCTTGCTCTATCAACCGCTGGCGCTGGGCGCGGATATCTCCATTCAGGCTGTGACCAAGTATCTGGGCGGACACTCTGACTTGATGCAGGGCGCTGTATCGACCGCGGATGCAGCCATCGGGCATCGCTTGAGAGAAACTCACGACGCCCTGGGCTTAAGCGTCAGCGCCGACGACGCTTACCTCGCATTGCGCGGCATCCGTACGTTGCCCGTACGCCTCGCGCAACACGCGCGCGGCGCGTTTGCCGTTGCGTCGTATCTGCAACGCGTGAAGCAAGTCACACGGGTCTTCCATCCAGCGTTGGCGAATGATCCTGGACATGCATTGTGGTCGCGAGATTTCCACGGCGCAAACGGGCTGGTCTCGTTCGCTGTACGCGACGCCGATACCAGCCAGGCTGCTGCGTTTATCGACGCGTTGAAGCTATTCAGTATTGGCGCCTCATGGGGCGGTTATGAAAGCCTCGCCCTGATTGCACCGCCGCGGCGTTTGCGTTCCCAGAGTTATTGGCAGGGACCGGAAGCCGTAATCCGGTTGCACATTGGGCTGGAGGATGCGGACGATCTCATCCTTGACCTTGCTCAAGCGTTTCGCAGCGTGCTGTCCTAAAGGCAGTTCCTTACTCATTTTGACCCTTCCCCGATGACCTTAATCCAAAACGACGCTGCTTTCATCGATGCATCGAGTGTCCGCGCATGGCTCAACGATGAAGCCGAAATCGCCTTGCTCGATGTCCGCGAAGCCGGGCAATTCGGTGAAGGACATCCGTTCTTCGCCGTCCCGTTGCCGTATAGCCGGCTCGAAATAGACGCGCCGCGACTGGTGCCAAGGCCCGACACGCGAATCGTCTTGCTTGACGACGGCGAAGGTATCGCGGTGCACGCTGCACGTCGCTTGAGAGCGCTTGGTTACACGAATATCTCTATCCTGCGCGACGGTACCCCCGGCTGGCTGGCGGCGGGTTATACGCTGTTTAAAGGGGTTAACCTGCCATCGAAGACCTTTGGCGAACTCGTTGAACACGCGCACGGGACGCCGCATTTGTCGCCGGAAGAACTCGCGGCTTTGATCAAAGAAGGGCAGGCCCATGCGTTGTTCGACGGACGCACGCTCGATGAACATCGGAAGATGACAATCCCCGGCGCTGTTTCTGTGCCGAACGGCGAGCTGGCGTATCGGATCGGAACGCTTGTTGCAGACCCAACGACGCCGATTGTGATCCATTGCGCCGGGCGTACTCGCAGCATTATCGGCGCGCAGACCTTGCGTAACCTGGGCGTGCTGAATCCGGTGATCGCATTGGAGAATGGCACGCAAGGCTGGGCGCTTGCGGGGCTCAAGCTCGAACATGGCAGTGAGCGCCGCTACCCTGATGTTTTGAACGAAGCTGCGGTCGCTGACGCGCAAGCGCGCGCGGTCAAGCTTGCCGCGCGCTTCCACGTTGCAACGTTCGATGCTTCCGCCGCACAAGAATGGCTTGCTGATTCGCACCGGACGACTTTTCTCATCGATGTCCGTACGCCTGAAGAATTCGCACGCGATGGTCTGCCAAACGCCATTCACGCGCCCGGAGGGCAATTGGTGCAGGCGACCGACCAGACCATCGGTGTGCGGCGTGCCCGCGTTTTGCTGGTTGATTACGACGGCGTGCGTGCTCCCGTCATCGCTACATGGCTCGTGCAATTGGGCTTTGAGGCCGCGTTAATCGATGCCCGCAATGCCACTTCGCTGCACGTTGATAAGCAGATTGCGTCGCCACAATCGTCCTTGCCGCTGCTCGACGCAGCCGCGTTGCGCGAAGCCGAAACGGGGCATGTATTGCTGCTCGATCTGCGGTCGAGTGCCGCCTACAAGCGCGAACATGCTGCTGGCGCACACTGGTCGATTCGCCCGCTTCTTGCGAAAACACTCGCCGCGCTTAAGGCCGAACCGGGCGACACGCTGCTGCTTTTCGCAGACGAACCTGCAGTAGCGGGCATTGCTGCAACGGACCTGCGCGAGTTGGGATTCACGTCGCTTTATCTTGCCGCCAGTGGAGCCGATACGTGGAGAGAAGCGGGCTTAGCGCTTGCATCGACACCGGATGTTCCCGCCGATGCAGAGCGCATCGACTATCTCTTCTTTGTCCACGATCGCCACGATGGCAACCTCCAGGCCGCTCGCGACTATCTCGATTGGGAGACCGGTCTGATCGCACAGTGCGCGCCTGACGAACTCGCTGTATTTCGTATCGATGCACCCGCAACAGAAAGTCCCGGCCAATGAAATTTCGCTTCACCACCTTCTTAAGCGTTTCCCTGACCGCGCTTGCGCTCTCGCAAACCGTTCACGCCGATGCCACCCTCGACCGGATCAAGTCGCGCGGGACGCTTACCGTCGGAGTCGTGCTCGACGGCACCTACGGTTCGCTCGATCCGCAGACTCGCGAGCCCGTCGGTTACAACGTCGAACTTGCGCAAGATCTCGCCCGGCGGCTCGGCGTGAAATTTGAAGCGGTGGAAGTCACCCCTCCGAACCGCGTGCAATTTCTGCAGCAGGGCAAGGTCGATGCGCTGATCGCCAGCATGCAGTACACGAAAGAGCGCGACGAGATACTGAGTCATGTGCCCACGCCGTTCGAGGAGATCGGCGGCTCCGCGATGGTGCACAAGGGCGCGGGTATCCACAGTTGGAACGATCTGCGCGGCAAGCCTGTTTGCGTATCGCAAGGCAGCAACTACACGCGTCCGCTGATTGAACAATACGGGGCACAGGTCAAGGGTTTCAAGGGCATGCCCGAAGCGCTACTGGCGCTGCGCGGCGGGACGTGCGTGGCATCGGTTCATGTGACGCCCGGTATCCAGGCGCGGCTCGCGAGTACCTCGGGCGAGTGGCAGGACTATGAATCGCCGATACCTGACCAACTGATTCCGTCGCCGTCGGTGATCTGGGTGCGCAAGGGCGAGACCGACACGGTCGCGGCGCTCGACAAGATCGTGAAGGAGTGGCACCGGAGCGGTTTTCTCATCGATGAAGGGAATAAGTGGCACATGCCTCCCTCACAGCAATTGCTCGCGTGGCATCGGGAGTATTCGTCGAAATAAGGCGCAGAGCTGGCCATAGCTAATGCGTTCCGAAAAAAGCGTCTAAGCAAAGTTGAATTGTTTGGTTGCCAGTGCGCGCGTCCCTTTTCAATATCTTGAACATTCCTCCATTTCCTGATTGAACCCGCTCGATGACAACCACGCCCAATCCCGATGCAAACGCGCTCGACGCACTGCGACTGCTAGGTCCCGACCCGGATAACTGGGTGCCGGACCGGGCAGGCATTGACCATAACGTCGTGATCGTCGGCGGCGGACAGACGGGCGCCGCATTCGCATTCGCGCTTCGGCGCGCGGGTATTGGCAAGGTGTCAGTGATCGATGCGGCAGCCGACGACGCAGGCGCGGGTGTCTGGACGAATCGGGCGCGCATGAACAAATTGCGTACACCGAAGGCGCTGATCGGACCTGAACTCAGCGTCGCGGGGTTGAGCTTCCAGGCGTGGTTTGAAGCGCGTTGGGGCGCGGCGGCTTATGCGGATATCGACCGGATTCCGCGCGCGCGCTGGGCTGAATATCTTGGGTGGTATCGGCATTTCCTGAAGATCCCGATTCGCTATGGCACCCGGCTCGCACGCATAGAACCGGTGGACTCGCACTTCCGGTTGCGCTTGCTGAACGCGGCGGGGGAGGAGCATGTGGAGACCGCACGCAAGGTCATCTTGTGCAACGGCGTAGCGGGTAACGGCGCTGCGCAAATACCGCCCGTGTTGTACGAAAACCTGCCGCGCTCGCTCTATGCACATACGTCCGAGGCTATCGATTTCAACGCGCTCAACGGGAAAGTGGTCGCGGTGATTGGCGGTGCAGCATCTGCCTTCGACGCGGCCGCCACGGCGCTGGAAACGGGCGCCGCGCAAGTGCATCTGTTTGTGCGCCGCGCTGCGATTCCCGCCGTGCCTGTTACCCGGACTCGGGCATATCCGGGCGCGTACGACAACTATCCCGCGTTACCGGACGCATTGCGTTGGCGTCAGGCATTACGCTTTCGGCAGGCGGGCTCAACGCCGCCGGTCGATGCCGTGGAGCGCGTGACGAAGCATCCGAACTTCCATCTGCATCTTGGCGCGGCCTGGACGCATGCGAGCGCGGAGGGTGGGCGGATTGCAGCCCGAGTGGGAAACGAACAATTCCACGTCGACTTTGCCATCGCGGGGACGGGCTACCTTATCGATCCGGCCGTGCGTCCCGAGCTTTCAGCGATATCGAAGGATATTTTGCTGTGGCGCGACCGGTATGTCCCCGCAGATAACGAGCGCGATGACTATCTCGGCGCCCATCCCTATCTTGGTGCGGCGCTTGAGTATCTGGAAAAAATTCCTGGAACGGCGCTGCATCTTGCGAACCTTCACGTCTATAACCCCGCGGGCCTGGTTAGCTTCGGCGTGCCTGTAGGCGACGTGCCGAGCATGAAACGCGATATCCCGGCGGTGGTGAGCCGGATCAGCCGCGATCTGTTTCTCGCCGATCTTGATCGTCATGAAGCGCGTCTGAATGGCGACATCCCTCCGGATTTTAGCGAGACGCTCTATGCGCATAGCGTGTGGCAGGGCGAGAAGGCTGACATCGTCTGAACAAATCGTGCAATCGATTAAGCGTGTGGCTTCATAAACATATCGCAAACGAATAATTGTTAAGAGGCCGAAGCGTCGTTAGTCTTGACGTTTGTAGCTTTCCAGCGCGCCGTGGCAAAACCACGCTCCAGAGCCAGCGCGCCGGGCTTATATCAACGTCACGAGGGCCTTCCCCATCATGTCCGGCACTCCTCATTTAGATCCGGCGTCGGGACATCCCGGCGTCGGGTTCCAGCAGCATGCGCCAAGCATCCGGACGCAATCAGCCCGCGTCAGCGCGGTGTCTTTGAACCCGGTGGGCACGAGTTTGCTGCCGGCGTGGCTGGCAGCGTTCGCATGGCTTGCCAGTGCAGGCCTGACACGCTGGTGGCCCGACGCGGATGAGTGGCCGTACACCGGCCATCTGCTCGTGCTCAAACTCGTGCTCGCATTGACAGCGTTGTTGATCGGCGTGGCTGCGCGCAGAAGCCTGTTGGCGCGCCAACCCGATACGGCGCAACCCCGCGCTGAACGCTGGCTCAAGGCTATGCCCTGGCTAGTCGCGCTCGCGGTGGGCGTGGCCGCCTGGGAAGTACTTACTGCGAAACTCGAATGGCTGCCCCGGCCGTTTTTTGCACCCCCTCAAGCACTGATCGCAGTTTATTTCGATGATTTCCCGCGCCTTGGTTCAAGCGTTGCTCATTCGTTCGGATTGCTTGCTTATGGTTATGTGATCGGCGCGGTGGTGGGATTTGTGACGGGCGTTGGCATCGGCTGGTCGCGGGCGGTGGGGTACTGGCTGCATCCGGTATTGCGGCTGATCGGTCCGTTACCAGCTACCGCATGGTTGCCGCTGGCGTTCTTTTTCTTTCCATCGAGCTTCAGCGCAAGCGTGTTCCTGATCGCGCTTGCGACCGGCTTTCCCGTGGCTGTGCTGACGTGGTCGGGTGTCGCCGGAGTCAACAGCGCGTTCTACGATATTGCCCGCACGCTGGGCGCACGGCCCGGTTTCCTGATCCTGAAGGTTGCCATACCAGCCGCGTTGCCGTCGGTGTTCGTCGGACTTTTCATGGGACTGGGCGCGTCGTTTTCCGTGCTGATCGTGGCCGAGATGATGGGTGTCAAAGCAGGGCTCGGCTGGTATTTGCAATGGGCGCAGGGATGGGCCGCTTATTCGAACATGTACGCGGCGTTGCTGGTGATGGCGTTGATGTGTTCCGGGCTCATCACGTTGCTGTTCCGCTTTAGAGACCGGTTACTTGCCTGGCAGAAGGGGTTGTTGAAATGGTAAGCACGCAAGGCGTGGCGCAAGAGACTGTGCAAGCGGCGCAATCAGCGCAACCGGCATTCAGGGCAGCCGCAGCCGGCGCGCGTATCGACGTCACTGAAGTCAGTCATCGATTCTCGCTGCACGGCGCAGCGTTGCCCGTTCTCGACGATGTCAGCTTCTCTGTCGCCCCGGGTGAATTCGTCGCGTTGCTCGGGCCGAGCGGCTGCGGCAAGTCGACCTTGCTCAGGCTCGTGGCCGGACTTGATGCGCCGGCTGTCGGTACCGTGTCGTCCAACGGCGTGGCTATACGTGGACCGGACCCGTCGCGGGTCGTGGTGTTTCAGGACCCGACGTTGTATCCGTGGCGTACGGTACGCGGCAATGTTGGCTTGGGCCCCGAGGCGCAACGAAGGCGCAAGCGGTTTCCGTGGAGCACGGCGCGCTCCTCGATTGAGCCTCTTCCCGAAGGTGCGCGTTCGGCGGAACAGCGCATAGACGCAGCGTTGCAACTGGTCGGCCTGACCGACTTTGCGGCGGCGTATCCGCATCAGTTGTCGGGTGGCATGGCGCAGCGTGTTGCACTGGCGCGGGCGCTGGTCAACGATCCCGAGTTGCTGGTGCTCGATGAGCCATTCGGCAAGCTGGACTCTCTCACGCGGCTGCGCATGCAGGGCGAACTGGTGAAGTTGTGGTTGGACGCGCGCTTCTCTGTCCTGCTCGTGACACACGATGTGGAAGAGGCGTTGTTCTTGGCGAACCGGGTGATTGTTTTCAGCGAGCGTCCGGCACGCGTGACTGCGGAAGTGCGTAATGACGCGCCCTATCCGCGTCATCGCGATGATCCCAAGCTAGTCGAACTCAGGCGCGAAGTGCTGGCATTACTTGGTCTGGTTGCTTGAGTCGGTAAGCAAGTTTCCCGATCAGAATTACACAAACAAAACATCAATAACGAACGACCTGTGGAGAATGTTTGATGAATCGTCCCGATGCTGATGGCGG
>Ga0153932_1000249_pt1 | contig 19366 bp, 7 predicted proteins | sample TSNJ016MetaG_FD_102273 | JGI IMG/M metagenome (GOLD analysis project Ga0153932, IMG submission 102273) | Attine ant fungus gardens microbial communities from New Jersey, USA - TSNJ016 MetaG | ecosystem: Host-associated > Fungi > Mycelium > Unclassified | place: USA: New Jersey, Wharton State...
CGCTCCTGCGCATAGGTGCGGGTGTCATCGCCAGCATCGGACTGCGCGGCCTTGCGCTCGCCGCTAATCGTAAGCAGTCCCTTGTCGATCGCTACATCGAAGCTGGCGACATCCACGCCTGGGGCAAACGCGACGATCTCGATCGAGTCGTCGGTCGTGCCGATGTTGATCTGCGGGAAGGCGTCAAAGCGGCTGGATCGGAGGCTGGACGGCAAGCCGCCGAACAGGCTCTCCATCTGGCGCTGCAGACGGGCAAATTCGCTGAACAGATCCGTTCCGGAATAAAGATCACTCATGGTCGTATCCTCCTTGAATGCAGCATGGAGGCGAACGGGCCTACGCGCTCCAGTCCGCCTGCCAGGCCGCTGGCAAACAAATCGAAACACGCAGCGCGCCTGAAAAACGACGCGTCTGCCTGAGCGAGATAAAAGATAGACCCTACAGCGAAAATTTCAAGGGATTGTGGTGAAATTTTGGTCTTGAAAATCATCTACCGTCCCCTATTATCGTGATGCATTGAATGGGCACGCGGAGGACACCATGGAATTCAATTCGGACTGGCTCACGCTGGGCAGGCACCGCGTCCGGCTGCGCTCGACCAAAGGCTTTCCGACGGAATTGATGCGTAGCGTGGCGGAGGTCGTGCGCCTCGCGATCGACAACAACATGAGCGCCCGCGCGCGGCTGGTCGAGATCGTTTTCCAGCAGGAACAGACCTACGATATCGCCGTGGGCACAACCCTGATGGAAGACAGCGTGTGTGCACCGCAACTGGAAGCGGCCATCGCGGTAGTGCTCGGTCTGTTGCCGGAGCAGGTGAACATCACGGTGACGACGGTAAGCCAGGAGGATGTCGACCTGCATTTCGGCGTGTATGAGCGCATGCTCGCCGAGAAGCTGGGCGTTGTACCGCCAATCCAGTAACAGCCATGCGTCTGCGCTGAGCCGCAACGACAGTGTTGACGTAGTACACCGGCCACGCCCTGGACCAAAACCATCAAGCCAGATGGGAGCAGCATCATGAAAAAAAGCTCACAGGCACTGCTGGCGTCGGCCATCCTGGCCGTCGGCTCAGCGGCTACGGCGGTGGCCACTGAGCCACCCCTGAAGACACTGCCGTTGCAACAGGATATCTGGATCACCGGGACGATCGAGCGGGGGAACGGACAGTACGCGCCGGGCGACTATACAACTCTCCGGCTGGACCGTCCCTCAACCTCGCCCTGCGACGACAAGGTCATGACCGACGTCCTGCTCGGCAAGGCAGGCGTGCCGGACCCTTCGCTTATGTCGCCTTATCTGGGGCAGCGGGTTGCGGTAAGGGGGCGCGTCATCTGTCCGGATTCCGGTATCCGTTTTACGCCGACGCGGGACGTCGTGTTTCCGATCTACTGACGACGGGCGCGGCACGCCGAACCGGTAACCAGGCTCAGGGAAGTGACTGGCGTTTTTTTCCATTCAGCCGCATCGACGGGCGCCCCATCCGCCGAGTGGCAGATCTGGGCGCGTCTGCAGCAGATCGATGAGAGCATCGCGCGATACCTGTGTACGATGGAGACGGCAGACCCGGCTCAATCAGATGTTGCTGAAGCGAAGACGAGTCGCATCAGCGACAAGATCAGCAGCTCAAGCGGCAGATGCAGGGGCTCAAGGAAATGAAGCTGCGAATATGCGAGTCGCCAGATGGACAGGTCTGCCTGACTGATTCGGACGCGTGCTCAATGGCTATCGGTGGTCAGGCAGTCGAGATTTGCAGCATCAATCGGACTGGTCCACCGCCAGTACGGCCGGTGGGCGGCCCAATCTGCTTGGCATAAGCAAACGGGGAAACAAGCCTATCCGGCCTCTGCTGGTCCAATGCGCGAGGTCTAATACGCACGCGCCACGTCTCTACAAATTACTCTCCCGGATTACCACCGCCGCGGCGCGCCGATAAATTCGCCCCAGAAAACCGCTGCGGTCAGCGATAATACTCACCGAACCGCGCAGCCGCTTGCTAATTGGCGCGGCCGCATCATCGACAGGAACGAGTAACGCTCGATACACCGCCGAGTCGGGTACGAACTTCCCTTGTGGATCCTTGCGGACGGCCACACCACCACCGTAAACGGACGCCAAATCCATCACATCGAGCGTGCGCACCGAAGCTGTCCCGACACTCTGCACCGTCAGGTCAACCGGCGTGTCGCCGTTCTCCGGATAAAACCGCGCGCGTGCGCCCGGGTGCACCAGCGCCAGATCCGATTCGCCGATGTAAGCCTCAACCACCCTCGAAGAAGGGTCGATCAGCACGCCCAGCGCCTCACGCCGCGGCAACCACTCGCCTTCGCGTAAGGTCATCGGCACGTCCGTGATCGTGCCAGAGAACGGCGCGCGCACCGTGAGCAGCGCTTCCTGAGAAGCGACATCATCGAGGGACGCCAGCGCGCCTTCGAGTTCCTGTTGCCCGACGCCGATCATACCAACCGCATCAGGATCGAAAGACTGGCCCTTCATGCGCGCCTCGACACCGGCAAGCGTCGCAACCGCGGTCGCTCTATGAAAGGCCACGCTCGGGGATGCAAGCACAAAAATGGGCTCGCCCGCCACAACCCGCGTACCGTTACGCGGAAGTGCCACCACGCGCCCCGGTTCCGCGACATACAGCGTGGTCTGACGCGCTGCGCGCAACAACGCCGGCGCGGACACGTCGCTGCGCCACGGCACCACCAGCAACGCCAACGCGAGAACCAGCGCGCCGAACGTGATCGTCGCACGGCGCGTGGGCCGCCCCTCTCGAAGGCGTTGCCGCCACACGATGATTTCGCCGACGATAGGACGCACCAGGAACCAGCCGATTTCAACGCACATCAGGAACAGACCGAGTGCCTTGAACGCCATGTGATAAACGACCAGCGCGATGCCGAGAAAGAGCGAAAAGCGATAGACCATCGACGCGATCGACCACGCGATCAACACGCGCCGCTTTGCGCGTGTGAAGTGTTCGGGCGGCGCATCGCCGAGTCCGAAGAGCGTTTCGCGCAGCCACCAACGGCCGATCGCAAATCCGCGCTCTTGCAGATTCGGCACATCGAGGTAATCGGAGAACAGGAAATAGCCGTCAAAACGCATCAGCGGATTGAGGTTCACCGCAAGCGTGAGCAACCAGGTAGAACTTGATAGCAGGAACGCGCCAGTGCGCAACGGTCCATCCGGCAACACGGTCCACGCGAGCGATGCGACGATTGCGAGCGTCACCTCGGCGAGCATGCCGGCTGCATCGATAAACAGCCGCTTTCGGCGATCGGTCAGGCGCCATGCATCGGTGGTGTCGGTCCAGAGCACAGGCCAAAGGACAAGCAAGGCAACGCCCATAGCGGGAACGCGACAGCCAAGCCGCTTGCACATCAAGCCATGGCCGAACTCATGAATCACTTTCGCCGACGCCAGCGCGATGCCGACCATCAGCGCGCCTTGCAGCGAAAACAGATGCAACAGGCTATGCGTATAAGCGGTCCACTGCCGGCTGATCAGATAAAACCCGAGCGTGGCGAGTAACACGAGCGTCACGACGAAACCGCGCGTGAAGACCCATCCCAGGTGCGCCACGGCCGCACCAAGAAAGTGGTCGGGATTGAAGAGCCTGAACTTGATCGACAGATAGTTCTTCAGCAGCCAGCGCGGCGCGGACAGCCGCCGTCCTTCGGTTTCCGCGATAAACCGCGCGATTGCCGTATCGCCGCGCGCTGCCAGCACGCCCGCGCGATGCAGAAAGCGCAGTACATCCACCACATCCTGCACGCCGGCCCGAATGGTCGTCTCAGCCGATACTGCTCGCGCAACCGCGCCCGCTTCGCCCAGCTCCCAGCGAGCGAGGATCTCGAACTCCATCCAGCCGATGCGAATGAAGCGGTGACGCGCTGGGTCCTGCAAGGTCCACGTGGGACTGCCATCGGCCGCCGAGGATCCCGGCAGCAGCTTCAGGTCTTCGCGCAGCGCCGGAAGATACACCGGCGCCTCGCCCTCGCCGCTTGCGCCATGCCCAGTGTTGCCGCCGGGCATGGTGAAGGCCGGACTGCCGGCCGCGCTCAGATCGACAGCCATTCGCGCACCACGGCCATCGGACGGCGCAGGAGCCACAGCGCGAGCGCCCGGCGCGGTCCATAAATCTTTGCGGTTCCCTTCAGGCCGAGACGCGGCGTCACGCCCGCATCAAGCCTTGCGCGAAACGCGTAGGACATCACGCCTTCGGCGGTGGCAGTGCTCGCATAGCTGGCGAACACCAGCTTGCCATGGAGCGGTTCGTTGGGCGCGAGGTTGCTGAAGAACACAACCTCGGAGCCGGGCTCGAACGACACCACCGAAGCCTCCGGCACTTCGATCTGCAATTGCGTGCGAGCGGGCGATGCAATCATCATGATCCGCTCGCCCAGCGCGACTGGCTTGCCTATCCACTCGCTGCTGTCATCGAACACGGCGATGCCATCTGACGGCGCGGTGATCTGCGAGCGATCGAGCATGTCCTTGTCATAGGCGAGTTCCGCTTGTTCCTGATCCACCTTGCTAACGAGCATCGCAAGACGCGCCTTGGCCTTGTCGTCGCTCATAGCTTGTTGGGAAGTGTCGCTATAGTCCTCGCGCGCCATATCGAGGGCTTTCTGCGTGACCGCGTAACGCGTCTGCAACTGCGTGCGCTCAAGGGAAACCAATGCCTGCCCAGCACGCACCGGCTGGTTTGGTGTGACTTGCAAGGCACCGACCACCCCATCGAACGGCGCGCGCACCGGTGCCGGATCGATCGGCGCGATCTCGGCGGGGGCGAGCACGGATTCGCGCACCGGGAGCACCGCGATCACAAGCAACAGGACCGCGGCGATAGCCAACGGTCTGCGTCTGACCGGCACGCGCCGCCAGAAACCGGCTTCACGAACCCGCTGATGCAGCAGCAAACTTTGCGCGTAGGTGCCGGCTAGCGCGTCGAGCAACTGACGCTCGCCGTCGTTCCAGGGATCAATGCGGCCGAGCAGGAGACTACCGACCAGCACGCCGTCGCGCCAAGTAAGCGGGCACCACATGGCATGCGCGGGAAACCATTCGGGCCATTCGCGCGCGAGCGTGTCGGGCAGATCGGCGGCGTTGATCAGATGCGATTCGCGCGCTTTGTCGCTGCGGGCAATGGCCGCAAACACGCGCGTGAGCCACAGGCAATACGGACCGCCCTCGTCGGCTTCAGCGACGCCGGAGAGCACCAGCGGCTCGCTAGCGGTCGCGGGGTTCTGCCACAACGCGCCCTGCTGATACCCGACGATCCCCGCCGTCTCGTTGACAATCAGGAATTCGAGTTCACTGCGGCTCGCGGCGCGTGCCCGTTGCTCCAGTTGCAGCAGTGCGCCAAGACGCAGCAGTTGATGATTGAGCGCGTGGCCGGGATTCGGATGGTTCATTGGCGCGTGGCAACGCTCGCGCCAGCGGGCGGCACGAAGAGCGCGCGGCCGCTCATGCCCGGCAATAGGGTGTCGGGAGGATTGTCGATATGGCCATACACCTTCACCGAGCGGCTCACAGCATCCACCTTGCCCGACATGCGTACGAGCGTGGCGGGATAGGTCTGCCCGGTTTCATCGATGGCAACGTTGAAGGTGCTGCCCGGCTTGAGCCAGGCAAGCCAAATCGAAGGGACGATCATTTCCAGGTTGAGGTTCTTGTCGCTGAGCACATCAAGCATCGGCGCGCCCGTTTGCAGGAACTGGAAGTTGTGCGTGTAGACGCTAGACACCCGTCCGGAAAACGGCGCGATCACCACGCAGTTATCCACCAGCGTCTGCGCGGTCTTGACATCCGCGGCGGCCTCCTCCTGGTCCGACTCCGCGACCCGGTATTCGACCTCGCTCGAGGTCCCGAGCGCACGCAGGCGCTGCTTGCTGTCGTTGACGGTCTTGCGGCCATCGAACACCGCGCGTGCATGCGCAAGGGCGCTCTCCTTCTCCGAGCAAACGAACCGGCCGATTATCTGGCCTTGCTTGAAACGCTCGCCATCGTGCAGCGGGAACTGACTGAGACGACCCGACATGGGCGCACCGATGGTCGCGCTTGTCTCCGCCACGACCTGAACCCGCGCTTCAGGCGCCGATGTCACTGCGGGCGTGCTGGCCGGAGTCTGCGCGGCGAGCGCCGCCGCGCAGACCACGGTCACACCGATGGCAATGGGGACCTTCACTAATTTCAACTTCATCGCTTCCACTTCTCCACACTTTTCCTGCACATCATTTCAACGCCGTTGTGATCGGTGCCCCCGCGTTGCTGCTCGTCTGGACGGCGCTTGCGGACGCCGCTGCGACCGGCGCGGCTGCGCCATTCTGAGGCGTAGCGGGCGTCGGTTCGATCATCGCGAGGTCGGGCAACTTGCCGGCTTCCCACCCGGCGATAGCCGTTTTCACGCGCGCGCTGAGCGCGGGCAGATCGTCGGTATCGGCGTTAGGCGGTACGAGATCCACGCCCACCGACGTGTAAAGGTTCGTGAGCGCCGTGTGCACTTGCGCGATCGAGCGGTCGTAGGTGAACTCCGAGACCATCGATGCCAGTTCGCGCCGCACGCGGTCGGCTTCCGACTCTTCCTGCGCCTTCGATGCATTCGACGAAGCCACGCGAATCTTCTGCTCCACGTCGTCGATCTGCTTGGCAATGTCCAGTTCCTGCGCCGACGCAAGGTAATCCTGATAGCTCAGGTTCACTTGCGTGAGCACCGCGACGCTCAATGCAAGCCGACGCTGATACGACACCTGCACTGACGTCTTGGCCGCCGCGATCGCTTTCGGCCCTTCGATCAGACTCATCAGGTTGAAGCTGGCGTTCACGCCGAGCTGCGCCCAGTTCGGGTTGTACAGGTACCGGTTCGTGTCGTAGTTCAGGCTTCCCAGGATACCCACGCCCGGCAGCATCTTGATGATTTCCTTGTACACGTCCTGCTGATCGATTTTTTCCTGATACGCTTCTTCGCGCAGTTCGGGACGCATCGCGAGGCCAATGGCCTCGAGCTTGCGCGGATCGATCTTGTTCTCCGGCAGCTGCATGGCTTGCACGTCCATCGGCGCGAAGTTGATCGGCATGTCGCTCGGCACATTGATTAGCGATGCAAGCTGCACCCGCGCCGTATTCAGATCGGTCTGCATGTGCTTTAACTGACCTACGACCGACAACATGTTCTGCTGATAGTCGAGCCCCTGCAACGGCGGCACAAGATGTTCGTCGCTTGCCTGGCGGCCCGCGTCGAGCATGCGCTGCGCATCCGCGAGAAGCGGGATCAGGCGCGGCATCAGGCGGTCGGCGGCCACCGCTTTCCAATAGGCTTCCTGCGTGCTCTTGACCAGCCCGTCGATCACTTTGCGGCGCCGTTCGACCGCCACGTACGTTCGATATCCCTGCTGCTTCGCCTGGTAATAACTCACCCCGAAATCGAGCAGATTCCACGACAGCTCCAAAGATGCCGTCGCATGCGAAGGCGACTCGGAAAACGAATAATCGAGGGAACGTTGACGCGTAAATTCGTCGATGCTTTGCGCCGCGTTGTCGTTATTGCGCCAACTGTAACCCGCGTTGGCGGCGAGCCGTGGCAGCATCTGCGCCATTGCGAGGTCGAGCTGTCGGTCCTGCAGCGTCTGCTCGGTTTTGGCCAGTTGCGCGTCGTAGTTGTACTTGAGCGCGCGCGCGATTGCGTCTGAGAGCGTCAGCGGCGCGGTGAGCGGCACGTAGGTCGAATACAGTGTCTTGTAGTCGTCCTGGGCGCGTTTCAAATGCTCGGCCTGCGAGATCGGCTCGGGTTTGATCGCGCAGGCGGCGAGCGACATCGCGGCGATCAACGTGAGGCCCGTCCTCATACGTCCACCTATGACTGTTTTCATGCTGGCCAGCTCGCTTTTCGTTGAGTGATTCATCGTGACTCCACCGGAGTCGCTTCGGCTACCGTTTGCACGATCTGCCGTGCCTGAAGGATCTTTCCCGTCGGACCCGCGTCGCGCAGCTGAGCCGAAAACGCGCTACGGCCCGGCTGCACCGGCACAGCCGCCGAAAAGTCCGCCGACACGCTGTGCCTGACGGCAAGGTCGTGCGGATCGGCGGCGGCCGTGGGCTGATGCGGTCCCACGTGCTTATGTGAGTGCTGCGGTGCGTGGTGCGTCGCATGACGGGGCACGTGATGAGACGATTGATGCACCCGCGCCGGATGAGCCTTCGGTGTTTCAAGGTTCACGCGCTGCAGCATCTTGTCGAGATCGCGGTTCTCGCGGCCGACCGTGATCTGGAAGGTCGCATTCGCCTGATTGCCGAACTGATCACGCGCGACGATCTCCACCTCCACCGTGCCGTGCGAATGCAACGGCGGTGTGCCGGTAAAGGTCAGGTTGCGCGCATCAAATTCCAGCCACTGCGGCAGCGGTCCGCCGCCGGGCGCGCGTGCTTCATATTCGAGCGTGGCGTTCGGATAGGTATCGTTGAAAAGATTCCAAGGTACCTGAATTACCGCATGCTGCTCTTCAATCACAAAGCGATTGCCCACCGAGCCCGTGAGCCAGACTTGCGGAATGATCGGCTCGCCGTAGAGGTCCGGGCGGTGCGCCCGCCCTTGCGCCGTTCCTTCCGTGAAGTCATCCGGAAACGGCGGGTTGACCACGTTCGGATCGGCAAAGGGATCGTAGCCAGCGGGTACGTTGAAACCCGGAATAAGCTGCTGCGGTACCGTGAAGATCGGCCGGTTCGCGGCGATCACTTGGGTCGACAACGTGACCGTCGCATCGCTCACGCGCGTCACGCCGCCAACCGCGCCCAGATCGACGCCGGTGGCGTCGGTGACCGAACCGTTAGAGCCGTCGATCAATCGCACTGTCAGGCTGCCCGGTGTGCCTGTGAAACTGCCCGAGGGCACGAAGCGCAAGCTGTCGGATGCTGCCAGCACGATCGCGCTCTTGTCGCCGAGACCGGCCGCCGGCACGCTGGTCCAGCTCTTGCCGCCATCGCTCGAGTATTGCCATGTGCCTTGCGACGAATCGGCGCCGTTGCCGGTGATCGCAATGCCGACGAGCGGATTGGCGGTCGACCCCGCCGGGTTCGCCGCGCTGTGTTGCTGGTCGGCGCTGTCGCTGTAATTGCCGCCGAACAGATCGCCGATTTCGCTGCCGGGCGGATTGTGCTGCGCCGAATTCGTGGCGGGCAGTGTCGCGCTGCCGCTTGCGACCGGTGCGTCATTGACGGCGGTGACCGTCGTGTCGAGCACAACCGTGGTAGCGCTGATCGCGCTCGTGCCGCCGTTGTGCGAGACATCTACGCCGGTGATCGCCGTGTCGGTTGCCGCGAGGTCCGCGCCGGTCGTCGCGCCACCGACGGGCGTGGCGGAACTGTCGATCAGGCGCGTGGTGAGTTGTCCCGGCACGCCGTTGAAATCCGGCGCGGGCACGAAGCGCACTTGCGCCGATGACGACAGCACCAGTGCGTTCGAATCGCTCAAGCCGGTGGCCGGAATCGTACTCCAGTGCGCACCGTTGTCGGTGGAATATTGCCATGCGCCCTGCGACGGATCCGCGCCATTGCCCGTGATCGCGACGCCCGCCAGCGTGTTCGCGCTCGAGCCGCTTGGATCGGTCGCGCTGTGCTGCTGATCGGCGGTATCGGTGAAGTTGCCGCCAAACAGGTTGGCGACTGTATCGCCCGGAGGATTCGAGTCCTCGCCAGCCGGCGCCAACGTTGCAGCGCCGCTTGCAACGGGCGCGTCGTTGACGGCTGGAACTGTCGTGCCCAGATCGACCGTCGCGGTGCTGACCGCCGTCGTGCCGCCGCTGTGCACGGCCGTTACATCCACGCCGGCAATCGCGGTATCGCTCGCGGCGAGGTCGGCGCCGGTGGTCGTGCCGCTGACCACGCTCGTCGAACTGTCGATGAGGTGCGTGGTCAGTTGTCCAGGCACGCCGTTGTAATTCGGCGCGGGCACGAAGCGCACATCCGCCGATGACGACAACACCAGCGCGTTTGAATCACTCAACCCGGTAGCGGGAATCGTGGTCCAGTGCGCGCCGTTGTCGGTGGAATATTGCCATGCACCCTGCGACGGATCCGCCGCGTTGCCAGTGATCGCGATGCCCGCCAGCGTGTTCGCATTCGAGCCGTTCGGATCGGCCGGGCTGTGCTGCTGATCGGTGCTGTCGTTGAAGTTGGCCCCGAACAGGTTGGCGACTGTATCGCCCGGAGGATTCGAGTCCTCGCCAGCCGGCGCGAGCGTTGCGCTGCCGCTGGCGAGCGGTGCGTCGTTGACCGGCGTAACCGGCGTATCGAGCGCGACGGTACCCGTGCTCACAGCCGTGATGCCACCGTTGTGCGCGCCTGAAACGTCAACGCTGGCGATCGCGGTGTCGGTGGCGGCGAGATCCGCGCCGGTCGTCGTGCCGCTGACAATTGCGGTCGAACCGTCGATGAGATGCGTGGTCAGTTGTCCCGGCACGCCGTTGTAATTCGGCGCCGGCACGAAGCGCACATTAGCCGATGACGACAACACCAGCGCGTTCGAATCGCTCAATCCCGCAGTGGGAATGGCATTCCAGTGCGCACCGTTATCGGTCGAATATTGCCACGCGCCTTGCGACGGGTCTGCGCTGTTGCCAGTTATCGCAACGCCTGCCAGCGGGTTCGAGAGCGAGCCCGTCGGGTTGCCCGTGCCCTGCTGCTGATCGGCGCTGTCGTTGAAATTGCCACCGAAGAGATGACCCACCGTATCGCCGGGCGGGTTTGCGCTGTCTTCAGGCGTGGCGAGCGTTGCCGTGCCGCTCGCGAGCGGCGCGTCGTTGATCGCCGAGACCACCGTGCCGAGGTCGACCGTGCCCGTGCTGATTGCCGTCGTGCCGCCGTTGTGCGTCGCCGATACATCCACGCCGGCGATCGCAGTGTCACTCGCGGCGAGATCGGCGCCGGTCGTCGCGCCGCTGACGGCGGTCGTCGAGCTGTCGATGAGGTGCGTGGTCAGTTGCCCCGGCACACCGTTGAAGTTGGCTGCCGGCACGAAGCGCACATCCGCCGATGAAGACAATACCAACGCGTTCGAATCGCTCAACCCGGTGGCGGGAATCGTGCTCCAGTGCGCGCCGTTGTCGGTGGAATATTGCCACGCGCCCTGCGACGGATCAGCCGCGTTGCCGGTGATCGCAACCCCCGCCAGGGCATTCGCCAGCGAGCCGCCCGGATTGCCGCCCGTTTGCTGCTGGTCGGCGGTGTCGCTGAAATTGCCGCCAAACAGATGCGCGACCGTGTCTCCCGGTGGGTTCGCGGTGTCTTCGGGCGTCGTCAGCAGCGTCGACGCCCCGCTTGCGATCGGCGCATCATTGACCGCGCCCACAGCGAGGTCGATCGATTCACTTGTTGCCGAATACGCCGAACCAGCCGTATTGATGCCTGTGCCGAGGCCGCCCGGCAGCGCCACCATAGAACCGTTGGCCGCGCCATCGAACTGGTCCCACGCGCGGAACGTAAGCGCGGTCGGCACCGTACCGTTCCAGTTCGGGTTCGGATCGAAGTAGATGCGCGTGTTGGCGTCGGAGGCGAGATGCAGCGCGTTGGCCGGTGAGACGGCCGGCAAGCCGTTGCCCGCGAATTCGGTCCAGGTCGCGCCGTTGTCGGTCGTGTACCACCACGAGCCTTGAGTCGTGTCGGCGGCCGTGATGGCGACGCCCGGCAAACCTGGTGTCGCGCCATCGTGGGCACCGGCGCCATCGGCGTCGTCCACATTGCCGTTGCTCGTCAGCGCCGATATCGGCGTGCCCACTGCTCCGGCCGGCGAGCCCGCGTCTTCCGGCGTACCGGCGAGTGTCACCGGCACGCCATTCAGCACGGGTGAATCGTTGGCCGCGACGATATCCATGGCGGCTGCTGCCGCGGTCGTGGTGCCGCCGGTCGTGTGGTCCAGCACCGAGATGGTGATCTCGCGGGTCGTCGTGGTGGGCGTGTCGCTTGCGTTGTAGTAGGTCACCGTACGCAATGCGGCCTGAACGTCGGCCGCGCTCAGTGTGTTGCCGGGGGTGGTACTGGTGAGCGTCATGGTGCCGGTGGCCGGGTCGAAGGTAGCGCTCAGCCCGGGCGGCAACGTGCCGTTCACCGCGAGCTTGTCCTCGCCAGCTACATAGTTCGTGATCTGCACCGTCGCGCTCGTGAACGTGTCGTTGCTCGTCACGGACAACGTAGGATCGACTGCGACGGCTGCAGCTGCGGCGGCGGCAGCATTGTCAGTGTTGTTCGGTTCGGTGAAGGTCGAATGAACGCCGTCTACTGCGGGAATTTCATTGACGGTCACGAAAACGGGCACGCTCGTCATCGTGCCGCCGGTGCCTTGTGCGTTGACCGTGTTGTGGTCGTCGAGCGTCGCGCCAATCTGGATGCCGGTGCTGACCGTGCTGGTGTCCGTGCTCGAGAACGCCAGGTTGTCGAGCATGTTGCCCACGGTCGCCTTCGTCGCACCCGCGCCGAATGTGATCGCTACCGCCCCGCCACCTTCCGTATATGTGCCGACCGGCACGCCGTTGAACAGCACGTTGCCGCCTGCCAGCAACAACGGGCCCGTACCCGAGAAAATATCCGTGGCGACCCGGGACGGCACGCCGCTGTTGTAGCGCTGGATGGTGAGCGTGGTATTGCTATAGTCGCCGCCGAGCGAGTCGAGCTGGGTATCGACCACAGTTGCGCCGAGATGCGACAGGGTGACCGGTGCGCCGCCTTCCGTGTAGTTCACGCTACCGCTCCAGTTCGTGATCACCGGCGCGGTGTCCGGTGTCCGGAAGGAGAAATCGACATCATTGGTGGCGTCGCCGTTGGAGGCGAAGCTCGCGCTCGGCGGGCTGGCGGCAGCGGAACCGTGTGGATCGAAGACCAGGGTTTCGTTGGCCGGCACGCCTGCGCCGAGCGTTACCACCACGTTGCCGTCGGGCAGCAGGCCGAAATCATAGGAGCCGTCGGCGGCGGTGGTGGTCGTTTCATGGATGACGGAACCGTCCGGCTGCGTGATGGTTGCTGTGACCGCGACGCCGGTAAGCGGGGTGTCGTTAGAACCGCCCGTCTGTGAGAATGTCGTGATGTCGTTGCCGAGGTCTTGCCAGATCTGGCCATGCGCGGTGCCTACATCGGTCGCCGCCGTCACGCGATAGGCGTTCACCGCCGGGTTCACCACCGGATCGAAGTCGCGCGGACCGGTATCCGTGCCGGCCGCACCCGTAGTCGACCCGTTGAAGGTCTGAGGACCGGCCAGGCTCTGCCAGGTCGCGGCGGCGGTGTCGTTCATGACGGTCGTGCCCGGCGCGACCTTTACGGTGTAGGTGAGCGTTTCGGTGCCGTTCACGCCGAGCGACGCCAGCGTGTAATGCAGGTCGGTGTTCGTGGTCGAGTTCACTCCGCCCACGCCCGCGCCGCTCGCCGTGCCGAACGCGACGTTGCTTTCGTTCGCGACCGCCAGATCGTCGATACCCACGTTGTACGCCGTCGAGTTGCCGGTGTTTTGCACCGTCACCGAATAGGTGATGGTGTTGTCGACGGTATCGACCGCGGTGGCGGTTTTCGTGATGGTGAGCGTCGGTTCATCGACGGCGACGCTGACCGTGCTCGAGCTCGTGCCGCCCGCCGTCATGGTGACCTGATCCGTCGCCCCATGGGTACTCGCGCCCGTGTTCGCGACCACGGCGTTGAATTCGACAACCACGAAGTTGGATAACGCCGAGCCGTCGTTGTTCGACAGCGTGCCGAAATCGATCGTGATGGTGCCGTTCGAATTGACGACCGCGTTCACCGGCAGCGCATTGCCCGGATGGAAAGTGGCCACGTCGCCGGGGGTGTTCGTGACGCCCGACGGCGAGATGTAATTGGCGCCGGCTGGGTTGCTGTCCTGGAACTGCGGCAATGCGGAGATGGCCGAATTGCCCGATACAAAATCGCCGTCCGGGCTGACCAACGCAAAGGTCACGCTGCCCGGCAAGTACTCCATGCCCGGAGGTAGCGTGAAGGTGACTGTGCCCGGGTTGGAGCCTTCCGGAACCTGCACCACGCCATGCAGCGTCACCACCTCGCCCACTGTCGCCTCCGTCGTGGTCTGGGTGTTGTTCTGCGTCGGCGTGTTGGTCAAGTCCGTGTTGTTCGATTCGCCGCTGATCGACAGCACCGGCGTGATCTGGGCGATCTTGACCGCGTCGGTCGCGTTATCGGTGTACTGATGGCCTTGATCGACGCCTGGCATCGAGAAGTAGGTGCCTGAGGTGCCGTCGGCCGGCGTTTGCACGGTGATCGTGGAACCGGCCGGCTGATCGGGCGCGACCTTCGCCGTGAACGTGAAGGTTGCGGTTTCGCCCGGCGCGAGCGACGCGAGTCCCACGCTTAGCGCGTTGCCATTTGCGTCGGACACGGTGCCGCCCGTGCCGCCGCTCACGTAGTGCAGCGAGCCGGGATCATAGACCACGCCGGCAGGCAAGTTGAGCAGGTTCGCCAGATCGTTCGCGGTCGCGGCCGTGCTGGAGTTGTTGTTCGTCAGCGTGACCGTGTAGGTCAAGCCTTCGTTGCTGAACACCGTTCCGTTGGCTGCGATCGGGGTGCCCGTCGTGGTGTCGGCGACGGTGATGTTCTCCGTCACGCTCGGGTCATGTTCGGTGACGGTGGCGCTCGCCTGAGTGCTGAGGCCCGCATCGTAATGCAGCGTCGCTGTGTTGGCGTAGGTTGTGGGTGGCGTTGCGTGCGCAGTGTCTGTCGAGTTGACGAGCGCGTCGTAGGTGAACGTGACGGTGCCGGGTGTATCCAGAGCAGAACTGGTGACCGTGTTGCCAAGGTCGAACGTGATGGTCGATCCGGATACGGACGCCGTCACCGTGCCGGTCGTGGACGTCACTCCGTTGCTGAAGGTAAAACCGGTCAGGTTCTGGAACGTCATGCCGGGTGGCAACGGATCGGTGATCGTGACATCGCCGGCGCCGTTGGACGTTACACCTTGCGGAAGGGTCACCGTGATCGTGTACGTGACGGTTTCGCCGGGCACGACGGCATTGTCGGTCCCAAGCGGTAACTGGCCGTCGCTGCCACCCGTCACCGTCTTGACGATGCTCGGCGCCGTGACGCCGATGGTGGCGTTGTCCGAGAGCGCCGCGGCACTTTCGCCGACCGGTTGGGCAGCTGCGTCGGTCCCGCTCACGAATCCGTTGCCTGCGGCCACGCCGCCGTCGACGCTCGCCCAGTTCACGACCTGCGAGCCGACCGTCAGGGTGTCACCGGTCTCTTGCGTGGTCGGCAGATGCAGGTCATATACCACATAGATCGCCTGGCCCGCGGCAATGCTACCCGACACCTTGCCGCCGCCCGCGCTGAAATACTGCGCGGCCGTGACGCCCGGCAGTTGATTGCCGCTCGCGTCGTAGATCGCGAAATTAGTGACATCGGCAGTCGACAAACCGGGCGGAAGTGCCCCCTGTACAGTGACATCGAACGCGCTTGCGTGGCCTTCGTTCGCCACCGTCGATACCACGCGCACCGTGTCGCCGCCGTCCGCGCCGCTCGCGTTTTGGTCATCCGACGAACCCGGATCGCCGGTGCCGAACGGATTGCCGACCGCTGTGCCCGCAGGCGCGAACTGGGTGTTTGGATTGCCGGTCTGAGCAGTCCACGGCGTGGTCGCGTTCGGGTTCGACGTATCCGGGGTATACGTGCCTTTCACAGCGTTGCCGTCGCCGACCACGGACACCACGCCGGTCTTCACGGTCACGACCGGCTCGCTTAACGGCGTCTGCTTGATAGCGGCGGTGGCAAGCGTCGCGCCGGCCGCGTTGGTATAGGTGCTGGTGCCCTGACTCGTCAGCGCGAGCCCATCGGCAAATGGCTGGTTCGACGCCACCACGGAGAACTGGACCTGAACCTTCTGATTGGTCGCGTTGGTCGGATCGTTACGATCGCCGAAGTTGAAAGCGATGCTGTTGGTTGTGCCGTCGAGCGTCACGGTCGGCGTAGTGGTCTCACCGCTCAGCGGGTCGATCACCTTGTAGGTACCCACAGCCGGCACCGCATCGGCGCTCGTGTCCTGAGTGAAAGTGGTCGTGGTCGAGCCGTTGGCGTGCGGATCAGTCGTCGAAAACACCGGTTCCGGCAGATACGCGCTCAGGCTGAGGTTCCCGTAATCGCCGGTGGTCAGCGAATACGTCAGGCCGTACGTCACAACGTCGCCCGGCTCGATATTGGTCGTATTGCTCGTATCGCCGTTCACCGCGATCACGCTTAGCACCATCGATCCCGGCGCAACCGTGTCGGTGACGGCCGAGTCGTCGGTCACCGAGCCGAGGTTGGGATTCGTGATGGACTGCGAACCGTTGTCGACCGTGACCACGGTCGCACTCGTGCCGGTGGTCGTGACGGTGTCGGTGACCGCGTCCTTCTCGCGCACGCTCGCGCCACTGTTGGCGTTGGTGTATTTGTCGAGCACCTTGGCCGCGAACGAGATCACGCCTTGCGTCGGGCCACCCGCGCCATTGACCGCGCCCCCCTGCAGTACTGAACCCAGGGCGCCGCCTTCCATCAGGCCAATCAGCATGCCGACATTGAAGTTCACAGTCGTCGCGCCGCTGGATGCGTCGTCGCGGGCGTAGTTCCACACGGCGTTGCTGCCGCTGGCCGCCACGGTTTCCGTGTTGATCGTGGCCGCGACGTTGTTGGCCACGTCCCCGAAGCTTAAGGACTGGGTGACGCCGCCGCTCGTAACCGAAAGCGTCGGCGTCGTGTAGCCGGCGTCGCCCGGCGCGAGTAGTGTCACGCCGTCGCCGACCAGATCGGCAATCTTGAGGTTATTAAGCGAATAATAATCCGACACCTCGAAGTGAATCGAATAGGTGATCGGCTCGCCCGGTACGATGGTATTGCCAGTAGCGTTGTCGGTGACCTGGATTGCGAGCGCCTTCGCCACGAACGAAGTCGATTCCGTATTGCTCGAACTATCCCCCGCGATGGTCTGCAGGCCGTTGCCGTGATCGAGCGACGCCGCCGTGGCCTGCCACGATCCGGTATAGCTATAAATGGCGGTGGTATCCACCGTGCGCGGTGCGCCGTCAGTTCCCAGGACCGACACGCCGTTCACGTCGAACTGCGGCACGAACACCGGTATCTTGATGGTCGTCGGCGTGTTGCCGGCGTCGGTGGTGAGCGTATCGAAATGAACGGTGACCGTCCCGCCCACACCGTTCGCGCCCGGATGGAGCGTCGCCACACCGGCTTCGCCCGCAGGACCGGTGATGTTGATCGTGTTCGCGCCCGGCACGAACTGGACCTGGTCCGGCAGCTTGAACGTGAAGTCCACGCCGTGAACCGGATCGCTGGCTGTGACAGGCGCCGGGTTGATCGTCACGACGTAGTTGAACGGATAGTCGGGGCCCGTCGCGGTCTCGCCTTCGTGCAGGTCGGTGGTGGCAGAGACGTCGAGCAGGGAGACGGTCGAGGAAGTCCTGACTGACGTGCCCACCAGCGACGGGTCGGTTGCGGGATCGTTGAGTGGATCCGCGCCGTACTGGAAACCGCCGATTGCCGTGATGTTCAGCGGCTGGCCGCCATGCATGCTGGAGAGCTCGGTGCTGTTGTCGACGGTGAACGTGAGCTGTATGTCCGCCGCCGGCTGATGCGGCGTGAAGCTGCCGAACGGCAGCGCCATGGTGACCATCCAGTCACCGGCTTGATAACCGGTTGGCGCAGCAATGAACAGCGGGTTGCCATTGCTGTCGACCGCGAGCGGGCTGAGCGCGCCGAGTCCGTGGCCCGCCACGTTGCTAATCGTGACCTTCGTGAATGCAACGTTTGCGCCGAGAAACGACGCACTCGTGAGGCTGGCCGTCTGGGCCGGATCGTTCGGCACGAACAGCTCGATGAACGGTCCGTAGCCGACCGCTGCAGTCGCGTTGTTGGTGAAGCTGACCGTCTCGGTGAATGTGCTGCCGAGCAGCACATTGCCAGGCACCGTGGCGGGATCAAAAGTGACGGTCGGCAACGGCGTGTCGAGTACGCCCTGAAACGCCGCGATCGAATCCGCACTGAACGGCGCACCCACGGCAAGCACGCCCGTCGTGCGCTCGAGCGTCCAGTTGCCGCCGAGTTGCGCCGCACCCGTTGCATCCGTCGATGCCCCTACTTGCGCGCCCGTCAAAGCATGGACGCTGTCTACAAACGCCTGACCGCTTGCACCCTGCCCCACGTCACATCCCCAGAATTCGATGCTCGCGTCGGTGGCAAGATGGTCGCCCCAAGATGCAACCTGAGCAGCGTGACTGGTCAGCGCGGCTGTCGTGACGGGTAAGCTGCCAAGTTCAAGTTGGCCGGACTGGCCGTAAGTCAGAAAGTGGATCGCCGTGAGATCCGAACGCCCCTTCAATGCAGCCGTCACCTGTGCAAGACCGTCGCGGGATGGGTCGATCACGATCACCTGGACATCTTTTGCCGCGCCTTTGGCGAGTGTTTGCCAATTAGCGACGCGCGGATCGACGAAGAGAATTTCAGTGGCGTGGGGATTGGACACTAGCGCGGGAATGTCCCCGGGCCCATGCGCCACGCCAATGAGGGTGCTGCGGTGCAGGTTCGCATGGGCGTCTTGATGCGCCTGATTATGTCCGGAGTGTGAATGATGAGCTGAATCTGAATTGCCGTGATGATTATGATGTATAGCGTCGGAATGAATAACCTTATGCGCAACAGCTCCCACACTTCCATCGAATAAATGGCGCGTTTCCAGAATCAGTTTCATCCGTTCCCCCAATTTTGGAGGAAATGTAGGCGTTTACAAAATCACTCGCAAGACCCGACGATCTTTTTTGTATGAATTTAATCAAAAAATGTATGTGCGACAAACCACGATTACGAATCAACCCCATTATTATCGCGTAAACGGCCCGCAGATATTGGTCGGCGGCGATAAGCGTACCAGCGGAAACCTAAAATGAAGTTGTTTACTGACAACAACATGCGTAGTTACCCTTATTGATAATATTAAGTAATCATCCGAATTACTTTTATTAGCGCATTTGTATGTAGAATAAAATTAAAACGATTATTAAAATGAAGGATAAATGAAAGCAGTGGGAAGGCTGTCCATCCCTCCGATTTTTGGAAACGAATGCCTCGCAGGGCGCGGAACATGCCGCCGCAGGCAGCGGAGGTCCATGATCGTGCAGGGCAAGGACGCTAAGCGAGCCGAGCGCTGAACTGTGTCTGAATTTCGACCGCATTACGCTGGGTATTGCACCTAGGGAAACACTGATTTAACCGACGAGTTTGTAAACGCTGTGGCGTGGTGAAGCGTTGTTAGAGCTGGAACGACGACGGAGCGATGCGGATGCGACAAATCAGTTTTTCGAGTGCAGAACAC
>Ga0153932_1000250_pt1 | contig 19303 bp, 12 predicted proteins | sample TSNJ016MetaG_FD_102273 | JGI IMG/M metagenome (GOLD analysis project Ga0153932, IMG submission 102273) | Attine ant fungus gardens microbial communities from New Jersey, USA - TSNJ016 MetaG | ecosystem: Host-associated > Fungi > Mycelium > Unclassified | place: USA: New Jersey, Wharton State...
AAGACCCAGCTTGCCCGCGAACTGCACGATGAACTCGGTTCAATCCTGACGGCCAGCAAGATGGATGTGGCCTGGGTCAACAACAAGCTAAAGGGCGCCGAGCCCGCGATGGCCGAAAAACTGGGCCGTGCGCTGGCGAATCTCGATCAGGGGATTGCGCTGAAGCGGCGGATTATCGAAGACATGCGGCCAACCGTTCTTGCCAGTTTCGGACTGGTCACGGCGCTGCGAACCCTCGCCGATGAAACCGCGCAACGCACCGGCTGGACGCTCGAACTCGCGCTCCCCGATGACGACATCAAGCTCGGCGAAGAAGTCGAAATCGCGTTGTTCCGGGTCGCGCAGGAATCGCTGACGAACGCGGCCAAATACGCGCGGGCATCGAGTGTGTCGATCGCGCTGGCGCTTGATGACGTGAGGGTATCGATGCATATAGCCGATGACGGCGTCGGCATTCGCCCGCAGGACCTGCAGCGCACGCACACGCATGGCCTGCTGGGGATGCGCCAGAGGGTCAGCGCGCGCGGCGGGCGTATTGAAATCGAACGGCGTGTTCCGCACGGAACCGATATTCGTGTCACCATGCCCCGCGCGCGTAACTTCGACGCATAAGGATGGAAAGTGGACGGCCTGTTGGCTTTTATTGGCGGGCGCTCGCACTTAGTTTGTAGGACGGTGCCGACATCAGTTGCAGACTGCACCTACACGATAAAAACATCCGCGCCTACAGCTTGCGATCGCGCAGTTTTTTATGATTCATCGGACCGGTGTGGCCGATTAAAGAAGTGGTAGCCGCGGGTTTTTGGTGCTGGTTTGATCACGTGAGTTGATCCCGGCGGCCGCTTCCGCGATCGGTCTTAGCCAAGGCCACAATGTGTCCGGTATTTGCTTTTGCAGCCGCTTTCGTTATTCGCTTTCGCTGCTGGACATCGAGTGGCCAGGATTCGAACATCGGGTACGCGTTCAAGGCCGAACCGCCAGCGTACCTGCATCAAACTCAAGGGGAATTGCTCATGACTCGAATTATCGCTTTGCTGTTGATCGTTGGATCCGCCGCACTCGCAGCTTGCAACACAGTGGCCGGCGCCGGCCAGGACCTGTCAAAGGGCGGCAACGCCATCACGAATTCGGCCGATAAGCACAACGCCGAGTAAGTGAGAAAGCCAGCGACAAAGGCTTAGCGGTCAGTGACCGCCGGCAATTTGTTGCCCACCTGAATCGGAACCGGCCGCGGAATTCGCCAAGATGACGATCAAAAGAACCTCCCTTTGCGGAGGTTCTTTTTTTGCGTCTTAGCGAAAGACATGCGAACTTGCATCAGTTGGCAGTGAAGCATCCAGTCTTTTATTGGACGGGGCCACAAAGTGAACTCCCGAGACCTAAGACCATAACTAGAGTTTTGTGCTGCACTATATCCAGAGTTTTGTGCTTTTTTCAGCGCGCGGTTGTGCGCAAAATTTGGCTAAAGCCAATGCTGAAAGGGCTCACAGCCAATTTTAAGGCTAACGCTTTCATGCGCAAAATGATGTCATGCCCGGTCCTTTTCTTGTTTGATTGATGGGAAATCATGCTGCCGGCCAAGCCCTGAATTTCCATCTTCGCCCTGCGACTTGCGCAACTCAAAAAAACAGCGGCCCGTTTCTCCGGATTTGCTCCGAACGGTCCGCCGTTTTTGAAGTGCCGGTTGTCTGCCGTCGTCCCGCCGTCCTCAAACCAGACCGCGCCTCTTGTAATCGAACCAGAACGACAAAGCCACGCTCGCCAGGATGATGAGGGTCGCCATCACGGTCCACTTCGTGATCACCTCGCCGAGAAACAGCGCGCCTATCACCACGGCCACCACCGGATTCACGTACATGCAGCTGCTCGCGATAATCGGACTCGTGTGGCGAATCAGGTACGCATACGCGACATACGCGGCCATCGAGCCCACGAGCATCAGGTACAGGTAAGCCATGAACGGCGTGAAGCCCATGCTCACGATACGTTCGCCGGACACCCACGCAACGATAGTCGCCATCGCACCTCCAAGGCTGATCTGCAATGCCGTCGATACCAACAAATCAGACGGCAGCTTCAGACGCCCCGCGAGAAACGAACCGCCCGCCCAAAAGAGCGCGCCGCAAAGAATCGCAAGACTGCCTGCAGTCGACCCCGACGACGGATCACCGTGATTCAGTAACGCAATTCCGACCAGCCCCAGCCCGACGGCGACCCACTCGCCCTTCGCCACTTTGCGGCCTGCAATGGCGGCAATAACCGTGGCGAACAGCGGCACGGTCGCCACCATGACGGCAGCCGTGCCGGTCTCGACCGTGCGCATACCGAACGCAAGCATCCCGCTCGACAAACCCACGAGCAACGTTCCGACAGCCGCAGCGTTTCGCACTTCGGCGAAAGTCGGCCAGACCGGATCACGGCGCGCAGCGAAGATGAACAAACCAATGCCGGCGAACAGGTTGCGCAACCCGGACAGCATCAGCGGAGGGAACGATTCCAGCGACAGATGCACCGCCATGTAGGTCGAACCCCATACGATGTACACCACGCCGAGGGCAAGCGCCACGCGGCCGCTGCGAGTCGCGGGAAGCCGGAAGGGGAAATGGTTGGGAAGATTGAATGGCCGACGCGCGGGGGTATCGGCGACAGATTGTGTACTCGTCACGTCCGGCAGCACGTCCGGCGACGGCGACGCAGCGTCGGCTGCTGCCTGCGGAAACGGCAGCACGTCAGCCAAAGGCTGTGACTGCGGTGGCACGAAGGGGTGGGGTGGCGAATCGGAATCCGGCAATCGCGGCGGCAGCGGTGTAGACATCCGTTACTCCGCGGCGAAGATGATTGCAACGCCAGCCGGCCGGATGGCCAAGCTCGCAGTCAACTTGACAGGCAAGCTGAAAAACACCGGTTTCGCTTCGCCCGAAACCAGGCAAAGTGAAGAACGGCGCGTATGCCGCTTGAGCATCGCGGCAAAACGGGCAAGGCAGGACAACATGTCGGAAGCAGAAAAAAGGGTCGGGCAACAACGTGCCGAAGCTCGATAACGGCTTGAAAGCCGGCATGAGCCGCCGCGAGTCTGGTGCGTTTCGGTAAAAAATGTCGAAGCGCATCCGGGAAAACACGGTGGTCGCCATTATGCAGTAAGCAATGCACACGCACGCGTGAGTGTTACAGATGGTTGCCAACACGCTACGGCGAGGTGTATTGTTGCGGCTGCTAACGCGGGGGTCCTGCGCTGCATATCGGCATCCATCGCTGGATTGCCGGTGTGTCGCGGGTGAGAAATACCCTTTGAACCTGATCTGGATAATGCCAGCGCAGGGAAGCGTTCGGATTTCGCAGCGCTTGGGGTCTTCAGGGTCTATCTCTTCCTCGCGCATCCCCGCCAAGTCCGCTCGTCTCCCCTCTGCTTTTCTCCAGTCTCCCAGCGCTAGCGTTTGACTCAGCCGTTTCTCGTGCGGTCTCGTGCCATTGGGTGCAATTTCGTGCGCGTGGCGTTTATCGCCGGCCGGCTGGGAAACATCCGTCCCCACAGCAACCAACTGCATGGGACCGGAAGAAGCGCAAGGGACCGGAGCAGGCACTCAATGGCTAACTCCGGCCGACACGCTAACTCCGGTCGACACAGGAGAGCCGCATGAATGCCAACCCGAAATTCCTGTCTGACGACGCCGTCGTCGACGCTGCCGCCATCGCGCCGCTGCCCAATTCACGCAAGATCTACGTGACGGGCTCGCGTCCCGACATCCGCGTGCCGATGCGCGAAATCACGCAGTCCGACACCAACGAAAGTTTCGGCAGCGAAAAAAATCCGCCGGTTTTTGTCTACGATTGCTCCGGCCCGTATTCAGATCCGGACGCCAAGATCGATATCCGCTCGGGTCTGCCGGCCGTGCGCCAGGGATGGATTGAAGAACGTGGCGACACCGAGTCTCTCGGCGGCCTCTCGAGCAATTTCGGTCGCGAGCGCGCCGCCGATCCGGCCACCGCCGACCTGCGTTTCAAGGGTTTGCATCGCACGCCGCGTCGCGCCGTACCAGGCAAAAACGTCTCGCAGATGCACTACGCGCGCCAGGGCATCATCACGCCGGAAATGGAATACATCGCGATCCGCGAAAACCAGCGCCGCGCTGAATATCTGGAATCGCTGCGCACGAGCGGCCCGAACGGCGAAAAACTCGCCGCGATGATGGGCCGCCAGCACCCCGGTCAAGCGTTCGGCGCACAGGCTTTCGGTGCCAACGCGCCCAAGGAAATCACGGCTGAGTTCGTGCGCGAGGAAGTGGCCCGTGGCCGGGCGATCATCCCGGCGAACATCAACCACCCGGAAAGCGAGCCGATGATCATCGGCCGCAATTTCCTGGTGAAGATCAACGCGAACATCGGCAACTCGGCGGTGACGTCGTCGATCGGCGAAGAAGTCGACAAGATGACCTGGGCGATCCGCTGGGGCGGCGACACGGTCATGGATCTCTCGACCGGCAAGCATATCCACGAAACGCGCGAATGGATTATCCGCAACAGCCCGGTGCCGATTGGCACGGTGCCGATTTATCAGGCGCTCGAAAAGGTCAACGGCAAGGCCGAAGACCTGACCTGGGAAATTTTCCGCGACACGCTGATTGAACAGGCTGAACAAGGTGTGGATTACTTCACGATCCACGCCGGCGTGCTGCTGCGCTACGTGCCGATGACCGCAAACCGCATGACGGGCATCGTCTCGCGCGGCGGCTCGATCATGGCTAAATGGTGTCTGGCTCATCACAAGGAAAGCTTCCTGTATGAGCATTTCGAGGACATCTGCGAAATCATGAAGGCCTACGACGTGAGCTTTTCGCTCGGCGATGGCCTGCGTCCCGGCTCGATCTACGATGCCAACGACGAAGCCCAGCTCGGCGAACTGAAAACGCTCGGCGAGCTGACGCAGATCGCGTGGAAGCATGACGTGCAGGTGATGATCGAAGGTCCGGGCCACGTGCCGATGCAGCTCATCAAGGAGAACATGGACCTGCAACTGGACTGGTGCGACGAAGCGCCGTTCTACACGCTTGGGCCGCTCACCACGGATATCGCGCCGGGTTACGACCACATCACGTCGGGAATTGGCGCCGCGATGATCGGCTGGTTCGGCACGGCCATGCTCTGCTACGTCACGCCGAAGGAACACTTGGGCCTGCCGAACAAGGACGACGTGAAGACCGGCATCATCACGTACAAGCTCGCGGCACACGCGGCCGATCTGGCGAAGGGTCATCCGGGTGCTCAGGTGCGGGACAACGCTTTGTCGAAGGCGCGCTTCGAATTCCGCTGGGACGACCAGTTCAATCTCGGACTGGACCCGGACAAGGCACGGGAATTCCACGATGAAACCCTGCCGAAGGACTCAGCCAAGGTCGCGCATTTCTGCTCGATGTGCGGTCCGCACTTCTGTTCGATGAAGATCACCCAGGACGTCCGTGAATATGCGGCGAAACAAGGGGTATCGGATATCGAGGCGCTTAAGCAAGGCATGGAAACGAAGGCGATCGAGTTCGTGAAGAAGGGCTCTGAGATCTACCAGCGCACTTAAAAAACGGCCGGGCGCCTGCAAGGGCGCGAGATCCAGTGATGATTAAAAGCGGCCTGTCGCATGCCATATGCGACAGGCCGCTTTTCGTTTGAGAAGCTCAGACAAATTTGTCTGCCGAATACGATGATCGGGCACTGTTTCTGCTTCTTGATTGAAAGAATCGGCAGGAAATATCCCTCGCCGGTCTAACAGCAACCCGCGATTTATCGTTTTTGGAGAGTTGAAATGGACAAGATCAAACAGATTGGCGCTGCTGCTCTCATCGCCGCACTTCTCGGCGGCCTGTCTGCATGCGACCAAATGAGTACCCGTCAACGCGATACGGCGGTCGGCGCGGGCGTCGGCGGCGTAGCGGGCGCAGCACTCGGTGGCAGCGCGTTGTCGACAGTGGGCGGCGCGGCCGCAGGCGGCTTGATTGGTAATCAGGTCGGCAAGTAAGTTGGCGGTGAATTGATACGTTTTGTTCGAACTGCTTTGTCCGGTCGCCGTGCTAAAACACTGCGGCGATCGGGTAGCAACGAATCTCAATGTTTGAGCCGTCCACAACCAGGGCAAGTGGAACCGATCGAAACATTGGGTAACCGCCCTGCACTTTCCCGCATTTCGGCGATGCGCTAGGCTCCTGGCATCCCGTTCATTCGAACGGTCGCGTTTCGACGCAATGAGGAGTCGCACCATGAGCCCAAAGCTCGCACTATCCGCCCTTGTGGGCGCTTTGAGCTTGAGCGCTTGTTACGTCGTGCCGTACGGCTCGTATGGTTATTACCCGGCGTATCCGACCTATCCGGGCACGCCGGTAGTCAACACAGCGCAAACGCAACAAGAAATTCCCGTTGAGCCAGCGGGCGCGCCCGGCACCGGCTATGTGCAGCAGAATTATCAAGGCGCCGATAACACCCCGGCGTCCGCGTATGCCTCAACCATGCAACCGCCGCAGCAATACGCCGCGGCCCCGCCAGTAGTCTATGCGCCGTATCCCGCTTATTACCCGAGCTATCCGGTCTATGCGCCCTATCCGGCCTACCCAGCCTACTACGGCGGCTACGGATATCCCGCATATGGCTATGGGTCTTCCCTGTCGATCGGCTTTGGCTGGGGCGGCGGTGGGCGCGGACATTATTATCGGCACTGAAGGCATGACTGAGCGGTATCACTGAGCTCACACCCTCCGCGTTTCCCCTTGGGCGAGCCTTACCCGTTCGATGTAACCCTTTCACACAAACCGCGCTGTCATAGCGCGGTTTGTGTTTACACGTCCGAGTTGATTACGACGTCCAATCGCGCCAGTAGTGCGCCACGGGCGGCTCCACGGCAGTCCTCGTGATGTGGCACGATTTTCGCTGTGATCCCTGTTCGCAGCGCCACTCCGGACGCTGCCGCCGCAGGAATCCTCATCATGCTGGTCTTCGCGCTGGTCCTACTCTGGCTTGCCGCCTGCCTCGGCGTAATCTCCGTCTGGGTATTGCGCTCGGTTTCGTTCGATTCCCCTAAGACCGGGGCCGATGCATCAGAGATGCATGAACCCACTACACGCTGAAGCTTCGATGGACGTTCGAAGGACCCAAGGTATGGTTAATCCTTCCTTGACGCGCGCCATCCTCGCCCTATCCTTAGTCCAGACGCGTTAGGCAAGCGCTTAGTTACAGCCGTGCGTCGGGCGTCGGCGCGCTTTTTGCAAGGCGAACGAAGCTCACGGGGCTACCAGTACCGGTCGCCATGACTGGAGAACGCCACGCGTTCAACAAAATAATCATCAAAATAAAACCAGGAGACGATATGTTTCATCAGATTCTGACGCCGGTCGGCGGCTCGCTCGGCTTGTCCTTTCTCGTCGCGGTGCTGCCTATCGCAGTCGTGCTGGTGCTGCTCGGTTGGGCGCGCCGGCCCGCCTGGCAAGCGTCGCTCGCCGGCTTGGTCGTTGGTATAGTCATCGCCATCGCCGTGTGGCATTTCCCCGTGGGCCTCGCGATCGATTCTGTCGCGGCGGGCGCTGTGTTCGCCGTCTGGCCGGTCATGTGGATCGTCTTCACTGCGATCCTGCTCTATAACATCGCGCAACGCTCCGGCCGCTTCGAAGCGTTCCGGGTATGGATGATCGACAATCTCCCGAACGATAGGCGCATCGTTCTGGTGGTGATCGGCTTCTCCTTCGGCGCGCTGCTGGAAGGCATCTCCGGATTCGGTACGCCAATCGCCATTACGAGTTCGCTGCTGATCCTGCTCGGCTTTCCGACGCTCGAAGCGCTCACCTTCACGCTGATCTTCAACACTGCGCCGGTCGCGTTCGGCGCGCTCGGCGTGCCGATCACCGTGCTTGGCGCCGTGACCCATCTGTCGCCTGACCTGCTCGCCAAGATGGTCGGCCGCCAGTTGCCGTTCTTCGCCCTGCTGCTGCCGTTTTATGTGATCGGCGTGTACGCGGGCTTTCGCAACATGCTCAAGATCTGGCCGGTGCTGCTGGTCTCCGGCGGGGCGTTTTCGCTCACGCAATTCATCACGTCGAACTACGTCAACTATTCGCTGACTGACGTGCTGTCGTCGATGGTGTCGCTGATCCTCACCATTGCATTCCTGCGCGTATGGAAACCGGCACCGGACGAACGTTTTGCCGTCAACGTGGACCGGGCCAATCAGGTGCGCGGCAAGCTTTCCGGTGGCCACGGCTGGGTGCCATGGATCGTGGTATCGGTGGTGGTGATCGTGTGGACGATCGCAAAGATCTTCCTGATCGGCGATGTCAAAGTGCCATGGCCGGGTCTTCACAACGCCGTCTTTATCACGCTTTATAACCAGCCTTACGGTGCGATCTGGGACTTCCAGCCGCTCGCGACGGGTACTGCGATCTTGTTGGCATCGATCATCACTGCCCTGATCGTGCGGTTGCCCGCGAGCGAGTTCGGTGCGTCTATCGTGGATACGTGGATCCAGACGCGCATCGCCATTCTGACGGTGGCGACCATTGTCGGACTCGCGTACCTGATGAACTACTCCGGCATGAACTACACGCTGGGACTGGGCGTGGCGTCGGTGGGAGCGTTCTTTCCGCTGGTGTCGGCGTTCCTCGGCTGGGTGGCGGTGTTCCTGTCCGGTAGCGATACCTCCGGCAATGCCCTGTTCGGCAATCTGCAAGTGGTCGCGGCACGGCAGCTCAATCTGAACCCAATCCTGATGGCCGCGACGAATTCATCCGGCGGCGTGATGGGGAAAATGATCTCGCCGCAAAACATCTCGACGGGTGTAGCCACCACCGAACTTAAAGGCAAGGAAGGCGTGGTTTTCGCGAAGACCTTCAAGCACTCCATCCTGTTGACCGTGCTGCTCGGCGTGCTGGTCTGGCTGCAGCAGAATGTGCTGACGTGGATGATTCCGCATTGAGGAGAAAGCGGGCGAGCTTCCTGAACTTCGCGAGGTTGTTTTGATCTTCGATAGCCCCGCCACTCGTGTATGCGAGTGGCGGGGCTTGGGCTTCTGATGCATAGCACGGCGATGGAGTCGGTAAGCGTCGAGCGGGCCAAAAGCCGAATACCGTACGAGACATCCCGCCTGCACTCACTCTCCCACCACTCTTCCCCGCGTTGCCTTCACCGCGCCTCGCCGCACTTTTCCATCGACTCTTCGTAACTGCGACGCCCGCGTAGGTTTTGTCGCCACGCGCGTACGGCGTGTCACGCTGACGCGCTGGATCATTTCGTCGAGGCGCGCCAGCGCCGCCGCGCGATTCATGTCCTGCGTGCGGTGTTCCTGCGACTTGATGATGATCACGCCTTCACGCGTGATGCGACTGTCGCGTAATGCGAGCAGACGCATCTTGATCGTTTCCGGAAGCGACGACGCCTGGATGTCGAAACGAAGGTGAATGGCGCTCGACACCTTGTTGACGTTCTGCCCGCCCGCCCCCTGTGCACGCACGGCGCTCAGCTCGACCTCGTTCGGCTGGATTACATACTCGATCGAATGATTCACAATGCCGCCTCCGCGATGCGCGCGGCGAGACCCGAGTCACGCCGAGTGGGTGTCCGGACGGCCTGTGCGAAGACATCCGTCGAGCCGATCACATCGATGCGGCTACGCGCCCGCGTGATCGCCGTATAAACCAGTTCCCGCGACAACATGCGGCCAAACGCGCTCGGCAAGACCAGCGCGGCGTGATCGAATTCCGAGCCCTGCGATTTGTGGACCGTCAGCGCAAACGCCGTGTCGTGCGGCGGCAACGCAGCGGGCGAGAGCATCCGTAACGTGCCGTCGGCCATCCGGAAGCAGACCTGCATCGCGCCACTGGCCGCCGGTAGCGCGATGCCGATATCGCCATTGAATACGCCCAGCGCGTAGTCGTTGCGCGTCACGATCACCGGCCGCCCCGCGAACCATTGAGCGCCTGCGCTCAGCGTGACGGAAGCAGCCGCCCGGACCCACGCCGATACGCGCGCGTTGATTTCATCGACGCCACGCGGCCCGTGACGCGTAGCAGCGAGAATACGAAAGCGATTGAGCGCATCGAAAAGCGGTGCTGCCCCGGTTCCCGCGTTGAGCGTTTCGGCGAGCGTTCGCGCGTACTGTTCGAAACCGGCGTTCAGGAGCGCCAGCGTGCGCTCGGAGAGATGAGGTCCCGTATCGTCGATAAGCAATGCCGCCTTGGCAGGGTTGTCCAGGTTGTCAAGCGTCAAGGCGCTCAGCGCGTCATCGACAGAACCGCGACGGATCGCGACTGACAATCTGCCTATATCCGAATCCAGACCGAACCGATAATTACGCTGCAACCAAACAACGCAATCGGTCAACGGACTTATCACGGTTTGGTCGAGTGCAACGGGCGCCGCCGGATGCCAGTCGACTTCGGGCAAGCCGGCGAACACCTCGTAAGCCTCGTTGCCATCGTCGGGGATCAGATAACCGGGTTCGTCGATCCACATGGGCTCCGTTTCAAGCAGCGCCGCCTGAATATCCGCATCTGCTTCGCGAGCACTCGGCAACGCGGCGATGAACTGCTCTGCCGGCATCGACAGCGCCGCAGCGATTCGTGCCGAGCCTGAATCGCTGAAAACCGGCCTCGCGCTCAGTTCCGCGAACATAGCGCCCGCTTCCACCGCGGCAAGCTGATCCTTGTCGCCGAGCATCACCAGCCGCGCGCCGGGCGCGACCGCTTCGAGAAGATGCGCGGCGAGCGCGACATCGATCATCGACGCCTCGTCGATCACGATCACATCGAACGGCAGCGGATTGTCGCGATGATGCCGGAAGCGCCCGTTCGCCTGTGTGCCAAGCAAACGCTGCAGCGTGAACGACGTGCGCGGCAAACGCTCGGCCAGTTCTGGCGGCAACACACTGGCGCGTTCGGCCAGTGCCTCCTGCATGCGCTGCGCCGCTTTACCGGTAGGCGCCGCGAGCGCGATGCGCAAAGCCGGGTTTTCGTCGAGCAGACACGCGAGCACGCCGACAACCGTCGTTGTCTTGCCCGTTCCCGGACCGCCGCTCACGATCGTGAGGCGCCCGGACAACGCCACGAGCGCCGCCACGCGTTGCCAGTTGATGTTGTCATCGTCGTTCTCTGACGCTGCGAAATAGCGCCCTACGCGCGCTTTTAGCTCAGCAGGATCGGGCGGATTGGCCGACACCTGGGCACGCTCGACCAGCGCTCGCGCGAGCCGCCGTTCGTAGTCGAAATAGCGGGCGAGATAGATGCGCCGGCTGGAATCGATAACGAGAGGAAGCAGATCCGCAGCGGCTTTATTTCCATCGCATACCACGCCGCTTGCAAGCAACGCCGCATGTACCGTAGAGCTGGTTTCGCCATATCGCTGCGCGAGCGCATCGAGCGCGATACATACGTGCCCTTGGGTCGTCGCGCGGCTGACTGCAAACGCCGCGCGCTGAGCCCAGCGTACATTGCCGGCGTTTCCCTGAAGGCGCTTCGATAACCCGCCTATCCGCCGCGCGAATCCGTCGGCGAGCGCAATGTTGTCGTCGGAGACAAGAGTCAGGTCGGGCGCGTTCATGCGGCAACTCCTTGCATCAGTCGATCGATCGCCTCGATCAGTTCCAGCGATGGCTTGCCAACATGCACGCCCGCAGGCCTGTCACCGTCGCGCCAATCCGGTCGTACGCCGCGCACGAACAAATACAAATATCCGCCGATGTGCCGCTCAAACGCGTAGTCACGCAACCGCAATCGCAAATAACGATGCAGCGCGACCGTGTAAAACAGCGCCTGCAAGTGATAGGCATGCGAGGCCATGGCGGCGTGGAGAGCCTTGTCGCCGTAATCGGCGGGCGTCAGCCCAAGGTGATTCGACTTCCAGTCGACGATCCAGAAACGCCCTTCATGTTCGACAATCAAGTCGATGAACCCCTTCACGTAACCGCGCAAGGTTCCGGCTTCCAGCGCGACGTCGGAGAAGCCGTGCGCGACGAGCACGCGCCGCAACGCCGTGAAATCCAGCGATTCCGCCGGGAACAGGAACTCCAGTTCATTCATGCGCCGCTTGGTGGGAATTGAGTCGAGGCGCATGCCGGGTACAAGTTCGGTTGCCACTGTATCGGCGAGCAGACGCAACATCATCGCGGGCAGGTTCGCGGCTAAAGAGTCAAACGCGGAAGTGGGAATGGGATGTTCACGTAACGCATTCTTGATCGCTTCAGACCACGTTTCAGAGTCCGTGAAATCCGCGAGTTCGTACATTCGATGCAGGCATTCACCCGCCGACGGGCCGCGCGGAAACAAGAGGATATCGTCGGCGCCGAGCTGGATCGGAGGCAATGGAGTTTCAATTTGCGCAAACGCCGCAATTGCATCGATGCGCTCGTCGTGGTCAGGACGCTCATCGGTAGGCTGCGCCTGATTCGATTCCTCGCGCGCACCGGCCGCGATCATGGAGCTGAAGCTGGCGGTCCGCCAACTGTCACGCAACACGCGACGGCTGGTTCGCGGCTGCGGCGTGAAGCCCGCATCGCGATTCACCACGAGCGGCTCGCGCACGTCGATCACAGGCAAGGGCTCGATGGAGATGGAACCCGTCGCAAGCGCTTGCCAACTTCCGATTACGTCGTCTTCTTCGGGCGGCTCGCCAAGCCAGTCGTTGAACTCACGGCCAGCGCCCGCGATCAGCCAGTTCAGCACGCTGCGCCGCGATTCCTTCGCCGATTTCCCGATCAAATAAACGCCTCCGACCAGATAACACTTGTATACAGCGCGCGTGAGCGCCACATACACGAGCCGCGCGCGTTCGGCCGCCTGCTCGCGCGTGGCGAGCGCGGACGCGCGTTCACCCTCTTCGTCGGTATAGCCGTAATGCAATATGGCCGTGCCGTCGTCGTGATATTCACGTGCATCGGGCAAGCCTGTAGACGGCGGGTCGCGCAACGCCCCATCGTTCAGGAATGGGCAGAACACGACCGCGTATTCCAGGCCCTTCGATTTGTGCACCGTGACGATCTGCACGAGATTGCGGTCGGACTCAAGGCGCAATTGCGCGTCTTCTCCGCCGCCCTGCTCCGCGCGCTGCGCCGCCAGCCAGCGCAGCGTGGGCGCAATGCCAGGTTGAACCGCGCCGCGCGCCTGGATCAACTCGGCCAGATGATTGACGTTGGTCAGGCGGCGCTCGCCGTCCGGCCCGGCAACCAGCCGTTGCGCGAGCAGCAGCTCACGCGCGAGCGTGCGCCACATCACCGCAAAACCACGTTCGTGCCACAGCATCCTGTAACGCGAGAAACGTTCGACCCAGCTCATGGCATCGATTGCGGCGGAGCCTTCAACGGCTTCGCTATGCTCCATGTTCCACAACGCGGCTGCATCGAGCCCGAGCCAGTCCGTTGCGAGCGCCGCGCGCAGGCGGCGCAAGTCGCCAGGGGTATCGATAGCAGCCAGCAAGCGCTCGATCTGCTCTGCATCGAACGTACCGAATACCGATGCCTGCGCCAGTTCCACGCTGCCCACGCCCCAGCTTGCGAGAACCCGTTTCACGAGACTGCCCTGCCGATGCGTCTGCACAAGCACAGCAATCTGGCCGGGCGACAAGGGCTTCTCGCCTATCGTCACTTCGCCGTTCTGAGCGCCGCGCAGCAAACGCACGATCTCTGCCGCGCAGGCCTCCGCCGCCTGGCGGTTGGCATTCGTTTTCGACAGCGCCGAATCGCCTTGCGGCAACATCCATACGCAGAAATCAGCGGTATCGGAATATGCAGCAGACGCGGTGTTGTCATTGAATGGCTTGCGCTCGCGCGTGCCTGCACGCACTGGCGAGTACGTCAGTCCATCGAGAATGAACGCCGCAGGGTTCGCACCGAAAATCCGGTTGCAGGCATCGATGATCGGCTCAGTCGAACGCTGGTTCACCGCAAGCGTGTATCTCGCCGATGCCTGCTTGCGCGCCGTCAAATACGTATGCAGGTCGGCGGCACGAAAGCTGTAGATGGCCTGCTTCGGATCGCCGACCAGGAACAACGGCCCTTGCGGCGCGAAGATGCTGTTGAAGATCGCAAATTGCAGCGGGTCCGTGTCCTGGAACTCATCGATCAATGCAGCCGGATAACGTGCCCGAAGTGCATCCGCGAGCCACGGATTGGCATCCAGCGCCTGATACAGATTTGACAGCAAGTCGTCCAACGACACCACGCGCCTCGTCCGCTTGCGCACCGCCAGTTCCAGCGGCGCGTAGTCGAGCCACTCGCGCACGATGCCAAGCCATGCCGCGCGCTGCGCCGCTTCCGCGGCGGCAGCAGCGGCAGCCAGCGTCTCGGCGTGATCGAAGAACGGATGCAGCGGCGGCTCGTTCTTCACCTTTGTGCCTTTCTTCAACGCGCTCGCCGTGAGCTTCAGCGCTTCTTTCGGCGGAGCGGCATGACAATCGTTGTCGGCGAAATAGTCGGACCATGCACCAATTGCTGCATCGATCAGCGTGCGTTTGTGCGTGGTCTTGCTGAGCTTCGCTTCGGCGTCGATCAGCAACTGCACGATGGCGTCGCGCTCGGCATGCCACACCGCGCACGCTGTATTGAACAACGCCTGCGCGTCCTCACGGCCGGCAAGCTCGGACTCACCCCAGCGCAACGTGGCAAGCGGCTTTTTAAGCCGGCGCGACAGCTGTGCATCAAGCGATGCCGGTCCGGCGCCCTTGCTCACAAGCCAGGCCGCAAACGATGCATCCCGCGCTGCCGCCGGCTCGACCCGTTCACGCCAGAAGTCCGCTGCCATCTCGAAGCGCAATGCGCTGTCGTCAGCTTCCAGTTCGAGCGCGAACGGCATGGTTGCAGCGAACGGCGCCTCTTGCAATGCACGCTGGCAAAACGCGTGGATCGTGTGGATGGCAGCCTGATCGAAGGTATGCAGGGCAATCCTGATGCGCTTGAGCGCTTCGTCAGGATCAACGCGTTCAAGCGTAGTCTCGAACAAGCGATCGAGGAACGCGTCGCCCGCGGTGTCGCCGGTTTCCATCGCGTGCGCGATCTGTACGAGCCGCGAACGGATGCGTTCATGCAGTTCAGCCGTGGCCGCTTTCGTGAACGTCACCACCAGGATTGCGTCGGCAGCGAGCTTCTTTTCGAGCAGGAGCCGAACGTACAGCGCGCAGATGTTCCACGTCTTGCCCGTTCCCGCTGACGCTTCGATCTGGTTCACGCCGTCGAGCGAACATTCGAAGACGTCGAGTTCGTCGGCCGTGTCGGTCGTTAGTGTGGTTGATTCAGTGCGCGTCATGCGTCGCTCCGCATGTGCTGGATCAACGGTTCGAAGACGATCTTCGCCAACGTAACAAAGGTGTCATCGAGTCTCAGTTCAGCACCGCGAAACGCGATGCGCAACGCGGGGTCGTCGGATTCACCCCGCGTCCTGTCCGATATCCACACGCCCTGCGCCTTGGATTCACTCTCCTTGACCCATGTCCAGGCGCTCTTTGGAAAGAAGCGCAACGGTAAGCGCCGCCCGGCGCGATATAACGCGGCGAGTGTCGCCAAGTGCGCGTGAGGATCGTCGACTGGCGTCAATTCGAAACCACTCGATTGCGCACCGCGACCGTGCCACACAGTGCGTCGCGGGCCATCGGGCAACGCGGCGCAATAGGCCAGATGTGCAAGCCATGCAGAGAGATAGTCGCGAGCGCGCGGCACGTCATATCGGTAAATGATCTGGCCTTCGTCGGTTAGCAAATTCAACGTGCCGTGAAACTGCATAGGCTGTAAAGCGTCGGCTTGCAACGCGGCGTTATAGCGGCCGAACAACTCGGCATCCGGCCAACGTGGCTTGATATCCAGCGTGAACGGCAAGCGCGCCGCGCCTTCTCCCGTCGCGACCCGCACCCGGTTGGCAAGCGAATGCAACGCGCCAATTTCCCGCGATTGCCACACGCCGCCCGTCGCGCCGCCTGGCATTTCGGGACTCGCACGCGCGACCCGCCTCGCACGATCGAGCCCGTGCGCTTCATCGTCCGCGTTGAGCGCAAGCAGCGCGGGGAGTACCCGATCGGCCAGCGCTGCACGGCCCGGATATTCGAGCTCGAACGGTTCTGTATCGCCGAGTTCGGTCTCGGCGTCGAAGAGCGAAATGCCGAGCCGATCACGCAAGATCGCGCGCGCCGGATGTCGCCAGAAACGCTCGAAGTCATCGAATGCAACGGGTTCCACTTCTTCTGCCGGTAACGGTTCACTGAAGAACTTCATTGCCGGCTCGATCTTTCCAAGCGCGAGCGCCTGCGCCAGTTCCGCACGCTCCGGCTCGTAGGTGAACAGCGGCGCGCTGAAGTACTCGGGCGCGAACGGCTGCAATGGATGCTCGAACACGAAGCGGGCGCGCGCGCTCGCAAGCTCGTCCGGCGATGCCCCCTCGCCCGCCACCGTTTGTTCCAGATAGTCGAGCAATTCGTCGATCAGCGCGGCGGGCGGCAGCGCGGCGTTGTCGCGAATGCTGCGGCCCGTGTAGGCGATCATCAAACGGTCCCGCGCCGACAACAGCAAGTCGAGGAACAGGTTGCGTTCGTCGTCGCGGCGCTGCCGGTCACCGAGTTTGCCGAAGCTCGCCATCAGGTCGAATTCGTCGGCGCGTGCGAGGCTCGGCAACATGCCGTCGTCCATGCCGAGCAGGCAGACCACGCGATACGGCAATCCTCGCAAACTCGTCAACGACGAGAACGTTACGCCGCCCCACGGGACGCCGCCACGCGCGGCGTCGTCGAGGGCGTCGGTAAGCGCCGAGCGCAGAACGTCGGCGGCAATTTCAGCGTCGACAGCACCTTCGCTCATGGACAGCATTAGTGAATCGAGTGTCGACCGGACGTCGGCAATTGAGTCCGCAAACGGCAGGCCGGCATCGAAGAACTGCGTGAGCGCATCGAGCAGCAATTGGGTCCAGGCCTGCGGCGTACGCGGTGTGGCTATCCGTTCGCCGAACGCATCAATGTCGTCGATAAACCGCGTCAGCCGCCCGAGCAATTCCGCATCCGATCCCTGCGCGCCGCCCACCGGCAGCCATTCGTCGACCGGCGCACCGCCGTCGGGTAGCGCATAACCAAGGAAAAGCCGTGTGAGGGCGTCGGAGAACGTGTGACGCGCCGCCGGCACGTCCGCGGCAGTGACGGCCGCGGGCGTGAGCCCGCGCCGTGCACCGGCCGCCGCAAGCCACGTCTGCGCAGTTTCCAGCGCGACGGCGTCTATGCCATAACGCGCCGCAACCGCGTCGACCCGCAACCACTCGATCAAATCGGGCGCGCCCACGCTGCGTTCAGGCAACGCCAGCCAGTCGAGCAAAACGCGCGCAACCGGGTTTGCCTGCGAAGGCGGCAGACCGGTAATCCGATACGGAATGCGCCTGCGCTCGCCGGCCACACCAGCGGGCGCGGTGCCAAACACGCCGTCGACAAGCGGACCCGCCGCCGCGAGATCCGGAAACGCCACGAGCACATCTGAGGGCTGCAGCCCATCGATCTCGTCGAACCAGCCGAGCAACCGGTCGTGCAACACTTCAAGCTGCCGCGACAGGCTATGGCACACATGGATTTCGATACCGGGTTCGAGCGCTTCGTCAGGCGCTTCAACCTCGTTCAAATTGAGGATCGCGTTCTGCACGCGGGCAAGCCATGTGGGCGCGGGATTCTCCTCAAAATGACTAGCTTCCCGCGACGCGGCGCTCTCCGTCAACTCGCGCAGCATATGCAGTTGCGCCTGCGTCTGGCGTCCCCATTCGGCGAGCAGCGGATGGCCCACCTCCTGAAAATCCAGCTTCCCCGCGAGTTCAAGCTGCTCCACCCGCGCCTCACTCACGATGTCGAACCAGAACTCGCGGCACGGATCGATGGCATAGATGCGCACGTCGATCCATCGCGACAACTCGCGCAACAGCGCAATATGCAACGGCGGCATGGTGGGCAGCGCGAACACGCTCACGCGCTCTGGCCATTCGGCCTTCATCACGGCGTCGAGATCGAGTTTCGGCGATTCGGTCAAGAACCGGTAAGCGGGCGGCGTGGGATCGTGAGCGCCGGAATTCTCGGCGAGATCGGCTAGCAGCGCGCGCCATAGCGAAGCCTGCCAGCGTTCGTCCTCGCGCTGGATTTCCGTGGCGTTCGGCAGGCGCGGACCGTTCGCGTCGATTGCCCCGCCAGCCGACGCCAGGATCGACCCGCGGGCCTGCCATTGCAGCAGCCATTCCGGCCGATACGTCAGATAGTGATCGAACACCGTTGCAATACGGCGCGCGAGCTCGTAACGCATGGAGTCGTCGGCGGCGTCAAGGTAGGCACGCAGCCGCGACGAACTCTCGGGCGCCGCATCCGTCATTGCACCGAGCAAGCGGAAGCAGCGCCACACCAGCCGGTCGGGTGCAAACGGCGATTGCTCGGGCACGGTCAAAACGTCACCTATCCTGGCCCACAACCACTGTGCGAGATAACACAGGTCCACGTTTGCACAGATGCCAAAGCGCGCGGCCATGTCCAGCTCTAGCCGGCGGCGCACCGCGGCACTTGGCACGATGATCGTCTGGCGCGCGAACGGATCGCCGCCATTTAGCGCGAACGCGGCGACGTCGTCGAGCAGCGCCTGCGACAGCGTTTCATGGCGATTCGAATAGAAAAGTTCGAGCATGGATCCTGCTAGGTGGGCATTGAAGGCAACGGCTCGTTCGACTAAGACAACGGACATGTCGCCGAGTGAAACGACAGGATAGCAAAGGCCGTTCTTAGCCGGCATTCGTCCGAACGGCCTAGGTTTAGATGCCGTCGAGTTGGGTTAGACTCGAAGCCACATTAAGTCAGGTCCGGATGTCGATAAGGCACTCCAGGGCCATGCCGGGACCTGAGACATTCGAAGACCCGGGCAGCAAATTAGGAAGTCGATGCGTTACTCGCTAGAAATCAGAAAATTCATTTATAGCCAGTACTTCTTCGGTGGCTTGCGGATCGCGCTCGGCGTCTCGTTGCCGGCCATCCTGATGTTGACCGTGTTTCACAATCGTGAACTCGGCTTCACCATTGCGACGGGCGCGCTGGGTGCGAGCGTCGTCGACATGCCGGGGCCGTTGAAGTACAAGCACAACGAGATGCTGGCGTGTACGGTAATCGGCTTCTTGTCGGCGCTTGCTACCGGCATCGCGAGCGCGAACGCGGTGACGCTGTGGCTGACCGTCGTACCACTCACCTTCGTGCTGTCGCTGGTGGTGGTGTACGGCAACCGTTGGCCGCAGATCAGCTTCGCCACGCTCTTCATGATGATCGTGACGCTGGAAGAGCATTTCACGCCCATGCAGGCGCTTGTCAA
>Ga0153932_1000251_pt1 | contig 19255 bp, 20 predicted proteins | sample TSNJ016MetaG_FD_102273 | JGI IMG/M metagenome (GOLD analysis project Ga0153932, IMG submission 102273) | Attine ant fungus gardens microbial communities from New Jersey, USA - TSNJ016 MetaG | ecosystem: Host-associated > Fungi > Mycelium > Unclassified | place: USA: New Jersey, Wharton State...
AATTCTTGTTCGCGATGGCGTGGAAACCCTGTTCTTTTTGCCGTGGAATCGGCGTTAACTTTGCCGTGGAATTCGTGTTCTTTTTGCCGTGGAATCCCTGTTCACTTTGGCGTGGAATATTCAAGCATCCTGCAGCCGAACGTATCGAGCGGGCCAAGGCGGTGATGCACGCGATCGGGGTGCTGCGGTCGTTGCAGGTGCCGGCGCCGCATGTCAGCGATGACATTGGCCAATGGTTCCCGGTACGGACCGTGAACGCACTGCGTGCACACGGTATCGATACGCTGGCCGATCTGACCGTGCGGATTCCCCGCCGGCGCCAGTGGTGGAAAACCGTACCCGGGCTCGGCCCGGCCGCCGCGCGCCGGATTGAGGCGTTCTTCGCAGCGTATCCCGCGCTGACGGAGCGGGCGCGCGCGCTGATCGCAGCCTCCGGTCCTAGCGCAATCGTCCCGTGGGAGTCGCTCCGACTTCCGCACGAGGTCGATGGCTCGTCGGGCACCTTTCGCGCGCCGCGGCACACCTGCACGCTCGACGCCAACAACGATTACGCAGCCGTGCAGGCATGGCTGTCGCTGCACGAATCCACCGCAACGCAGCGAGCCTACCGTAAGGAAGCCGAACGCCTGATCCTCTGGGCGATTGTCGAACGTGACCGCGTCCTGTCGTCGCTAACGACGGAGGATGCGATCTCCTACAGAAGTTTCGTGCGTCGGCCGACGCCGCGCGAGCGCTGGGTGGGTCCCGTGCGCGCCCGCAGCTCGCCGGAGTGGCGACCATTCTCCGGTGGGCTGTCGGCCCGCTCAACCTCCTACGCGCTGTCGGTACTCAGCGCGATGTTCCGCTGGCTGATCGAGCAGCGCTATCTCCTGGCCAACCCGTTCGCCGGTGTCAAGGTGCGCGGCTCCAGTCGCTCAACCGTGCTCGACACCTCCCACGCCTTTACCGAGGGCGAGTGGATGCTCGTGCGCGCCATTGCTGACGGACTTGAGTGGTCGTATGGCTGGGAATCGCCGGCGGCGCAACGCCTGCGGTTCGTGCTGGACTTCGCGTATGCGACCGGCCTGCGTGCGAGCGAACTGGTCGGTGCCTGTCTCAGCAACATTGAAACTGACGCCCGGGGCGATCATTGGGTGAGCCTTACCGGGAAAGGCCGCAAGGCGGGTAAGGTTGCGCTGCCTCCACTGGCCCGTACTGCACTGGACCGCTATCTGGTGGAGCGAAGGCTACCGGTCACGCCGACCCGCTGGCATCCCGACACCCCGCTCATCGGCAGCCTTGAGCAGGACAGTGCGGCAGGCATCAGCGGTGTGCGGCTATGGGAGATCACACGGCGGTTTTTTTCGAAAGCGGCCGAGGTCATCGAAGCGGACAACCCGGTACTCGCGGAAAAGCTGCGTCGCGCGAGCCCGCACTGGACTCGACATACGCATGCGACTCACGCGCTCGCACGCGGTGCCGATCTGACAACGGTACGCGACAATCTCCGTCACGCTTCGATCTCGACGACGTCCGTCTACTTGCATAGCGACGAAGTGAAACGTGCCAAACAGATCCGCGAAGCGTTCGCTGCCAGGTGAACTGCGCAGAAATGCTTGAACGGATTTTGTGCTCCGATACTCGCCATACCCCTAGCTCCGAGTCGGAGCAATGAAGACGTTCCCGCTGCCGGAAAGAGACCAGACAGGAAGTATTTGATTTAATGAGATTTTTTAATGGGGCCGTTTCGCAAAGCCTCATGGCGCCTAGGTGCTGCTATCCCCGTAAAATGCAACGAAATCAAGGGGACCCCTTTCCCCAAGACTGTCGAGGTCTTAGGCGCGCTTCCGAGGCGACACACCTCTCGCTACTCGATTCAAATTGACCTCGAAGGACCCCCCTTCGTGGCCTGCAGCTTGACAGCTATCCTTGCCTTCTCACCATTGATCTCAGCATTGCCGGCTTGGATCAGTTCGCCGAGGGCCATGAGTGACGGCGCCAAATCCTTAACGTCTATCGCGCCATTATCGACAGCCGATCCCTCGAAAATTAGCCTGAAATTTGCGTCGCTCATGCTGCTTCGGCCAATGTTGGGGCGGTCAGGGCTTCGTGCAGCACGGCTTCCAACAGGCGACGACTATCCGCTTCGGTGGATATAAGCCGTGCTTCCAACCGGCCGCACAAAGCCATCAGTTCATCGACCTTGGCGACGATGCGATGTTGTTCAGCGAGGGGCGGCAGAGGGGCAAGAAAGTTACGAAGCGGCCGAAGAGGAATCGTGGGTTGCGCAGTTCCGGTGAGGCTTCGCGTTGCCTGTCCGTAGATCAACGGCGACGACAGGAGCAAGTGCAAATAGCCGAGATCAATTTCGCTAGTCGGCTTCAAGATCCCAATATGCCGTTGTACGCAGAAAGGACGATCAGTTTCGACCAGCGCGGGACGTCCGTACGTCGCGCCAACAACGGTGTACAAGAAGTCTCCTTTTGTCGGCCGTCGATGTGGAGCAATCGCGTCAAAATAATCCTCTGTAACGAATCGGCAATTCGAAAAATCTAAATGTCCCGTCGTAACGTTGCCGATCGTGAGAAACGCGACGCCGCTCTCTGACCTTGGTGGTGGCTGGTGATCACCGTCCGTAATGACCCTAAACATGGACGCAAGTCTTGCCCAGATCCATCCTGGGGGGGCTGCAAAAGGAACTGCCTGCTCCGTTACTGGATTGACCCTTGGCGTGGCAATGCCACTTTCAGCCGCAAAGGACCCGATTTCCGCAATCAAACGTCCGTGCAAAGCTGACGCCGGTTCTTCGGTGGAGTCTTGAGGGACGAGTTTGCCGCGCACTGCGAGATTGAGAATCGTTTGGCGCAGTTGCTTAATATGATCGACGCGGACGGTGAGGCGTGGAACATGGTTGAGGGTGAAGTCTGCGTGCTCGCCAAAGGATTCATCTTCATCGTCAGCCTGGTTCAGCCGTTGCAGACTGGCCCGCACGAGCCGATCACGGCTTTGCTCGCGCTCGCTTTTCGCCGCCTCCAACTCATCACACAGCGCCATAAGCTCGTCTACCTTTGCGACAATGCGGTCTTGCTCGGGTATAGGTGGTAAAGGGAAAGGTGAAAAAGCGAAGTAGTTGGTGGGCACACGCTTTTGTCCTGCTGTTCCGGTCATGCGAGAAATGCCCGACTCGATAAAGTGGGGACACTTCAAAAACAGCAACACGTAGTCGGCGTTGATCAGCAGCGGGCGAACAATGTGCAACTCGGTCGTGCCGGCGCCGAACCCATTTTTGAGACCGCGAAAGACTGTGGATTTTCCGTTTTCGTAGCACGGAGTAATCTTTGCCAAGCCAACATCACCTTCGGCAAAGTGGGTGTAGCCGGTTTTGAACTCACTCCACGGCCGAACTTCGTGCTGGTGTGGAATTCCATACGCAGCAGGAATCAGGGTCATCGGAACAAACGAAGCCAGGGAGGCCCCGTCGGCATTATTACGCGGACTGATCAAGCCAATCTCAGCAAGCTGGCTCCATTGCCAGCCTTGCGGAATTGGAAACGGCAAATCCTCTGGCGCAAATCGGACAGTGGGTTTTCCTCTTCGAGCACCTCCGGTCGTCACCACCCGTGACATCTCTGCGTGTATCCGCTTGAGCAGTTCCGAGGCCGGTTCATCTTTGTGATCTTGCTCCACTAACTTGCCGCGAACCGCTAGGTCGAGAATGAAGCGACGAAGGCGTTCGATGGCATCGGGAGCCTCGCTAATGCGCTCGAAGTGTTGCAACAGGCGATCAGCATTCATCGCAGCAACGCCTCCGCAAGAATGCTTTTCAGCTGGTCTCGCAGATTCGCAGTCTTCTGTTCATCTTGTTCCAGTTTGGCCAGCAATTCCGCTGGGTCTCCGTGGTCATCAGCAACCGCGTGCGGGTTCTTGAAGTCAAGGTTGTAGCCGCGTGATTTGATGTCAGCCAGGCTGACTTTCCACGCCACTTCGTTTTCCTGGCGGCCTTTGCGCTCAATTCCGCCCCACCAGTCCCCGCAGTCTTGCAGGTACTCGACACGAATCGGCCTGGTCATCGAGTAGGCCTTCTGGCTTTCCGGGACACGGTGCTCGTAGAACCAGATGTCCTGTGTCGGTTCACCCTTCTCGAAGAACAGCAGGTTGGTACCGATGCTTGCGTAGGGTTTGAAGACGCTGTTGGGAAGACGGACGATGGTGTGCAGATTGCACTCTTCCAGTAAATGCTCCTTTAGTCGGGTTTTGACGCCTTCGCCAAACAACGAGCCGTCTGGCAGCACGATGGCAGCGCGTCCACCTGGCTTGAGGAGGCGAATGAACAGCGCCAGAAACAGATCGGCGGTTTCCTTGGTGCGGAAGTGCGCCGGGAAGTTGGATTCAATGCCGTCCTCTTCCTTTCCACCAAACGGCGGATTGGTCAGGATGATATCGACCCGGTCGGCTTTGCCATAGCTGATGTACGGTCGCGCCAGCGTGTTGTCGTGGCGTACAAAGCTGGGATCTTCAATGCCATGCAACAGCATGTTGGTCACGCAGAGCATGTGCGGGAGTTGCTTTTTTTCAACGGCGCGCAGGCCAGCTTGCAGAGCTTGCTCATCCTTGACCGTTTTCACATATCGGTCGCGCATGTGGCGAATGGAACACGTTAGGAAGCCACCTGTACCAACGGAAGGATCGAACAGGATCTCACCAGGCTTCGGGTCTATGCGATCGACCATGAAAGCGGTCACCGCACGCGGGGTGTAGTACTCGCCGGCGTTCCCGGCACTTTGCAGGTCGTTGAGCAGTTGCTCGTAGATATCGCCGAAGTGCTTACGCTCGGCGAGGTCGTTGAAGTCGACGCCGCTGATCTTGTTGATGACCTGCCGCATCAGCTGGCCGGACTTCATGTAGTTGTAGGCGTCTTCAAAGACGCCGCGGACGACGCGGCTACGGTTGACGTTCTTGCCTGTGACCGGGAGTTCCTTCAGTTGCGGGAACAGTTCGGTATTGATGAAGGACATCAGCGCATCGCCGGTGATGCCTTCCGGATCTGCCGCCCAGGTGCGCCATTGCAGCGCCTCGGGGATCGGCGATCGGTAGCTGTCCTGCATCACTTCCAGCTGCTGATCCTGATCGTCGATGATTTTGAGAAAGAACATCCAGCAAAGCTGGGACAGGCGCTGGGCATCACCATCAACACCGACGTCTTGGCGCATGATGTCCTGAATAGATTTGACGGTATTTCGTGCAGACATGCGTTATGCCACTTCCTGATATAGAGCGGATTGCAGTTCGTGAACAGCGTTCTCGAAACTGGCTCGGGAGCCGAATTGCTTAATGAGCTGAAACGGTGTGCCCATCGCGTTAAATGGGGGAATTTCCAATATTTTTGCGTTGTCGAGGCCAGAAACTATACCTTCGTCCTGGTACTTGGCCAGAAGGGCTTCGAGAATCGACCGAGCCTGGGGGCCGTACTTCGTGAACACATCGCGCTTGCGCACATTGTTGGCGCGCTCGCGGCGGGTGAGCGGAGGCTGGTCGAAGGCGATGTGACAGATCAGGTCGAACGGGTCGAGGTCCTTGCCGATCTCTTCCTGCAGCGGGCCCAGCAACAATCCCTCTTCGGCCAATTCTTCCATGATCGCCTCTTTGCGCTCGGCGCTGTTCCACCGCCGGAGGAATTGCTCGAGGCTCGTGTACTGTTTGCGGATCGCTTTGCGGCTGTAATCCCGCAGCGATTCCGTGACCAGCTTGCCGTCTTCATCCAGGTATTCGACGCGCTCAGTGAGCACGCTGACCGGTTTTCCCTGGATATAGAACTTGCGCGGCACATCGCCGTCGATTGGCGGGAGCGTGATGTCCGGCGGCTCCCCGTCGACGATGGTTTCATCGCCAGTTGGCACCGGTGGGACCGGATCTTCGTCGTCACTGAGTGGGGGCACATCGTCGGGAGGAATCTCAGGATCTCCCTCGCCCGGTTCGTAAATTTGTACGGGTTCACCGTCGAAATCCGGGTCGGCAAAGTGATTGGTCGCTTTGCGGAAATCGATCAGGGTGAAGTAGTACTTCTTTGTTTCTTCATGCACCCGCGTGCCACGGCCGACAATCTGCTTGAATTCTGTCATTGAGCCGATTTCGCGGTCGAGCACGATCAACCGGCAGGTCTGCGCATCGACGCCCGTGGAGAGCAGACGCGACGTCGTGACGATGACCGGATATACCGATTCCGGGTCGATGAAGTTTCCAATTTGCGCACTGCCCTCATTGTCATTGCCGGTGATCCGCATGACATAGCGGGCGTTCTTCTGCGCCAGGTCCTCGTTCTCGTTGATGAAGGCCTGGCGCATCCGGGCCGCGTGCTCCGTATCGACGCAAAACACGATGGTTTTCTGGAACCGATCGCCGCTCTCTTTGAGGTAGTCAGATACCCACCTTGCGACGCGCTGCGTACGCTCATCAATCACCAGGTTGCGGTCGAAATCTTTCTGGTTGTAGATACGGTCTTCGATTTCGTTGCCGTGAAGGTCCGTCTCGCCCTGTTGCGGCCGATAGCCTTCGACATCAATGTCCAGATGCACCTTGATAACCTTGTACGGTGCGAGAAACCCGTCGCGAATGCCTTGCTTGAGCGAGTACGTGTAGACCGGGGCGCCAAAGTAATTGATGTTGGAGACGTATTCGGTCTCTTTGGGCGTGGCAGTAAGACCGATCTGAGTTGCATCCGAAAAGTATTCGAGAATTTCTCGCCATGCAGAATCCTCCGCAGCGCTGCCCCGGTGACACTCATCGATCACAATCATGTCGAAAAACCCGCGAGAGAACTCACGGAACAGCTTCTGCCGTTCCTCCGGACCAGTGATGGCCTGATACAGACCAAGATAGATTTCATAGGCCGTATCAATGCGGCGCGTCTTATCAAGGGCTGTTGTCAGCTCCTCGATGCTCCCATCAGCCCGCTCGATCGTCTTCGCGCCGGTACTGAGCTTGGCCATTGCTGCGCCAAAGGGACGGAAATCGTTAACCATGGTCTGGTCGATCAAGACATTACGGTCAGCCAGAAATAGAATGCGTTTCTTCTGCCCAGCCTTCCATAGCCGCCAGATCGTCTGAAACGCCGTGTAAGTCTTGCCAGTCCCCGTGGCCATGACCAACAGGATACGGTTCTGCCCCTTGGCGATCGCCTCAACGGTGGCGTTTATGGCGTTGCGCTGGTAATAACGCGGCTCTTTGCCGCTGCCATCGTCGTAATACGGCTGCAAAATGATTTTTTCCTGCTGAGGTCCCAAGCCCTTCCAGGCAATGTATTGAGCCCAAAGCGTCGTCGGCGACGGAAACGCGCTTAGTGAGAGCGTCGTTTCAAGTTGCTGACTCGTTCCCGTGCGGTCGTGGAACACGAAACCGTCGCCGTTGCTCGAAAATACGAACGGCACATCCAATGTGGTGGCGTAATCGAGAGCCTGCTGGATCCCGTCGCCCACGGAATGATTGTTGTCCTTGGCTTCGATGAGCGCGATCGGCAGGTTCTGATAATAGAGGACGTAATCGGCCCGTTTCGCCTTGCCCCGTGTAACGAGTTTGCCCCGAACGATAATGCGGCCTTTGGTAAAACTAACCTCGCGGCGAATCTGCGTTGCCTCATCCCACCCGGCTTGAATAATAGCCGGCGTAATCCACTTGGCGCAGATGTCGGTTTCACTCAGCGATTTCTTGGTCATTTTGCTCTTTTGTATCGGCCTTGATGGCGTAACAGTAGCAACGTTTTCGGCTAATCCGCAGACTTTTCGCAACCGTCAAAAACTGCGCCAGGCTTTCGCCCATCTTACAATGGGATCTGAATTTTACAGAAAAGGCTCTTCGGCGCTTTCCTAAGCCGCTGCCGCCTTAAAATCTCCCAGACGCAATGCGGCGAGAGCGCTGTCTAATCGATCAGCTCAATGAGTCGAACGGCGAGCTCGACAATTTCGCTGGCCTTACTCTTTACGGCGCAGGAGCAAGGCATCGGACCACTTCGCGATCGTGCTATTTCCAACGTCAGAAACGACTCGGAAGTCCAAAACTAATGCTCTAGCCCTTTTGAAGCTTCGCGAGCCGGTCTATTTACTATTGCCGCGCTGCCCTGGGCGTAGCGTAACTTAATCGACGCCTCGCCCACAGCAGCCGTTTTCAGGCTTTGCGGAAGGTTTTGCAGTTGGTGCACGACCGCGGTGCTGCGTCCCACGTCCTGTACCAGATGATGCTCGGTGCGATGTAGGATTGCCCCGCAATACTCACCTTTTCTGAGATCCAATGGCTGCACAGCGAGCCCGTGCGCAGCGATAAAGCTTGCGGCCTCTTCAGCGGACTTTTCCCTTGTTGCGCGCAAACCACCTAGATAAGCAGTGGCAACGGATACGGCTTGTTCTAAGGACGGATTGTAGTCGAGCGTTTCGATGCTATTGAATTGAGCAATATAGCGTTCGCTTGGTGCTTTTAAATTATCAGTGAATGCGTCCAAGTGCCGATACATGAAGCTTTCAGCATGCGTGAGTGCGCTCGGCTCGCGTTCTATCACCAACGCCAGATCGAAAAGATCGCGAGCCGTCGCCTCAGCGCCCCGGTGATACATCTTTTTTGCAACGATCTCAGCCGATGATTCGACGCGGACGCTGCGCCCGAACAGATCCCACCGCTCGAACGCATGTTCGTCAGGTAGCAAATTCGGTGATGCTACAAAGTCAATTTCGCCCTCTTCTCTGAACAGCTTCACGTAGTTCGCCGCCTCTACGTATTTTGCATTGCAAATCTCTTCTGCTATTTCACTAAGCCGCGGAGTGACAAAGCCCAGGCTTTGCGGGTCCGGAACGAAGATATCAATATCCTTGCTCATACGGTGTTGATGCCGAAGCATCAACACCGTGCCACCGCCGAATGTGAAAAACGGATCTTTCTTTCCCCCGTGTTCGGCGATTTCGTCTATTAGTCGGAGAGCCTGCGGGAACAACGTTTGCCATGGGCCAGCAGGTAGTGTCCGTTCGCTCATATCCAAAGTTCCCTTCGTCTGTCAGACAGTTTTTTGGCAAGCAGTGAAACGTTAGACCAAATTGCAGTGGGCGCGCGATGTTCCCTTTCCGCCGCCTCTTCCACCGCCATCACCACCAGTTCGAGAGGTGTTTCGTCTAGTAAATGTCCGATGTGTGCCTCGAACCCGGCAGGCGCCTCTCCTGTGGCGAGCGCTTGCTCGAGCATCTCTTCGGAGAGAATGCCCCGGTAGCTAACGCTCGAATTTTTTGCGGCCATCCACAGCCCGCTCTTCTTTTGCCGAGCCGTGAGCGATGGCATATCGAAGCTGAGCCCCAAGACATCCAAAATAGTCGAAACGCGCTGGAAGCTCAGATCTTTTATTGTTCCAGATTCCAGACGCTGAACAGTTTGACGAGACAATCGCGCAAGCTTAGCCAGACGCTCCTGCGTCAAGCCGATTGCCTCTCTACGAGCGCGAATGGCCCGTCCTACGGTCCGAATATCCATGTCGATTACCTCCAAGTCCAGTATATGCGATCGGCGGTTAGAGCACAAAATATTGTACATTGTTGCCCAGTGGCGCGCTGGGAGCCGGTTACTGACAGCCTGGCCGAACGGGCGGTTGTGCGACGCGCTCGCCCGAAGGATTTGCGAGGAATCTATCTAAGGGTGATTTCAGGACTCGGACTTGGTAAGCATGTCCTCAGCACTGTGTATCCATGAGCCTGAAGTTTGGCTACTTTGGTTCCCACTAAATAATGATAATAATTCGCGTCTGAAATCCGGCGAATCTAACGAATTCGGTTCGGGCGTCGTCTGCCGCGTGACCGAATTCGTGAGCAAGTTCGTTCGCGAAATAATCCCCATGGTCCCTTCGATGGTCGTTCGTTTTTGTTCGGCGCTGACGGTTGTAGCGGGGAACACCAGCGATAGACCGCCGCCTTGGCTTCCCGGTTTTTTTTGTAACAGTCCCAGAAATCCGTGTGTTGTTGGAGGGCGTCCCGCCTATATATGTAGCCATCTGTTTTGTTCTTGTTCGGGTGGCGCCCAACCACTTCTTCCACTGGAGGCACCATGTCCACCCCAACCATCGCCGACCGACCGACCTCGAACGGTGACGCGCGCTCCCTACTTGAATGGCTGCTCGCCCAACGCGTCTATCGCGACGGAACCCTACGAAAGCTGTGCGCTGGTGATCCACAGTACGCGAAGGTGTGGGCCGCCATGCCTTACGGCCTGCGCCGTAAAACCGGGCGAACGTTCAACCGCCTGGTACTTGAGCACGCCCGGCGACCTGGCGAACCGCTCGTGTGGTGTTACAACCTGCCCGGCGATCGGCCGAACGCTCATGCCCGGTACGAGGTACTGCCCGCCCGCACCTGATCGGGATCAAAGCCGGCCGCGGGTCACCGGCATCTCGGCCAGGTCCAGATCCTGATTGTGTCTACAAGACGTTCGATTTATTCAGCGACGATCGGCAATCTGTGGGCTTCCTAGGTAATAGTAGTAAATCGAGCCGCCACGCGCCGTTTTTTATACAGCGGTGATTATTCGCCGCCTGCCCGAGGAGGTGCCATGTTCAATCGCCTGCGTCCTCTGGCCGCGCGTCTGCGGCAAGCGCTCACGTACCGTCTGGCGCTCGACCTCACAACGCTGCTGGCGTCGTTCGCTACGGTGATCGCGCTAGGCCTCCTGATCTACGACCGACGCCAGCAGGCCGACATCGCCGCGTGGACCCTGCTACAGACCTACCTGCAAGCCAACCCGCGCCCGCGCTTTAACGGAGGGCAGAACTTCGCGCTGGAAACGCTGGTCCAGCACGGCGTCGATCTGTTTAATCTGGACGGGCATGACATCGTGCTCGACAACGCCAACCTGCACGGTTTGAAGGGCGATGGAGCGTCATTCAGGAAGGCGACCTTGGCAAGCGTCGATCTGTCAGGTGCCAGTCTCGTTAGGGCAAATTTCGAAGGCGCATCGATAGTCTTGTGTGAATGCGGGGGGGCGACTTTTGAGTACTCCAATCTGACGGGCGCGAGCATTTCGGGTGGAACCTATCTAGGCGTCGCTTTCTTTGGTGCGGACATTTCCGACCTTTCGTTTGACGTCAGGCCCATCGACCTAGCCCCGGACGCGTTCGAACACGCCTGCTACCGGACCGGACACCCCCCGCATCTACCGAAGCAAATCCGATTGCCAAGCGCCCCCCAAGGCATTTATTGCGGGGCAATCAATCAAAAGGCCTGGACGCCCTACCCCTAGCGGGTACCGCTAAAGGGCCGCAACGAATAATGCGGCTCCGCGAACCAGACAGCGAAGTCAGCTCCCCATTGATCGAGAACATAATCAGCTAGGTCGAATTCTTCGTCGAGCGCGCCTTGGCCATCTTCATGAAGGAACACGTAGCGCACTCGCTCGCCGTCCCAGTAGGCAACGGCAAAGTCAGTCAAATCGGCAGTCGTGCCCCGCGGCTGATCACGTAGCAGCATAGCCAGGTGGGCCTCGAATTCTTCGTGCGTCACGCATATCTCCCTGCCGCGCGCAGCGGCGATTCAATCAAATCTTCTCGCCACAAGGCCTGCTGCGAATCTATTCATACGGCTCATAGCGCGATGTTCCGTCATCCCAGAGCAGTTGATATTCAACTTCTGGCCCAAAGACCGACGCGATGTAGCAGATCATGGCCGCGTCGAGGTAGGTATCGCCATGTGACTCGCGACCGTCTACGAAGATCGAAACTGGCTCGGCATACGGCCGGCGTGCAAAAAAAACAATTCCGCGCCCCGGATCATCGATCTCATCGATGACGATCTGTTCGCGCTCGATGATTGGCTCAGCCAGTTCGGGACTCAGCGTGTATCGCGGCCAGTGGGAAATGCTGGCGATATCGGCTGCCGACGCGCGCGGATTTAGACGGAGCAGTTCCGCTCGTTCGACCCAGCAGTCGAGGGTTGCGTCTGGAAGGTCTGTCGGGTCCATGAGCTCTCTCCCAAAAAACGGCCTAACTCAGCGTTATCATTAGTGCAGGAGGTGGCCCATGTGCGCAAACTACGATCCGTCTAAAGAAATCGATTTCGAGGCATTCAGCGAATTTCCACGTCCGAAGTTTGATTATCCACCTGAGACGTGGAAAGACTATGTCGCACCGATCCTGCGAATGGACGGCGCGGAGCGGCTAACCGATCCGGCCACCTTCGGCATGGTGCCGCGCAAGCATATTCCAACGGGCGTGAAGCTTTTCGACACGATGAACGCTCGCTCGGAGAGCGTCGGCCAGAAGCGAAGCTTCAGCGGGGCGTGGAAGAAGCTGCAGCTCTGCCTGATTCCGTGTCGTAGCTTCTACGAGCCGTCCTACGAGACAGGTTCCGCAGTGCGCTGGCGCATCGCTCTAGGATCTGGCCAGCCGCTGGCCATCGCGGGCCTGTGGCGCGCGTGGAACGATCCCGAAGGTCATGCACTGTCGTTCACGATGCTGACGATCAACGCCGAGGAACATCCGCTTATGCGGCGGTTTCACAAGCCAGGCGCCGAGAAGCGTTCAGTGGTCATCCTGCGGCCCGAGCAATACGACGATTGGCTGGGATGCCAGTCGACGGACGATGCGCGCTCGTTTCTAAACCTATTTCCTGCCGAAGAAATGGCCTCGACGCCGGCTCCGATCCCGCCGCGACGACGTGCGCCCGCAGCAGGGGAAACGGCCCCGCTTCTATAGACGCTCAGTTCCTGCGCATCCTCTTGCTGCCTCCGCCTTAGCGGCTACCAAATCGTTCCCACTCTTTACCGGTATATTGACCGTCCGTTTCCAATTGGATCATGATGCCACCCTGTGACCCAAGTCGGACGTGCTCGTCCTGTAGGCGGCCCAATAGCGACTTTGCTGCACCGACGATTTTCCCTCGGTTATTCGCTTCCAGTCCGTAGTGAATTTGCAAAGCCTCAGCGTGCGCGCAGTCTATTACGCGACGGTAGCGCACCACTTCTAGGATTAACCTGCGAAGGGCTGGATCGCGGCAAATCCGCCACAAATCACGCAAGTCCCCATTTGAGACCGGGTCGAAATCATCGACTTTGAGTGCCATGATTCTGCGTCATAAAAGCTGTATGGATATACAGTATAGATGATGGCAGCATTACTCATCATGGCTATCATGGTGCAGGGAAACGGAATTAATTGGACAGCAGGGAAAGAGCGCGGATGCAAACGAATGCCGCGGCGAAGAGATACCCGCCGTGCGGCCGCTGAAGGATCGTTCCGAGAAAGTGAGAGGCTCTTAACGACCCAACCCGGACGGTTAACTAGGCGCAGCTCCATCGGCGGCTTTCAGGTTGCTCAAGTCATTCATGCTTCGAGTCGGGGCCCGCGAATCATTGGCGATTATGATGAGAGTAGTGCGTCCCCGGCTGTCGCCGCACTGGCTCTAGAGCAGCGGTGCTACGTAGCTTGTTGCGAACCGGTCGATTGGCCAGGCGTCTCCAATCTGCACGCGAGAGCAAATCAGCTGCCCCTTGTTGAATTTCATGGCCTATGCTGGACTCGGTAACCCGCTGCGCGCCCTGTTTGGAAATGGAGGGAATTATGAATTCAATTAAGGGCACCTTTACTCCACCTACCACTCACATCACCAAAGATACGAAATCCTCTGCTCCAGTCGGTCGAGGTGAGGAGGAAATCGCTGTTTGGTATTGGCCGAAACCGTGGGATCTGGATGGGGCCGCAACCATGCGTCGGTCCGAGACAGAGCAAGCGTTCGGGCCGATGGTGCGCCTCATCCTCGATCGGCAGAATCGGGTGTGGGCGGAGTTCTGGTCCTTCATACAACCGGAAGCATCGTTTCCCTTTTTGCAGTATACCGTTCAGTTTTCGAACCAAAAGGGGGCGCCGCCGCTGACTGAGGCGGTCTTCGAGACTTCGATCGACAATCACTGCGACAACGGACAGTGGCCGTTCGCCAGCAATTATGGCCCTGCTGGACGCTATCCACTCAATCTGCACGACAATCCCGACCTATGGAAGTCATTGGAGTGGGCGAGACCAATCCCTGATTACCGATACCGGCCGGGAACTTGTATCGGAGGCCGTCGACTGACACAGACGAAGTCTCGTAGCGCATCCGTCACCTTCATGATCATCTGTGTCGCATTGGTCGTCTGTGCGCTCGTATTGGAGCGTTCGAGTTCGGATCAAGATCGCTAAAAAGAAAAAAGAGACAAGAAAAGTGGGTAAGCGAAACCCCATGCTATCCAAGACGCAGCCGCGAAATGCAAACCGATTCCGCATGACGCCCCCCGAAAGCGCTTCTTTTCCAACATTGAAGAGATAGGCTTGGTGGATGCGTTAGTCGCTGAGGACAATTGGAAGCTGCGATCACAGGATGAAACCGGCGGTGACCATACCGTAGGTGCCGAAACGACAACCTCAACCGACAGTCAGATGACCGTTACCGTTGGTTTAATGGACGCTCAAGCGTCCATACGAATGCAATTGCCGATGTCCGGAACTGGCCGAACAGCGACGGATGGCGTTCGGCTCACATCGACCCCTTGCCGCCATTTGCATTCTCGTTGCCGATACGTCCGATTTCAAACATATTCCCGCCCCTCAAGGGCCGTCATGATAGCCGCTTTAGATTCTGGTTTTCCCAATCGACGGAATGCCGCATCGATTTCTTATAAAATGCGCTCACGGAGCCAGTAACAAGTAGTGATTTTCCGCCGCAATCAAGTATTGACCAGCCTCGACAGCAGAAAACGGAGCGTTCGCGATGGTTTACCCCACCTGCAGCGACCGTAACATCGCCTATATTTGTCTCGTAACATCGAAGATAGTTAACAATTTTTCCGGAGACGAATCATGGCCAATGAAGAGAACGAGAAGAAATCCGGTGCGAAAGCAAACTATGCCGACTTTATGGTTCTGCAAGGCAGTGACGGGTCCATTTATGAAATTCCACTTAATGAGCTGAAAAAATTCCGCGTGTCAGATGATGACGCGAAGCTTTACTCGACGGATCGAGTCTCATCAATATCCTGCCGAATTAGTTGCAAGTGATCGCCGGCAAAGAAAAAAATCCGTGCGCGTCCTTTTCATCGGAAAATTTCCACCCATTCAGGGTGGAGTCGCTGCGGACGGCTACTCACTAGTGGCAAAGCTTTTGCTTGAGGGCAATGAAGTAGAAGTCGTGTCAGATTGCCTCCTGGTTGAAAGTGACTTCCGAATTGCCATGTCGTTTGAAGACATCGATCGATTACAATTCGTAAATCATCCGCGGGCTAAAAATTTTACTTTCTCGCCCGTCGCTCCTTTCGCGAAACACAGAAAAAAGATACCCGGAGCACTCGCGACGGAGAGTCTTCTTTATGGACGTTGCGTGAGGTCCTATGAAAACAGAGAATTTGATGTCATTATATCGAATTATTTAGTTCCGTATACCATCGTGGGTGCGATGGTTTCTCGAAAATTCAACGTTCCTCATATCGTTATACACGCCGGCAGTGATTTATTCGATTTAACGGATGATAGCGATCTTTGCGCATCTATAATCGATTCTTTACGCTCGGCAACTTTGATAGTTACAATACCAGCCGGCCGTCAGCGCTTGGCTGCTCTAGGAATCGATACAACTCATTGTAGAGAGGATATCCGAACGTCATCTTGGGAAGGGCCTTTCTATTCGGGCTTTGACAAATGCCCTTTCGGTTCGTATTTATCAGCGGTGTCAGCTCTTGCCCCGTGTTCGCCTGTGTTCCAGCCGTCAGAGTCCGGCGACAAAGGATCCCACAAGCTTTTGCTAGGGATCTGTGGAAAGACGGGTATTTCGAAAGGAACGTTTGAGCTAATCGAAGCGCTTCGCCATTTTGAATATACAGATAGTAGTCTGCACTGCATGGCTTCATGGGCTGGATTGGAGGATTCCGGAGTAGCGTCATTTCTGCGTCGTACCGGTCAACCGTCGAACCTGACGTTAATATCGCCTATGCCCCGCTGGCGGGTACCCGAGTTTATAAATTATTGTGACGCTTTGCTTTTCCTTGAGCACGATTTTTGGCTCTCTTGCCACACACCGCAATTTCCACGCGAGGTGATGGCAAGCGGGTCATTTGGCATATTCTCGACGGATGTTTATGATCGATTCGCCGGTTGCCCTGAAATTAGATCAAAGGAACGCATCGTTCGCGTTGCTTCTCCAATGAACGCACAAAATTTGGTCGAAGCAATATCCCAGATAAAGTTTCTCAAGGGGAACAACGTGAGACGACCGGCTGTAAGCAAAATTCTCGACGCTGGTGATCCGCAGATGGAGGGACTATGGAATCTCATACAGAATCAGACATTCCACCAGACGCCGCCTCAATGAGGTTCGTCTCGCTAACCTTGGGATTTCTCGTCGTTGACCAGCCAGGTCGTCAACAAAGTCAAAATGAACTAATAATTTCGATTGGCGGCCTTGATGAACACGATCATTCTTGGAATGACAAGTTCCATTTTGACTCTGTGGGCCGTTCGGCGGCAAAAGAGTTTAAGGTCTCTTGCTTAGATGATAAAAATGTGGCGTTTATAATGCGAATCATTGAAGAAATGAACACCTATGGACTTAAAAGAGTTACCTTTCGAGTCAGTGTCATATGGGCCTTAAAACATGAATTATGCTTGGTCGAGGCATTAACTAAGGTTGAGGGTTCGTGCCCAAAGACCTATAGATTATTTCTACAGACCGGAGCTGCGTCACCTGCCGAGATCATTTCAGTTGCAGATTTGGTTCTAGAAAATACATTAGCGACTATACAGATAAAGGTTCCGTCGGAAACACAGGTCATAACTATCTTGCTCTCATGGCTCGGTGCACGGCATGGTTTTGATCGGCTTGAAGTAAATTTCTAAAAATCAATTGGTCGAAAAAATAAAATGAAAAGACATTCTGAGAACGGCTGGCACTCCCCCGCCAATGCCACCGCATACGGAAAATTTACGGATGCCTTTCCAATGTATCGCGAGTTAAGTCGTGCCCTACTGAATTTTGCAAAGCCAAATTACGCGGTGCGCACCGCATGCGATGTTGGCTGCGGCACCGGAGTCAGCACTCGTGCCTTACTGTCGTGCGTTAGGCCTGATGGGATAGTTTACGGTTTTGATCAATCGGATGCAATGCTGGCTATTGCAGCAAGAGATCAAGAATTGAAAAAAATTAAATTTATAAATTCACCGCCAGGTGCTCATATAAAATTTGATTTTCTTTTTTCCAACGCGGCGTTTTGGCAATTGACGAGCTCATTGCAGGCGACATGGTGTAACTCAAACCTGTCATCAAAGGGATTGTTGGCGTTTAACTGTCCGGTTGAACTATGCGATGACGACAGGTTTCGCCATTTGTTGAATCTGAGCGATTTTAGATCAAACATTTGCCCTGATGCGGTAGATATGAAACACTCTATCATGACGTATCGCGGTTCGGCTGAAGAGGCTTTTGCTTTTCTAGAAATTCCAATCTTCAAAGATAATGCTTCAAAGCAAGCGTTTCAGGGCTGCTCGACGTTCTCGGCAGACTGGCTTCTCACGTCGGTGAGACGATCCTGAAGGCGCCCTGAATCACCCTGTAATCACTGCTCTCAATAATTGGCCAAACAGTCGCACATGGCTCCTCTTTAAAGCATTGCCGGTAGTAGCGGATAAAACGAGTGTATTTTTCTAAATCATCGACCTTTGCTGAACCCTCCATTGGGTCATGGTCAATGAAGGCGCCGGATAATTTCTGGCAGTATTGCCGGTACAGCGCTGTGAATATTAGAAAGGTGTGCCAGAATGCGTCCGCTTTCCCGGCCATCGGGAAATCCTCATCCGGGTACAAGGTACATAGAGCCAAATATCGGCATAGCTCGCGCTGGTGCAGCATAGCCACCGCTAAATCGAGCTGGCTATCTCTTGCATATCGGATTGTCACCGAGCTAAGGTCGATCGACGCTACACGATTTAGAATTGCATCAACGTCGCGGCTCGGTGAGACGGGGGGCAGTTTTTCCACGCGTGAACTCCTGCGAGCGGCAATGCTTCAAATATAGCGGTGCGTCGCTCCTCTTGCAATTTGGCGACGCACTGAGTGGGTAAGGAGATCGTGGTCACAACTTGCTGATTTGGAGCGTCGTACTAACGTACGCTCCTAGCCAAGTTGAGCGCCCCGAGGCGTCTGGCTGGCCGCCCCCCAATCCGACGACGATCGGCGACCGTTCTGTCTTTTATTAGGTCCGGTTGTTGAGTGTGAAAGCCTCTTCACATGATTGCCGCAATGGTTCCTGGATTCATTAGAAGCTGCGCCCGAACGTCAGCACGGTAGCATGCTGCCGACATCCGATTCGTTGTCTTGGAGCCCACGAGAACGACCGGTTTTGGCCGATTCGAGCCTGACAGCCGTTACACCTCATCTCCTCGGCCGGCCTCTAAAAGCATACGAAGAATTTCCATATTGAACGATAGGAACGCTGAACATACCGTCATGACTTCCGCCGCATTGATGCTTTTGAGCGCATCTACTTGCTTTGCTAGGTCAGGACTATAGTGCCCGGTGGCAACGTTTCGAGCTCCTGACCAGGCTCTCAGTCTGCGGAATTCGGTTCCCCATATCTTCCGCTGCGCTTTGATTGCTTGCTGGTCGACGGGAAACTTGCGAGCCTTCATCAAATCGAGCAACCTCGGAATGTTCTGGTTCAGTGTTTGGTCGTACTCGAAGAGGCTATGAACGAGTCGCTTTAGCGCGACGTTGAGGGCAAAGCCTGTTGGCGAGTTGCGAAGCAGACTGACCATCTCCGCGCAGATGTCGTACTGAAAAATGCTCGCCTGCAAACGCATTTCGTTAAACTTGGTCGGAATACCGTCCCTTGCCTCTTCATATTCGGCGTAGGCTGAGTTCAGCCGTTCCTCAGCAGCCGCGAGAACATCATCGATTTCGCGCATTTGTCCCCTATCGCATTGGCGTAGTCTTTATCCAGCACTTCCCACGATACACGGCTTGCTGTGTGTTCCTGTCGCGAGATAGCTCCCTACCCACCTGCGAAGGGCGAAAACCCGGTCTAATCAATTCGCGCAAAGAATCCTGCCGGTCTAGCTGTTTCGGTGTCGCCAGTGCCAACGCGCTGACCGAATAGGTTAGTAGGTCATTGATTTTTATAGAGCCCTCCATGTCAGGCTAGTTGTCGCGTCACCCGAATTTACTTTTAGTGCAAACTTGGGGGGCGGCAAGCGAATGGAAGATGAAGCGTTACAGTGCGGAATTCAAAGAGTGGGCGATGCGTC
>Ga0153932_1000252_pt1 | contig 19103 bp, 17 predicted proteins | sample TSNJ016MetaG_FD_102273 | JGI IMG/M metagenome (GOLD analysis project Ga0153932, IMG submission 102273) | Attine ant fungus gardens microbial communities from New Jersey, USA - TSNJ016 MetaG | ecosystem: Host-associated > Fungi > Mycelium > Unclassified | place: USA: New Jersey, Wharton State...
CTGATCGCGCAGTCTTGCGTTGGGAATCGTCCCGGTCGCATCGAACCACGAATGCGCAAACGAAGACCGAAGTCTTACCCATGGCTGAAAGAGCCTCGTCACATCGCACGCGAGCGCGTCCGAAAATATGGGCACGCGCCACGGGCTTAAGTAAGTGCCATTCTCCCTAGAGGGCGAACTGTATTGCCCACAAGTAGGAGTGGTGCGCAGAAACAAATTTGGACCCCGCTGGCAGAATCTGCAGAAGCGCTCTCAGCGGCAGCCTTTTCCTTCACTTGATTGGGAAACTCACTTCAACCCACAGGCGTTCGCCTTGAGGGCGATTCCTCACTGCAAACTCGTGCTGATACTTGAAGACGATTGCGGAGGCTGGCCCCAGGTCGTAACGCAGTTGCGGGCCGATGCCGATTGCCTGGCCGCGGAATCCGTCGTTAGGCGCGGTCTGTCCGTTCACCGTGTCGTCCGTAATCTGTTTGAGGAAAAAGCCCTGCACACCGAGCTGTAGGTTTTTGGTCACCGAATAACCGGCTAGCCAGTCGAGCGTCGCGACGTTGCCCGAGTGATAGTTGGTTGCGTGGTTCGGTGAATTGAACTCGATTTGTGCTAACGCAGATAACTCCCACTTGGGATTTGGGAACCAAGTGACAGAGAGGTTCGGCTCGAACGCATAGGTATTCAGGCCCGTGTTCGCAACCCGGTTGACAGAGTAGGCGCCAGTAGGCAAGCCGACGTCCAGCGAAACGAATGCGAAGAACGTGTGTGACGGGTTGGAATATCCCAACATCAAAGGATGAACGATAATGTCGCCAAGCGCGCTGCGCGTGCCTGACGTGCCCGGTACATTAACGCGCAGGTGGAATAGCGGCACCACAACGCCTGTTGAAAAAGTGAAAGGACCCAGCGTCGGTCCCCACGTATGGACAACACAGGGCGCATCCACGAGCACCTCGCTGTGAAACCCAGGCACCGAGCTTTTTCCGTCGGCGCCAGCGAATTTGTTCGAGAAATAGTACTCGGTGTAGCTATAGAACTGCGTTGCGCTAGGAGGCGGAAGGACGCCGTCCAGAACCGTGTTCACCCCTACCGGATAAGTAGCGAGCCCATTTTCGGTCGCGCGTGCTCCGCTCGACCCCAGCAGGCTCGCCACCGCGAAGAAGCATACCGTCTGCAGTCTTCTTTTCGTCTTCATCTTCGTCTCCATTTACTTAGTTATACTTATGTATTGCTTTGTTGCTGTTGTGGTCCGCATTGATCTGGACTCGCATTTTGCACGCCTTCGCCGCCACGGACCAACGAACCGCTCACTGGCCGTGTAGTGTCTACCCATGCGCCGGCTTGGCGCTTCTTGGAAAAGAACAAGAACGAGAACGAGCGGGCGCCTCGGCAGGGCCGCCCGAACGCGTCCTCAAGAATTAGCGGTAAGAAAAAGCGGCCTGCTCCCCCGCCGCTTGGTTAAATCACAAGTTGGTGGCGTGGAAGCTGACCTGTTGCCATGCGCCGTCACGCTGCACCCAGACCTGAGTGGTCATCACGTGCATGTCGATGCGCTTCGCGGTCTGCTTCATTTCGATAACCTGATCGAGCCGTCCGGTCGCAATTGCGGTGTTGCCGTAGACCCGCACGTCAAATGCCTCGCGGCCGGCTTCGAGAAAGCGGATCTGCTTGCCGACCATCGCCAGATAGGCTTGCTTGTCGTCCGTCTTGCCGTTCGCATGCACATGCACCACGTCGTCGGACACGAGCTTCTGTAGTGAATCGATATTTGCTTCAACCAGAGCACGGCAACGCGCCTGCTCCAGGCGGATGATTTCCTGCTGGACTTTTGCTTCGGTCATTCCTGTCTCCACTGCTGTTAGAGGGTTTAGCCGGCTTCAGCGCGCACCACGTTTTCGATTGCACCGATACCGTCGATTTCTACCTTGACGCGATCGCCCGTACGCAGCCAGCGCGGTGGCTTGCTGCCCACGCCGACGCCACCCGGCGTGCCAGACAGGATCAGGTCGCCCGGTTCGAGCGTCATCACCTTGGACAGGTGCTCAACTTGCTCGAAGCAGTTGAAGATCAATTCGCGGGTGTTCGAATCCTGCCGCTTGTCACCGTTCACGAAACAGCGGATACCCAGCGCGTGCGGATCGGCAATCTCGTCGGACGTGACGATCCATGGGCCAAACGGCGCATGCGTATCGAACGATTTGCCGAGCGTGAATTGCGAAGTCCGCACCTGCCAGTCGCGTACGCTCACATCGTTGGCTGCGCAATAGCCAAAAATCACCTCATGTGCGCGCTCGCGCGATACATGCCGGCAGCGTTTGCCGATCACGAACGCGAGTTCGGCCTCGTAATCGAGCTGTTCCGAAACACGGGGCAGATCGATCGGTGCGAACGGGCCCGTGGCGGAGGTCGGCATCTTGGCGAACCACAGCTGATCGGCTGGTTTGTCCATGCCGGACTCGGCAAGATGGTCCGCGTAGTTCAGGCCAATACCGAGAATTTTCGGCGGCCGCGGCACGGGCGCGAGCAGCGTAACTGCATCGAGCGCGTGATCGGCGCGCCCGTTCGCCGTCAGCGCCTGCAGGCGGTCGCTGAATGTCGGCCAGGTTTCGATGAGCCCGATCATGCCGGCGGGCGCATCGGCGATGTGTTTCGAAATCTGCACGATGCCGCCATCGACAAGCGCACCGATCTCCGGCCTGCCACCTGGCAGACAGAATGTGACGAGTTTCATCCGACGCTCCGTTCCTTAAAAAGTGGATTTGCCGGTAGCAGCCGTGCCGACCTTGCTCAACTCGGCATCGCTCGCGCCCGCCTGCCACATCAGGACGAGCTCATCGGGATCGAATTCGACGCCGATCGGGTTCTTCGCGAAGTCTTCCGAATGGAAGTACGCGCCCGGGTCGTCGCCGTTATCCGCCTGGAACTCGATGTGGTTGCCTTCGGGGTCACGGAAATAGAGCGATGTGGTCGGGCCGTGATTGATACACCAGTACGGCAGGATGCCCGCAGCCTTGACGCGCACGTAGGTCTGCAGGAGTTCGCCAATCGTGCGGAAGCTGTACGCGACGTGATGCACGCCCGCGATGTCCTCGCCCTTTGGCGGGATGTCAGGCATGTTGAAGAACGCGAGGCGATGGTGCTCGTCGTCGTAGGTAATGAAGGTCAGCACGTCGTCCTTGAACACGACATGCGCCTGGAACAGTTGCAGATACCAGGCCACGGTTTCGTCGCGCTGGCGGCAACGGTAGACCAGATGCGCCATCTTGAACGGCACGACACGCTCTGCCGTACCTAATAGCTGCGGCTGCGCCGATTGTGCTGAATGCGATGCTTGCGTTGTACTCATGCTATGTCTCCTTTCTTCTGGTGAATCCAGGGATGCCGCGTCAGAGCAGCGCGCGGCGGAAGTCGGCCATCAGCGTGGCCACGCAGGCCAGAAACCGGCCAGCCTCTGCGCCGTCAACCGCGCGGTGGTCCCACGACAGCGACAGCGGCAATATCAGGCGTGGATCGAACGCCGAGCCGTTCCAGACCGGTTTTGTGCCGGCCTTGCCCACGCCGAGAATGGCGACTTCGGGTGCGTTGATGATCGGCGTGAAATGCGTGCCGCCAATGCCGCCGAGCGACGAGATCGACATGCAGCCGCCCTGCATCTGCGCGGAACTGAGCTTGCCGGCGCGCGCGGCTTGCGCGAGCTCCGCCATCTCGGCGCCAATCGCTGCAAGGCCCTTGCGGTCCGCATCACGGATCACCGGCACGACGAGGCCGTTCGGCGTGTCGGCGGCGAAGCCAATGTGGAAGTAGCGTTTCTGCACCACGTCCTGACCATCGAGGCTCACGTTGAACTGCGGGAAGCGTTGCAACGCGCTCACACAGGCCTTGATCAGGAAGGCCAGCAACGTGACTTTCGCCGTACCCTCACGCGCCTCACGATTGAGCGTGACGCGCAGTGCTTCGAGCTCCGTAATATCCGTTTCATCGAAATTGGTGACGTGTGGAATACGTACCCAATTGCGATGCAAGTTGGCACCGGAGATGCGTTTGATGCGCGAGAGTGGCGTGCGCTCGATGGGGCCAAACTTCGTGAAGTCGATCTTGGGCCAAGGCAGCAGGTCCAGGCCGCCACTACTTGGGGCGGCCGGCGCGCCTGCGGGAGACGGCGTGGCCAGTACGGTCTTGACGTGGGCGAGCACGTCCTCGCGCAACACACGTCCATTGCGGCCACCCGGCTCCACTTCCGCGAGTGAAACACCGAGTTCGCGCGCCAGTTTGCGCACCGAGGGACCGGCGGCGACGTCAATGGTGCGCGCTGGCGCACGAGGCGAAGCCGCCTCAGTGCGCGCGACTGCCGCGATCGATGGCGCACTGGCGGCCGGCGTGACTGCTGCGACGCTTTCCGGAGACGCGGACACCTGAAGCCCGATATCGGACTGGGGCGCGACCTTGATGGAGGCGGTTTCACTCGCACGCGTCTCTTCCACCGGCGCCGCTGCTGTTACGGGCGCCGCCGTCGGGTCCGCAATCGCGCCCGCGAAATCGATATGCGCAATCACACTGCCCATTGACACGAAATCGCCGGGTTTAAGCAGCACCTCGCGGACGGTGCCCGCCGAGGTACTCGGCACATCCATCGTCGCCTTGTCCGATTCGAGCGTGATCAGCGACTGCTCCACATCGACGATGTCGCCCGCCTGGATCAACACTTCGATCACGGGGATATTCTTGTAGTCTCCGATGTCGGGGACCCTTAACTGCTGCATGTCCGATCCTTTTCTTATGGTGCGGCGATTCAGTGAACTAGCAATTCCACGGCGCGTCCAACCCGGCTTCGATGTCGTAGCGTTGCAGTGCCTGCGCATGTTTCGCGCGGTCGATCGCCGACAACGCCGCCAGCACGATATGGTAACGGTCCACTTCGAAGAAGCGCCGCAATGCCGGGCGCGTGTCGCTGCGTCCGAAGCCGTCGGTGCCGAGCGCGATGTAGGGTGCATCGATATACGATGCGATCAACTGCGGATAGGCGCGCACGTAATCGCTTGCGGCGACCACCGGCGCGTCGCCTGGCAGACAGCGTGCCACGTGGCTCTGCGTTGCGTTGGTCGCACCGAACATCGCATCGCGTTCGACGCCGCGTGCATCGCGCGCCAATTCCGAGAAGCTCGTGACGCTCCAGATCTCTGAGGTGATATCCCAGTCAGCCGCCAGCAGATCTGCCGCGGCGATGACTTCGCGCAGGATGGCACCCGAACCGAGCAGGCGCACCGCGGGCGTTGCGCCCTCCTGCCCACGCATACCGAAACGCCGCATACCCTTGATCACGTCCGCGTGCGCGGCATCGTCGAGCGGCGCCTGTGCGTAGTTCTCGTTGGTGACCGTGAGGTAATAGAACTCGTCGTGCTGCTCTTCGAGCATGCGACGGCTGCCGTGATCGACGATCACCGCCACTTCGCTGGAAAACGCCGGGTCATAGGCCCTGCAATTTGGCACGGTCGAGGCGATAAGGTGGCTCGTGCCGTCCTGATGTTGCAGACCTTCGCCCGAAAGGGTCGTGCGTCCGGCAGTCGCGCCGATCAGGAAACCACGCGCGCGTTGGTCGGCTGCAGCCCAGATCAGATCGCCCACGCGCTGGAAGCCGAACATCGAGTAGTAGATATAAAACGGCAGCATCGCAACGCCGTTCACGCTGTAGGAGGTCGCGGCAGCCACCCAGGACGAGATGGCACCCGCCTCGGTAATACCCTCCTCCAGCAGTTGGCCGTCCTTCGACTCCTTGTAGTACAGCATCGAACCCGCATCTTCCGGCTCGTACAGTTGCCCCAACGGTGAATAGATGCCGACCTGCCGGAAGAGATTTGCCATGCCGAAGGTCCGCGCCTCGTCGGCGACGATCGGCACGATGCGAGGGCCGAGCTCCTTATCCTTCAGCAGATTGGTGAACAGACGCACGATCGCGGTGGTGGTCGAGATCTCGCGGGCGTCGGGCTCCAGCGCGAACTTCGCGTAGCTGGCCAGTGTCGGAACCGGCACAAATGGCGCACGTGTGGTGCGCTTTGGCATATAGCCGTTCAACGCCGCGCGGCGTGCATGCAGATAGCGCTGCTCCGGGCTGTCTTCGGCCGGTTTGTAGAGGCGCATGGCGGCCACCGCCTCGTCGTCCAGTGGTAGCGCGAAGCGGTCGCGGAACGCCTTGAGCGCGTCCACGTCGAGCTTCTTCTGCTGATGCGAGGTGTTGCGCGATTCGCCCGCGTGGCCCATGCCGAAACCCTTCTTGGTCTTGGCGAGAATCACGGTCGGCCGGCCGCGATGTTTCGATGCCGCGTCGAAAGCGGCATAAAGCTTGCGGAAATCATGACCGCCGCGGCGCAATCCATCGATCTCGGCGGGCGACATATGCGAGACCAGCGCCTGCAACTCCGGATCGAGATCGAAGAAGTGAGCCCGGTTATACGCACCGTCATTCGCGCCGAGGGTCTGATACTGGCCGTCCACCGTGTCGGCAAAACGGCGCAACAGCACGTGATTGTGGTCGCGGGCGAAGAGCGCGTCCCAGTCCGAGCCCCAGATCACCTTGATCACATTCCAGCCCGCGCCGGTGAAGGTCGACTCGAGTTCCTGAATGATCTGGCCGTTGCCGCGCACCGGTCCGTCGAGACGCTGCAGGTTGCAGTTGATCACGAAGGTGAGGTTGTCAAGCTTCTCTCGGGCGGCGAGTGAGAGCGCGGCGATCGACTCGGGCTCATCCATCTCGCCGTCGCCGAACACGCCCCACACGCGACGCTTGCTGGTATCGGCAATACCGCGATGTTCGAGGTAGCGCAGAAAGCGCGCCTGGTAGATGGAACTGATCGGGCCAATCCCCATCGAGCCGGTCGGGAATTGCCAAAACTCGGGCATCAGCCACGGGTGCGGATAGGAGCACAGTCCCCCACCATCCACTTCCTGGCGATACCGATCCAGATGCGCCTCGTCGAGCCGGCCTTCGAGAAATGCTCGGGCATAGATACCCGGCGCGGAGTGCGGCTGGAAGTAGACCAGGTCGCCCTTTGTGGTTTCGCTATCGGCGGTAAAGAAGTGGTTGAAGCCCACCTCGAAGATCTCGGCTGCGGACGCATAGCTCGCAATGTGCCCTCCCAGCTCGCCATACGCCTTGTTGGCCTTCGCGACCATCGCCAGCGCGTTCCAGCGGATGATCGACGTGATGCGCTCTTCCATGGCGAGGTCGCCCGGATAGGCCGGCTGGGCTTCCAGCGCGATGGTGTTCTGGTACAACGAATAGGGATGCGCGGCCGGCGAGACGCCGAGGTGGCTCGCGTGTTCGGTGAGGCGTTGCAGCAGGAACGTGACGCGGTCTACGCCTGCGACACGCGCTACGCCTTCGAGCGCGTCCAGCCATTCGCTGGTCTCAAGATGATCGGAATCCTGCTCCGACGGCATCCTTGCCGTGTTCAGCACTTCAAGCGGTTCAGACTTCATGTCGTTGCTCGTTTGTCATCGATTGCCGGTGGCAGTGCGCGTTCTGCCGCGCACTGCCACCGTAGTTTGTCCGTCTAACTGGGATATCTGAATACAGTGCGCCGCGTAGCACGCTGCCCCAGGCAAAGCATTTGAACGCGACGCACATAGCGGACACCCGCGCTCGGGCCGCTTCAAATTTTTGTGTTTTCTCAGAAAAACTGTAGCGCCGGGCGCTCGACATCAGGTGGAAACACATACCAGCTACCGTCCTGATGACGAAAGAACCAGATCGCAGCACCGCCTTCGCGCCGCGATACCTCGACAGCCACGTAACGTCTGCGGTCGGAACGTTCTCGAGCGAGCCGTTTGATCCGAACTGGAATCGCCGGCGTCGCCTCGAACCACTTTCCAATCACCCGCCGCAACGAGCTTTCCCGCCTGCTCATGTTTCCCTCCGTCTCGCTTGGCTATTTTTTCACGCCCAGAAGTCGTGCATCGTATTTGCGTGAACAAATTTATCGGTTTGTACAACTAATTTTCCGTACAGGACGGTCTTACTGTTTATCGCTTGAGGCTACCGCTGCCACACTCGACGGCGCATAAATTCACCTACCATCCTTCGATACACCCGTTCGCCGTGATCATGGGCGTATGGGTGTGAACTTGCTGGTATTTCCCGCTATAGAAAATCAGCGGCCGGCGCTGTTCACCAAAGCGTACGTACTCCACTTCCCCGACATACAGATAATGGTCGCCCGCCGGGTGCACATCGACCGTGCGCGAAACGATGTGCACCAGGCTTCCCTGCAGCAATGGCGTTCCGTGCTGCTCGCAAAACGGCAAGTCGATGCCTTCAACCGGACGCCCGCCAAAATGCCCGCTGAGCACCCGCTGGTCCTCCGCCAGAAAATTGATGCCGTACCGCACACCTTCCCGTATCCACTGGTTGAACCGCGAACTCGATCTGACTGAGACAAGCACCAATGGCGGCTCCAGTGACACGGACATAAACGCATTGGCGGTCATCCCTGCCGGTTGCCCGTCCGCTGTAAAGGTGACGACCGTCACGCCGGTAGCGAAAAGGCCCATGGACTGGCGCAAAAGCTTCGGATCGACTGGGCTGGCCACCTGGGGCAAAGCAATATCGGCCATGATCACACCAACGGGGTGACCGTGTTTTCTACGCCGAGCAGCGCCTTGCCGTACACCTCACTACCGATCGCGGGAAGGCCGACGGCGTGACGAGCCGCGGTATTCGAATCGCGCCACCAGCGCTGCATCGGACTGCCTTCAGCAAAACTGCCGGCTCCATGAGCGGACAGCAGGACGTTGATCGCATCGGTGATCAGCGTCGTGATCATGCCGGTATCAGCTCGAATCCGGGCCTTAACCAGATAGTCGAGTTGAACGCCTCGCCCTGCGGCATCGTCAATCTGGTCTGCCGAACGGAATGCGCGAAGTTCGGCCGTATCGACCTTGAGCGCCGCATCCGCGATCTGCATCTGGAACGCAGTCGAGTCTGTCTGCTTTTCAAAGGACGTGTAAGCAATCGCCCGTTGCGAAGCTTTCTCGATGACGAACTTGAGCGCCGCGCGCCCCATGCCGAGTTGCGGTCCAGTGAGAATGAGCGCGGCAACCGGTACAAATGCCGCTCGATAACTTGCCTCATCCTTGAGTTCGGTTGGGTAGACGCCCTTCACCGCCGCCATGATGTCCATCAGACGGTGCTCAGGCACAAAAACTTCGTTACCGACGATGCAGTTGCTTCCGGAGGCACGCATGCCGGCGGTGTACCACGTGTCCTCGATTGACAGTTCGCTCATTGGAACCAGCGCCAGATACTGTGCCTTGAATGCGCCGTTCCGGTCGTGCTCGATGACGCCGACCATCGCCCAGTCTGCGTGAAGCGAGCCCGATGAGAAATACCACTTGCCGGAAATGACCAGGCCGCCTTCGACGCGACGCGATTGTTTCGACGGAGTGAATACGCCGGACACACGCGCATCGGGATTAACGCCGAACACCTCGTCCTGTGCCTTTTGGGGAAAGAGCCCAGTGAACCATGCGCAGACATTAGTCAGCGCAACGACCCATGCGGTCCCGCCGCACGCCTCGCCGAGCGCAGCCGAGACTTCCAGATGCGAGCGGACGGTACCTTCGTAGCCGCCGTAGCGCTTGGGCACCATCAGGCGGAAAAGACCCGCTTCGGCTATCGCGCAGATATTTTCTTCGCTGGCTCGCCTATTCTTGTCGGAGTCAGCCGCGTTCCTGAACAGCAAGGGCTGCAACGCCTCGGCGCGCTTCGTCAATTCCTGCAGGCTCGGTTCGGTCATCGCCTGCGTGGGTACATATGCCTTGGCGAACGCCATCGCTTCATTGATCATTTCTGTCTCCGCTTCATAATAAATTTGTGGCCTATCTTTAATGCCCGACTGCCGAATCATCTCGCAATGGAAAGCAGGAAATCGGCCCTAGAAATCTGTTTCCGACTAATACAGCATTTTCAACAACGACAAATTTGTCACTTCTATATTTGATCGAATATTAAGAGGCAAATTGGCCTGTTGCAAGGCAATCTGGCACAAACTAGGGTTTGTGACTATAATGTTTTCGTCACTATGACGAACCGTCATTGCAATTGTTCATTGGCTGCTTTTTAATACGTTGAGGGACGCGATCGTGGATCATCGTTCGAAAGTCGCAGAACAAAAGCGTCTCGTGATGCGAGCGAAGCTCCTTGACGCAGCGATGCGCGTTTATGCTGATCACGTCGGACCGGGGCCCGTTATCGATGACGTGATCCGCGAAGCCAAAGTATCGAGGGGCACGTTCTACAAATACTTCGACTCCCTGGAGCAGGTGCTCATAGCGCTCGGCCGAGAACTCAGCAACCAGATGACGAGCGACGTACTGCCGGTATATGACGTGCTCACAGAACCATGGCAGCGTGCCGCTGTCGGATTCCGCGTTTTTCTGGTGCGTGCTCTTCTCGACCGGAAGTGGGCAGGCTTCGTTACGCGGGTCGACGTCTGGCCGCATCACACGCTCGTCGCCCAATACATGGCGGCTGATCTGGAAAAAGGAAAGGCTCTCGGTCAGTTCACGTTTGACATCGTCGACGTCGCCACGGACTTCCTGATGGGCGCCTCCGCCCACGGGATTCAGGCGATCCGGCAGGGGGTGCCCGATCCACATCGCTATATGGACGCGAGCGTGCACATGGCGCTCTCAAGCCTGGGCTGCGACCGGGAAACGTGCGCGCGCGGCGTTGCCTTTTCCCTCGCCTATCTGAAATCCTGGGCTCTTGGCGAACTCGCTGCTGGTAGGCCTTTCTGGGCTTTGAACATGAGTTCTAAGGATGGCAGAATGTTTCTTTCGCATGGTTCGGCTCCAGCGCCTGACACGTCCGGAAATACGACTGAACCTGTGCTGGCCCCTGACTCGCAGCCGCAGTGAGGCGGTGGTCGAGTCCGCGCCGGCTATCTCCGCGCTGCGAGCCGCCCGAAGCGCAGATCTGCCCGTTGGATGACGAGTGGACCCATGTAAAGAATAGCAACGGACTCACCAGCTACCGTGATGTGGTTCGTCGGCTTGACACGACGGCGGTTCACTGCGGGCACTGCGAAGCTCTCTTTCGCGACACCAACGTAAAAATTGGATCTCCTTACCGCAATAACCATTGCTTATCATTGGGCATCGGCGCCCACCATCAGGTCATCCGGAACGTACAACATGAAGCTCTACCAACTTCGTGCGCTCATCGTAGTCGCGGAAACGGGCAGCATGCACGAAGCGTCGCGTGTGCTGCATATCTCCCAGCCAGCGGTTAGCAAAGCGCTTTCCGACCTTGAGGCCGATCTCGGTGCACCGCTGCTGACCCGTTCGGCAAAAGGCGCGCAGCTCACTTCGTTCGGACAGAGCCTGATACGGCACGCGCGCGCCATCGAACACGAGATTCGCCATGCGCGCGAGGACATCGAGACGTTGCTCGGCGCCGTGCTCGGCACGCTGACGATCGGCGTTACGCCCGTCACTTCCGTCGGACCATTTGCCGATGCATTGCGCCGCTTCACGGACGCACATCCCGATGTCACGATCAATGTGATGGAACTCCGCCCGATGCAGATCAGGGAAAGCCTGGCGGACGGATCGATCGATTTCGCCGTCATGTCACGAATCGGCGAGCCCGACGACTCGCGTTTTTACTGGGAACCGTTCTATACGACCAGCAATCATATTGCCGTGCGCAGCGACAACCCATTACCCAGCGTGAACTCGCTAGCAGACCTGGTCGACTTCAGGTGGCTGAGTCTCGACAGACCAGACGATGCAACGGGCCTGATCGGCACCCTGTTCGACGCGCAAGGAGTCGAACCGCCGACCAAAGTATTGCGCTGCATGTCGACAGGGTTGTACGTGGAGCTCGCCACAACCACCAACCTGATAAGCGTTTGGGGAGCGCCGGCCTTCCAACTACCCTACCTTGAAGGACGACTGAGGAAAATTGCGCTGCGCGAACCGATTCCCGATCTTGTCGTGGGCCTCACCTGTCGGGATATCGAATTGGTGACAAAGCTGTCGGCCACTTTCATCGATATGATCCGTAGTGCCTGCAAATCGCTCGCAGCTCCCTATCGCCGAGGAGACGGTAGGGCGAAACGCCGCACGACAAAATGACTTCCCTCGTCCGGTACGTCGGGAGCACGAGTTCGTCGCTCTGCCTAAGGTGCCAGTCGGGATAGCCGCGGATAAAGCAGGCTAGCGTTGCCGTTTGCAATAAGCGGAAGGTCTGAGTCGTCGAAGCCAGCCCATTGCCGCACGTCATCAATGGCAGGGCGAATCGAACGCTCTGGCATAAACGGATGGTCAAACCCCATCAGAAGCTGCGATGCCGGCACCAGTTGCTGGATAGCATGCAACTGGGCGGAGGACGTGGCCGCGGTCAAGTCATAGTAAAACGAAGCAAGTCCCTCGCGTATCTCGTCTTCGCTCAGTTGTGCGCGGCCCTCGCCCGAACCGAAAACCTGCGCCAGCGTCTGCAAACGCGTAACGAGATACGGTAACGTGCCGCCGCCGTGAGTCGAAATCATCTTTATTCTCGCGAACCGCTTCTTCGCCCCACTGAAGACCATATTGGTCAGCATGCGAGTCGAGTCGAACATGAACTCCAGCAACGACACGTTAAGCCCAAGGTAAAGTGGGTGCGAAGCCTTGGCCGCCGCCGGGTGGATGAACAGCGTCACACCACGCCTGTCCATCTCTTCGAACCACGGATCGAAAGTCGAGTCGCCAAGATAAACGTCGTTGATGCTGCTGGGTGTAAACACACCGTCGAGATGCAAAGTATCGAGCGCGTACGCAAGTTCGTTAAGAACGTCGTCGGGGCTTCCCTGCGGCAAGCTCGCCATCGCGCCGAAGCGGCCCGGATACCGCGAGACCAGATTCGCGAGCCATTCATTCATCTGTCTCGCCAGCGCACAGGCGTCATTTCCGGCAGCGACGTTAGGCAGAGATATCAGTGCAGTGGCGACACCATGCGTATCCATCAGCTCAAGCATTGCCTCGGCTGACCAGCGCGGCTGAGGGCTCATCGGCGCCTGCTCACCGATCGCTACGATCGCATGCGAGTGCACATCAATAATCCCTTCGAACTTTCTTTCTGAACCGATCTGTGCGGGCACGGTCACTGTAGACGTGGGTTGCATACATATTTCCTGATTGAGTATTTTCTCGATAGCCGCCTGCGCGATAAAACACGGGCGGCGAACCCCACTGCGCATCCTTAATCGCAGAAGGTTCCGCTGCAGCGCTTTCGTCGCAAATCACCTTGACGCCAGATGGAGGTCCAGAAAGGTGTCGAGCGCTTCGTTGAACTCCACCGGCGTTTCGAAGTACGCCGAGTGACCAGCATGTTCAAAAGTGTAAGTCGTCGCGCCGGGGATTAGACTCGCGGCATGGAAGTGGCTTTTCGGATGGAGAAAATCGTCGTGCGCGCCACCCGCGATAACGGTAGGAATCTTATAACCTTCAAGGTCCTTCGGGAACACCTTGATGCTCTCGTCCTGCATCGTATGCGAGTTGAATGGAGGGTTCAGCGATTTGATCTGACTATACAGAAACGTCAGCTCCGGATACTCCTGTACCGTCTTTCTATTCCACCCGACGCTCGTGTTGCGTTTCGAGTTGTCACCAAGATAGATGCCTTGCGCGCGCGTAATCACGCTCCAGTTCTCTTCGGAATAAGCCGGCGTCGGAGAGCCATTGACGAACAGACAAGAAACGCGTTCAGGCGACTGAACGGCAAGGCGCAGACCAGCCCACGCGCCGAGTGATTGGCACACGAATGCCGCATCTGTCAGACCTTCGGCGTTCATAATCGCGCGCATGTCATCTGCGAAATATTGCGGATGGACGAACTCGGGCGCACAGTGGGAATTCTTGAACCCGCGAAGATCGACAGTGATGACCTTATATCGGGCTGAGAAGTGAGGAACCTGCTGGAACCACGCCATCGAGTTTCCCCCGCCCCCGTGGACGAATATCACCGGATAGCCAGTGCCGTGAGTTTCATAATACAGCCGAGCTTCGCCGTTTTGGATGGTTGGCATGGTGCGTTACCTCTGAAGCATTTTTTTGAAAATTTGCCTCTACACAGGCAGGATTCGAGTCAGGATACATCTGCAGCGCTATCACGCTCCTAAGGAACGTGACGACGCAAGAACACCTCGAGCGCCGCATTAAACTCGGTCGGGGTTTCGAAGTAGGCAGAGTGGCCTGCGTCGGCAAACGTATGGGTGGTCGCGCCGGGAATCAAACTCGCTGCATGAAAATGACTTTCAGGATTCAAGAAATCGTCATGCAGGCCGCCGGCAATGACGGTTGGGACCTTGTAACCATCCAGATCCTCCGGGAAGACTTTGATACTGTCGTCTTCCATCGTGCGGGAATTAAACGGCGGGTTCAACGATTTGATCTGGCTATACAGGAACGTCAACTCGGGACGCTGCTCGACAGTCTGCCGGTTCCATCCGATGCTGGTATTGCGCTTTGAATTGCCGCCCAGATAGATGCTATTCGCGCGGTCGATCACACGCCAGTTCCGCTCAGAGTAGGCCGGAGTCGGCGAGCCGTTGACAAAAAGGCATGAAACGCGCTCAGGCGAGTGAACGGCAAGGCGCAGGCCGGCCCATGCTCCCATCGACTGGCAAACCAGCGCGGCGTGGCTCAATCCTTCGGCGTCCATGATGGCGCGAACGTCGTCCGCGAAATAGCGCGGGTGAACAAATTCAGGCGCGCAATGAGAATGTTTGAAGCCGCGAAGGTCGACGGTGATGACCTGATAGTTTTTGGAAAAATGAGGCACCTGCTGAAACCAAGCCATGGAATTTCCACCACCGCCATGAAGAAAGATAATTGGGTAGCCAGCGCCGTGGACTTCGTAATATAGCTGTGCGTGATCGCGTTCGACAATTGGCATTTTTTGGTTCACTTAAAAAGTTATACAAACCCACGAGTCCCTAGAAATTCAAACTCCCGCGGCCATACGGCTAAGCGATGCCCCGGAGAATTATTACGGCCCTTGACATCGGAACAGGCGACGCGCCCGTCCTGGGGAAAGTGCTCCGCGATTACCTCAACGCAAGATTTTTGTCCGGCAGACATCCGGCTTCCACGAAGCGTGCTTGCTTCTTCCGCGCCGCACTTCGACGCGTTTTATTCAATAGCCAGGCAGTACCGGCTAGCTGACTACTTGCTCCGCACCATCGCGAATATGAGACCTTCCTGCGAAAAATTGCCGCCGGTTGCCAAGCACTCGAACCACGTTAAATTTGCTGAACATATGCTCTTCGCCCATGACTAAACAGTGAGGCATCTGATTATCGAGCGCAAATCTTTTTTTCTTATCGCAATAAATGATGGTTATCGCAAACCTCGACCTAGCCTACGCGAGTTCTCTCAAACGAATAGCCTGAGCAACGCGATTTTCGAAGCCACCAGATGAAGAATTCTGCTTAACGAAAAGTCCGAGCGTTTAACCTCGATGACATTTCGTCGCACGCTGACCGATAATCACTGGCCGCCATAGCGGTTCAACGGCACGCGCACGATCAAACGATTGTCAACTGAGGCAACGCCTGGCACGGCTTGCGTGACACTGGTTGCGCCGATGACATCGCTCTGCGCTGGTACTGCGCCCGTGAGCCTCACCACACCACCAATGGATCGAACTCGAACGTTTGACAGGTTGTAGCCCAAGCGCTTTCCTTGTCTAAGAGCAGCGCGAACGCTTTTAGCAAGTTGCTTGTCGTCCATGTTCGAGACCGACGCTGGCCGATCGCTAGACGCGGACATCGTTTGGCCAGAATTGCTCGTCTGCGCATATACGCCTGTGCATACGAAAAAAACAAACAAAAATTGCATCGATTTCGAATATGTCACTTTAGGTTTCCTAAACGTTCTGTTTGCTTCGCGGTGAGGGCTAGGCGACGCGAATCCGACTTGCACGAACCGGGGGCTGGTTGATCAGAAATTATGATAAATACCAACCGACGCGGTAAGCGGAGTTTGTCCGGTCAAAGGAACGTTGGTTCCGGGCCGGGTCGGTAGCGGCGAATTATTCAGGATAACAGTCGAAATACCATAGTTTCTGATGAAGCCAGCTCTCGCGTAAAGGGCGGTTCGCTTGGACAACGTGTAGTCGTAGCCGAGCATCACGCCTACGGCAGAATCTTTCGCGGGATCATTTTCACTATCTCGCACGCCGGACGTGTCACGGTAAACCACCGAAACACGGAAAACATTACGTCCCAGCGGTAAAATTCCCCCTACCGTATAGACACGAGCGACGCCGTCGCCAGCCAAATGCGGACTGTATTGTCCGACGTACGCGTCTAAAACAAATGTACCGCAGTCGTACACCCCGCCAAAACTGTATAAATCATTCCGGACGGTCTCCAAGGGCTGACCCGCACCTATCTGCACTGGGCTGCTCCAGACCCGATTGTACGTAGCAGCGACATATAGGGGTCCGTGAGCCCAAGAGAGAAGGACTCCTTGGTTCGACGCGTTTGGAGAAACTCCTGCAGTCCCGTTAAAAGCGTAAAGGAATTCAGCGTTGAAACCTGCGTAACGGGGTGTGTTCCAAGTTATCGAATTTTCTACCCGGGGCGCTACTTGTGTTCCACCTGGACCGAGGTCCGTGTTGAAACCTACGCCTGACTTCGTTTGGACACCTGCATAAGCGAGCCATGTGACGACTGAGTTGCTGCCGACCTCACCAAATGGATCAAAGAAAAGTGGCGTGCCAACGCCGATCTGATTTCCGAGGCGGACCTGCCCAAAAACAGTCGAATTTAAGCCAACCCACGCCTCACGATTAAAAATCGTGTTACTCGCTTGGAGGTTACCGTTACTTGCATTAAATCCGCTTTCCAGGTTGAACTCTGCCTTCAATCCGCCTCCGAGGTCTTCTCGACCGAATATTCCGAATTTGGAGGTCCATTCTCCGCCACTTTGAAGCTGGAAGAGATGCTTGCCTCCAACGCTCTGATAATTTATTCCTTCGTCGAGCGAGCCATAAAGCGAAATCCCACCACTAGGGATGGTTCCATTAAATTCTGGTAAGGACGACACCAAAACGCTTGCATAGGAAGACGTTTGGGCGAACGCATGACTTGACCATAAAACGGCTCCCGCTGCGCTTAATGCTTTGATCTTTTTCATCTCGTCCCCATTTCATTGTTGACAAAAAATAATTCCGCGCAGGCGCATCGATTGACGCTTTGCTTAACTACAGCGCTCATGGATTAGAATGCGTTTTTCGTATTACAAACGATCCGTTTGGATATCGGCTTTTGCAAATACTTCTAACAAAAGCTGACAGAAATTTTCTATCAGCAGTAAAAGCTGGCGTTAGGCCTTTTTTATATTGATTGAGTTGAGAATTTATCTTCAGTAGAAACTATGAAATGTTTCATGATAAAAAATCTGTTGCCCTCAGCTGCCATCACATCTATTCTCTTTATAGAAGGCAAGCGCTGCGACAGAAATGACATTAAAAATAAACACATAGTATCCGGCGAACATGGGATCCCCGGTCTTCGCGATCAACGCTGTCACCACGAGCTGCGCCGTACCACCAAAGAGCGTTACTGCAATCGCAATGGCCGTGGCCGAACCCGTCGCGCGGACCGATGCGGGGAACATTTCCATCAGCAAAAGCAAGGTCGCGACGAGACCCGCACTTAGACAGGCGGTTATGAGGAACACGACTGCAATTACTGCGGACAGACTCCCAGCATGACTTAGTATGAAAAACGCTGGCAAACAGAACAGCGCGCTCAAGGAAGTCGTGCACATAACCAGCGGTTTTCGATTTGGAATTCGGTCAGCGAGACGACCGCCGATAAACGCAACCGCGGTAAGGGTCACCGAGGAAACAGTCGCTGCAAGGAAACCTGAAGCTGCGGGGAAATGCATCACCCGAGTTAGATAACTTGGCATAAAAAATACGATCACATACATCGTCACAGATTGACTCATTAGCACCAGAATCGCAGTGACGAATTTCGAGCGATAATCCGTCAACAATGCGACAATTTTGGTGCGATGATCAGTCCGTGCGGCGGGTTCGCTCTCCGGCAAGTGCCGCCTAATGTAATAGCCTACGGGCGCGATCAATGTTCCGAGCAAAAACGGAATTCGCCATCCCCACGAAGCAAGTGCTTCAGGATTCATCAACTTGGACAGCGAAAATCCGCATACTGCGCCTATAGTCGCCGCCGCTCCTTGGCTGACCATCTGCCAGCTGACCATGTACCCACGTTTGTCCTTCCCTGCGGACTCCATCAAATATGTTGTCGCTGCCCCCACCTCACCGCCAGCAGCGAAACCCTGAAGCAACCGACCGGTAAGTACTATAAAAGGAGCGATTAAACCAATCTGATCATATTTCGGGCAGACCGCAATCGCGGCCGTCCCGAGGGCCATCAAAAGAATACTTAACGTCATTCCAGAACGTCGACCAACCCGATCTGCATAACCGCCAATCACAACCGCCCCAATCGGGCGGGCTAAAAAACCTGCGCCGAAAGTGCCGACTGCAAGCAACAATGAAGTGAACGGATCTTTTGCCGGAAAAAACGCATTCCCAATGAAGCCAGCAAAAAAGCTAAATACGGTGAAGTCAAATATTTCCAGCCCGTTGCCAAGCGCCGTCGAAAATATCAGACGTCCTCTATTGGTCGGTGCTTTCATAACAGGGCTCGTTATCCCAGACTTTTGCGCAGAAGAAGATATCAATTAGCTGTATCCCGTGAGTATAGTCATGTGGTGATCAGCGACCGTTCTCGAATCGCTCTGGAAACTTCTAGCGAGAAATTAAGATGATTAACTAACCTGAAACTCGTTGATAACGTGTGCACCGTACACGAACATTGGAGCAGACAAATTTTGCGCGCAATTACATTTTTTCTATTGCGATCAATTTTAGTTATCCCCAACGTAAGAGTGAACCAAGCCGTGGGAGGCTAGGCGGTCTCAAGTCGAAGTGCAACAACTGGTCTAATGTTTAGATGACGTTGCGAGATCCGCTGCTTTTAGTGTCGCGGCAAATACCTCGAAGGGTGAATGAAACGCATGCGTAGCACGAGGGC
>Ga0153932_1000254_pt1 | contig 19075 bp, 19 predicted proteins | sample TSNJ016MetaG_FD_102273 | JGI IMG/M metagenome (GOLD analysis project Ga0153932, IMG submission 102273) | Attine ant fungus gardens microbial communities from New Jersey, USA - TSNJ016 MetaG | ecosystem: Host-associated > Fungi > Mycelium > Unclassified | place: USA: New Jersey, Wharton State...
AGCTGGGACAAGATCGACGGCCTGTGGATGCAGGTGGGCTGCTTCACGGCGGCATCGATGCAGCTCGAAGCCGGCATAGCGGACGACAAGGTCAAGCCGTGCGCGGGTGAATCGTCCAACGGTCATCGCGTGCAGATGTTGCCGCCCGGCACGGTGAAGGGCGACGGCAGTTATCGTTCGATTGGCTACCGGTCCATCTCGTATGGCTCGCCGCCTTACTCTGGCGCGCTGGCGTTGAAGATGGCCGTGGACAAGCTTGACGGTAAGGACTTTCCGGCGCACGTGACGCTCAAATTGCCGCTGGTGGAGACGTCGCAATCGAAACTGTGCACGACCGGTTCTATCGATGAACTGAAGGCTGGCTGCACCGCGTTCATGCCGGACAAAGTTCCGCCGGGCTGGTTTGCGGACATCTATTCGCCGGAGACCACTGAAGTTGGGTTCAACGCGGCGCTGACCGGCAAGCCGGACTAAAGACTAGAGGAGTACGCCATGTCGAGTGCAGGGGCAGAGTCCATGACTATGGAGACAAGCAGCAACGAGTGGGCGCTCGATCTCTCGAAGGTCACCAAGCGGTTCGGCGCCACTGTCGCGCTCGACAACGCGTCGTTCCGCGTTCGGCGCGGCGCCGTTCATGCGCTGCTCGGCGAGAACGGCGCCGGCAAGTCGACGACCGTCAAGCTGTTGTCCGGTCTCATGCAACCGGATGCGGGCAGCATCTCGATCATGGGTCGCGACGTCAACATGCGAAGTCCGAGGGACGCGCATCGTGCGGGTGTGCAGACGGCATTCCAGGAGATGACGCTGGTCGGAGACCTGACGGTCGCGCAGAACCTGCTGATGTCGTACGAACCGACTGGCTGGTTCGGCCGTATCCGGCAACGCGAATCACAGAAGCAAGCGGCGCAATGGCTCGAACGGCTCGAACTGGGCGATATCCGCCCGGGTGCTTATATTCGCGATCTCGCGCTGCCGGTGCGCCAGAAGATCGAGATTGCGAAGGCGCTGGTCCGCCAGCCCGAAGTGCTGCTGCTCGATGAACCTACGTCCGCGCTCTCAGGACGTGACGTTGCGTGGTTGTCGCGACGAATTGATGAATTGAAGGCGCGTGGCGTGACCTTTGTGTTCATCACGCACCGGATGCAGGAAGTGCGTGAGTTCTGTGACAGCCTCACGGTGTATAGAAACGGCCGTGATGTAGGCGCCTTCGATACCGATTCGATCTCGGACGACGAAGTCATTCGCCTCGTGATCGGCCGTTCGATGGACGCCAAATATCCGCCGAAGATTGCTACGCCGTCAACGCTTCAAACACCCGCGATGGAGGGGCGCGGCATCAAGGTGGATGCTGTGGTCAACGACTTCGACCTCACGCTCAAGGCAGGCGAAGTGCACGGCATTGCCGCGCTGCAAGGCATGGGGCAACGCGAAATTTTCGAGGCACTGTTCGGCGCTGAGTTTATTGATGCGGGCGAGATCCTGATCGATGGCAAGCAGGTCACGCTGACCTCGACCGCCGATTCGCTGAAGGCGGGGGTATCGACGAGTTTCCTGCCGGAGGATCGCAAGACCGAGGGTTTGTTCGTGCGTTTGCCCGGCGGCGAGAACGTCTCGTTGCCGGTCATCAAGCGCTTCTCGCGCTTTGGCCTGATCGACAGGAAACGCGAGCAGGCCGCGATCAAGCGTGCGCTCGCGCAAATGGAAGTCAATCCGCGTGCGCTGTACAAGCCGTGCCTGTCTTTCTCGGGCGGCAATCAGCAGAAGATCGCCATGGCGAAATGGCTGCTGACGCAAAGCCGCGTGTGGCTGATGTTCGACCCTACGCGGGGTATCGACGTGGGAACCAAGCACCAGATCTTCGTGCTGATGCGCGCGTTCGCGGCGGCCGGCGGTGCCGTGCTGTTCTATTCCACCGACGTGCCGGAACTGGTCAACGTGTGCGATCGCGTGTCGGTGGTCTATCGCGGGCGCAATGTTGCGGAACTGGCCGGCGACGCGCTCACCGAAGAGAACGTGATGCGCAAGATGCTTTCAAGTTGATGGGCGTATGAAGCTCGGTATGAAGCTAGTTCAGGCAATCAGAGGTCGACTATGAAAATTGCAATAGCGTCGCCGGAAAGCGAGGTCGTGCGACCCGGCGCGCACGTCGGACTACGGGCGCGAGTGGATCACTATCGTGGCTTGATCATTGCGATCGGCGCGCTGCTCGCGATGATGATCGCGTGGGTGTCGTTGTCCGCCACGCCGGTCGGGCTGTACGACGTCGGCTCGGTGATCTCCAGCAGCGCGACGCTCGCGCTGGCGGCGATCGGGCAGACCATCGTCGTGCTGAGCGGCGGTTTCGATCTGTCGGCCTCCGCGGTGGTGTCGCTGTCCAACGTACTTGCCGTGCGCTTCGTCCAGGGCACGCCGATCGAACAATGGGGTGGCGTTGCACTGATTCTGGCAATAGGCGGAGGCATTGGACTGATCAATGGCGCGTTGATCGCATGGTTCCGGTTGCAGTCGATCGTGGTCACGCTTGCCACCATGTTCATGGTGCAGGGCTTGACGCTGTTGATCCAGAACAAACCGGGTGGAAGCATTGGCGATCAGTTTGGCGCTTTCATCACCTCTGATCTCGTGCCCGATAAAGTCCCCATGTCTGCGGCCGTGCTGGTCGTTGCGCTGCTGGTGTGGACCTTTGTTAAACGCACGCGCTTCGGCGTAGGCCTGTATGCGCTTGGCAGCGATCCCGACGGCGCTTACGCGAACGGCATGCCGGTCAGGGGTTATCGGATAGCGACCTATGCACTCGCCGGCATGTTCTACGCGGCGGCGGGATTGTATGTGTCGGCACAAACCGGCTCCGCCGACCCGCTGGTGGGCCGGCCGTTGCTGCTCTCCATGTTCACGGCTGTCGTGCTGGGCGGCACGTGGCTAGGTGGTGGACGAGGCGGTTGCGTGGGCACGGTCTTCGCCGCAATGACCCTGATGATCACGGTCAATATCCTGCTGGTGCTCAACGTATCCGCGTTCTTTACGACCATCGCGGAGGCCTTGACCCTGATCCTGGCCGTGCTCGGATCGTCGGTCGGCAAGCAGTCGGCGGCGCATCATTGCGCGCGCTACGCCGGACGATGGTTCACGGCGTGGCGTACCGGAACACGCGCGCGCAATGACCCGGGCGCGCGGCGCGTGAAGTTCGAAGTGGAAAACTTCCGTCCGATAGAAAACACGGAGCTCAAGGGGCGTGTTCTGGGCGACTGGATCGAACGCAATCGTGAGTGGGTCAAGTACATCGTGCCGGCGTATCTGCTGTTCTTCGCGGTGATCGCGACCACCGGCGTGGTCTATGGCCCGGGTGTTCTTGCAAGCGCCAACTTCTATACGAGCTTGCTGACGCTGACCTTGTTCCTGGCCGTGTTGGGCCTCGGGCAAGGCGCCGTGATCCTGACCGGCGGACTTGATCTTTCCGTGCCCTGGCTTATCACGCTGTCGGGCGTGTTGCTCACCGGACTCACGCATGGCGTCAACGAAGCGGCGGCGTGGGCCGTGCCGCTGGTGTTATGCGCCGGCTTGCTGGTAGGCGTGTTCAACGGTGTCGGGGTCGTCGTGCTGGGCTTGCCGCCGATCGTGGTCACGCTGGCCGCTAACGGCTTGCTGCAGGGCATCACGCTGATCTATTGCAACGGCTCGCCGCAGGGGTGGGCGCCTTCCGCGATCAGCAATTTCACAAACGGGCGCGTGGGTCCCTTGTCGCTTGCTGCGTGGTGCGTACCGGTGTTCCTTGTCTTGGCATTGCTGTTGCTGCATCGCACGGCCTTTGGGCGACGCGTTTATGCGGTCGGCAATTCGCCGGTGGCGGCGAAGTTGTCGGGCGTGCGTGTGGGCGCAACCTTGATCGCGGTGTATTGTCTTTCAGGTTTGTGTTCGGCCGTGGTGGGCCTGTTGCTTGCCGGCTTCAGCAGCCAGGCTTTCCTCGGCATGGGCGACCCCTACCTGCTGCCTTCCATTGCCGTGGTGGTCGTGGGCGGTGCGTTGATCACCGGCGGCCGTGGTCATTATCTTGGTGTATTCGGCGGCGCGTTGCTACTGACCGCGCTGGGCACGCTACTCGCCGGCACGACCGTGCCGCCTGCCGTGCGCGACATCATCAACGGCCTCGTTGTACTGGCTGCCGTGATCACGTTGCGCGATAAAAAAGCATGATTGCCCATGGAGCCGCACGATGAGCAAACTGAGCAAACGTATTGCAGTGATTGGATCGGGACGCATAGGCCGCGCGTGGGCGATCGTATTTGCGCGCGCGGGTTTCGAGGTCAGGCTTCATGACGCGGATCGCACGATGCTCGACGGCGCGATTCCGTCCATTCGCGGCAGTGTGTCGGATCTGGCGGGATACGGGCTGACCGACGAGCCGGAGGAGCGGATCGTGTCGCGTGTCACGGCATGTGAAACACTCGCGGACGCGGTGAGCGATGTCGACTTGGTGCAGGAGAATATTGCGGAAATCGTGGACGTCAAGCGTACCTTGTTTGCCGAACTGGACAAGCTGACGCGCCCCGACACGCTGCTGGCCAGTTCAACGTCAGGCCTGCCCGCGTCCACGTTCACCGAGGCGCTGGAGGGCCGCGCCCGGTGCTTGGTCGCGCATCCGGTGAATCCGCCTTCGCTGGTGCCGCTGGTCGAGCTATGCGGCGCGCCGTGGACCTCGCCGGACACGCTGACCCGTGCGCGTGCGTTGTACGAAGAGGCGGGCCAGCAGCCTGTCACCGTTGCACGCGAGATCCCGGGCTTTCTACTGAACCGCCTGCAAGGCGTCCTGCTTGACGAAGCATTGAGCCTATACGCACGCGGCTACGCAAGCGCCGCCGATCTCGACACCGTGATGCGCGACGGCCTCGGATTGCGCTGGTCGTTCATGGGGCCGTTTGAAACTATCGACCTGAATGCGCCCGGCGGTGTGACCGATTACGCCGCGCGTTATGGCGCAATGTACCGCTCGTTTGCTAAGGACAGCGTGCCATTCGACTGGTCGCCCGACAGCATTGCAAGACTCGATGCCGAGCGCCGCGATGTCTTGCCGCTCGATGAAATAGAAAGCCGCAGCAGCTGGCGCGACCGGCGCCTGATGGCGTTGCTTGCACATCGCCGCGCCACATCGAAGTCCGATGATGACAACAGTTGATAACCGGAGACAGCAATGATCGAAACCCGTCTGATCGTCGATGCCAACAATCATCTTGGTGAAGGACCGTTGTGGGACGTGAAGGAACAGCGTCTTTACTGGATTGACAGCACCGCTGCCGAGATCAGCAGTTGCCGCGCCGACGGCAGCGACATCCGGCGTTATTTCGTCCCGCGCCACATTGGTTCGATGGCGTTGCGCGAGCGTGGCGGTGCGGTGGTTGCGCTTGCGAACGGCCTGCATTTCTATGACTTCGACGCGCAGACGGTCAAGCTCATTGCCGACCCGGAAAGCGATGATCCCGAGACGCGTTTCAACGACGGCAAGGTGGATCGGCGAGGGCGGTTTATGGCGGGCACGATGGCCTATGACTTCGACCGTTATGACGCAGATCGCGGCCGGCCCTCGAGCCGAAGCGGCGCGCTGTACAGGCTTGACACGGATGGCTCCGTGACGCGGCTGGACGGTGGCATCAGTTGTTCGAATGGGCCGTGCTGGAGCCCGGACAACCGCACGCTCTATTTCGCCGATAGCTACGGCAAAAAGATGTTCGCATACGACTACGACATCGAGACCGGAGCGGTCGCGAACCGGCGGGTGTTTGCATCGGCGCAAGACATGGCCGGTACGTTCGACGGCGCAACAGTCGATGCCGAGGGTTACATCTGGTCGGCGCTCGTTTTTGGTGGACGGATCTTGCGATTTGCGCCGGATGGCAAGCTTGATCGCGTGGTGGAGTTCCCCGTGCGTAACCTGACGAGCGTGATGTTCGGCGGTCCGAATCTGGACATCCTGTTCGTCACCACGATGGGGCGGCCCATGTGGGGCATTCCGCAGAAGGAGCGCGACAAGGGCGGGTTGTTTGCAATCACCGGGCTCGGCGTAAAAGGCTTGCCCGAGCCGCGATTCGCCGGCTAAGTCGCCGGCTAAGTCGCCGGCTAAGTCGCCGGCTAAGTCGCCGATCAGGGACGGCGGTGTGCATTACGCGAGCACACCGGGGCGTCCCCAGCTAAATCAGTACGCCGCCCAATGTCCGCGGACCCACACCCACTGATTGGCTTCCCATTTATAGTGTCCCTTCACCCATCGATAACCCGGCGCAGGTTGCGCCGGGACAACTTCGACAACCGGCTCAGGACGCGGCGGCCGGGCGGGTTCCACTACGCAAGCTGTCAGAAAAATGCTAAGGAGTACAACACTTAAACCTGTTTCATTATTATTCCTTCCTCGATGAAATTAAAAACGTGATTGCTCGCCCGCGTGTTGCACCGTTAAGTCCGCAGCAACCTGCCGGACATCGGGCTGGCGGTCTTCTGCGCGAACAGAGTCGCCCTGACGTGAGCCGGATCGAGACCGAAGGTTTCTCCTGCCGCCGCCGCAATCAGGCTGTCGAGCCCGAGCGTGGGGCGCAGATCCCGCCCCTGATACAGCGCCGACGGTGCGAGCCCCGGCCAGTCCGCCAGAATGCGGCCGCCTTGCACGGCGCCGCCCAGCAACATCGCGGCTGATGCCGTGCCGTGATCCGTACCGCCCGTGCCATTCGCCGTTGCCATGCGTCCGAACTCGGTCGCAACCAGGACGGTCGTGTTCGACCAGTGCTCGCCGAGGCCATCGCGCATGGACGCCATCATGGTGTCGAGCGCCTTCAGTTGCGCGCCCAGCCGCGGGTTCTGCGCGCTGTGCGTATCCCATCCGCCGGTTTCGATCATCGCAATGCGCGGGCCGTCGCTACGGCCGAGGAAACTCGCGGCAAGCTTGCCAAGGCTCGCCGGGTCCTGACGCGCGCCGGCATCGGCGGCGAGCCCGCGAGCGTTCATCGCCGAGCTCCAGAGCGCGTGAAGCTGCGGGTCGCCCGAATAGAGTTGCGAGACGCGCACGAGCAGGTCGTCGGGCGCCTGCGGCAGCGCGGACGGCGCGTACGACGTCACCTCGGCACGCCCGCGCAACGCCAGCGGCACGGTAGGCGCGAGCGCGATTGCATTGGCTCTGGAAGCGGGCAGCATGGATACCAGCCGGTTCAGCCAGCCGTCCTTTATCTGGTAGGGCGACGTGCCACCGGTTTCGAGTACGTTCTGACCATCGAAGTGCGAACGGTCGCGATACGGCGATGCAATCGCATGCACGAACAGCGCTTGCTGCGCGGCGTACATCTTCGCCGTCTCGACAAGCGAGGGGTGCAGCGCGAACGTGCCATCGAGCTTCGTTGCGGTCGACGGATCAATCGCAAGCGCTCCGCGCAAACGTGCATATGCGGGATCGGCATAAGGCACGACGATGTTGAGACCATCGGCGGCGCCACGCTGGATCACGAACACAAAGCGCCGGTCCGACTCCACCGAAGCGAATGCCATGCGCGACCCAATCAGCATGGCGCCGGCGCCAGCACCCGCGCACCACAAGAAATTCCGACGCGTGGTCATCGTGTTATCTCCGTTGGAAATCAGGCGAAACAAGCAGCAACGCAAGTGCCGTCGGTGCACTCTCCGCACGAGATAGTTCGGATGCCGTAGCATCGCTTAATGAACCCGCAAGCAACTGGTTGCCGAGTGTGCGTGCATCGAGGGTATCGCCAACGCGTGATGCAAAACGCTGCGCCAGTTCCACCCGGCGCACGAGCGCGTCGGGGGCGGCCCAGCTTGCGGCTATGTCGTCGTAGCCTGCGGGCGACCCCGGCCGCCACACTGGCTGGCCGAGCTGGGTCAGCAAAGGCGCAATCTGCAGGTTGCCTAGATCGTTGAGCCCCAGCCCTCGTAGCGACGACACCGTCCAGTCCCAAGGCGTCTTGAACTTGGCATCGACCGGCGACCACGCTTCAGGCGAATCGATCAACACCTGGTACACGCTGGACAGGTCGCCATTCGTCGCGCTGAACACGCCGGCCAGGCGATCGACTAGCGCGGGCGGCGGGGTATCGGCGACAAAATGCCGGGCGAGCTTGACCGCAATGTGCTGCGCGGTCGCGGGTGAGGCAGCCAGATCGTGCAGTACCGCAAGCGCTTGCTGCTCGCCAGGCTGATCGTATTGCCGGTTCATGATGGTCCGTGTTCCCGGTTCATGCAGCGGCTCACGAAACACGAATTGCCCGGGCGAGGCGGCGTCCTTACGCTGGGTCCCCACGCTCATTGCGCCGATGCTCCAGCCCGTCAGCGCACGGGCGAATTCGGTCACGTCGTTCTGGTCGTAGCCGCTGCGCACGCCAAGCGTATGCAACTCCATGATCTCGCGGGCCAGGTTCTCGTTCAGTCCGGGCTTGCGGTCAGGATGCTTCATGGCGGCACGCTCGGCCGCGGGGCTATCGGGGCCGACTGAGCGCGCCTGATCGAGGAAGATCTGCATCGCCGGATGACGTTCGGCCGCGACCAGCATGTCTTCGAATCGGCCCAGTACATGCGGGCGGATAGCTTCAGTTTCGAACGAGCCGGCAAGCATGGCCACAGGGGGCTTTTCCACCGATACCGCAAAATGGTTCGACCAGAAAACCACCAGCCGCTCGACAAACGGCGTGGACGTTTGCAGCGCGCTTAGGAATCGCGCGTTGACCGCTGAACGGTAGATATCGCGGAGTTTTTCGTTATAGGCCTTGCGCACGGCTTGGTTGTTGTCGGCGCCGGCGTTGCGGATGGCGCTCTGGCGCTCGGCAAATTCGGCTGCGAGCGCGCTGCTTGATGGTTGGTCTCCTAACGCTGGCGGCGTTACTTGATAGCTTGCGCCGGAGAGCTGGCTCTTGAGCCAGCCCTTTGGATCGGACGGAGCGATGGCGCCCGCGCGGGCACCGAGTCCGAAGCGATTCAGCGCGATCGCAGCAGGGGTTACAGCAGGGGTTACAGCAGGGGTTACATCAGCCATGGCTGTTCCCACGAATCAAGTTGGTATGGTGCTTGAACGGTGGGGCTGCGTGAATCCGTCGCTGCGCCCCAAGTTTATTTTTTAGGCGGCGGTCCGACATGCAGCGGGCCGTGGCGCTCCAGCGCATCGACGAGTTTGAGCCGTTCATCGGGCGTCAGTGTGCTGGCGAATTCAGCCACCGTCGCCTCGACCCGCGCACGCACCGCAACGTCCGCTTCACGCGTGCGGGCGAGCGCTGCGTCAAGCGCGGCGCGATCGAATTGCGGCGCAGCGAGCGCTTGCACGACATCGAGCCTGCCCGAGCGCGCGCTAATGATCAGGGGCACGCTCTCACGGCGCGTCTGCCGCAGCGCTTCACGCAACTGGTCCTGACGTTCCGGGGGGAGCTCAGCCGCGGCGAAACGCAAGCCGCGTTGCTGCGCCAGCACCTCTGCCTTTTGCTTCGCCACCCATCGATACGTCCCGCCCGCGATTGCGCCGAGCAGGAAAATGTTGAGCACCAGTGACACGATCAGCAGTGTCTTGAGCCGGGTTGTCGCCATGGTCATTGGTCGCTCCAGTCGGCCGTTGCGCTGCTGAATACGGTGCTTTCACCGGTTTGATCGAAGAGGCTCGGCGGGTTCGCCGGCGTGTTGTAGATAGACCCGGTCAACGAAATGGCCAGCACGCCCGCAGCGATTCCGGCCACCCCCGCGCCCACGAGACCCGCGCCCGAGATCCACCAGTGCGGCCGTTTCCACGCGGCTTGCTGACGGGGCGGCTTGATCTGTACAGGCGGTGCGGACGCCAGGATGCGCCGGACCAGTTCGGATTCGGGCGCGGCAACGCTGTGCCTCGAGAGCACAAGGTCGAGCGCCTGGGCGTCGGCAAGCGCGGCCAGAGCGGCAGGGTCACGTTGAGCGAGCAGCGCTTCGGCTTCTGCGCGTTCGGCGGCCGGCCAATGTTCCGGCGTGGCGCCATAAGCCTGGGTGAGGCGGCGAAAACGTTCGGGGGTCATCGGCGTTCCTTTCCAAAGACATGCTCGCCGCGTTCGCCGGCAAGACGGCTGCGCAACGTGCGGCGTGCGCGCGAGAGCAGGCTTTCCAGCGCTTCCACGCTGATGCCCATCAAAGCCGCAGCCTCGACGTTCGATAGTTCCTGGTAATACTGCAATACCAGTGCCTCGCGCTGGCGTGCCGGCAACGCGGCGAGCGCGGCGGCAATGCGCTCGCTGCGCGCGGTCTCGTCGAGTTGATCTTCCGGCAGCGGCGCCTGGTCGACGGGTTCGGGCGCGTCGTCTTCCGCGACGACATCCTGACGGCGACGCAAGCGGTCATAACACAGGTTGAGCGCCACGCGGTGCAGCCAGGTGTCGAAGCGAGCCTGGCCGCGCTGCCAGCGCGACGCCTGCCTCCAGATCCGTACGAACGCTTCCTGTGCCACGTCGCTTGCCTCGTCACGGTCTCCCAGCATCCGGGTCGCGAGCGCGAGCAGCCGCGGCAGTTTGCGCGCGACCATCTCGCGAACCGCTCCGGGTTCCCTGCCATCGATACGCGCTAACAACTCCGCGTCCGGATCTTCTTCTTTCAATGTTTTTTGTCTCGCAGCACATGTTCAACAGCCTGCGCCGGGAAGGATTGCGACTCGGTGCGCCGGCGCGGGGACTGCTCAGTACACGACGACCGTCGGCCGATAATAAGCCGGCCGCGCGGGATAAACGACACACGCAGAAAGTGCCGCGGCGGCAAACACAATAACGACCAGCGTTTTAAACATGATGTCTGTCCTGGCTCGGAAGGTGATGGAGCTACGGTGAACGTAGGTGACCGTAGCTGAGCGCTGATTAGCGGGCCCAGTGACCTTCGATCCATCGCCAGTTAGGTCCGCGCTGCACCCAGTGACCCGGCACCCAGCGTGCGCCGATCCGCACCGGCCGCCAGTGGCCCGGCACCCATTCGTAGCCGCGGCCGGCCCACCGCCAGTGGCCGCCGTCCCACACATATCCGGGACGCGCGACGGGCACGACTTCCGTGCGCATTGGCGGCGGCGCCGACGGGGCAACGATGACCGCTTGCGCGAATGCCGGCACGCTGGTCAGCGCGGCCACGGCAGTGAGGAGAGCCAAGGCGGCCTTGACTGCAAACGTGGATGAAGCCCGATCTTTTAGTGCTTTCATAACGGTTCCCTGAGATTGAAAAGACGCTCGATGCAGATGTCTGTCGAGTGCTTAAACGCGCGCTTCGGAAAAATCCGTCGCCTAATTTTTGTTTTCTACTCGGGTTGAGTAAACGGGCTTGGCACTGCTCCGGGTGCCCCAGTTTGTAATCTCTTAGCAAATAAAATGAAAACTTAACTAAAGTATTGTGTTGGCTTACCGTAATATTAAGGTGATTGATCGCAACATTGGCGCAGGTACTTAACTGAGTGAAGCCTGCGTGTCGATCACCCCAACGAGCTAACCAAGGGAGTTCCAGTTTCTATGTCTGACGCAATCAAGTCTGCGGGACAATCTCTGATCAACGGCTCGACCGGCAAAAACACTGACGTCCCCGCGCTTGTCGCGGCTATCGTCAATGCGCGGGTCGCCGGATTGAACGCGGCTAACGTGGCAAAACAGAAGACCAGTACTTCGCAACTGACCGCCGTGGGTTCGTTGAAATCGGTCATGTCGCTGTTGCAAAGCTCGCTGGCGTCCCTGTCCGATGGCAGCGCGTTGTCCGCTGTCATCGCCAAGGCCGACGGCAAGGGTCTGACGGCCACTGCAGGCAAGGGCGCGACCACGGGCAGCTATGCGATCCAGGTCACTAACATAGCGACATCGCAAAGTATTACCTCGGGTGCGTTCGGCGCGAAGGAAACGCTCGGAACCGGCACGCTGAAACTCTCGGTGGGCGGCTCGGACATTTCGATCAACATCGATTCGTCGAACAACACGCTCAGCGGCATTGCAGCCGCGATCAATTCGGCTTCCGGCAATCCGGGCGTAAGCGCAACGGTGATCACCGGTACGGACGGCGCCCATCTCGTGCTGCACTCATCGACGACGGGCAAGGCAAGCGGTATTTCGGTGGAGGTCACGCCAACCGGCTCGGGCGACAACACGGGGTTATCGAAGCTCAACGTCAGCTCGTCCATATCGACCGTCGACCCAACGGACCCGGCCAAGACCGTGGCGCCGTACACGACCATTGAGACATCGGCGAACTGGAAGCAAACCGCGGCCGGCAGGGACGCGTTGCTGACGGTGGCCGGCACCGAGGTCAGCAGCCCGACCAACAGCGTGACATCGGCTATTGTGGGCTTGTCGATCAACCTGACTTCCGAGTCCGTCGGCACGACCCAGACGCTGAGCATCAGCGCCGACACAACCGCCCAGCAGACCTCGCTCAAGGCTTTCGTCACGGCGTATAACAATTTCATCAGCATGGCTGCGTCGCTGACTTCCTTCGATGCGTCGCAACCCAAGGGTTCGCAAGGTGGCCCGTTGCTCGGCGACTCGATGATGAACACGGTCAGGAACGCGCTTGCCACCGTGATCAGCAAGGGCGTCCCGACTTCTGCGGGCGGCGTCAAGGGAATGGCGAACCTGGGGTCAATCGGCATCACGCTGCAAAAGGACAGCACGTTGAAGATTGACGAAACCGTGTTGAACGCAGCGTTGACCACCAAGCCCGGCACGATCAACGCATTGTTCAGCGCGGGCTCCGGCATCGGCGCGGAGATGAACAAGACCCTCACGACTTTTCTGAAGAAAGATGGCCTGATCGATAACAGGACAAACGCGCTCAACAAGGACCTCGACAACATCAAGGTCCAGGGCACGAAGCTGGATGCATTCGCCACGCAACTGACGAATAGCTACAACGCGCAGTTCACCGCGCTCAATACGCTGATGGCGCATATGGCTAGCAATGCGAGCTATCTGACTGCGTTGTTCGGCGGGGCTAACAGCGCGGGCGCACTGGCCGGCGGCAGGGGTTGACCGGCAACGCACCGCGCGCCGAGTAACGTCATGCGACGGAGGACACGTCAGGCGGTGCGCGCGTTCCTGATGTGCAGATCGTTAAACGTTGTTAGATCGGCCCCTGAAATATTCCATTTCGGCGCGAATGCGGAGACACTGGGATCACCCTTCTGAGGGTGTGTCCCGCGACGAAGTTCCTCCTCGTCGTGCTTGAGTCCCATCCCGCCTGGGTGGGACTTTTTTTAACGTGCTGGTCCTTCCTCGCCACCACGGAACAGGTCGCGCGATGGAACAGAAAAGAGCCGTGGTCTGCCCTTCATCCTGAAGGCGTCGGCTCATGATGATGGGCGACGTGGGACCAGGTTCTGGAAGGTGCCGATAGACCACCCCATGTACCCTTAAACCATCGACACTCTCAGGGACAAGCGACACACCCACTCGCGCCGCAACGAGTCCAAGCGCTGTCTGCAACTCTCGCACTTCGTGTACGGAGGCCGGTTCAAGCGCATGATCGCGCAGTGCCGATAACTGCTGGTTCGCATAACTCGGGCGCGGTGAACTCGGATAAACAATCAGCGTCTCGCGTGCCAACGCCTCCAGCGTCAACTCGACCGAAGCATCGGCTAACGGATAATCTTCCGGCAGCGCGGCAATCATCCGTTCCTCGACGAGTACTTCGCGCGTCAGTTGCACGTCGTCAAAGCGCAGTCGTCCAAAGCCGACATCGATTCGTCCGCCCTTTAATGCACCGAGTTGTTCAAGCGTGAACATCTCGATCAGCGACAATTCGATCTGCGAAGCGGCCTCGCGAAATGCGCGGATGACCTGTGGCAGCGCGCCATAAAGAATGACGGCACGAAGCCGATCACAATGCGTTCCGCCTGTTGTGCGAGCCTGCAGGTGAGCGGCACGAGCTCGTCGCTTTCATCGACAAGGCGCTTTGCCTGTGTATAGAAAACTCGGCCCGCTTCGGTCAAACGCAAAGGCCGCGAACCATGTTCGAACAGCGCCAATCCGACAATTTCTTCTATCTGCTGTATCTGCCTGCTAAGCGGCGGCTGCGTCATGTGGAGACGACTGGCCGCGCGCGTGATGTTCATTTCTTCGGCTTCATTTCTTCGGCTACCGCGATGAAATAGCGGGGTTGTCGCAGCTCCATGCAGACCTCAGACGGTTAATGACCCAACGGTATTATCGACACGTTCGAGGCGCAGGGCACGCTTTGAGCGAGTAGCCTGATCAACAATGCAATCAGCGATCCTTGGCGGCTTGTTCAACCGCACCGCCGGGCGATGGGGCCGGCGCTCTATCGACCATGTTGGTCCTGAGAATCCAGTTGTAAATTGCGCCCCCGATCATCAGTGCCGAGGTGCCAAAAAACACTTCGCGCATGCCGAAATGTCCTCCGACGAAACCGCCGGCAAGCGGTCCGACAACCTGCCCGGTATATTGCGCGGACGTCGAATAACCAAGCATACTGCCCGCAACGGACGCCGGCACGTTATGCCGGATCACGCTGGCAACGCAAGGCAACAGTCCGCCGAGTGCCAGACCCATCAGGAATCGCAGCCCCACTAATTGCCAGCCTTGCGTGACAAACGCTTGCGGGATCAGCAGAATGCCTGATACCGCCAGGCAACCGATAATGACGTTCCAATGCCCCAGGCGATCGGCGAGCTTACCCAGGTACGAGGCCGAGAGAATGCTGCCCAATGCTGCCGCCGACATCACCAGTCCCGCGACAAACGTGACCTGGCGGACATCGACTACTTGCGCCACGTAGACCGTGATGATCGGCTCGATCGACATGTTTGCCAGCATCAGGAGCATGCCGGTCACCAGCATGGCAACGGTCGGCCGCTTGTCTGCGATCTGGGCCCAACTGCCGCGCTGTTTCCCCTTCTTGTTCAAGCCCGGATGACGCTCGTTCTTGACGAAGAATACGGTCGCGAGGAACGTAATAAAAATAAGTGCACCGGACGCGAGAAAGGTCGACCGTATGCCGATCAGCGGCGGCAACGATCCACCAATAAGGGGGCCGACCAGATTGCCGGCCATGATGCCGGAAGACAGGACCCCGAGCGCCCAGCCGCATCGCTCTTTCGGTGTATGCGTGGCGACCAGCACGGTAGAGCCCGACGCAAAACCGCCAAGCAAACCCGCGAGCAGCCTGAGACCGACGAGTTGCCAGACGTTATGCGCCATCCCCATCAGGGACATGATGATGGCCATGCCGAGGCTGGCGCGGATCAGCATCGGCTTGCGGCCGTAGAGATCGGCAAGCTTTCCCCAAAGCGGCGCGGTCAATGCCGCGGTAAAAAATGTCGCCCCATAAGCGACGCCCGACCACTGGACGATCGCGGCGTGGTCCTTGACGCCTAACTGCTCCACGTAAAGTGGCAAGAACGGCAGCATGAGCGTCATGGCCACGATGGTCGTGAAAGATCCAAATACGCAGACGATGAGATTGCGCCGCCAGTGGGTGAACTCTTCCGTCTCCGGAGGCGTGTCATGACTGCCCTGAGGTGCGCTTGCCGTTTGTTTGTCCATCGTTCTGTCCAGGTCGGCGTGGAGTTGCATTTGCCCTGCGACCTCTTGAGGGCCGGAGCAACCGCTTCGCGCAAAGCAAGCAAGCGAGCGGCTTCAACCCGGATCCTACGGCGTGAGTCGCGGTGCAGCCAGTCCGCTACCTATACCGGTATGGCGACTACCCGGCAGGTCTTTTTGAGTATTCCGGTCGCGGTCTTGATTGCGTCCTTGCGCAAGTGAGAGGCGGTGATTCGCGAGAACCGCTAAAGATTGCCCGCCAACCGCCGATAAATTGGTGACGTTTGCTTTTTCCGCCAACCGTCAAGGACAGCCCGGCTGCCCATCCCCAATCCGCACTGCAATCCACAATCCGCACACGAACGCATTTCCACTGCAACGCAAGACTTCTAAAGATCGACGATATGACGCCAGAGGCAAGGCCACGCATGTCTGCCCGGCACCGGCTTAAGGAACTTGAAAGACAGTAAGTTGAAAGAAAGTCATACCGCCGAATGGCTCGCTAAAGCAGAAATACGTGTGTTTTAAATTCCAATCTACAAGGTCATTTTGATGAGCCAGTTCAAAGTTGTGACCCGCCTCTCGGCTGCTTTTGGTGCCTTACTTGTTCTTCTCGGCGTGGTGTCTGTCGTCGGTTTGATCGGCATGTCAAAGATTAACGCGGCGCTGACGAGTATTGTCGACCGCAGCACGGAAGAGATGACGCTTGCCCAGACAATGCGCTCGTCTCTCGATCAACGTTCTATCGCGATCCGCGACATGATGCTGGTCGATAACGAGGCCGACACGAAGGCCATCGTGGAAAAAATAAAGCACGAAGAGGGGATCTATGCGGACGCGTCGCGAGCCTTGAATGACATCTTCGTGTCGAGCGGATTAATAACCGACACAGAGCAAACACTGCTCGCCAGGCTGGTAACGGATGAAGCCTCCACGCGGCCGCTCATGGCCAACGTCGCCCAGCTCATCGTTTCCAACGACAAAGCGTCGGCGGGAAAGGCCTTATTGCAAGACGTCGTTCCAAAACAAACTCAATGGCGAACCACGCTTCGATCGTTGATCGAGCTTGAGAAAACGACGATGCACGACAAGGCAAACCGCGCCGACAGCAGCTACGCGCAGCTTAGAATCGTCACCATCAGCGCAGCGCTTGCCGCGTTGATCGTCGGCGTGATAGCCGCGTTACTGATCACGCGCAGCATCCTGAATCAACTCGGCGCGGAGCCTGGCGAAGCGCAACGCGTTGCTAGCGAAATTGCGGACGGAAACCTTGCGGTACGCGTAGTAGTTGCGCCGGGTGCAAGTGGGAGTTTGATGGCATCGCTTGAGGCGATGCGCGCGCAATTGAGCAGCATAGTCTCGGGGATCAAGACATCGGCCGATTCGATCGCGGTCGCGGCGAATGAAATGGCGCAGGGTAATGTCGACTTATCGCAACGCACCGAGGAACAAGCGGCTTCGCTTGAACAGACGGCGGCGAGCATGGAAGAGCTGACGTCTACGGTAAAGCAGAATACCGACAATGCAAAACAGGCGAACATGCTTGCCCAAACTGCGTCCGACGCAGCCACCGCAGGTGGGCAGGTGGTTGAACGCGTGGTGACGAAGATGCGGGATATATCCGCTAGCTCGTCGAAGGTGGGAGAGATCATCAACCTGATCGAGAGCATTGCATTTCAAACCAATATCCTTGCCCTGAACGCGGCTGTTGAGGCGGCACGCGCCGGTGAGCAGGGGCGCGGTTTCGCTGTCGTGGCAGGCGAAGTGCGGACGCTGGCCCAACGCTGTGCCAGCGCGGCCAAGCAAGTGAAGGATCAGATTGGTGAGTCGCTCGACCACGTCGATACGGGTTCGGGCCTGGTAGCCGAGGCAGGCAAAAGCATGAGCGAATTGTTGAGCTCGGTTAAACAGGTGACCGACATCATGGGCGAAATCTCAGCGGCGTCGTCAGAGCAAAGCACGGGCATTGAACAGGTCAGCGTTGCTGTCGGGCAGATGGACGAGGTGACGCAACAAAACGCTGCGTTGGTCGAACAAGCAAGGGCGGCAGCGCAGGCAATGGCCGATCAAGCCAGGAGCTTGCGCGAAGCGGTGGGCGTTTTCAGGGTGGGAGTGGGAAGCCACTGAGGCCGACCGGTCACGGACGAATTTGCCCGCTTGGAATCGCCGGCGGAAGGGCTGCCCAACCGCAGCGCTTAAGCTTTCGCCGGTGTGCCTTGTAGTACTTATTCGGAAATTATTGTGCGTAGGGCTTGGTCTTTTTACGATCAGTGTTTGCGACAGGCTTGATCACGGACGCGCTTGAACTGGGCGTTGAAGCTGCTCGTTGCACGTCTTTGGAATCTTGCGATGCGTCGGCAGCGGGCATCGGCAGCGGTTTGTTGGGGTTCGCCAGGTTATACAACGCCGTGCCCAGCTGTCCTGCCGCGACCCCCTCTTCGTAGTCGTCAGGGCTCTGAGCATGCGCGAAAGCAATTAAAGAAAATGCGGCGAGGGTCACAGTCTTTAGATGTTTCATTTCCCTCTCCCTTGTAGCTGGACCCTCAAGATGGTCACGAAGTGACCGATAAATCACCGGCATTTTTGTTAGAGAGTCGATACCGCGAACGTCGCTGCATCGACCGTTAGCCGTGCTCAGCGGGCTCGTTTTGCAAGACTTGAGAATGGCTATTCGATTTATAGCCCCTCCTCTTTACAAATAGCTCGCACCCCTCTAAGTCCCGTGCTGATTCACATTTGCCGTTTATTGGAGCGGCTTGTGGGAAAACGAAGTAGGTATTTCATCCTACGAATACCGGTTTTTCCTGGCTATCGAAACACGAGGCGCAGGCTAGGCGCCGCGGATAGTACGGAGCGCTAAAAAATGCGATCGAATGGCGGAGATTCGGCATTTTTTTACCGCGAATTCCATACTTAGCTTTGCAGAGGGTTTACCGCAGGCCAAATGAGACCTTTTGCGTCGTTTGTTTCTACTACGAACTTTCCTGCCACGACCGGATTTTTTCACTGTTATTAAACTTTTCCCCGCAAAGGCCGTTATTAGAGTGGGGATCACTATCGGGTCTAGTGCGACTGGCACTTTACACAACGCGTTTGCCCTCAGGGCGGCGATCACCGAGTACGTCATCGTAGCCTCGGCAATCCGCTTTCAATGCTGAAAGAAACCCGTTCGCGAACGTCATCTTGGTCGACAGGTAACTAGCGGACACGGTCGCGGTAGCGCGTGAGTGCTCGCCCTTCAAGACGATGCAGCGGGTCGCACTTATTTTCAAAACACAGACGCGGATAAGCGTCGCCGGTTGAATGAGTTCAAGTCGGGACCGGTTTTTCACGAGATGCGGCACCGCGCCGCGCGACGTGCTGAACTCGTCGCAGTGAAGAGCGCGCCCGACTCAATGCTCGATTCAACCGGCTATATCAACGAAGTTTGGGGCGGCTGAAAGCGTCGAAGTCATGCTGAGTTCACTAGTGGGGCGCGTGCGTTGAAAGATTCCGACGACCCGCGCGCTAGCGACTTGAACAGTAAAGAACGACAGCCAAGCAGAACCGGAGCAGGCATCATGCGTCTC
>Ga0153932_1000255_pt1 | contig 18993 bp, 19 predicted proteins | sample TSNJ016MetaG_FD_102273 | JGI IMG/M metagenome (GOLD analysis project Ga0153932, IMG submission 102273) | Attine ant fungus gardens microbial communities from New Jersey, USA - TSNJ016 MetaG | ecosystem: Host-associated > Fungi > Mycelium > Unclassified | place: USA: New Jersey, Wharton State...
GCTGTGGACACTTAGGGTAGAGCGGTGAAAGCGTTTTCTTTGCTTCGTTTCTTTGTCGCTTTGGACAAAGAAATGACGCGCCGCCACGCGCAGTGGCTAATAGTGATAAAGAAAACATCCAACATAAAACGCGCGAAGACCTGGAGAGCAGCAACCCGGCAATGAATCAGACCGCTAACGCAGAACCCGTGCAACCCCAGCACCGACCCCGACCACAAACCCCAGAACCCCGACCTCAACCCCGACCATATCCGGCGCCTGATTCGCCAAAATCATCTTCTTGACGGATTGTATGATAGACATATAATAAGTTAAAAACCCGCACCGAAAAAAACGGGCAGCTGGCATCGATCCGGCAAAAAAACCAGCTACAAACCAGGAGACAAATGTCGATGCTAGCCGAAGCAAGTATTGGATATCGCCTTGACCGGTTGCCGCTCTCGCGTTTTCACTGGCGACTACTCGGCCTCGTCGCCGCAGGCATGTTCTTTGATTCATTCGACATTTACATCGCCGGTGCCGTACTAGCGGCCCTCATCCACAGCGGCGAATCAACACTTCAACTCAACGCGGGTTTCGTCTCCGCAACCTTCATCGGCATGATGGCCGGCGCCTGGCTGTCAGGCCTGCTCGGTGACCGCTTCGGCCGACGCTTCTCCTATCAGTTCAACCTCGGCGTGTACGGATTCGCATCGATTGCCGCCGCTTTGTCCCCGAATATCTACTGGCTGATTTTCTTCCGCCTGGTAATGGGCCTTGGCATGGGCGCCGAGATCGTGGTCGACTACGGCACGCTCAGTGAATTCATACCAGCATCGTGGCGCGGACGCTTCGGCACTATCCTGAACCTGATCATCAACACGTCGCTGTTCTTTTCCACCTTCATCGGATGGCTCATCATTCCCCATTACGGCTGGCGCTGGATGTTCGCCATCGCAGGCGTCGGCGCACTGATCGTCTGGTTCCTGCGCAAGTCGATGATGGAGTCGCCGCGCTGGCTGGCATCGCGAGGGCGCACCACGGAAGCCGAGGAAATCGTGACGCGGATCGAGACGGCTTGCGGAGTGACCCCAGGCTCACCGGACTATCCGCACGTGACCGTGGACCTGCTGTCGCGTGACACCGCTCCAGAAACACCCGCGCAGTTGGCTGACCTGTTTTCGCGTCGGCTCATCAAACGCACGATCACCGGTATCACGGTCCTGATCGGACTGTTCACGGTCAATTACGCATTCGTCAGCTGGATCCCGACCTTCCTGGTCAAGCAGGGACACAGCGTCTCCAACTCGCTAGGCCTGACGACCTTGATGTTCGCAGGCGGCCCGCTGGGCTCGTTGATCGCCTTCGGACTCGCCGAACGCCTGGGCAGGAAGTCGGGCATTGTCGCGTTCTCCCTAATCGGAATTGTTTTCGCCGTTGCATATCCGTTCGCGCAATCGCAGGTCATGATTACGGCTTGCGGTTTCGCGATTACCGCGTGCATCTACGTGCTCTCATCGTTCAGCGTGGCGAGTTACGTCCCCGAACTTTTCCCAACAGAAGTCCGCTTGCGCGGCTCGGGTCTGTGCAACACGATCGGCCGCGGCTTCAACATCCTGGTGCCGTATCTCGTCGCCATGGCGTTTGCATCGTTCGGCATCGTTGGCGTGGTCTCGATGATCGCCGGCACCCTGCTGCTGCAAGCGCTAATCGTGGCGGCCATTGGACCGGAAACCAAGAACCGGTCGCTCGAAGAGATCGCCGGGGCAGCAACAGTCGAAACGCCGTCCGATGCGGACACGACTCCGGCCACTGCACTCAAATAGCTTTCATTCGAAAGCCAACTCAAAGCAACTTGCATCGCAAGGAATTCCTGTCATGCCAACGCTTGAAAACTATCGCATCTTCGCAGTGAAGTACGCGCACCACGCGCGCCGTTCCACCGAGAACTTCATAGGCGGTGATTCGCACGATGTCCCCATGCCACTCGATTATTTCGTGTGGGCGGTCGTCGGCGAGTCGCGCACGTTCATCGTGGATACGGGGTTCGACACCAGCATGGCGCAGCTACGCGGCCGCACCATTACCAATCCGGTCGAAGAAGGCCTGAAGCGGATCGGCATCCGGCCGGAGTCGGTGGACGATGTCATCCTCACGCACATGCACTACGACCACGCAGGCAATCGCTCGCTCTTTCCGAAGGCTCGGTACCACTTGCAGGACAAGGAGATGGCCTATTGCACGGGTCGCTGCATGTGTCATCACGCACTGAGTCATCCATTCGAACCGCAAGACGTCACCGCGATGGTCGGCCGGGTGTTCGAGGGACGCGTGGAGTTTCACGATGGCGATTCGCAACTCACGCCCGGCCTGAGCGTGCATTGGGTCGGCGGTCATTCGAACGGCCTGCAGGTCGTGCGCGTTCACACGGAACGTGGCTGGGTCGTGCTTGCCTCCGACGCCTCCCACTTCTACGCGAACATACGCGAGAACCGGCCGTACCCGATCGTCTACAACGTCGGCGACATGCTGGAAGGCTTCAAGACTGTCATGCATCTGGCGGACTCGCCCGATCATGTCGTGCCGGGGCATGACCCCGAAGTACTCAAGGTCTACGCGCCGCATGACCGCGAAACCGAAGGCTGGATCGCACGCCTGGATGTGGCGCCGGGCGTGGGGTCACGTTAGTCGCCCCTGATTTCTATTCTTACCCGACGGAGAGCAGCACCATGATTGTAGAAATGCGCGTTTACCACTGCTTGCCGGGCCGTTTACCTGCCCTTCAGGAACGTTTCAGCACCACGACACTAGGCTTTTTCGAAAAATATGGCATCGAACAAATCGGCTTCTGGACCACGCTGATCGGGCCCAGCAATCACACGCTTACCTATCTGCTGAAGTGGCAAAGCCTCGCCGAACGCGAGACCAAGTGGAATGCGTTCCAGGCCGATCAGGAATGGATCGCCAAGCGCGCGGCGAGCGAGGCCGAGAAGATGATCGTCGAGCGAATCGAGAATGTCTTTCTCACACCGACAGCTTTCTCCGCATTGAAGTAAGGCAGGGAAAACCCGAATCAATTGTCTATCGACTGATTGTCATACAATCGGATAGACTTATTGCATGGACGCGGCGAGACATCGCCGCCTGTCAACTTTGAGTTCTATCGGAAAGGCAAGGCAGATGACGCGACCGCAACGGATTGGTTTTATCGGGCTGGGAATGATGGGCGCGCCCATGGTGCACTGCTTGGCGAAAGCGGGCTTTGAACTCTTTCTCGCCGATGCCGACACGGCTCGTTCGGATGCGCTCGCGAAGGAAACTGGCGCGGTGCAACTGGATGCGAACAACGCCGCATCGCTTGATGTCCTGATCACCATGTTGCCGAATTCGGCAATCGTGGAAAGCGTGCTGCTCGATGGCGATTCCAAGGCCTGGGCGCGTCTTTTGCCCAAGGGCGCGGTTGTGATCGACATGAGTTCATCGGAGCCGGAGCGTTCGCGCAAGCTGGGCGCTACGCTCGAGGAGATGGGGCTCGACTATCTCGATGCACCTGTTTCCGGCGGTGTGAAGAAGGCGAAGGAGGGCACGCTCGCCATCCTCGCCGGCGGTGACGCAGCGGTCCTTGCGACCTGCAAGTCCGTACTCGAAGCAATGGGCGAGAGTGTCCTGCATATCGGCACGGCGGGCTCCGGGCACGCAGCGAAGGCGCTGAACAATTACGTCTCGGCAGCAGGCCTGATGGCGACGGTAGAAGCGCTGCACATTGCAGAGCGTTTCGGAATCAACCCGGCTGCGATGACAGATGTGCTGAATGCATCGACGGGGCGCAGCAATACCTCGGAGAACAAGGTCAAGCAATTCATGCTCTCGGGTTCGTATGCATCCGGCTTTGCCTTGCAGTTGATGAACAAGGATTTGAAGATCGCGCGCGCATTGTCCGAAGCAGTGGGATATCCCATGAAGCTCGGCATGACGTGCACGACAGTCTGGGACGAGGTGTCTCGACGCTCGACGCCCGCGACGGATCACACCGAGATGTACCGGCTGCTGGCAAGCGACGAATAAACCCGCAAACGGAGAGGACGAACATGTCTCGTGCGGCACAGTTTTATATCGATGGACAATGGACCGATCCGGTCTCGCCGGCCTGGTTCGACCTGATCGATCCGGCAACGGAAAGCAAGATCGATCGGCTGGCGTTAGGCAATGCAGCCGATGTCGATCGCGCGGTAGTTGCCGCCCGAAAAGCATTGACTGCTTACTCGGCGACTTCGGTTCAAGAGCGCATCGACTTGCTCCGGCGCATCCTTCAGATCTACGAGCGGCGCTATGACGAATTTGCCGAAGCAATGCGGATCGAGATGGGCGCGCCAATCGCATTTGCACGCAAGGGACAAGCAGCGCGAGGCCCTGCGCACCTCAATGCATTGATCAATGTTCTCGAAAATTTCGAGTTCGAGGAACAGCGTGGCACAACGCGCGTGCGTCTGGAACCCATCGGCGTTTGCGGACTCATCACGCCCTGGAACTGGCCGATCAACCAGATTGTGGTGAAGATCGCACCCGCATTGGCCGCGGGTTGCACGATGGTGCTCAAGCCGAGCGAATATTCGGCGTTAAGCGCGCTGTTGTTCGCCGAGGTCGCGCATGAAGCAGGGGTGCCGCCGGGTGTGCTGAACGTGGTAAATGGCGACGGACCGGGCGTGGGCGCAGCGATTGCATCGCATCCGGATATCGACATGGTGTCGTTCACCGGTTCGACGCGCGCGGGCATCCTGGTCGCCAAGATGGCGGCGGAAACGGTCAAGCGCGTGGCGCAGGAACTCGGCGGCAAGTCCGCGAATATTCTGCTCGACGACGTGAACCTGGACGATGCCGTCACGCGCGGCGTGGCCGCGTGCTTCACTAATTCCGGACAATCCTGTTCGATCCCCACCCGCATGCTCGTGCCGCGTCACATGATGAACGACGCAGCGCAGATCGCGAAAACGGCGGCATCGACCTACAGCGTGGGTGCAACAGACAGTGAGGCCACGCAGCTCGGACCGCTCGTCAACCGCAATCAGTTCGAGCGCGTGCAGGTGCTGATTCAGAAAGGAATCGACGAAGGAGCGCGACTGGTTGCCGGAGGAACGGGGCGGCCGGACGGGTTTTCGAAGGGCTACTACGTCAAGCCGACCATCTTCGCGGACGTCACGCCCGACATGACCATTGCGCGTGAAGAGATCTTCGGGCCAGTGCTGTCGATCATGGGCTACGACACTGAAGATGAAGCGATCAGGATCGCTAACGGAACAGATTACGGTTTGGCGGCATACGTGCAGTCCGGCGATATTGAGCGCGCCCGGACAATTGGCCGCCAGCTTCGCGCGGGTGGCGTCCACCTGAACTATCCCGTGGCCGATTTCAAAGCTCCCTTCGGCGGTTACAAACATTCGGGAAATGGCCGCGAATGGGGCGAAGCGGGCCTGCGCGAATACCTCGAAACCAAGGCAATGGTCGGCTACGGCAACGACTGAAGCAACCGCTCATTTCGCAACGCAAGAGGACATTAAGCAATGGACGACAACGCACGTTTTGACAAGGGCTTCGAGAACCGCAAGGAAGTGCTCGGCGCACCGCATGTCGAGAAGTCCTGGGCGAACGCGGACGACTTCAACCGGCCGATGCAGAAGCTCGTCACGGAGTACGCATGGGGCGAGATCTGGGGTGATCCGACCTTGACGTTCAAGACCCGCAGCATGCTCAACATCGGCATGCTGACCGCCATGAGCCAGCATCACGAGTTGTCGGTGCATGTGAAGGGCGCGCTCAAGAACGGGGTCACGAAGGAGGAGATTCGCGCGGTGCTGATGCAGGCCGCCGTGTATTGCGGCGCCCCGCTGGCGCTCGCGGCCTTCCGGGTCGCGACCGATGCAATCAAGGCCTACGAAGCCGACACCGTCAAGGGCTGAAGTTCTGCCCCTTTTAATAAGCATCCGCGAGCGATGCAACACGACATTATTGGAGACGAGCATGGAAGCAATCACGACAGACGGCGCCGCAAGAGCGGCGACCGCGCAGTCCGTCGATGAGAAGCGCCGCAACGCGATCAAGGGCGCGTTCTTCTCTGAATTCATCGACATGTTCGATATCTATCTGCCGGTCGTCGTACTCGCTCCGGTGCTGTTCTTCTTCCAGCCGCCGCACCTCGCACCCGGCATGGAAGCAATCCTCGCTTCGCTCGTTTTCATCATTACGTTGCTGGGCCGGCCGATCGGCGCGCTGCTATTCGGCATGGTCGCGGACCGGGTGGGACGTCGTCGGGCGTCGATCCTTTCGGTCTCCGGATTTGGTGTCGTCACGCTAGCGATCGCACTGCTTCCCGGCTACGAAACGCTGGGTATCGGCTCATACTGGCTGCTCGTGATCCTGCGTTTCATCGACGGTATTTTTCTCGGCGGCGGCTATACAGGTGCAATGCCGCTGGCCATCGAATATTCGAAGAAGGAGCAACGTGGTTTTGTCGGCGGACTGATCATTGCCGGATTCCCGGCGGCTTACGTAACGATCAACCTGGTTGCCATGCTGATGTTCGCCGTGTTCCCGCTGAACGGCCTGCATTCACCCTATGTGCAATGGGGCTGGCGTATTCCGTTCGTCATCGGCGCGGTATTGGCGGGCATTCTTGCGATGTACTACGTTCATAAAGTCTCCGAATCGGAGATATGGGAGAGCGAGACCGGCGAAAAGATGCCGGAGAAACTGCCGCTTTCCGATCTGCTTCGCGGCAAGAGCGGACGCAACCTGCTGCAGGTCCTGCTGATGATGTCGGCTTCTGGCTCACGCAAAATATCATCACGATCTTCATGCCGACGGGCCTGCTCGTGCGCACGCTGCACCTGACCGGTTTCCAGATGTCGCTTACCTTGCTGCTCTCCTATTTCGTGCTGTTTTTCAGCTATATCGGTTCGGGAATGCTCGGGCAGAAAATCGGCCGCCGGACATTTTTCGTGATCGTCGGTCCATTGATCGCAACGGTGGGCGCCGTCATTCTCTATGTGCTTTCCAACAATGACGGCTTGTCCTTGCCGGTCATCATGCTGCTGGTCATGCTGCTCTCGGTGCTGGTCACTTCACCCTGGGGCGTGATCGTGACTTACATCAACGAGCGCTTCGTCACCGATGTGCGCGCTACCGGGTTTGGCGTGGGCTTCAGCCTCTCGGTGATCATCCCGTCGTTCTACGCGTTTTATATGAACTGGCTGGGCGCGTTCATGCCGTTGCGGCTCACGCCGGTAGTCCTGCTGTGCATCGGCGGCGTGATAGGTACGGTCGGCGCGCTGATGGGTCCGGAAACGAAGCACGTCGACTTTTGAACTTACGGTAGAGACTTATGAATACGCAACGCATTGGCTTCATTGGTTTGGGCAACATGGGCGGCCGCATGACGCGCCGTCTGGTCGACGCGGGCATAGAAGTGCTCGGCTTCGACGCCGCGCCGGACCGCGCGGCGGCAGTGGGCGCGCGGGCGGGAACATCGATCGCGGAAGTAACGCGGTTCGCCGATGTCGTGCTGCTGTCGTTGCCGGACAGCAAGGTGGTTGAAGCGGTGGTCGAAGGGGCAGACGGCATTCTTGCCTCGTGCCGCAAAGGACAGACCGTGATCGACCTGAGCACGGCCGCCGCGAGTTCAACCATGCGGCTTAGCACGCTGTTCAAGGAGCGCGGCGTGCATTACATCGACGCCGGTATTTCCGGCGGGGCCGCAGCGGCGGAAAAGGGCACGCTCACGCTGATGGTCGGCGGCGACGTTGCTGCTATTGAAGCCATCCAGTGGGTCTTCAAGCCGATCGCCACGAAGGCCATCACCATGGGTGCGAGCGGCGCGGGTCATACGACCAAGCTGCTCAACAACTTCCTGAACGCCGTGAGTCTGTCGGCGACCGCCGAGGTAATGGTCGCGGGCAAGAAGGCGGGGCTCGATCTCCACCGGCTGCTCGACGTGCTCAACAGCAGCAGCGGGGTTAACTTCGCCACGCTGAACCGCTTTCCGAAGATTGTCGATGGCGATTACCTGGAAGGCGGTTTGACCAGCAAGCTGATGACGAAGGACGTCGTGCTGTATATCGACCGCGTACGCGAGCTGGGCGTTTCCTCGCTGAATTCATCAGGACCCCTCGCCAGTTTCGGGCTGGCCACCGCGCTGGGTTATGGCGACGTGATCAGTAACCGCGTGGTGGACGCGATCGGCGACGTGTCGGGCGGTGTGCGTCTCAAGGACGCCAAGCATTCTTCAACGGGAGAGCAGTAATGAAAGTGTTTCGTGGCAGGGCCGAAGGTGCAGTGTCGGAGCAACGCTCGGCTACATTCAGCGGTGTCGTGTGGGCAGACTCGATCATGCCGACCACAGACAAGATAACCATCGCGAACGTGTTTTTCTCGCCGGGCGCGCGTACCTTCTGGCACACGCATGAGCAGGGGCAGATTCTGCAAGTGACGTCGGGCAGCGGATTCGTGTGTGTGGACGGCGGCGAGCCGCAACTGATCCGCACCGGCGACGTGGTCTGGATTCCCGCTAACGAGCGTCACTGGCACGGCGCGGGGCGCAACAGCTACATGGTTCATACCGCCACGTCGCTCGGCAAGACGATGTGGGAAGAAGAGGTTGCAGAAGCGGTGTACCAGAGCGCGGTGGGCTGACGTCATGACGGCTCCCCTGACGAAGCGGCAGCAGCAGGCGAAGGACGCGTTCACGCATGTGCACGGTACGTGGAGCGACGGCTGGGATAGCCTGTTACGCCTCGACGCCAGCTTCTTCGAGGCATACGTGGCGTTCTCGGCGGTGCCGTCGAAGAAGAATCATCTCGACAACAAGGTGAAAGCGTTCGTTGCGATTACTGCTTGCGCGGCCGCGACCCACCTTTACGCGCCGGGTGTGGCGCAGCACATTGCCGCAGCACTTCGCGCGGGCGCCACGCGTGCGGAATTGGTCGAAGTGATCCAGCTTGCAAGCACCGTCGGCATTCATGCGGCGAACGTCGGCGTGCCCGTGCTTCTCGAAGTGCTTGAAGAAGAAGGCATGCGTCACGGCCCGGCGCCGCTTGACGCGCATCGTGCGGCACTGAAGGAAAGCTTCATTCAGAACCGCGGGTATTGGCATTCGTCGTGGGAAGGTTTCCTCGAACTCGATCCAGAACTGTTTGAAACCTACGTGGCATTTTCTTCCGTGCCGTGGCGCGAGGGCGTGCTGGAACCCAAGGTCAAGGAGTTCATGTATTGCGCCTTCGACGCAGCAGCAACGCACCTCTATGTGCCGGGCCTGAAATTGCATATGCGCAATGCACTTCGTTACGGCGCGACTGCCGACGAGATCATGGAAGTGCTGGAGATCGTGAGCACCATCGGTATACATGGCGCCCTGCTGGCCGCGCCGATCCTGCAAGCTGCCCTGAATGAGTTCGAAACCAACCACGCGTAGGCAAACTCCGGCCGTGCCATGGGTTGCAGAACGCCGGCTTCGGCCAGAAGTTCGAGTATGATGGCTCACTGATAAATCGTCAGACGGGAATACAATCATGGCAGCCGAAATGGATTTGATACGACCGGAAACGTTGCGACATCAGGTCGAGACTGTCCTTCGCCAGGCCATCATGTCCGGGCGTTTTGCACCGGGCGCGCGCCTGGTAGAACGTGAGTTGTGCGAGACACTCGGCGTGAGCCGGACATCGATCCGGGAAGCCTTGCGCCGGCTCGAAGCCGAAAAGCTGGTGTGCAGCGTGCCGCACAAAGGACCCATGGTCGCGGTCATGTCGAAGAGCGAGGCGTCCGAGCTATACGCCATACGCGGACTGCTCGAGGGGTTTGCAGCAGGTGAGTTTGCGCGGATCGCAAGCGACGCCGCGATCGCACAGTTTGGTGAAGCCGCGAAGACGCTGAAGGCGAAGGCCATGACGGGTGACCAGGCCGGCGTATTGGCCGCGAAGACGGATCTGTACGACGTATTGCTCGACAACTGCGGCAACCGGTTGGTGAAAGAGATCCTGACCAGTCTCTACTCGCGCGTGAACCTGCTTCGTGCGACCTCGTTGATGCACCCCGACCGCTTGCCGTCGAGTCTCAAGGAAATCGACAAACTGTTTAAAGCGCTGAAGGCACGAGACGCGTCGGCGGCCGAAGCTGCCGCGCGCTTGCACGTGACGAATGCTGAGAAAGCGGCCATGCGGATGCTGGACGAAACGGCTAGCGACTAGGAATTTGCCCGGGCGCTTGCGCCCTGGCTTTCATCGTAAGTAGCTGGCCGCAAAAATGCTCATTTGATTAGGATTACTGGTAATGAAAGGAAAGTCTGCGCTAATCACGGGATCGTCGGATGGACTCGGATTCGCCATGGCCGAGGGCCTCGCCCGTGCGGGTTGCAACGTCGTGCTGCATGGACTCGAAGCGCCGGACAACGTGCATGATTCGCTGATCCGGATCGAACAGGATTACGGCGTCCAGGTCACCTATATTCAAGCGGACCTGACCGACCCCAATGCGGTTGAAACACTGTTGAACTCAGCGCGCGAACGCACGGGTGGTATCGATATCCTGATCAACAATGCAGTCGTACGGCACTTCGCGTCGATCGAGGACTTTCCTGCGGACCGATGGAACCAGGCGCTGGCGGTCAACCTGACAGCCGCGTTTCTGGCCATCCAGCGGGTCTTGCCTGATATGCGTGCGCGTGGCTGGGGCCGCATTTTCAACATGACATCGGTGTATGGATCGCGCGCCACGCCGAACCGTGTGGACTATGTGACGACCAAGACGGCGCTGCTCGGATTGACGCGCGCGGTTGCGGTCGAGACGGTTCACCAGGGCATTACCTGCAATGCAATCTGCCCGGGTACGGTGAAGACGCCGAATATCGAAAGCCGGATTGAGCAGTTGATGGAGGAGAGAGGCCTTGACCAGGGTAGTGCCGTCAAGCAGTTCCTCACCGGCAAGCAACCCACCGGCGAATTCGTCAGCGCGTCGCATGTCGCGGAACTGGTCGTGTTCCTGTGCTCCGATGCGGGCAGTCAGATAACAGGGGCCATGATGCCGATGGAAGGTGGCTGGCTGGCAGGCTGAACACATCGGTTGGTCATCGGGTTGATCATCTGGCTGATACGAAGGGAGAAGAGGTTGATGAAAGACATCACGCGTACGCTGGCATCGTTTGTCGCACAGGCGCAGTGGGAAGACATCCCGCCAAAGGTGCGTCATGAAGCGAAGCGCGCGCTGGTGAATTACTTCGCAGTGGCGCTTGCGGGATGTTCGGACCCGGGCATCGGTAAAGCCGTGAACGTGTATGGCCGCTTCAGTTCGGGGCGTGAAGCGGGTCTCGTCGGACGCGGGGAAAGGACCGATATCCTGACCGCCGCCGCGCTAAACGCGATGAGCGCGAACGTCTACGATTTCGACGATACCCACCTGCCCACCATCATTCATCCGACCGCGCCCGTCGCCGCGCCGTTGTTCGCGCTGGCGCAGCAGTCGCCGTTGAGCGGCAAGCAGTGGCTGCTGGCGTTTGTACTTGGCGTGGAAATCGAGTGCCGCTTGGGGAATGCGATATCGCCTGGGCAAAAGCGAGGCTGGCACATCACCTCTACGTGCGGCGTGTTCGGCGCAGCGGCGGCGGTTGGGAAGGCTATAGATTTAGACAATACTCAAATTGGTTGGGCACTTGGCAATGCGTCGGCGCAATCTTCCGGGCTGGTTGAAACGCTGGGCAGCATGTCGAAGAGCATCAGCGTGGGCAATGCGGCCCGCAATGGCCTGCTCTCGGCGTTGCTGGCGCAAGAAGGGTTCGCAGGACCCGAGCGGCCCCTCGAAGGCGAGCGAGGCTTCCTGCGCGTGATGGGCGACGCCACTGGGGCGCAGGTCGATGCAGCTTTCGCGACGCTCGGCAGCGAATGGGCGCTTCTATCGAATGCCTACAAGCCTTACCCGTCCGGTGTCGTGCTTAATCCTGTCATCGAGGCGTGCCTGGAGTTATCCGCAACTCCGGGTTTCTCGTTCACCAATGTTGAACGCGTCACGCTTAAAGGGCACCCTTTACTGCGCGCACGAACGGACCGTCCGAACATTACGCTTGGACGCGAAGCGCAGGTTAGCGCTCAACACAGTGTCGCGGTTGCGCTTGCCAGAGGCCGTGCGGGCCTTGCTGAATTTACCGATGCAGCAGTGGCTGATCCACTGCTGCGGGCGTTTGCCAGCCGGCTTGAATTCGTCGATGACTCGTCGTATTCCGTCGAAGCGGCACAGGTGACCGTCACGTTGCGTTCGGGCGAGACAATGTCGCGCCGTATCGACGCAGCGCATGGCAGCCTGCAAGCGCCGCTTGCGGACACCGACCTTGAAAACAAGCTCAGGGAGCTGGCCGGGTACGGCGGCTCGGGTTGTAACCCCAACCCGTTGATCGACTCTCTATGGACGCTTGAAAGCGCGCCTGATTCGTCCTTGCCCATGTATCTCGCTTGTTTGTAATTCGATAAGCGTATGCGGCGGGCACACCATTCATCACTGTCGAGGAAGCATCATGTCGGAGAATAAGAAGTTAGGTTTTGTGGGTGTCGGCGTCATGGGGCGTCCCATGGCCCGTCGCCTGATCGAGCACGGTCATTCTCTCGTGATCTACGATCGCAACGAAGAGGCGCTCGCGGAGTTATCGGCGCTCGGCGCGCAATTGGCGGGCAGCGCACGGGAAGTGGCCGACAGCGCGCACATTGTCTTCACGAGTCTTCCCACGCCGGCCATCTTCAAGGACGTCGCATTGGGTGCAGACGGGCTGATCGCCGGCAAGGTGATCAAGGTTCTAGTCGACCTGTCCACAGTCGGTTCGCGAACGGAACAGGAAGTGGCGGCCGGACTGCTTGAAAAAGGCATTGAAACAGTCGATGCCCCCATTAGCGGCGGCGCGGCCGGCGCGCAAAAAGGCACGCTCGCCGTCATGGTCGCAGGGAAACCGGAAGCGATTGCTCAGGTGCGCGAGCTATTCGATGTCTTCGGCAAGGTGTTCATCGTAGGGGAGAAGCCGGGTCAGGCGCAATTGATCAAGCTGCTGAACAACATGCTTTCGTCCACGGCGTTTGCGATTACATCGGAAGCTTTCGTGGCTGGCGTGAAGGGCGGGCTCGATCCCGACGTAATGATGTCGGTGTTCAATGCGGGTAGCGGCAAGAACGGCGCGACGCTCGATAAATTCCCGAAGCAGGTCTTGCCGGGCACATTCGATTTCGGCTTCCCGATCGGGAGCGTTTGCAAGGACATTGGACTTGCGGTGGAAGAATGCCAGGCGCTCGGCGTGCCAATGTGGGTTGGCAGCACCGCACGTCAAGTATGGAACTACGCGGGCATGCAGGACGGCAAAGCACGCGACATGACTGAGCTCGTCAAGTATGTAGAGAGCTGGTCGGATGGCAAGGGCCTCGCTGGTTAAACGTGGTTAAAGACGCCCGAAACGTGCTGCAGGTCTCTTGCTGTGCATGGAAAGCGCCGTGTGTTACTTTTGCAGTGACTACGGGGAAGCCGTGCATCGAGGAGACCAGGCATGGAAGTGAATCAAGCAGTCGGCGCGTTGCGGGATGCGCTTGGCGCACAGGTCGTGGCGTTGCCGGATGAGTTTGGCGACCGTCGTGTGAAGGACTGGAGCGGACTGCCGAGCGCGGTGCCGCTTGCACTTATCAGGCCACGGGACACGCGCGAGGTCGCGGCAGCGCTCGAAATCTGTGCTCGCTACGTTCAACCGGTCGTTACGCAAGGTGGCCTGACGGGACTCGTGGGCGGCGCTAATGTAACGGGTGGCGAGGTCGCGCTGAGCCTCGATCGCATGAACCAGATTGTGGAGATCGACGCTGTGTCGGGCACCATGACGGTTCAGGCCGGCACGCCTCTGCAAGTGGTGCAGGAAGCGGCCAGCGCGGCCGGCTTCTATTTTCCGTTGGATCTCGGCGCGCGCGGCAGTTGTTCTATCGGCGGAAATCTCGCCACCAATGCGGGTGGGAATCGGGTCATCAAGTACGGCATGATGCGCGACCAGGTGCTGGGCATCGAGGCCGTGCTGGCGAGCGGAGCGATTGTCGGCGGCCTCAACAAGATGATCAAGGACAACAGCGGCTACGATCTTCGCAACTTGCTGATCGGCAGCGAAGGCACGCTCGCGGTCATCACCCGGGCGGTGTTGCGCCTGCGGCCAAAGCCTACGGCAACGGCTACCGCATGGTGTGGCCTGCCCAGCTTCGACGCCGTCACCACGCTGCTCCGACGCGCTCAGGCAGGCCTGGCTCCAGGCGTGTCGGCGTTCGAGGTCATGTGGGCGGGTTACTACGATACCGTGCTTGCCAACCTGGACAGTTTGCGTGCTCCGCTCGATTCGCCGCATCCGTTCTATGTATTGCTGGAAAGCGTGGGGACCGATCCTGTTCGTCATGGCGAAGCGTTCGAAGAATTTCTGGCTGCGATGCTGGAGGAGGGCATCGTCACCAACGCAGCGCTGGCTTCGAACGAGGCGCATGCGAAGGCGTTCTGGGCGATCCGCGATGCTCCCGGCGAATATCAACGCTTCATTCCGAATAATGCCGCTTACGATGTGAGCTTTTCCATCGCGCAAGTGGGCGAGGCGGCATCGCGCTGCGAGGCGGAACTACGTGCACGATGGCCCGACGCCACGATCATGATCTACGGCCATCTCGGCGATGGGAATATCCATATCGTGGTGGATGTGCCCGACATGCCGAAGTCGGGTCACGATGCCATCGATCAGGTCATTTACGACGTGACGCGGGACTTCCGGGGATCCATTTCCGCGGAGCACGGGATCGGCATCAAGAAGAAGCACTTCCTGCATTTGTCGCGTTCGGAGGCTGACGTAGCGTCGATGCGCGCGATCAAACAGGCACTGGACCCTGCGCGCATTTTGAACCCCGGCAAGATTTTCTAGCTTAGAGCACCGCACCCTCGGCGTGGTTTTCGCTTACAACGTAAAACCGTCGAGCGGCACTGCCGGACGCCGCTTTGCAATCAGATCGGCGATCGAGCGGCCGCTTGCAAGCGCAAGCGTAAAACCAAGCGCGCCCTGTCCGAGGTTAAGCCAGAGGTTCTCGTATTGCGTTGAATCGATGATCGGCGTGCTGTGCGGCGTGGCTGGCCGAAGGCCGCACCAGACCGTCGCTTCGTCGAAATTACCGGCATGGGGAAACGCTGCAGCCGATTCGGCGCGCAGCGTGGCGACGCGAGACGGATCAATATCGGCACTGCGGCCGGTGACGTCGGCCATGCCGGCGATCCTTAGCCGGTCGCCGAGCCGAGCATAAACAATCTTTCGTTCGAAGTCGGTGATGCTGATATGCGGCGCGCGGCCGTCTGAGGCGACCTGAGTGGTCAGGCTATAGCCCTTCAGCGGATAAAGCGGGACTCGCACGCCTAGCGGCTTGAGCAGCACCGCGCTGGGGGCGCCCGCTGCCAACACGATCTGATCGGCTTCGATAACCTTGTTGCCGGCCAACACTTCGACGCGCCTTGAGCCGCCCCTCGTGCGGCGCAAGGCGGTGACTTTCGTTCCGAGAAGAAACTCAACACCGCGCGCTCTTAGCAGGCGGGTCATCGCGACACAAAACTGGTAGCAGTCGCCGCTGTCTTCGCCAGGCGTGAAGATGCCGCCTTCCAATTGACCTGCAAGATGCGCCAATGCGGGCTCTTTCTGCACACATTCGCGCGTGTCGAGGGCTTGCTGTTCGCAACCGAGCGAACGTTGGTAATCGAGTAGTCGCAACGCTGCATTGAATGAAGCGCGCTTGCGGTGTACGACGAGTTTGCCGGCATTCGAGTGGCTGAATTGCAAGCCTGGTTCGCTGATCTGCAGTTGCCGCATCAAGTCACGGCTCAGGAAGGAGAGCGCTAACAAGCGCCGGGTGGACAGCTCGCTTTTGTGCTGTGTACACGCGCGGACAAACTGCGCGAGCCAGCGCCATTGGTCTGGATCAAGGCGCGGCCGGAAGCGGATCGGCGAGTCGCCGCGCAGCAACCAGGAAGGTAGTTTTGACAGGACGCCTGGACCGGCGAGCGGGGCGACATAGCTATAGGAAAGCTGGCCGCCGTTAGCAAAGCTGGATTCGAGTGCAACGTCCTCATTGCGTTCTACGACGGTGACGGCGTGGCCGTCTTCCCGCAGATACCAGGCTGTGGCCAGACCGGTGACTCCTGCTCCGAGTACGAGCACATGCATGGGATGGGTCGATGGTTGATTGAGTTGGAGGACATTGTTCTGCAGCGCGCAAACGGCGTCCAATATCTACCAGCGCTCGCGCTATAGCCATCGGTTATAGAGGGCTTGCGCGGTCATATCAACTCCGTGACGACTCACCGGCCGATAGCCCGGGCGCGTCGTCGCGCAGAAACTGGATGAGCCGCTCCGCCGATTGCGGCGGCGGTCGCGAGTGTTCCGTCACCGCATAAACCTGCAGGGTCTCGTCGATTGCGAGCGGCCGGATCTGGATGTCCGGATGATGCGCGGGATAATTCGCCGTGAACGAATCGACTATCGCGATGCCAATGCGCTGCTGCACCAGCGACTTCCCAAGCGGATAAGTTTGCACCGAGAGATTGCTGACGGGCGGCTCGGCAGCGTCCGCAAGCCATGCGGAAAGGATGGACCCAAGGTAGTCGTCTGGATCGATAGTGATTAGCGGTTGCCCCGCCAGATCGTCCGCTGTCAGCGGCTGGTCGAGCAGTTCGTTTTTCCACCAGCCAGCCGGCGCAATGGCGCACAGCGTGCTTTCGCATACCGGCGTGGCGACCAGGTTGGGATGGGAGACGGGCCGCATGGTCAGCCCTAGATCAATCTCATCGAGCAGCAGCGCATGTTCGATCTCGCGGGTGTGCGCGACGCTCAGTTCGCACTTCGACTGCGGGAACGTGCGGCACCATCGCGCCATGACCTGCGGCAACGCGTGGTGGGCAAGGGCGGGTGTAGCGGCGATCCGCAACGGCCGGTCAGCGCCGTGTGCAAGACTTGCGACAAGGCGCCGGATCCGTTTCAGTTGTTCATCGAACAGGCCGAGTTCTTCGCGTAGCCGCAGCGCTTCGGGGGTTGGCACCAGCTTGCCCTTGCTGCGCAGGAACAAGGCGAATCCGGCGGACTGCTCGGCATGCTGCAGCATCTTGCTGACAGCGGGCTGCGAGATGTGCAGGAGCTTGGCCGCCCCGTTGGTCGACCCGGTCAGCATGATCGCGCTGAAAATTTCGATATGTCGCAAACGCACCTGAGTCTCCCTGGATTGACATCGCCCAAGCAGCTTACGGCACGGCTCGATTGTTTGGAACACGGCTTTGACCTGGCCTGCTTACGGATCCTGTAAGCCTTCTTTATAGCTCGCCTGTCAGTTGCCTATCGGCTGCCTATAACGCAGGGTTATATTTTGGAATTTTATTTTCATTAGACGTGGTCTGCGCGCGCCCTCATATTTGGCCTGCTGACCGGTCCCGCGCCCCGGATGGCCGTAGGAGTTATCGCGTGAGATTGTCGGGTACCTGGTCGAGTATGTAGCGCTAACGTGGTGTGGAGGGTTTATGGAGTCTGCGGGGCATGTGTTTTCCCGGACGCAAAAAATGGTGTGTTTGTCGGGTCTGTTCCTCGCGTGGGCTGTCGGCTACGCGGACCGGATCCTGATGAGCACCGCGATCATTCCTATAAGCCATGAATTTGCTCTCGATACCCGGCAAGCCGGCATGTTGCTCAGCGCGTTCTACGTGAGTTATGCATTTATGCAGCTTGCTGGCGGCTGGTTGTCGGACCGCTTTGGCTCACGGATTATCGTGGTGTTATGTATTGTCATGTGGTCGGTTTTCACCGGCGCGACGAGTCTTGCGTGGTCGTTTGGTTCGTTGCTTGCAATCCGCTTTATGTTCGGCATGGGCGAGGGCAGCTTCTCGCCGGCCAGCTCGGTGACGGTCGCCGAGGTATTTCCTAAGCCCGAGCGGGCGCGCGCCAAGTCGTTCCTGATATCGACTACCTTTCTTGGCAATGCGGCCGGGTCTGGCTTGATCGCGCTGACTGTCGTGCATCTTGGGTGGCGTGGGGCGTTTCATATTCTTGCCGGTGCGGGCGTACTTGTCGCGATGATCCTTTGGCTTTCGTTGCGTGGTGGGGTTGCTCAGCAAAGGGCGCGGGTTGCGAACCGGCCCAAGCATTTGTGGCGCTCGTTGCTGCGCATCCGGATGGCCTGGAAGCTGACTGCCATTTGGTTCTTCACGAGTATGTTGTACGTTGGTGTGCAGTCGTGGATGCCGTCGTATTTGATGAAGACTTACCATATCGATTTGCTTCATATTAGTTTGGCGGTGACGGTGCCGAACCTGATCGCGTTTGCGGGTACTAACGTGGTGGGCGCGTTGCTGGATAAATACGGCAAGAGCCGTGAGCGTTTGTTTCTGATGATGGGCGCGTTGATGAGCGCAGTGTTTCTTGCGTTGATGATCACGACGACCATGATCTCGCTATTATTGGTCTATTGGACGCTGTTTTCGCTGGCGTTCAACTTTGTCTATGCGACGGTTTTTTCTGCTCCGCTGAGGCATTTTCCGGAACATTTGATTGGCAGCGCTACAGGGTTGATGAACTTTGGTGGGCAGATTGCAGGGTCGATCGCGCCGGTTGCGATGGGTGCGCTCATCGCCGCGTTTGGGGGCTCGTTTTTTGCTGCGTTCTGGTTGTTGCTGGTCGCGGCGATTCTGGCAGTGCTCGTGGCTTCGACGTGGAGTCCGGCAAGGGACCTGGCGGTGCTCAGTTTGCAGACATGAACAGTGGTTTTTCGTTCGCACTCGGGGGGGGCGGGCGGTCGGGGTCGGTGCTGGGGTGTTAGGTTTTTGCGTTAGGGGTCGGGGTCTATGCCGGGTTGCTGCTTTCGGTGTTAGTGGTCTGCGCGCGTTAGATGTTTTCTTTATCACTATTAGCCACTGCGCGTGGCGGCGCGTCATTTCTTTGTCCAAAGCGACAAAGAAACGAAGCAAAGA
>Ga0153932_1000256_pt1 | contig 18959 bp, 18 predicted proteins | sample TSNJ016MetaG_FD_102273 | JGI IMG/M metagenome (GOLD analysis project Ga0153932, IMG submission 102273) | Attine ant fungus gardens microbial communities from New Jersey, USA - TSNJ016 MetaG | ecosystem: Host-associated > Fungi > Mycelium > Unclassified | place: USA: New Jersey, Wharton State...
AGGCGATCCGTTCAGCAACTTCGTGGCAATGAACGACAAGGGCGCGACGGTTGACGGCGTGGTCAAGTCGGTTGACGCGAAGGGTGCAGTCGTGACGTTGACGGCAGACGTGGAAGGTTATCTGCGTGCGTCGGAAATCGCTCAGGACCGCGTGGAAGATGCTCGCAACGTACTGAAAGAAGGCGACAAGGTCAATGCGATGATCATCAACATCGATCGCAAGTCGCGTGGCATCAACCTGTCGATCAAAGCCAAGGATTCGGCTGAGCAACAGGAAGCAATCCGTGGTCTGGCTTCGGCTGACTCGAGCACGGCTGCAACCGGCACGACGAACCTTGGCGCGCTGTTGAAGGCCAAGCTCGACGGCCAGAACGGCTAAGCCGCAGGTATTGCTGCAGCATGACCAAATCGGAATTGGTCGCCCAACTGGCGCTGCGATTTCCGCAACTTGTACTTAAAGATGCGGATTTCGCTGTGAAGACGATGCTCGATGCAATGTCGGACGCCTTGGCCAACGGCCATCGCATCGAAATTCGCGGCTTCGGCAGTTTCGGCCTCAATCGCCGGCCATCGCGTGTTGGCCGCAATCCCAAGTCGGGCGAGAAGGTGCTGGTACCGGAGAAATTCGTACCGCATTTCAAACCGGGCAAAGAGTTGCGGGAACGTGTCGACGGACGCGCGGGCGAACCGCTGAAACAGTCGAATGAGCCGGATAGCGACGAAGACGACGATGTTTGACCGGCGTCCAGATTCCTACCGGTTCGCGCGCTGCGCAGTCAGTGGCAAATGACCGAAAAAGCACCCGTAAGGGTGCTTTTTTTATGTCTGCGCGCTTCGAACGGGGTGACTGTTCCAATGTCTGGTCGGGCCGATCGACTAGTCGCATTCAGCCTTTGCGCCTCGCGCCATACGCATCAATTACAATACCGGACGCTCATGGGCTCCGGCGATGTGGCGCGCGCTTTGCGCTCCTCATCCATGCCCTCCGTCCGGTTGTGCCTGCTTTATTCAGTTACCGCCGTCAAAGAGACCCCTATGAAATTTTTTGTCTGGCTGATTCGTATCCTCGTTTTCGTCGTGTTGCTGGTGCTCGCCCTCGCCAACACGCAAACGGCGACGCTCAATTTCCTCGCCGGTTATTCGTGGGACGCACCGCTCATTCTGATTGGGCTGGCGTTTTTTGTGGTCGGACTGCTGGCCGGCTTGCTGTCCTCGCTGCCGACCGTGTTCCGCCTGAGGATGGAAAATGCCCGGCTCAAACGGGAATTGCGCACGGCGCGGGATGTGCCTGTCGTGCCGCTGGACCCGCCCATGCCGCCGCTGATCTGATAGGCCGCGGCCGGTGTGCTTCGTGCAGCCAGCCGCGCCTTGTACGTGGTCCGGTACTTAACCTCAAACAAGAATTCGCATGGATCTAGACTTCTGGTGGCTGCTTGTCATTCCGGTCGCGTTTGCTCTTGGCTGGATGGCTTCCCGCTATGATCTGAAAACGCTGCTGTCCGAAAACGCCAACCTGCCGCGCTCGTACTTTCGCGGCCTCAATTTCCTGCTGAACGAGCAACACGACAAGGCCATCGATGCATTTATCGAAGTGGCGAAGCTCGATCCCGAAACCATCGAATTGCACTTTGCGCTTGGCAACCTGTTTCGCCGGCGCGGTGAAACCGACCGCGCGATTCGCGTGCACCAGAACTTGCTGAGCCGTCCGGATCTTCCTGTCGCCGAGCGCGACCACGCGCTGTACGAACTTGGACAGGATTTCCTGAAAGCAGGCCTTCTTGACCGCGCCGAAGAAACGTTCCGGTCGCTCGAGGCGGGTGAGTACGCGCTGGGCGCGCAACGTGCGCTCCTGACCATTTACGAGATCGAGAAGGACTGGAACAAGTCGATCACGACGGCCGAGCGCATCGAAGAAATGGGTGCGGCCTCGCTGGCCAAGGAAGTTGCCCAATTCCACTGCGAACTCGCGCAAGAAGCGCTGCAGCGTAAGAATCCCGCCGACGCACGCGCCGAGTTGAAGCTCGCCCTCGCGGCGAATCCGGAAAACGTGCGTGCGACTATCCTGGTAGGAGACGTCGACGCAGCCGGCGGCGATCTCGAAGCTGCGATTGCGTGCTGGCGTCGCGTGGAGGCGCAGAATGCGGCCTATCTTCCGCTGGTCGCGGAGAAACTGGTTCAGGCGTACACGCAACTCGGCAGGACGGCGGAAGGCGTGGATTTGCTGGTCGATTTTGTGAACCGCTATCCGACCAACGATCTGCTCGACGTCGCATTCAAGCATGTCTCGGAGCTGCGCGGGCTCGACGCCGCGCACACGCTCGCGCGCCATCAGATGCAGACGTCGCCGAACCTGGCCGGCATGACGCGGCTGCTGGAGGCGCAAGTTGCTACTGCAGAAGAACCGCGCCGCAGCGAACTGGAACTCATGCGCGCGCTGGTCAAGCAGCGGACCAAGAATTTGCCGCGCTACACGTGCCAGAATTGCGGTTTTCGCGCGCGTCTTTTTTATTGGCAATGCCCGGGCTGCAGTGGCTGGGAAACCTATGCGCCGCGCCGGGTCGAGCCGATCACCACCGCCGCGTGAGGCGGCTGCATCGATCGCCGGCGTTCAACCGTCATCGCCCGTCAGGACCACCGTCCTGTGCGGTGCATGTAATGTTTATCCGATCGGACTTCGTGGCCCTTGCGGCCTGATTTTTCGACACTCACCGGATTCTCCGGAACGCATATGAAAATATCCATTATCGGGACGGGCTACGTCGGACTTGTGACCGGCGCATGCCTCGCTGAAATCGGCAACGACGTGCTTTGCCTCGATGTCGATCCGACCAAGATCGACATCCTCAACAGCGGCGGCGTGCCGATCCACGAACCAGGGCTTCACGAGATGCTCAAGCGCACTCGTGCAGCCGGGCGGATCCGCTTTTCGACCGATATCAAGGAAAGCGCCGAGCATGGCGAGATCCAGTTCATCGCCGTCGGCACGCCGCCGGACGAGGACGGTTCCGCCGACCTGCAATACGTGCTCGGAGCGGCGCGCAATATCGGGCGGTACGCGAACGGCTTCAAAGTCATCGTCGATAAATCCACGGTCCCGGTCGGCACGGCGCAGCACGTTCGCCGGGTGATCGAGGAGGAATTGCGCGCACGCGGCATCGAACCGACGGGACAGAACGGCTTTTCCGTGCTGTCGAATCCGGAGTTCCTGAAAGAAGGCGCGGCGGTCGATGACTTCATGCGTCCTGATCGCATCGTGCTCGGCGTCGACGACGACGAAGCCGGCCAACGCGCGCGCGAGAAGATCAAGCTCCTCTACGCACCGTTCAACCGCAATCACGAACGTACGCTGTATATGGATGTGCGCTCGGCCGAGTTCACGAAGTACGCAGCCAACGCCATGCTGGCTACGCGCATCTCGTTCATGAACGACCTGTCGAATCTCGCCGATGCGATCGGCGCGGACATCGAATCAGTGCGTCGCGGGATTGGCTCTGATCCGCGCATCGGTTATCACTTCCTGTATGCGGGCTGCGGGTACGGCGGTTCGTGTTTCCCGAAGGACGTCCAGGCGCTCGCCCAAACGGCGCGGGAAAACGGGCATCGGCTGAGAATTCTTGAAGCCGTGGAAGAAGTGAACGATCTGCAGAAGGAAGTGCTCGTCACGAAGATCACGAAGCGCATGGGCGAGGATCTGCGCGGGCGCACGTTCGCCGTATGGGGCCTTGCGTTCAAGCCGAACACCGACGACATGCGCGAAGCGTCGAGCCGCCGTTTGATTGGCGCGCTGCTGGAGCGGGGCGCGACGGTGCGTGCCTATGACCCCGTGGCGCTGACGGAAAGCCGCCGCGTTTTCGCGCTCGATCTCGCCGATAAACCCGGTCAGCTCGAACGCCTGCACTTCGTCGAGTCGCAGAAGGACGCCTTGCCGGGCGCGGATGCACTCGTGATCGTGACCGAGTGGAAGGAATTCAAGAGCCCGGATTTCGCGCATCTGAAAAGCGAACTCAAGATGCCCGTCATCTTCGATGGCCGCAACCTGTATGAACCTGAAGCGATGGCGGCACTCGGCATCGATTATTTTGCAATAGGACGTCCCCATGTCGAACTCCCTCACGCCTGAAACCGCATCGGCCGCGTCTTTCGCGCGGGTCACGCCAGTCCCGCGCGCGCGCATTGCGGCGGCGCGCGTGCTGGTTGTCGGCGACGTGATGCTCGACCGCTACTGGTTCGGCGACGTGAACCGCATCTCGCCGGAAGCGCCGGTGCCGGTCGTTCACGTGCAGCGCAAGGAAGACCGGCTCGGGGGCGCGGCGAACGTCGCGCGCAATGCGGCGGCGCTTGGCGCGCAAGCAGGACTGTTGTGTGTGGTCGGTCACGACGAGCCCGGCGAGTGCATCGTCCAGTTGCTGGACGAAAGCCGGGTGACGGCTCATCTGGAACGCGATCCGGCATTGCTCACGACCATCAAGCTGCGGGTGTTGTCGCGGCAGCAGCAACTGCTGCGTGTGGACTTCGAGAACTCGCCCACGCACGAAGTGTTGAGCGCGTGTCTCGCGCGCTTCGAAACGCTTTTGCCGCAACACGACGTGATCCTGATGTCGGATTACGCGAAGGGCGGTCTGACTCACGTCACGCAAATGATCGCCGATGCCCGCCGCGCCGGCAAACCGGTATTGGTCGATCCGAAGGGCGACGATTGGGACCGCTATCGCGGCGCCACGCTGATCACGCCAAACCGCGCCGAATTGCGCGAAGTGGTCGGGCGCTGGAGCTCCGAGGAAGATCTGCTGCAACGGGTGACGGCGCTGCGTGAATCGCTGGAAATCAGTGCTCTGCTGCTGACGCGCTCGGAAGAAGGCATGACGCTTTTCACCGCCGACCAGGTGGTCCACACGCAGGCCGATGCACGTGAAGTGTATGATGTTTCGGGTGCGGGAGACACGGTCATTGCAACCGTTGCAACCATGCTGGGCGCGGGCGTGCCGCTGATTGACTGTATTGCTTACGCGAACCGGGCGGCGGGAATCGTCGTCGGAAAGCTGGGTACGGCGACCGTCGACTACAACGAACTTTTCGCCTGATCTTTCGGCTAAAAACACCATGACAATCATCGTTACCGGCGCGGCCGGGTTTATTGGCAGCAATCTCGTCAAGGCGCTCAACGAGCGTGGCGAGCAACGCGTGATCGCGGTCGATAACCTCACGCGCGCCGACAAATTCAAGAATCTGGTCGACTGCGAGATCGATGATTATCTCGATAAGACCGAGTTTGTCGCGCGCTTCAAACGCGGCGATTTCGGCAAGGTCAAAGCGGTTTTCCACGAAGGCGCGTGCTCCGACACCATGGAGACCGACGGCCGCTACATGATGGAAAACAATTTCCGCTACAGCCGCGACGTGCTGGACACGTGCCTCGAAAATGGCGTGCAGTTCCTGTATGCATCCTCGGCGGCGGTTTATGGCGGATCGAGCAAGTTCGTGGAAAGCCGCGAACTTGAAAAGCCGCTGAACGTTTACGGCTACTCGAAGTTTCTTTTCGATCAGATCATTCGCCAGGTCCTCCCGGCCGCGAAAAGCCAGATAGCGGGCTTCCGCTACTTCAACGTCTATGGTCAGCGCGAAACGCACAAGGCACGCATGGCGTCCGTGGCGTTCCACAACTTCAACCAGTTTCGCGCCGAAGGGAAAGTGAAGCTGTTCGGCGAATACAACGGTTATGGTGCGGGCGAGCAGACGCGCGATTTCGTTTCCGTGGAAGACGTGACGAAGGTGAACCTGCATTTCTTCGATCACCCGGAGAAATCGGGCATCTTCAATCTGGGCACCGGGCGGGCTCAGCCGTTCAACGACATTGCATCGACGGTCGTGAATTCATTGCGCGCCATCAATGGCGAGCCGCCGTTGTCGCTCGCCGAGCTCGTGCAGCGTGGCCTGATCGAATACATTCCGTTTCCCGACGCACTGCGCGGCAAGTATCAATGCTTCACGCAGGCGGACCAGTCGAAGTTGCGCGAGGCGGGTTACGACGCGCCGTTCCTGACGGTGCAGGAAGGCGTTGATCGCTACGTGCGTTGGCTATTCGGTCAGCTATAAAAGCACTTGCCGTTTTTCTACACTGGGTCTCCGGGTCAGCGATCAGCGCGGACCGGTTTTCAAGGGAGACTCACATGATCAAGAAATTCGTTGCGGCATTCACTCTGGCTGTATCCATGGCATCGGCGTTTGCAGCCGTCGATATCAACGCAGCCAATTCCGATGCACTGCGCGGTATCAAAGGTATCGGGCCGGCCAAGGCGAAAGCCATTCTCGACGAACGCGAGGCGCACGGTCCGTTCAAGGATGCAGCCGAACTCACCAAACGCGTGAAGGGGATGGGCGGCAAGACGGTCGAACGCTTGCAGGCCGAGGGCCTGACTATTGGTACTGGCACAAGCACGGCAGCGGCGGCTCCAGCAGCAGGGAGGCCCGCTGCGGGAGCCGCCGCCAAGCCAGCCGCCGGCGCGGTTGTTGTGAAGAAGTAGAGCGGTACGACGCATCGGCTGGCGCGCCGGCTGGCCGATGCACTCCCGGCTTGCAAGAAGGTGCTTTCAAGGCCCGTACGCCCCTCTGCCCAACAGGGCCGCGCGGCATCAAAAAGACCCGTGGGCTACAATCAAAAGCTCTACGCTCTGCAACACACCCGCTATGGCTTACAAAACTATTGAAGACACCATCGGCAATACGCCGCTGGTTCAACTGGTCCGTATTCCGGACGACGAGATTCGCGCGCGCAACAACGTGATTCTCGGCAAGCTCGAGGGCAATAACCCGGCGGGTTCGGTGAAGGACCGTCCGGCGTTATCGATGATCAAGAAAGCGGAAGAGCGCGGACGTATCAAGCCTGGCGACACGCTGATCGAATCGACCAGCGGCAATACGGGCATTGCGCTCGCCATGGCCGCCGCCATTCGCGGCTACAAGATGGTATTGCTGATGCCGGAAGACCTGTCGGTGGAACGCCGCCAGAGCATGGCCGCGTACGGCGCGGAAATCGTGCTCACGCCGGTGACGGGCGGCATGGAATACGCACGCGATCTGGCCGAGCAAATGCAGCGTGACGGTAAAGGCATCATCCTGGATCAGTTTGCCAATCCCGATAACCCGCTCGCTCACTACGAGACAACGGGTCCGGAATTGTGGCGTGACACGGAAGGGCGCATCACCCACTTCGTTTCCGCTATGGGCACGACCGGCACGATCATGGGCGTGTCGCAGTATCTGAAGGAGCAGAACGAGAAGATCGAGATTGTCGGGGCACAGCCGGAAGAAGGCTCGCGGATCCCGGGCATCCGCAAATGGCCAGAGGCGTATCTGCCGAAGATCTTCGATCGCAGCCGTGTGGATCGTACGGAAAGCGTGAGCCAGGCGGCCTCTGAAGCCATGGCGCGGCGGCTGGCGTCGGTGGAAGGCATCTTTTGCGGCATATCGGCCGCGGGCGCGTGTGAAGTGGCGCTGCGCGTGGCGCGTCAGGTCGAGAACGCGACCATCGTGTTCGTGGTCTGCGATCGCGGCGACCGGTATTTGTCGACGGGTGTGTTTCCGGCTTGATATCAGTGAAAAGAAGACGTTAAAAAGCCCGGACAAGTCCGGGCTTTTTAACGTCTGAGCGAAGGCTGAATTATCGTGAAGCCGCTACCGCTCCGCCGGCATTCATCTGCGCCTTCACCGCTTCACCAAGCTGATACACGGCGAGCGCATAGAAGAAGCTGCGGTTGTAGCGGGTCAGCACGTAAAAGTTCTTCAGCCCCAGCGTGTACTCGGTTGCCCGGCCCGGTGTCGGTAAATCGACCACCGTCACCGGCGTGCCTGCTTCCGTCGACACATTGACTCCCGGCTCGCCCATCAGCATGCCCGCTTTGGTGAGCTGCGCGAGCGACCAGTGGGGTTCGGGCTGCCCGTCGGCGGCGGCTTGCGCAATGCCCTGGCTGCCGACATCGCCTGCGATTTTCCAGACCACCGGACGTCCGGACTCCCAGCCGTGCTGCTTCAGGTAATTCGCCACGCTGCCGATGGCGTCCGCGGTACTCGTGCGCAGATCGATATGGCCGTTGCCGTCGAAGTCGACAGCGTATTTCACGATGCTGCTGGGCAGGAATTGCGGAATGCCGATAGCACCCGTGTACGAACCCAGCACGGTAGTCGGATCGATTTGTTGGTCATGCGTCCAGACCAGCAAGTCTTCGAGATTCTTGCGGAACGTCGCCTGACGTTCGTCGCGATTCGGCGTGTTGGGGTAGTCGAAGGTCAGCGTGGTCAACGCGTCGAGCGCGCGGAAGTTACCCATGTACCGGCCATAGATGGTCTCCACGCCGATAATCCCGACAATCGCCTCGGGCGGCACGCCATACTGATCCGATGCCCGTTGCAATGCCGCCTGGTTAGCGCGCCAGAACTTCACGCCGGCCGCAATGCGCACCGGCTCGATGAAACGCGACTGATAGGCGCGCCAGTTCTTGGTAGCAGGCGTGGGCGACGGCAAGACCAGCTTGACCGCTGTTGCCGAATAACTCACGCGGTTAAAGAGTGCGTGCAGCGAGCCGGAATCGAAGTCGTAGCGCGCGACGAGATCGTTGATGAACGCATCTACATTCGGGTTGTTCGCGTAGCGCTGCGGCACGATCTCTTCTTCGAAGTCTTGCCCTTGCGGCACCGCGGGTTGAGGCGACCCTTGCGCCACCGCCTGGCCGATACTGAGTGTGCCGATCACGCCAACAAGGCAGGCGATTGAGGCGAGGCGCGCGGATCGCGCCGAAAGAGGCAAGACGGACGAAGCAAACTTGAAGGTCATAGTGTGCGAAATTGTGGCGATGTAACGCGAGGCACGCGGGAAACGCGCGCAGGGCATACGAGAGTCGGATCAGTATAACCGACGTGTTTTCGAGGCTATCCCGAAAGCCCTTCAAATGGCGCGCAAGCATACAAAAGCGGTGTTCCCATGCGTATCGATTTCAGTGTGGTAACTTAACAAGAACCCGCGCGATCCGGCTTCCGCCCCATGCTTCAACCGATTGATACCCGCATCGCGTACGACAAAAAACACCTGAACGATTCGAGACACGTGCGAGCGGCCAGGCCCCACGCGGCAAACATTATGGCTACCGGCTTCTATACCCACCCAGATTGCCTTCTTCACGACATGGGGCCGTGGCATCCCGAGTGTCCGGCGCGCCTCCAGGCGATCGAAGACCAGTTGATCGGCAGCCGTATCGATGCATTGATCGAGCGCGAAGAAGCGCCGCTTGCCAGTGAAGACGATCTGGCGCGGGTTCATACGCGGGCGCATATCGACTTTGTGAGAGAGACCGCGCCATTGGAAGGACGCGCGGAAATCGATCCCGATACGCTGATGTCGCCGGGCAGCTACCAGGCGGCGTTGCGTGCGGCGGGCGCGGCGATCGCGGCAACCGACGCGGTGATTGCGGGCACGTACGACAACGCGTTCTGCAGCGTGCGTCCGCCCGGACATCACGCGGAACCGGCTCGCGCCATGGGCTTCTGCTTTTTCAACAACATCGCCATTGCGGCGCGTCATGCGCTCGAGGTGCACGGTCTGCAACGCGTTGCGATCATCGACTTCGATGTGCATCACGGTAACGGCACCGAAGCCGCGTTTTGCGGCGACCCGCGCGTGCTCATGTGCAGCTTTTTCCAGCACCCGTTCTACCCGTATAGCGGCGCCGACAATCACGCGTCCAACATGGTCAACCTGCCGATGCCCGCGCGTACGAAAGGCATGGCGGTACGTGAAGCCGTCGACATGATGTGGCTGCCGAAACTCGATGAGTTCAAGCCGGAGATGATCTTCGTCTCGGCAGGCTTCGATGCCCACCGCGAGGACGATCTCGGCAACATGGGTCTCGTCGAGGACGACTATACGTGGCTCACCGAGCAGATTTGCGCCGTGGCGAAACGGCATGCGAAGGGGCGTATCGTGAGTTCGCTCGAGGGCGGCTATAACCTCTCGGCGCTCGGGCGCAGCGTGGTCGCGCATGTGCGCGCGCTTGCCGAGATCTGAACCGCGTTACATGCGCATGCGCTGAAGATCCGCGCGCACGAGCGTCCAGTCGATCAACGCCTTGATCACACGGTCACGGTCGAGGTCGTTTAGCGTCTCGTGGTAACTGCCTTCCAGCATCAACAGCGTCTTGTCCGTCGAACCGGCATGGGCTTCGAATTCGCGGCTGCCGTCGGGGTTCGTCAGCGCGTCCCGCGTGCCGTGGAAAACGAACAACGGCAATGTTATCGATGCGCGTCCGGCTTCAATGCGCGCCATCGCCGTGCCGATCTCCGCCACGGTCCGCGCCGGAATCGCCTGGTGATGAACCAACGGATCGCGCCGGTTTGCTTCGACTACGCCGTTCGCACGGGACAACGTGGCGGGATCGATAGTCATTGCGGGAAAATGCGGCATGAAGCGGCTGATCGTGCCTCCCATCGCCAGTTTCCAGCGGGGTGCACTGGCCGGCATCTTCAGTGCCGCGCTCGAGAGAATCAGGCCCGCAAGCCTGCGCCCGCTTTCCGGCAACCGCTCGGCTGCATACAGCGCGGCGATTGCACCGCCCATGCTGTGACCCATGAGCAGCAACGGAACGTCCAGAGGCACGGTCGTTTCAGCAGCGGCGAGCAGGGCGTCGGTATCGAGCAGATACTCGTCGAAGGTATTCACCCACACGCGCTCGCCCGGCGACTTGCCGTGACCGCGCAGATCCATCGCGATCAGCTCGATACCCGCCGCGTTCAACCGCAACGCGAGCGCCTCATAGCGCCGCGCGTGCTCGGCCAGTCCGTGAACCAGCGCGATCCTTGCAAGCGGTCTGGGAAACGAAGGAGCGGCCTCCCATCGATGAAGATAGAGGTCGATGCCATCGCGCGTGGCAATGCTGCTGGTGGAATACGTGCTGCGCTCGACTTTCGGCATGGCGATTTCGGTGGCTCGGGATGCCGCCGATGATAGCGTCTGTGCCGCGTGCAAAGCGTTTAGAGCAAATCCCCGATTGTCCTGGCAGGCAAGATATGCGTAAAATAGTACGATCGTTCTGTAATGAATAAGCTTTGGCTGATTGTCTTAAGCTTGAGAAATTCTCCAGCGGCCGGTTGTCACCGATCCGCCGTTAGCGTTCGATGACCGGAGTCACTCGTTATAATGGGATTGGTGACGTATTCGTAACTCAGGAGCGTGTGCATGAAAATCTTGGTACCAGTCAAACGCGTGGTCGACTACAACGTGAAAGTCCGGGTAAAGCCGGATGGCAGTGCAGTCGATATCGCAAACGTGAAGATGTCGATGAACCCGTTCGATGAAATCGCCGTCGAAGAGGCCGTGCGCCTGCGTGAAGCGGGCGTGGCGACCGAGGTGATCGCCGTGTCGTGCGGCGTGACGCAGTGTCAGGAAACGCTGCGCACGGCCATGGCCATCGGCGCGGATCGTGCGATCCTGGTCGAATCGACTGAGGAATTGCAGCCGCTGGCGGTCGCGAAGATCCTCAAGGCATTGGTCGACAAGGAACAGCCGCAACTGATCATTCTCGGCAAGCAAGCCATTGACGACGACTCGAACCAGACCGGCCAGATGCTTGCCGCGCTGGCCGGTTTGCCGCAGGCGACGTTTGCATCGAAGGTGACGGTGGCCGACGGCCGCGTCTCGGTTTCGCGCGAAATCGACGGGGGGTCGGAAACGCTGTCGCTGACCTTGCCTGCCGTGATCACCACGGACTTGCGCCTGAACGAGCCGCGTTACGTCACGCTGCCGAACATCATGAAGGCGAAGAAAAAGCCGATGGAAACCATCAAGCCGGCAGACCTGGGCGTGGATGTCACGCCGCGTCTGAAGACGCTCAAAGTCGCCGAACCGCCGCAGCGTTCCGCGGGTGTGAAGGTGCCGGACGTGAAGACGCTGGTCGAGAAGCTGAAGACCGAAGCCAAGGTTCTGTGAGGGAGTTGAGAAAGTGACCATTCTTGTAATTGCAGAACACGACAACGCATCCATCAAGCCAGCAACGCTGAACACCATCGCGGCTGCATCGAAGATTGGCGGCGACGTTCACGTGCTGGTCGCGGGTGCGAACGCGCAGGCAGCAGCCGATGCCGCCGCCAAGATCGCGGGTGTATCGAAGGTGCTGCTGGCCGATGCACCCCAGCTTGCCGACGGACTCGCCGAAAATATCGACGGGACGGTGTTGCAGATCGCGAAGAACTATTCGCATATCCTGGCTCCGGCAACCGCGTACGGCAAGAACGTCGCGCCGCGTATCGCAGCGCATCTGGACGTCGCGCAGATCAGCGACATCACGGCGGTCGACAGCGCCGATACATTCGAGCGTCCGATCTACGCGGGCAATGCCATCGCAACTGTTCAATCGAGCGATGCCATCAAGGTCATCACCGTGCGTTCCACGGGTTTCGATCCGGTTGCAGCAGAAGGCGGCAGTGCATCGGTCGAAAAGATCGAAGCCGCTGCTGACGCCGGCATCTCGAAGTTCGTGAGCCGCGAAGTGACGAAGCTGGACCGGCCGGAACTGACGTCGGCGCAGATCATCGTGTCGGGTGGACGGGGTCTCGGCAACGGCGAGAACTACACGAAAGTGCTCGAACCGCTCGCGGACAAACTGGGCGCGGCGCTGGGTGCATCGCGTGCAGCGGTCGACGCCGGGTTCGTGCCGAACGATTATCAGGTCGGGCAAACGGGCAAGATCGTGGCGCCGAATCTGTATGTCGCCGTCGGTATTTCGGGCGCGATTCAGCATCTGGCCGGGATGAAGGACTCGAAGGTCATCGTCGCGATCAACAAGGATGCTGAAGCACCGATCTTCGGTGTCGCGGACTACGGGCTCGTGGGCGATCTGTTCACGGTGGTGCCGGATCTGGTGAAAGAGCTGGGCTGATTGGCTGGTCAGGAAGGACTAAAAAAGGGGCGACGCATGTGCGCCCCTTTTCATATCTAGTGGGGGAGACAAGCATGAGCTATCACGCGCCCGTCAAGGACATGTTGTTCGTGATGAAGGAACTCGCGGACATTGAAGGCATCTCGGCGTTGCCGGGTTTCGAGGACGCAAGCTTCGACACCGCCCGCGCCGTGCTCGAAGAAGCTGCGCGGTTCAACGGCGAAGTGGTTGCGCCGCTGAACGTTGAGGGCGACAGGAATCCGAGCGCATGGAAAGACGGCGCAGTCATCACCACGCCGGGCTTCAAAGAAGCGTTCAGGCAATTCGGCGAAGGCGGCTGGCAAGGCGTGCTGCATCCTGTCGAATACGACGGGCAGGGTTTGCCGAAGCTCATCGCGACGCCGTGTATCGAAATGTTGAATGCGGCGAATCTGTCGTTTGCGTTGTGTCCGCTGCTGACCGATGGCGCTATAGAAGCATTGCTCACGGCCGGTACCGAGGAGCAAAAGCAGCTCTACGTGCCTAAGCTGATCTCTGGCGAATGGACAGGCACGATGAACCTCACCGAGCCGCAAGCCGGCTCCGATCTCGCGCTCGTGCGCACGCGCGCCGAGCCGCAAGGCGATGGCACGTTCAAGCTCTTCGGCACGAAGATCTTCATCACCTACGGCGAGCACGACATGGCGAAGAACATCGCCCATCTCGTGCTGGCGCGCACGCCCGGTGCGCCCGATGGCGTGAAGGGCATATCGCTGTTCATCGTTCCCAAGTTTCTCACCGATAAAACCGGCCAGCTCGGCGAGCGCAACGACGTGCATTGCGTTTCGATTGAACACAAGCTCGGGATCAAGGCGAGCCCGACCGCCGTGCTGCAATTCGGCGACCACGGCGGCGCGGTCGGCGAGTTGATCGGCGAGGAAAATCGCGGGCTCGAGTACATGTTCATCATGATGAACGCCGCACGCTTTGCGGTCGGGCTGCAGGGCGTGGCGGTGTCCGAGCGGGCTTACCAGCAGGCCGTCGCGTTTGCGAAAGACCGCGTGCAGAGCCGCCCGGTCGATGGATCGGCGAAGCAGCCGGTATCGATCATTCATCATCCGGACGTACGCCGCATGCTCCTGACCATGCGTTCGCTGACCGAAGCATCGCGCGCGCTCGCCTACGTGGCGGCGGCGCATTGCGACTTGGCGCATCACCATCCGGACGAAGCCGCTCGCGCACAGCATCAGGCCATCTACGAATTTCTCGTGCCGGTCGTGAAGGGCTGGAGTACGGAGCTTTCCATCGATGTCACGAGCCTCGGCGTGCAGGTTCATGGCGGCATGGGTTTCATCGAGGAAACGGGCGCGGCGCAGCATTATCGCGATGCACGCATTCTCACCATCTACGAAGGGACGACCGCGATCCAGGCAAACGATCTGATCGGCCGCAAGACCGTGCGCGACGGCGGCGCGACCGCATTGGCGATTCTTGCGCAGATGGACCAGACCATCGCGCTGTTGGCCGATCGTGAGGGCCAGGCGTTCAAGTCCATGCACCGGCATTTGAGCGCGGGAAGTCTCGCATTGGCGCGCGTGGTCGAGTTCATGGTCGCAAGGGTGAAAAGCGATCCGAACGCGGTGTTTGCGGGCAGTGTGCCTTATCTGAAGCTCGCGGGAATCGTGCTCGGTGGATGGCAGATGGCGCGGGCGCTGCTGGTAGCCTCGGACAAGCGCGCAGAAGACGAAGCGTTCCATGGCGCAAAGATCGCGACGGCGCAGTTCTTTGCCGAGCATGTTTTATCGCAGGCGCCGGGCATCGAAGCATCGATCGTCAGCGCCAACGGGCAGGAAGGGTATCTCGCGATGCGCGAAGAACAGTTCTGATTTGCTTCGTTCGGCGCAACGCAAATGAAAAGGCCGTCCCTTCGCGGGGACGGCCTTTTACGTTTCTATACTTTGTTTTCAGGTCATGCCCTTGCGTACGCAGGCCTGCCGCTCGCACGCGCTTCGCCCAAATAACGATGCACCGACAAATCGTCCGACTGGATCGCCGGCTGCTTGCCCGACATCAGGTCCGCCAGCAATTGGCCGGAGCCGCACGACATGGTCCAGCCGAGCGTGCCGTGTCCAGTGTTCAAGTACAGATTCGCGATCGGCGTCCGGCCAACGATTGGCGTGCCGTCCGGGGTCATGGGGCGCAAGCCGGTCCAGAACGACGCCTTCGCCGTATCGCCGCCGCCGGGGAACAAGTCGTTCACGCACATTTCCAGCGTTTCGCGGCGCGCCTGGCGAAGGGATTGATCGAAGCCGACAATTTCCGCCATGCCGCCAACACGGATCCGGTCATCGAAACGGGTGATCGCGATCTTGTAGGTTTCGTCGAGCACGGTGGAAACCGGCGCGGCGCTTTCATTGACGACAGGCGCCGTCAGTGAATAGCCCTTCAGCGGATAAACCGGAATCTTGACGAGGTCGCCAAGCAGTTTGGTGGAGTACGAACCGAGCGCGACCACGTAAGAATCGCCGCGGATCATCTCGCCGCCGCACTGCACGCCGGCGATACGGCCGCCGCTGACTGCGAGGGCATCGATAGGCGTGTTGTAGCGAAATTTCACGCCGAGCTGTTCGGCCATGGCGGCAAGACCCGTGGTGAATTTCTGACAGTCGCCGGTTTCGTCGTTCGGCAGGCGCAAACCGCCCGTCAGTTTCTGCGATACCGCCGCGAGCGCCGGCTCCGCCTTATGCAAGTCGGCAGGCATGAGCAGTTCGAAGGGCACGTTCGCGTCGCGCAACACGGCAATGTCCTTCGCCGCGCCATCCAGTTGCTGCTGCGTGCGAAACAGTTGCAGCGTGCCGCCGGTCCGGCCTTCATATTGAATGCCCGTGTCCGCACGCAGCGCCTGCAGACAATCGCGGCTGTACTCAGCCAGGCGAACCATGCGGCCCTTGTTGACCGAATAGCGGTCCTGCGTGCAGTTCTGCAGCATCTGCCACATCCACTTCAACTGAAACGATGTCCCGTCCAGACGAATGGCGAGCGGCGCGTGTTTCTCGAACACCCACTTCACCGCTTTGAGCGGCACGCCGGGAGCCGCCCATGGTGATGCATAGCCTGGCGAGATCTGCCCTGCGTTCGCAAAACTCGTTTCGAGCGCTGGCCCGGCTTCACGGTCGATGACCGTCACGTCGTGCCCCGCACGGGCCAGATAGTAGGCGCTCGTCACTCCGACAACACCGCTTCCCAAGATTACGACTTGCATGTCCTGCTCCGTGCAAAGTGACATTCCGCCGGTCATTGCTTCGTTTTTCGTGAAGCCGTTTGAGTAGCGGGTTACATAGTGGTATCGACTATAGTATTGAGAGAGCGCTAGTTTTTGTTATTGTATTTGCTTACTTTTTGGTTGAATCGAATGAGAACTCAACGAAATTCGGTGCGGGAGCTGGATAAGATCGATCGGCGGATTCTGCGGATCCTTCAACAGGATGGCCGCATCGCGATGAAGGAACTCGCGGAGCAGGTCGGGCTTTCGGTAACGCCGTGTATCGAGCGCGTAAAACGCATGGAGCGGGACGACGTCATTTCCGGCTATTACGCCCGTGTGAACCCGCATCAATTGGGGGCGTCGCTGCTCGTGTTCGTTGAAATCACGCTCGACCACAAGAGCGGCAACATGTTCGAGCAGTTTCGACGCGAGGTGCAGCGCATTCCCGAGGTTCTGGAATGCCACCTCGTTTCCGGCGATTTCGACTACCTGATCAAGGCGCGTATTGGCGAAATGGCCGATTACCGGAAGTTGCTCGGCGATATCTTGTTGCAGCTTCCCGGCGCAGTGCAATCCAAGAGCTATGTAGTCATGGAGGAGATCAAGGAAAGCCTGGCGATTGCCGTAGAGGACTGATCGCACCCGATGCTGCCGCTTGCGAAAAGCGAGATTTACTGTATATTTATACAGTATCTCGTCCTCTTCCGAGCTTCGATCATGGCTTCGCCCGACTCTGAATATCTGGTTGCTCCGCCCGCGCCGCTCAAAGGCCGAGGCGCGGTCACGAACCTTCAGGGACGCTACGAGAAAGACGAGCGCGAGCGGGTCGACGACGGCTGGACGCATACGGATCAGGACGGCGAGGCAGAAGGGGCACCGGCGCTGCGCACTCAAGTGTTCGAGGAGCGTGCGAAGAGCATCCTCACACGCAACTCGTCGCCTGATATCCCGTTTGGGGTATCGCTGAATCCTTATCGTGGGTGTGAGCATGGATGTATCTATTGCTTCGCCCGGCCGACGCACAGTTATCTGGGATTGTCGCCGGGACTTGATTTCGAAAGCCGCATTTACGCGAAGATCAACGCCGGGGAGTTGCTCGAGCACGAACTGGACAAGCCGTCCTACCAACCCGAGCCCATAGCGCTCGGCGTCAATACGGACGCGTATCAGCCCGTCGAGCGGAACTTGCGGATCACGAGGCGCGTCATTGAAATCCTCAGCGAGCGGGGGCATCCGTTCGCGGCGATCACGAAGTCTTCGCTGGTCGAGCGGGATATCGACCTGCTGGCGCCCATGGCGCAGAAAGGGCAGGTGATGGTGGCGGTGACCATCACCACACTCGACGCCGACATTGCCCGCACGCTCGAACCTCGCGCGGCAACGCCGGCCAGACGGCTGCGGACCATCCGCACACTTGCGGAAGCGGGCATCCCGGTCGGCGTCAGCGTCGCGCCCATGATTCCCTTCGTCACCGAACCCGATATGGAACGCGTGCTGGAAGCCTGCGCAGAAGCCGGTGCAAGGAGCGCGAGCTATATTGTCTTGAGGCTGCCGTGGGAGGTCGCGCCGTTGTTCAAGGATTGGCTGGCGGCGCATTTCCCCGATCGGGCAGAGCGCGTGATGGGCCGTGTGCGCGATATGCGCGGCGGCAAGGACTACGATTCGGATTTTGCGAAGCGTATGAAAGGCGAAGGACTATGGGCCGACATGCTCAAGCAGCGTTTTGACCATGCCGCGCGACGGCTTGGGCTGAACCAGCGGCATCGCGGCATTCTGGACATGTCAGCGTTCCGGCGCGGCGAGAGCGCGCCGAAGCAGCCCGTCGTGGAAAGTCCGCAGATGAAGCTGTTCTAGCTGGGACCGGATTCGCGAACCCTTTACGACCCCGTTAGGCAAATTACTGCGACAGCTCTTTCGCTGCCTGAACCTGGCCTTCAAAGTACGTCTGGAAGGTAAGCGCGAGACCGGCCATCAATATGAACGCGCCAAATAGCAGGGAGAAGATCACGACAAAGATCACGGTCCAACCTGAGTCGCTGTGTTGTCCGGTCTGCGAATTGAACTGGGCGTCCCATTTTTCATCCGGCCGCAAGCCATAGACAATCGCCGAAAGAAACGCTGACAGCAGCGAAACCGCGCCGGGCACGACGAGCACCCAGCCGAGTACCGACGCGCGTTCGGTCGCGGCGAGCAGCATGTAACCCACGAGGCCGAGCAGAAGGCCGACAATATGCGCCCAGCCGAATTTGTCGCGCAAACCGTACAAATAAAAGCGATGTGCGCCAATGCTGCCAAGAAAGAAGGCAAGCGCGGCGGTCAGCGTTTTCGAACGGAAGCGTCCGTTTGGCGCCGGATTGGAAGGATGCGTTACAGTGGACGACGGGTTGTTCATCGGGAAGCTGAAAGAGAAGCGTTGAAGGCAGGTAAGGGCGGGGAGACACGAGACACGAAACGTTCGCTCTGAAGCGGCATTCTACGCCGCAGCCGCGGGTCCAAGCAGGCGCTCGCCGATTCGCGACCACGCGCCGAAGAACGCTTCCTGCTCTAATCCATTATCTGTCTCCCTAAAACCTGCGTGGAACTCCCGAAAAGCCCAGCGCACGGTGCTTTGCGACTATTGGCTGTACGTCAAACACCACGCAAAGCAGCCCTTCTCATCTCGATTAATCGATGCAAGTGTTTGTTAAGGCATCGTTTTGCCGCTATAATCGCGTGTTTTGGTAGTTCCGAACCCCGGTTTTCAAGGATTTCAGCATGGTTATCATCCGCTTGGCTCGTGGCGGCTCCAAGAAGCG
>Ga0153932_1000257_pt1 | contig 18812 bp, 22 predicted proteins | sample TSNJ016MetaG_FD_102273 | JGI IMG/M metagenome (GOLD analysis project Ga0153932, IMG submission 102273) | Attine ant fungus gardens microbial communities from New Jersey, USA - TSNJ016 MetaG | ecosystem: Host-associated > Fungi > Mycelium > Unclassified | place: USA: New Jersey, Wharton State...
AAATGCGTTGCTTCGTTGTCCCAGTCGAGGTCGTCGAAAATGCCGACGTACACGCGCTTGAACAAAATGTTCACGCCGACGTAATCGATAGTGTCCACGTCGAGAAGAGACATGGTATTTCCCGTTTGCCACAGGCGGAACCCTTGTGTAGACTGGGTTCCTTACGGGGTAAGGCTCCCCGGCCAATTTGTGTACCACGTGGCTATACCACAGGCGCTATGTCAGACCATCTAATTCGCAAGGGTTCAACGTACTACTATCGTCGGCGTGTTCCTGCTGACCTCGTAGGCGCGTATGGCAAAACGGAGTACGTGCGATCCCTTCGGACCACCAGCAAGCGGGACGCCGAAATGCTGTGCCGCCAATTCGATGTGGAAGTGGACGCGCTCTTTATGATGCTGCGCAGGCCTCCGGAATTGCCGCCCTTGTTTGTCGATCCGTACACAGGGAAAACATGGGACCCGGATTACCGTAGCCCTCCAGAGACGGACGCGCAGCGAAGGGCACGTGAGGAGTACGAGCAGGACGACCAGGAATACCAGGATTCGCGGAACATCGATCAGGAGGACGCTGACCAAGCTAAATGGGTAGCCAAGCAGGAACGCAAGGCGAAGAAAAAGGAACAGCACATAGCTGACCTAGCGGAGGCATTCCGCCGTGCACTCGAAAAGGCCCCGCACCACAGCCCCGCTACGCCTCCCGTAAGTGCTCACCCTACGAAGCCAGCGACCCAGCGCACGGAGCCAGCTACAGCCCCTGAGCGTCGCACCCTAACGCCGACAGACGGTAAGTCTATCCACGCAATCATGCGTCTATGGGCGAAAGAGAAGAAACCTGTACCACGCACCGTCGAGACCGCAGAGCGCGCGCTTAACCGCTTCCGGGAATTGATGGGTGACATTGAAGTGCCTGCGGTCACCAAAACGCATATCGTGGACTTCAAGAATAAATTGGTAGCTGAGGGCCATTCTGCAAATACGGTTAACAAAACGCTCAATTACATGAGCATCATGTTTAATCACGCTGTGGGGCAAGCATGGATCGATACTGACCCAGCTAAGGGCGTTCGCATAGCCGTTAAGAAGAAACCAAAGGGTAGCGGTAGGGCACCGTTCAACGAGTCAGCACTAAATGGAATATTTTCTCATCCCATTTATTCGGAAGGTATTAGGCCGACGCTCGGAGCAGGCGAGGCCGCTTATTGGCTACCGCTGCTAGGCTTGTTCACGGGTGCACGAATTGAGGAGCTATGCCAGCTTGCACCTAATGATATCAAGCAGGAGAAGTACCGCGACAGTAAGGGCAGGGAGCAAACCGCGTGGGTTATGCACATCACTGGGACAGGTGAGGGGCAAGGCGTTAAGAACACTGGCAGCGAAAGGCGGATTCCGATTCATCCGGAGCTACAGCGGTTAGGTTTCGTAAAGTACGCTCAAGGCCAGAAAACTAAGCGGATATTTCCGTTACTGCGACCAGACAAGGCGGGCTATGAGGCTCCGCGTTGGTCCGTGTGGTGGCACAAGGAAATGCGCAAAGCGGGCGCGTTCGCGGGGACCAGCATGGTATTTCACAGCTTCCGACATCTATTTAAGGACGTGTGCCGCCAGTGCGGAATTACCAAGGAGCTAGCGGACGCGCTGCAAGGGCATACTGAGGGTGACTCGTCCGGAGGCTATGGAGCAGCCCTGTACCCGCTCAATCCGATGATGGAAGCTATGAGTAAGTACAAGGTGCATGGCGTGAAGCTTCCTGGTTAATCCCCGGTTGGCGAAGCCCACTACAAATTGTCAAGTTGCTGTTTCAATTCCGCCAACGTGGATCGGGCTTCGCGAGCAGCCCACATGCGTTTCCTAACGGAGTGTAAATTTTCGATCTCGTTGTTAAGTCGGTTCATCTCGCCTATACCGACCTTGTACGTGTTCTCCAGACCCGCGTCTCTACTAGGATTGTATTTAGGGTCGAGACGCTTCCTGTCCTTGTGGTACGCCTCCAGTAGAGGCCCCAAGATATCGTCTATGCCCTTGAAACGGGACCGAAGGATATCGATTTTGTAGTCAATCTCCCATGCTTCTTTCGCCGAAAGATTAGGATCGTCCCGAATCGCTTCTTGTAGCTGCTTAAGCTTACGGGGATGGAACCAATTTACATCTAGGGGCGGGTGGTCCATGCTGCGTTCCTTGTCTTTGACTCGGTAGCCTAGCAAGGTCGCCGCTCCAGAGGCAAGGAAAAGTTACGAGGTGCTTAGTTGTGGCAACTATTTTCTCCGTGCCACGAAACGACCGGCACACGCTCCCGTTAGTGTGGAACCTGGCAGCTAGACGTTACCGTTGCACTACAGAACGGCGTAGACGTGGGCTGCTGTATCTGGCAGTTAGTCGTGACATTTGCGCTGCAATACGGCGTACCCGTAGGGATCGGAGGCGGACTAGTCTGTAGATTCCACATGGTAGCAATATCCGTAGCTACACGCTGCGTCCGGAGATTCAAGATATACGCATCAGGCGTCATGCAATCCGCGCCCATATGCCCAACTGTCTCAGACGCCTGGATGATGCCTACCGGGAATGACATGCTATTAATGCTGGCCGTATTCTCCGCGTTAGCTAACCCGTAAGCTGCGGTGAAACTAGCGGCTGCGTTACACGTAGGGATTGGCTGCACCACAAACGTTTTCATTCCCGCCACGTAACCCCGCTGGGTAAATACAGTCAGGTCCTGTACGAATTGAGTCTGTGCCGCCTGCTGTGCGGGAGAGTCCATCGTAGTAACCATATCGTCAAACGTGAAATTAACGATATTCCAATTGGTCGGGTCTACCGTACCGTAGGCGGACTGCGGCGGAGATGCCCCGTTATCCGTTCCCATAATCAGGGCGTGGAGTGCCGTACCGTCCATTGTCTGCACAGTAACGTTAGCCGTAACTCCGGTAGCAGCCAGGGCCGTAGTCAGGTCGGTAATCGTGGCAGTGGCGTTAGGATCAGACGCGGGCGTATCGGAGGCCGCGTGGATAATCGCAGCGTGAGCTACAGCCGGTGCAGCAGCCTGCAGGGGGCTACCGGAATACGAAAGCTTCAATACCGGGGCGGGTGCAGCGGACGGGGAACTACCCCCGCCACCACCACATGCGGACAGGAACAGGGCAGCAGCTACGGATAAGGCAAACATCTTTTTCATTGTTGTTCTCAGTATGATTATATTTAGGTGTACGTACGGTCTATCCCGCAGACAAAGATTAGTCTGGAGTTATCCCGTATACAAGAGGTTAACCAAGCTTATTTTCAACGATTGGATTTAGCCAGCACAACGAGAAGCGAGGTTAAGCGTAACGAACAGGCCGTAACCTGTTTACGGATAAGGAAAATATGCTGTTTGAGGGTGTCACACAATCATTGTGTGGGTGACGTGGGAACTGTGGGCGGTTTACAACAGCAAGCCTGTCCATAGCCGCAACAGGCGGGCCAGCGGGGCGGCGTTGCCTTTACGGGCATCTCAGCTTATATTGCCGAATCCCTGAATAAAAGAGACAACTAAAAATGGCTAGGCCGCGCGTTTTTCTAAGCTCCACTTACTACGACCTTTACCAGTCACGAGAAGACATAGAACGTTTCGTCCGGTCACTTGGATACGACTGCGTAAGGCACGAAGCAGGCGCTATTCCCTACTCGAAAGATACCAAACTGGAAGCCTCAGCGTACAGAGAAGTGGAATTATGCGATATGCTCGTTACCATCATTGGCGGCAAATTTGGTTCTGAATCTAAGGACGAGGAAGGTAGCTCAATAACTCAAACCGAAATCACCCGCGCACTAGAAAAGGGCATTCAAGTTTACGTGTTTGTTGAGCAAAATACGCTCACTGAATATAACACCTGGAAGATAAATAAAGAAACCGCAGGCATGAAATTCAGGTATGCGGATGATGCCAGAATTTACAGCTTTCTAGATCGACTCTATTCGCTTCCGCAAAATAACCCAATCACTGGCTTTAAGACCATTGCAGATGTGACTGCATTTTTGCAGGAGCAGTGGGCGGGTCTGTTCCAACGCTATTTGGGTCAACAAAAAAGAGCGTCAGAAATATCATTGATAGAAGATATGAGAGGGGTCGCTGCTACGCTGCAAGAAATGGTTAACTTCCTGTCGGTATCAAATCAGGATCATGCCGAGGCACTGCAATCGATCATATCGATAAACAACCCAATTTACACGCGCCTCGCAAAGCTTACGCAAACCCAATATCGAGTCTTCTTTACTAACCACGCCGAAATGGAAAGTTGGTTAAATGTGCGGGGCTATCAAAAAGGAGAGGAGGCTGTATACTCTGAGGGAAGTGTAGAGGAGTGGTGCAAAGACAACGTAGGATGGATTGAGTTCAAGAAACAGTTCTTTAATAGTAGGGGCGAGCTTTTAAACTATTCCCAAACCGGCTGGAACGATGGTTGGATAGTCTTTGTTAAAACTGCTCCCGCCCCCGCTAAGTCTGGGTTTGAAGATATGGACGATGATATCCCGTTCTAGGCGAAACAAGACCGTTACACCAGGACCATGCTTTAAGACGCCAGCAGCCGCGCCCTAGTTTTCATCTGGTCTGTGTTAGCTAATTGCATGGCTGCTGCGTCGAGATTCAGGAATTCACTAATGCCAAATCCTCGGATAGCTAGAACAGTTTTCAATGGGATAACATTCCCTGCGAATCTCAGTCCAAAACAATACCAAGGCAACCCCGTCTCATAGCTAGCAATGCGCTCGTACGAGTACCACCTATCTCCTAGCTCAATTCCATCGGGATGAAATGTGGTTTTTAGCACGGACTCTCTCATATTAGAAGCATTAACGCCTGCTCGTACTGCGTCTCTAATACCTACGCCGGTTACAGCCAATTCCACACCGTAGCCGTTACCCGCCAATATCGGGTCTACCAAAGCTTTCGCCTTAACACTTAAGTTACGGCTAAGTCTCGTTGCCATAAATGGCGTTGCCGTAGGCATGCTGCACGCAGAAGTAAGCATATGGGCTAGATCATCTCTTGTGCCCAAAGCTAGTGACGGGTTATTGCAGAGGTTAGTGGCGAGGACGGTAGGCCAGTTCTTAGCCCCGTCATTTACATAGACGCTACTGATAACGTCTATGTTCACTCCGTACCGTGCTGCTGAAATCTCCTGCTCGTTTCCTTTGGTCCGCATGTTCATCTTTACCGCAGCGTGAACCATTGCATCGCCAGTTTCCAAATTCGTACCTCCAAAATCATAGGTTCCAACATGTACCAACTTTTCGCACCCCCACCCCCTGAATATCGATCAACGGTAGAATGGGCCTCACAGACCGAAAAAGTACCTCATGTACCAAGTTATCACCAACCCCCTAGCCACTCTTTCATAGACCAACGTCGATCTACGTATTCCAGTGGTGTCCTGGATTTGTAGGCATTCCATCGGCACTAACGCCAGTCTTAACACGGTGGCCTAAATCAGTAGCGGTTTTATCCTTATGGCAGATGGAGCAAAGTAATTGCAGATTACTGTCGTCATTACTTCCACCATTTACTAACGCTAACTTATGGTCAACCTCGCCAACCCGGACGGCTATCTTGCACATACGACATTGGTAATTATCACGTTCTCTAATACGCTTACGCTGTGCTGCTGCTGCAGTACCACTAAGCAAGTCCATACGGCCTGTAGATAACCCATCCTTATATGCCCGCTTGCTAGGCTTGGTAGATACTGCAGGCGTGATATCAGCAGCGCATTGTGGGCAGCTAATGCTAGTCATACTGAATACCCATTGCGGATGCTTGATACAGTCAGTCATTCGTTATCCTTAATGAGAACGATACGTTAAATGTAGGACGTGCAATATCATCATTCACTAATGGTAGGAATGACATTCTGTGCGCCAACATTGGGAAATCTATAGATAAAGCTAGGCCAATAGATAATAGAAACAGCCTAATGACGGGGGGTAGTGATTAATTCAGGCTTCAAAGGTCTAGCGACCGACAGTTCCCTGTTGTTTTAACATTAGCCCAGAAAATCACACTCGAAAGGCTAATTTCCTGTAACTTCTGCTTAACTCAGGCTAATTCTCCGTGGAAGCCTAGCAATTGACGGATCAGTATCAAATCCGTCTCCTTGCCGGAGTCTAGGGATAAGCTCGTCCAACTCGTCAGGCTTACCATAGTCAGTTCTTTCTGCTGCCTTACCTCTAAGCACCCGTGTTTCTGCTGGTGTCTTTAGCCGCAAGGCGGTAACTAGTTTAAGCGTAACTCCGGAGCATCTGGCGGCCTCTGCAATTAGCGGATGCGGCTTACCTGCTAACATTAACGCGCCTTGGGATAGCTCGTCCCTTACACGTTTCTCCAATGCACGGGCTTTGCATAAGTCGGCCACTAATTCAAAATCGGATTCGGTCCAGTCGTCAGGGTGTCTCGATCTAATTATACGGTCCCAATAATCGGACTCGTTAGGCTCAAGAAAGAGGTAATCCGGGATTGGAATATTAATATTGGCCCGCCGTACTGCGTCTATTCCTCTATTTTTTGCCATTAATCAGTGACTCCCGATAAACAGACTCCTTACCGCCACGCATTCCAACCTCAATAGAATGCATATTCTGGCTGATACGTGCGATTTCCAGCCATTGAGCAGCACTTTTACGCAGTTGCGTAATCTCTTCCGGCCTGGGACGCTTGAGCGCAGCGATACGATTAGCTTCGAAATATTCGTTATTAGCGTTACGGAGTGCGTGCTGCGCTGTGGAAAGCAACCAGCCGTAATCACCTTTGCAGCAACTCACCGCATTCTCGATAGCCTTGTCTAGCTCCGCCATCGTCTCGCACACCTTGTCACCCTGGCCCTTACCGTAGCAACGCTCAAGCAGATCAACCCGCAGCCACTTAGGGGCCAATTGCCCACGTTTACCGCGCTCCGTGATTGTCGTAAGTACTCCTACCCGTGCCGCAGCCGCCCTCAAACTTGCATGAGTCATTCTATTCCCCCGTTATCCATAAATTTATCAATGTCCGCGCAGCAAACAAGCTCGCCTGCGGTCTCCACGGGTACGCCAATGTCCTCGCATAGCTCCCGCAGTCCCTCCATAGCCTCGTGAGGCAGCGAGACCGCCACGACGCCTAGAAAAGGCTTTCCTGCAACCGTGAAACGTGGTGAAGCGATGCGTACCAGTTCCACGGCTTTGGCCCGGAAGTAACTTTGCACAGGCATTCGTGCGGCACGAGCGTCGGTGTGTAGTCGCTCATACGCAGGCCTGCTCATGTAGAACGGCGTATCTAGCTGGACACTCACGACCGAACTACGTAATTCATGAGAAGGTCACCCAGGCACTCACGCGGCACGCCCTTAGCGTCGGCAAGGCGCATAAGTCGTGCGTGATTGTCGTCGGATAGGAATATGATCTTCGTAACCGAGAGATCGTGCGCGCTATATTCGCCGTCCCTAAAGATTGGACTACGGTCCCGGTTTACGGTAGCCGCGATAAGCCGAAGCATCGATTCGGTACTTCGCCTACCCTGTTGATGGGCTAATTCCCGTAGAACGTCGAAACCCTCGCTACTAAAGTGGAACGTGTACTCGGAGTTACCATCTGGCACGCGATAATTTCCCATCACTCCGCGTCCGCCGAAAGCTCCATAGCACCAACCAAAAGCTGCGCCTTTGCTAATTCGGCCTTGAGTGCTTCCTGTCGGGTCAGGAATACCACGGCCTCTCCGGCTAACGTGAGTTGCAACCGCAGTACGTTCAAGCGAAGCAATTCAAGTTGTGATTCTTCTACATAATCCATTCGTTATCCTTATTTGTTAATGGGCGACATTACGCCGCCCACGGGTCCGGTTAATAGACCGTTCGGTTATCTTTCAGATGCTTAGCCATAGCATGCAGGCCGTTCGGGCAGGTACGATCCGGGTTATTATAGAAACGATGCAATACTCCTTGTGTCGTCACCGTAAGCAACTCACCTGTAGGAGCGGAAGTAGCGTTAAGGCTCTTAAACGCTGTAATGATCGCGCCGGGATTGGCGGGGATAGCTACAAGGGATAGTTCGTGTACATCGGCTTTCGTGTACCGCATACCCTGTCCTTTGCCCAATGGTTCCGATGCTTTGGGTACAAACCCTATCGACACCCCGCGAATAAGTCCCGCCTTAACGCTATGCCAGGATTCGTCCGTCCTATCTCGGATAGCGCCGGGTTCCGTAACTTTCGCAATGGTCGCCTTGAACGGCAGACCCTTAGCCGTAGGCGTACCGAACTGCACGTTACCTACTGGTTTCGTGGGATCGTGATTGAGGAGCAGCGGAGTATCCTTCTGAAAAGTAAGCCCCATTGGTTCCACGATATCATTGACGCGATCAAGCTGCGGCGTAGAGGCGATACCTGTAATCTCTCTGCGCTCGTCGTCGTATGTCTTGATGACAATGGCAGAAAAGCCAAGTTGGTTTGGCATCCGGTTATTCCGCGCCAAGGAAAGCAGCAGCGAAGCCCTCGTAGCTTTCTACAGGTACAAAGAGATGATTACCACCGAGATTAACCGCGTAGAATTCGCCGCGTCCAATACAAGCAGCGTTACCGTTAGCTAAAGTCTTTTGCGCAAGTGCCGCAATCTTTTCATCACGGGTCATGTTCGCGCCGGGGAGTACCGATGCTGCGTTGTTAGTTTCGTTCATTTGTAATCCTTATATTATGGTAGGTGGCGGCACGCCCAATAACGAGCCGCCCTGGTACTTAGGAAAGCGTGATCTCTACAGCCGCGCCGGGTGCAAATTCCCAATCTACGTATTGCTGCCCCATCAGTGCGCTTTGGCCGGTTTGAAACAGGCTGGTAGCGGTCGTCGTGACTGTGCCCGTGCCATCGTCAAGAACGACAGTGCCCTGAGTGATCACGTCCACGAACGCGCCACCAACATATGCAAGGACCCGCGAACCATCTACGATAAACAGCTTACCAACTGGAACCGCGTAGGACGTGATTACCGGGAGTCCTCCGTAGATTCCGCCCGCAGCCGTGATGCCTTGTTCGGTCGGACTACGGAGCGTGATAGCCGTAAGCGGATTGACCAAGACTGAGGCCCGCGAAAGATCGCCAGTGAAAGCAATCACACCAGCACTGAATGATGCTTGCGTATCCACAAACGTGGCCCCGCCATTTGCGACGGCGGTCACTGCGGGGACCTGGATAGATACAGCACCCAGACCGTTAGGCGACACCGCGTCACGAACTTTCGTGCCCACGAACCCCTTATCAACACCCCGACTAAGCGCACGTGCGACTTGACCTGAAATGACATTTTCTGCAGCGTCCCCGGTAGCGAGCAGCATCTCTTTACTGAACACGCCGACAATACCGACCTTACGCTTGTCCGTAGCCACGAAACTGAAGTTACCCGCAAATGCCGGGATAGGTGCATATTCGCCAACGAAAGGAGCGACAGCCGGGACGCTCTCCACGTTGACACGGGTAAGCGCAGGAACGTGCATAACGCTCTGCAGCTTTCCAAGGATGGACCCGCTCCAGACTGCCTGTATGAACTCGTCGCGAACGATGGTTTCATTTACAAGGGCGTTACCGGCCGCGAGAGTCGGGCTTACCACTGTTTTTGTAACTACGTTCGAAAGGCCACCCTTTCCCCAGCGCTGTTCGATATAACCGTCGTGTTGCTCGGAGATGTGAGCAACCGGGACATTAAAGACGCCTGCAGCGATAGCCTTACGAATGATGCTTGATGCCATAAGAGTAGTTATCCTAATTTAATGTTGCTGGCCTAGAGATATTCCAGGCCTCAGCGGGTATCAGCTAGCCCGCGCGTCATGCGGATGGGCCGCTTACTTGATCGTTGCTAGATATCGGCTCGTCCAGTGATCGACAGGCGGACGGCCTAAGGGCGAGGACTAGTCTACGACTACAGCACCCGTGAAGGTGTAACGATTATTCAATGGCGGAACAGGTACACTGTCCGGGATTGCCACAATCAATTGAGCTTCCGCATAGTCCCGCGCATCCTGCCCCGCTACGGGCAAGCCGTCCAATACAATCATCTGTGTGTAGACGGCCCACTTACCTGCGTCCTTTACATCTTTCGAGAGATACGACTCAACTGTGACCGTGCAATTGCTAGCTCGCCAATCGATTACCGCCTGCGCCGCTACGTGATACGTTGCTACTACGCCCGTGCTGGGCGTTTCATATTCGAGGCTCAATGGCATTCAATAGACTCCGTAAAATAAGATTCCTGGGATTCGAACATTGTGTGTTCCTGCACCGGGTGAGTAAAACCAGGAAATGGTGTTTCCAGACACAGAAAAGTTAGGCCTGCTGATATCCATATTCGTATAGCCCCACGTAAAATTAGCTTGGAAGCTCGTCCAAATTGCAGCGTTAGCTAGTAGGGGGTCGGTGATTGCGCCGCTAGCAGCTACACCGTCAATCTTGTAACTACCTACGATCTTTGATAACCGCGAGGAGATTTCAACTTGGAGATTACCGGACGCATCCCAGACACGCAGACCGCATGCACCCATTAAATTTTCCCCTGTTTAATCATGTCCGCGTAGCCACCCTGGCCGGACATACGTTGAGCCATGCGCTTATCAATGAGGGTTTGGATATGCGGCGCGAGGGCTATTAAGTCCTGCTGCGTTAGCCCGCTATTACCCGCACCCAGAGACAGGGATAGGCTAGTGCTGCTACCGCCCGAACTAGGAGCTACGGAACCTACAGCACCGCCGGATGCGAAGTGCGACATACGCCCGCTGTTGATCGCCTCCAGCAGACTTCCGTACTTCTTAGTAGAAGTAGCATTGATAACGTACTCACCATTCGATAGCATGGCAGGGATACTATCGGACGTTCCTGTACCAGCGCCGGAGATTGCCCCGCCGTCCGCAAAGTGTCCTACTGCACCGCCTGCACTGAAGAACGAGGACGAGCTAGCGATAGCCGTAAATATCTGAGACTCAGCGGCCTTTAGCGCGATCTTTGCGAGGTCCGACAGGATGCTTTCCGCGAGACCACTAAACGATACCTTGCCTGTGGTAACAAACGTGTCCAGCGCAGAACCCATGTCATTAAACGACGTGGTAAAGGCGGTAGCCGCAAGCTGGGCGTTAGTCTGCGTTGCACCTGCGATGGTTGTCATAGCGTGCGTAATCTGCTCGCTATAACTGTTTCGCATATCCTGCTCTTGCTTCAGGTTAGCCTCTAATGCGGCCTGCTTATCCTTGTATCCCTGTTGGGCTATATCTAACTCGCTGGCCAGTTCAATCTTGTCCGCAGTGGGTCCATCATACTTTTCCTTAAGGGCTGCGATTTGGTTTTCATAGTTCTCCAGCAGCCGCGCACGAGCGTCGAAATCTGCTTTTTGGTCCCCGGATAGGAACCGACTGGCAAATGCGTTAGCGTAGCCTGCCTGCTGTTTCTGCAAGGCAGATGCTTCACTAGCAGCAAACTTACGCACATTACCCTCACGAGTGGCCGCTACCTTAGCGAGGTCCTGCGTCAGGATTTGGTCCAGAGAGAGAAGCTGCGCGTTATACTCTTTAACCTGCGCGAGTGCATTTTGCTGTGTGGCTTTATCCTTCTTACCGCCTGCTACGTCCGCACGCTGCTGCGCTAATGCAATCTCTTTAACAAGTGCAGCCGCTTGCAAGTCGTGCAATTGCTGGAGGTACTGCTCGTTATCCACGAGTCCCGCTGCGCGCTGTGCCTTTAGCGTCTGCTCGCTGCGCTTCTCTTCCTGCTCAATGAGCCTATTCTGCCCCTGCAAGTCCGCAAGCTGTGAATTGATCGCGCCGTTATTAGACGGGGTACGTACCTTCGTTTCCTTAGCGTACTTATCGTCAATCTCTTTGATACGTTCGTGATAAGCGATAAGTGCCTGTTGATAACTTGGGGAGTCTTTACTAAGCGCATCGAATGCATTTTTAGCCTCTGACTTCTCCCTGTCTCGAACGTCTCCGGGGGCGCTGCTTTGATACTTTTTTAGGAACGCGGTGGTATTAAGCTCAGCCGCACCGCTAGCTGCTCGTGCCGCGTTAGCCTTCTGTGCTGCTTCATTGGCAGACGTAACCTGCTGAATGGCATTTACTTGTGCGGTAGCGGCGTCAAGTGCTTCCTTCGCCCTGGCAGAAAATGCGGGACCTTGGGAAAGGGCGCGATTAAAGTTAAGCTGCGCTGCAGCCTGGGCAGAGATAGCATTCGCAAGTTTCACACTGTCGGAAGTAGCTGCCCCGAACGCATTAAGCTCGTTCATTGCCCCGTGCGCTGTCTTAGCCAAGTAATTCCAAGCCGCAGCAACGTAACCAACGTTCTCTACACCCTCTTTACCAAACTTAGCATGCGCGTCATTTACAAATTCAACTTCCTTAGCATAGGCTCCCGCCTTATCGCCTGCGTCCAAATACTTCTGGATAATCGCTACCTGTGCACCGTCAAACTCGTGATACTTAGTTACTAGCACCTCAAGGGCTTTTGCAGGGTCCTCCGCAAACTTAATCATAGCTTGCGTAGCTTCCTCTGCGGACATGCCCGTTTGCTTGGCGAAGTTTGCTACTGCTTCCGTGGATGCGGCTAGGGACGAACCGGCTACAGCACCGCTAGCAACAAGCGCAGCCATAATTTGCTCAGTGTCCGCAATGTTGCCGGATACTCCCGCGAGTGATTTGGACAGGTCCGCCATCTGGCTAGATGTCAGGCCCGTGTAACCGTTCGTAGCTGCGATAGATTTATTCAGGGCTTCGAAGGATTCGTAGCCCTTGTACGCCTCATAACCTACTGCCGCTAATGCTGCTGCTCCAGCCAGCGCAGCCACGCCCATACCACTAAAAAGCAATCCCGCTGCGCCTGTCTGTTCCGCGAGGACCATAAGGGAACCGCCGAACTTCTTATAGTTTCCCTGCGAAAGTTCGTGGCCCAGTACCAGAAGTTCCCGCTTAGACGCTGCGGTAGCGAATGAGAATCCGTGTACCTGCTTACTGGCGTTCTCAATTTGTGAGGCCATACCAGAGAACGAGGACGTTACACCCGTGGCTGCTGCACGCTGCGCGAGGATTTGCGCCTGCGTCTTTCCTGCTGTTTCCGATAAACGCTGATACTCCGCTGCAAGCTTGTTAGCCGCCCGTGCGTTAAGCTCAAACCCGTTAGCTGCTGCTTCCTTCATTGCGGCATCTACAAGGGCTGCTCGTTTAGCCATTGCCTCCTGTGCTGCGTTCACTGTAGAAGCACCGGCCTTAATCTTATTTACGCCTGCTTCGAATCCCGTAGCATCGACTGAATATACGATCGTGCTGTTATTCGAGCTTGTGCTCAATTAAGCGGCTCGTTAGCAATCTGTTCTGCCGCAATACGGAGCATGCTGCATACGGTAAGGTTCTTATCAGCCGCAATGTGGCGTAGGCGCTTAAGGGTCTCCGGATCGACGCGAATTGAGACCACGCGCGTAGCCTCCGGCGAATATGGGTCGTGCCGCGTACGCGGTTTGCATACTTTAGTCATATGGAATCCTAATTTATAAAGTTGTCAAATGTTTACAGCAAGAAGCCCACCGATACGCGCTCCCGGAGGAACAGAGCATCAAGTGGGCTTCTATGGGGACGTTTTTAGGCGTCTCTCTTTACTGCTGACCTGTTTTTTGGTGACTGCGGAAAACTGCCTATGCCCAGGCGAACCAGGACCGTTTTACCTCGGTCAAGTCAAGCTCTCCACGTTTCGGAGGTGCGGGCAGGGTATCCCGCTGCTCGTCCGTGAGCACCGCTGTTACCTCGTCCGTCCAATCCCGCAGCAAGTCACCTGACATCAACCGCCCGAACTCCGCACGGGTGCTGTCGAATGCCAACCCTCGATCCCGGAACGGCACGCCGAAACTATCGTGCACCATCCACAGCGAGGTAACGCCCTTGCTCACTAGGTCATTGACTACCATAACCATATGCGAGGCGTCTACGCCGTGGACGAAGTTAGGGGACACTCCCGCTTTCTGCTTACCAGCATCTAAGGTATCCGAAGCGACAACGAATGATCGGTCCCACTGTGCACCGCCTACCATCGTCCTAACTTTAACTGGCTTTGCCAAGCTGTACGCAGCCTGCGCTACCCTCAATCCCGCTGGAGTAGTCCATACCGTTTCGCTACCCGCCTTAGTCACAACGCCTGCGACATTCTGCAAATACTTCATAGCCTGCAGGACTCCCGGAGCTACATCGGCAAAACAGGAATCAATTTGAGCAGCGAGCCATAGGCAAGCGTCTACAGGTGCGTCAGTTTTAGCGTGTAGCTGCTCCGCAAATGTGTACGTACCTGCGCTATAAACTTTAGTCATGCTCGGAGCCTTGAGCAAGTCACGATCAAGCGTCTGTCCGGACCAATAAGAAAGGTGCTCAAATGTTCGCCCATCCGCCGTATCGACAAGGGATTGAAGGCGATAATTAAGAGCATCCGCCATACGCCCGTAATAGTCATCGCCACGATCAGTTTGGGTTAAGTTCACCATCGTCCCGGCCTTCTCGTCTCGCGTCATACCTGCGAGCATCTGTACACCGCTGCAACTCCCGTCTAGTGTCGCAGCAAGGCGAGATACGAACGACGCACCGTTGCTCTTGAATCCCGCCCACTCAAAGCACGCGGCTAGGAACTGCCAGGGCTTATCAACGGCTACCGGAACTATCCTGCCGCACTTAATCTTCTGCAGCCCAAAGCGATTATTTTCTAAATGCCAGTCCCGGTACGTTTCCGGATCGGCGGCAATCTGCAGTATCGTGTCTGAGTTACGGATAGTCCAGTTAAGCCGTTCCTCCTGATCTAGCGTCCGATACGTCCCGTCCACTACCTCCTTATCAGCACCCGCAAGGCTGCACAGATGCCACGCTAACGATGTCCCTCCGTCATGTCCAATAGGCGTACCGTCTGCGAACTCCAGACAGCCTTTGCACAGGTCCGCACCCTGAGGGCTAATGATGCTGGTAGCTGGGTACATACGCCCACGCCAGTCCAGATTCCAGGGGAAATAAAACTCCTCCTCGTCCTGCAGTTCCCGCATAGCGGAGATGGTCAGGGCGCTACGCATGGCCTGCGCGCGAATCTCCGTTTCCGTTAAATCGTGGCGCACATCCAAAACCTTTCCCAATATGCGTTTGGTCGGAGGAGCATCGGCAAAGTTCGGGAAAGTTTCCGCCATCGCAAGCACACGTTTATTAACCCGGAAGGGCGTAGCTTGCATCGCGTTAAGCGCTGAGACAATCGCAGGAGCTTGGATAGGCTTCTTGCTTCTCCGTATCGGCGGAATGCTCTTGCTAAGGTAACCACCGCGCGTAGCCGTTTCCGTCCAATCAACAGGACGAACTAACATCGGCTTGTTCTCGGAGAAGTCTATCGATACGCCACCACCGCAAACCTCGTCCCGAAACTTATCCGTAAAGCTAACTGTATTCGGTTTGAGTTTCTTACCCGTGAGCTCGTGCCCGCCGTCATCCTCGCTGACCCATTGGGTAGCAAGTTCGAAATATTTGAGTAAGGTAAGAGCAGCGGCCTCATATCCGAATGTCGTATTAGGCTCAGCGTTCCCAGTCATCTGCCTAAGCCGTTCGCCAATCTCCGCACCCATTGCTTGCACGCTGGTGGGCTGATCCTTATTAGCCATACGTCCCGCCATTGACACAACGCCGTCCCATGTCGCGCGTACTTGCTGATCTACCGAGAGGGAGTTGACCGGATTAAGACTATAACCACCGTGCTTAATCGGCTGCACCAAGCCCGTTTTCGTTTCCGATGCAGTCTCCAGGCGATTGCGGAATGCGTCGATACCCGCGTTAAGCGCAGACCGATTAAATTCCGTAGCGAACGTTTCTAATGCTTGCTCCGTCGATACCTTGCGTCCAGAGTTTCCCTCTCGGATAAGCTGCTTTTCTACAAGCTCACTGAGACCCGCCGAACGCAGCATTTCAACGTGCTTAGAAGCGTGGGCGCTAACGGCGGGAACTACTGGGGCCAACGATTCATTCTTGGGACGCTGCTTCTCCAGTCGATCCGCAATAGCTGCTTCTATCTTATTCATTGTGTCTCTTAGTGAAGGGTGCTGGTGTACTTACGCCGCCATCAATTCCCGCGCCTCAATCTCCGCGAAGTCGAGCCACTTAATATCCTGCCCAAGGTCCTTAGCAAGCGCAGACATAGCCTCAGTACGGTTACGCAAGATGATGGGAGGCAGCGACGCGCGACTGCGGTTAGGAGCAATGCAACGCCATTCACAGATAGCGGAGAACCCGCCGTCCAGGAAAGCACCGGCATGAGTAATATGGAATCCGTGAGCCTTGATCGAATCGAACACGGCCAAAATCTTGTTATCCGGTTGGTTATCGTTGCGGGCCAGCGTTACGTGCAGAACTCGTTTCATTTTCGTTTCCTCAAGGTGCTAGAACTGTATCGGCAAAGCCGGAAAGGTCGTCTAGCGATTAGGGCGGTTTATGTTCTTCTGTTCGTTGCTAATAATCAAGGTACGCGAAAGCCACCCTGCAATAAGGCATGTCGTCTGCCTCCGCTGCGAAGTGGATAACCGGTACGTACCCGTCTTTGTTCATCCGCAACGATTCTTCAAAGCGGCCCTCTATCTCGTCGGGGCAGTGCGCAAACGCGTAGGTGATCACTGATTCTCCCTGATCGTTACTGCGGTTAAGCATTCAACATGTGCAACCCGCGACGTGAGCCAATCCGGATGCTCTGCGCTAAAGGTTTCTGGCCTAAATCGCAGGCCGCTATCTCTGTCCCGTAACTGCTAGCTGGCATCCTCTCGTCGGAGGTTCCCGGCCCTTGCCTAGTCTCTAACTAGGGAACGGACTGCGGTTTGTATTTATACTAGTTTGGCTACTCACCCGGAGACCATTTCTGCTCGTTGCTCCGTATCCAAGTCCAGACAGTAACGTAACTAGTTTGGCTACGCAAGCTTTATTTTCATTCGGTGTTGCTGAACCGCACATGCTACTTGCCGCCACCCTTTACCAGAGCTTCCCCGGCCTGGGTGAGGAGCTTCTTATTCTTGGTTATGTACTCTTTCAGCGACTCACGGACGACATCCGCCGTGGACGTGCCTGTGACAATCTGGAGTAATTGCAGCGTTTTCAAGTCGTCAACATCGACCCTAACGTTAAGGGGGCGAGTCTCTGTGTCCAACGATTTGCCGCGTGCCATATCGTAGCCTTAGTAGTTAAGCTACGAAGTATACGCGATTAGGAAGCTGCTGACGACCTAAAAACACGCTTCTTATGGATTTAGTCAATATCCTTTCGTAACGGTTCGCTGAAAACCGCCCTGATGAAGTTCAGGATTGTAATCATGCACTGTCATTCCTGGGATATCGGAATTCACAACTGATTCATCTACGAGGACACCCGTTTGCTCTAGCACCGTTCCTTTAGCGATGTCCGCAATAGCCGCTTTAGTACCCCATCGGCGCGCGATGCGCACATTGTCGGTTGACCCGTCCCAAGTCTTGAATTGATAAATCATAATGTGCGCCATCGATGTTCCCTTTTAACTGAAATTTGATACTACGCGTTTAAGGTTTTCAGATAGTTGACAAATGATACACATGAGAGCAGGAAATACTTTGCATCAGCAGCCGTAAGATTCGGTTCATCCATGAGGGCATGACGAATACCATCAGCATCGTTAGTGTAGGCATATAGGGATGAATAGCCTTTTTGTAACGCACCATGCAATTTGCCGGACTTACCAAGCGCTGTTAGGGCATCATGCAGCGTAGCCTTCTCCTTACCGCTGACGACTTTAGCAGCAGCCTCCACGGCTGATATGGACTCTTTTATGCTATTACGGTAATCAGGATTATCACGTCTAGAGAGCAGCGCCAATGCAGTGGAGATGTGCCGTGTTGCTCCTGAGTACTTATCGCTGCCGGACGACAGCGCAGTTTCCAGTGCCTCCACTTCCAGGTTGTCTGTCACTTGGACGAAGCGTCGTTCAATGACACGGTACGCTGCTAATTCTTTCTCCATTATCGTGTCCACTTTTTGGGCTAAGTCCTCCCCTGAATAACCCATGCCCATGCAAAATTCCAGGAAATCATACACCCCGTTCCATTGCCGCTTAAAGAAGTTTTCTCGAAGGAATTGATGTGCAGGTTGATAAGAAACACCATGGTAGGTTTCCTTTGCTGGGATGGTGTCGATGGGTTGTTTATAAAAGCCAATCCATAGCGCAGAAAGATATTCAGCATCGGAGAAACTGCGATTCCAATGCAGATAGGCGTTCCATAACGAGTTTCGCAGCGCACTTGGCATTGCGTCGGGCTTCAGGGCATCAGGAAGAGGGCTTAGCCCATTACGTTGACTGAAGAGCATTGGTCTTAACCTGCTTTTATTGTTAGCACTTCGAGAGCATACAACAGCCTGTTGGTAATCTCATCGAGCAGGCGCATCTCGTTGATGGCTATACCACAAACCTCATCCACGTGGCAAACTAACAACAATCTAACCCGTTGATTTATAAAGATATTACTCGGAAATGGTATTTCCCCAGCGCCCGATGCCGGGCAAAAGATTGCAGGTGCCTATTGTAATGGACTGCGTCATCCTAAATAAGTACGCGAAGCACGATTGCAACAGTGTACGACCTTTAAGCTTTACCACTTCTAACACGCTGCGAAATTGACTGTTTTGATGCACATGTTAAATCGACGTCTTGAAATAGGAGGATGCCTAAAAATATGCCGGGTCGATTGACAGGTCTCATCTCGAAAAACAAACTGGGTTCACGTTATTTGAACAGTTTGTGCGATTAGATCGGACAGCGCACGAGC
>Ga0153932_1000258_pt1 | contig 18760 bp, 17 predicted proteins | sample TSNJ016MetaG_FD_102273 | JGI IMG/M metagenome (GOLD analysis project Ga0153932, IMG submission 102273) | Attine ant fungus gardens microbial communities from New Jersey, USA - TSNJ016 MetaG | ecosystem: Host-associated > Fungi > Mycelium > Unclassified | place: USA: New Jersey, Wharton State...
CGCTATGCGCGCCGCACGCTCGCGCTGGCCGATGACTTCGTGCAACTCGCCCGCGCCGAGTCGCAGCATTACAGTCTTGAACTCCTGAACCTGCATGAACTCGCGATCGACGCCAGCGACGAAATCTGGCCGCTCGCGAACGCGAAGGACATCGAGGTCCGTTGCGAGAGTGAAGGTCAGGCTTTTTGGGTGTTGGCAGACAGGTCGCTGATGACGCGCGCGCTCATCAACTTGCTCAGCAACGCGGTGAAATACAGCCCGCCGGGCACGCGCGTGGACTGCATTGTCACGGAGATGCCGGGCGCGATCGTGTGCGTGGTGCGCGATGCGGGCTACGGTATCGCGCTTGAGCAGCAGGCACATTTATTCGAACGCTTCCGGCGCTTTCATCTCGATGGCCAGCCCCCAAGCGATGGAACCGGGCTGGGGATGGCATTCGTGAAGACGGTGGTCAGCCGGCACGCCGGGGAGATAGCCATCCAGAGTGCGCCGGACCAGGGAACGACGGTGACGATCACCTTGCGCTCGCAAACTATCGAGCCGCGCGAAGCGAGCGGTGAACAACCCGCCGCGCAGGAGCAATCTCAGAAGCAATGAACGTTTTTTGGGGAACGAAGTGAACATACGATCGATGGCAAGCGCCATTTTCTTTCTCGCGATATTGAGCGGTTGCGCGAGCGAACCGCCGGTGAGGATCAGCGCCTACAGTGCGAATGGCGGCGATTTCGCGACGTCGGGCGCGAAGACTTATGCGTTGCAGGCTTCGAGCGTCGAGCCTCAGAGCGACGCTACAACCGCTGTGGCCACCGATACGACTACCGCTCGCTGGCTTGACGAAGCGCTGGCCGCGAAGGGCTTGCATCACGTGCCTGCGAACAGCGCGGACTACCTCGTCAAGCTCGGTTATGCAACGCGTCCGCAAGCCGTGCGCGTGCGCGCCGAATGCGCTGGCGCACCGGAAAGCGCATGCGACGACGTCGCGCCGCAGAAGGAGTGGTTTGGACGCAAACACTACATTCATGCGCTGACTATTCAGTTTGTGGACCGGACGAGCGGGGCGTTGACCTATCAGGTGAGTGCGACGCATACGGATCGCGACCCGGCCGGCAGCGCAGCGCTGCACGCCCTCATGAGTTGTGCGTTCGCGGACTTTCCCATGCACAATGCCGAGCGGCGCGAGGTCGTGCATTGTGATTAGTGGCTGGCGGAAGATGCGCATGCGGGAAATTGGCGCGCGGAGATTGGCGTATTCTTGCGCCTGAACGAAGCGACGACAGAGCGACGACGCAATGGCCAGCATTGCAGACGACCACGCGAAGCCGCTGAAGACGTTCAGTCCACACGAGCCCGAAGGACTCGCCACGCCAGGGAACCCGCAGTGAAGTTTGCCGATTTTTGCCGTTGCACCGTAGTCACGTTAACTTGCGTCTGGATGACGAACGCGTTCGCCGACGAACAGAGCGCTACCCCCGATACCAGCGCCGCTGATCCTTGGAAAGTCTCGGTCGGCCCCGCGTTGATGGTGGCGCCGAAATACCCGGGTTCCCGTGCGTTTCAGGTGCTGCCGCTGCCATCGCTCGATATTTCCTACGATGACCGGATCTTCTCCCAAGGTCTCGACGTACTCGGCATCAACCTCCTGAAAGGTCCGGCGTATCACTTCGGCACGTCAATCAGCTTCGATTTTCAATCGCGTAATGAATCCGATGACCCGCGTCTTCATGGCCTGGGTAATGTGCATTACGGACCCAAGCTGAGAGTGTTTGCCGATTATTCTCTGTCGCTATTGACGGGCTCGGTCGCGGCTTATCAGGACATCGCGGGGACCGGGCAAGGGTTGCTGGTCAGCGGGGATCTGGTGGCGAATATGCCGCTGACGTCGAAGCTGTTGGTGTCGGTTGGGCCGGGGGTTACGTGGGCGAATGCCGTTTATAACCGTTCGCTTTTCGGCGTCTCCGCCAGTCAAAGCGCGGCTTCCGGTTTGCCGGCCTATAACACGAGTTCAGGCATCCGGGACGTTCACCTCAACACCTACGTCAGCTACGATTTCTCGAAGAAATGGGTAGGATCGGTGTCGCTCACGGCCGGACGGTTGGAGCACAACGCAGGGCATAGCCCGATCACCGAGCAAAGAACTGAATTGAATTTTCTCGCCGCGGTGAATTATCGGTTCAGGTGAGCTGGGGACTGGCGGTTGTTGTGATTCTGTTCGGAAGTCGCGCCACGCTTCGCCATCGGTGCTATCGGGCAAGATACGAAGCTGGCCCATCGATATCGGAATGAATCGGACAAGCAAACCGGGATCATCCTGTCGGTTACGCCGCCGAATCCTTAAGCGCGGCGTTGACTCTGAATCATTTCTTGAGAGTTGATCCAACGACACCCCGTTTTTGCAACGATAACTGCATCGAGCAACGTGGCAGCAATCACGTCGGCTTGATTGACATGGAATTTCTTCGGCAGGACCGGCGCTAAAAATCGAAGCAGTGTCAGTGCGGCTCCTTCTGCAGCCCTTGCTTCATTCCGCTCGCCGCCAATGAGGCTGGGTCTGCAGATCGCAAGCGACCGGAACCCGATTTCCTGGATGTCCCTCTCAACCTCTCCTTTGGTCCTGTAGTAAAAGCTCATGGACCCTGGAGATGCACCCATCGCAGTCACAATTGCATACGTTTCTACGCCGGCGAGATGCGCGGCTTTCCCCAATGCGATGGGTAGTGCGTAGTCGACGTAACGAAACGCTTCTTTCGAGCCTGCTTTTGCCTGAGTCGTTCCCAATGCGCATATGACCGCGTCCGGCTTGTACGACATCAGAAGCGGAACAAGTTCCTCCAGGCGTGGCCCAACTGGATTCACCAGTCTGTCACGCGGCGCCAGCGGTCTCCGTGTTGGTGCAATCACGTCCGAAAAGGCGCCGTTGGAGAGTGCTAGCCTCAATGTTCCGCTTCCCACCAAGCCTGTGGCACCGAGCAGTAGTAGTTTCATCTTCACGTTCTCTCATCCAGTCGTTCGAACCAACATGTACTCGCGATAAACCGTGTCGAATACGTAGAGACCTACGGCCTATTGTTTGATTCCCTCGAAATTGATCGTCACGTGAACACCGTCGCCAACATAGGGGACATAGGCCTTCATGCCGAAATCGTAACGCTTGATCGTTGTTGTTGCCGTAAAACCTACTTTATAAACGTTGGTACCGATCGTATCCTGTGCCATTCGATTGAACCTCGTCTTGAGCACCAAACGCTTAGTGATCCAAAGCAAGGCAAAGTCACCTTGGATGTCTGCCGTCCTGGTGCCCGTCTTTTTGATGTGTGTGCTATTGAAGGGGATTTCTATTTGAAGCGATTGCCAATGCCAAAGGTAGTCGGCGAGTTATTGCGGGAAACTCATTCAAGTCTTGCCAACGGCCGATGTTGCTATCGGTAAAGATGAACTTCGCTTCCTGTCGCTCGATCACGGCCGTACTTCTGGCCTCAAATTTCGCTGAGACGCCGTTGTCGTCAAACGCCGCTGACTTTCACTCCTTCTCCGCCGCGCGCTCAAGCATCGCGTCGCCGATCCGATCATTGCCGCGTGCCTTGAGCGCTTCCCCCGCGCCTCGGATGTCCCGCGCTTCCTTGTTCTGGCCGAGCTTGCTCTTACCCGTGAGCCGGGTGATATCGATTTGCAAACCCACAATCGATTTGAGCATGGTGTCGATGTAATCCCTCGGCGCGTCGCCCATTTTCCACGGTTGGGGCTCAGTTGCCTCGTGCGTGCGGGTCAGACGGGCGACCACGCTCCGCACGTATTTTTCATCGTCGCGAATGGTGATGCGCCCATGGGCGTGAACGACGACGTAATTCCAGGTTGGCACCTGCTTGTGCGCTTCATGCTTGCTCGGATACCACGTGGGCGAAATGTACGCATCGCCAGCACGGAAGATGACCAGAACCTCGTCGCCATCGACGACGTCCTGCCACAACGGATTGCTCCGCGCGACATGCGCATGCAGCACGCCCAGATCGCCTTCGTTCGATGCAAGCTCAAACGGGATGTGATTGGCGTCCAGACCGCTCTTGCCATGGGAAATCAGGCTGCCAAACGGATTTCCTGCGATGAGTGCGTGCATCACGTCTTTGCGAGACTCGTCGAAATGCGCGGGTAGATACATGCCTGGCTCCAATAGGTTTTTGTCCCTCGCCTGTGCGAAGGACGTTTGTCTCGTATGAAGTGTGTGCCTAAACTGGTTTATTCTGTAGAGCCAATTTGAATCATTTTCATTGAACCAGAATCATGGCGCGAACGCCCCTTGTATTAGATGTTCCCGCGCTCGGCGCACTCGAACGAGGTGCGGGAAACCTGTCCGGCCAGTTGGCGCAACTCCTGCGCGAGGCAATACACAGGGGAGAAATCAGGCCCGGCGACGCTTTGCCGTCCACGCGGCTGCTCGCCGCTTCCTTGCAGGTCGCGCGTGGAACAGTGGTCGAAGCCTACGAGCAACTGATCGCCGAGGGTTTCCTCGAGTCGCAACGAGGGGCGGCCACGCGCGTTGCCGAGGCATTATCGGGCGGGGGCGCAGGAAGACAAACAGGCCCAGCGAAGCAGGTTCGCAAACCGCAAACGGCCCGGGGGCAAGCATCGCGGACCAGTTTGCCCGAACCGGCGGCGCGCTTTGCCCAGGTGGCGCGCGAGTTCACGCCATTACCGCCGATGCCATTCGCTATCTCGGTTCCTATCGGCCTGACGGCGCCTGCCGATATCTGGCGTCGGCTAGGTAATCGTGTACGCGCCAAAGGCCCGGGCGCACCCGCTGGTTATGACGATCCGAAAGGCGCGCTGCCGCTGCGCGAAGCGATCGTTGCTTACGCGCGCAAGTCGCGCTCGGTGCACTGCGACGCCGGCCAGGTCATCATCACTAGCGGCACGCAGCAGGGCTTGTATCTCGCGAGTCAGGTACTGCTGGGATCGAAGGATCAGGCGTGGGTGGAGGATCCCGCGTATCGCGGCATCACTGCGACGCTCGAGAATAACGGCCGGGACAGCGTCATGATCCGGGTGCCGGTGGACGATGAAGGCATCGATGTCGACGCAGGCATCCGCCAGGCGCCGCACGCGAAAGTGGCCTTCGTGACGCCCTCGCATCAATATCCGCTCGGCATGCCGCTGAGCACATCGAGACGCAGCGCGTTACTGGCGTGGGCGCGCACCAACGACGCATGGGTGGTCGAAGACGACTACGACAGCGAGTTCCGGTACGAGGGTTATCCGTTTCCGTCGCTGCATAGCTCGGAACCGGACCGGGTGGTCTACCTGGGTACGTTCAGCAAGATCCTGTTTCCATCGCTGCGTCTGGGTTATGTCATCGTGCCGCACGATCTGGCCGATGCGTTTTGTGGCGCGCGCGTCCTGATGGACCGGCACCCGCCGAATGCGGATCAGCACGTGCTCGCGGCGTTCATGGCCGATGGCCACCTCGAGCGGCATATCAGGCGGGTTCGCAATGTGTATGCGAACCATCGGGCACAGCTTATTGCTGCCATCGGCTCGCTGCTGCCGCCAGAAGTCGCGCGGGTGCAGCCCGGCGATCAGGGCATGCATCTGGTGCTGTGGCTTGCGGAAAGCCTGGACGACCGCGAGGTGGCTGCGGCAGCCGCGCGCGCCGGCGTGGCGGTACGGGCGATGTCGCCGATGTTCTCGCCGGGGAACGGCCGGCCCGGACTCGTCCTTGGCTTCGGCGGATTCAGCAATGAACAGATGAAGGAGGCCGCAGAGCGTCTCGCGGCGGTTATCACCGACGCAGCGAAATCAGGTGCGAGACGGAAAGACGCCGGCAGGCCGGCATCCACGCCGGAAGGCCGTTGACCATGCACCCGACTCGGGCGCCGTGTCGAAATTTGAGATGACAGGCACAATACGCGTCGATGCCGCCGAACTGCGCCGTGTTCGACAGTCGAACATGCCGGTACAGGCCAACGGCGCATCACCGAATTCGCCCCTTCGATGCTTTCATGACCTCCACTATCCCCGACCGTTCTGCCCCTCCCGCGCTTACACCGAACTCGCCGCGCTTCCTGCTGTTTGTGATCTGCCTGTTCGCGTCCGCCGGACAGCTCGCGATCGACATCTACGTGCCCGCGCTCCCCGCGATGGCGCGTTATTTCGCGACATCGCCTCAGGCAATCCAGTCGAGCGTTTCCGGCTACATGGCGGCCTACGCGCTCGGCCAGCTCGTCTTTGGCCCCGTTTCCGATGCCTATGGACGCAAGCCCGTGCTGGCTTTCGGCCTCGTCATATTCACGATCGGCTGCCTGCTGTCGCTCGCCGCGCCGAATCTGGAGACGTTCCTCCTCGCCCGCTGTCTGCAGGGCTTCGGCATTGCCGCTACCAACCTGCTCGCGAAGGCGATCATCACCGACTCGTTCTCCGGGCAGACGCTGGTCCATGCGTTCACGTACATGGCAATCGCGTGGGGGCTTGCGCCGATCGTGGCGCCCGTGATCGGCGCCCACTTGCAGACGTGGTTCGGCTGGCAGGCCTGCCTCGTTTTCCTGCTCGTCTATTCGCTCGTGATGTGGGCGGTGATCTGGCGGTATCGTGAAACGCTGCAGCGCCCGGTGCGCCTGGAGCCGCGTACGCTGATCGCCAATGCGGGCAAGGTGCTCTCGAGCCCGGTGTTCCAGAGCTGTTTTCTCGCGCAGGGACTGTGCTACAGCATCTTGCTCGTATTCAACATCGTCGGGCCGTTCATGGTGCAGAACACGCTGCACGAGCCGCCGACCTTCTTCGGTTACCTCGCGCTCGGCATCGGAATGATGTATTTCCTGGGCGGCCTGTCGAACCGTATCCACGGCCCGCGTCTGCCGACCGCGGAGCAGCGGCTGTACTTCGGTGCGCGCGTGATGGCGGCCACATCAATTGCAATGCTGTTGCTGGCGCTGACGGTCGGCCTGCGCGTATGGACGCTCGCGACACCCGTGCTCGTGATGGGATTCTGCGCGGGCGCGATGTATCCGACGCTGATGGCCAAGGGCAATTCCCTGTTCCCGCACATCGCGGGCTTGACGAGTGCGATCCTCGGGTGCGCACTGCTGCTTGTATCGTCAGCGATGATGGGGCTCGCCGGTTTCTTGTCGGTGCAGGTGCTCACGCCGCTCGCGGTGTTCTTCGTGCTTCTCGCGTTCGGTGTTGTCTGGATGGTGACGAAACTGCTGCGGCACCTGGCGCAACTTCAGCCCGATGCGCCCGTGTGCCGCGACGGCAAGGTGGCGTGAAGCACGCCGCTAGGTGCCAATCACGACATACACGACTGCCAGCGGCGAAGTCTTGCCTCCCGGCAAGGCTGCGCGCAGCGGAAAGCCAACGGTACCGCGTACGGCGACGAATCGTGACATCTGAAAGCGCAAGCCCGCGCCGGCGCTGACGAGCGAACCGTTGTTCTGCTCGGCCGGCTCATCGATGCGATTCCAGGCATGTCCGGCATCGATGAATAAAAACGGCTGCAGCGCCGTGCCCGTCGTGCCGAATGCGAGTGGCGGCGTGCGCAATTCCGTCTGCAGATCCCAGCCGCGGTCGCCCAGCACGACATACGGCTCGTAGCCACGCACACTGGTATCGCCGCCAAGCCCCAGTTCCTCGCTGGGCAGCAACGTATTCGGCGTCCACTGCAACACGCCTCGGGCATACAGTGAAAAGCCGGCGCCGATCGCCACGTCGCGCTGGGCCGACGACTGTATGTACGCGTACCGCGCTGTCGCGCCGAGGCGCGAGGTGTTGAAGGCCGCGTCATTGTCATCACCGTCGAAGTGCCCGGGACTCAGAAAGAGCGTTGCATTCACGGCTGCCTGGCCGAGCGCGTCGGTTTTGGTGGCGTCATAGGCAATGACGAATTGATGGATATGGGTATTCGACCCGAACACCTGGAAGCCGCCGAATTCGAGGTTGTTGTTCGACCGCTTGAAGTCATAGCCGAACTGCATCTGCTGCTGCCATTGTCCTGACGACGCGATCCGCAAGTCGTAACGAAAACTCAGTTGTGCCGAGATTCCAGTCTGCCCATAACTGTCCGGCAGATCCGGCGTACCTTGCGCATACATGCCGAATAGCTCGACCCGATCAAGCCACGGCAGCGGCGCGCTGTAATTAAACGAATGGCCTACAAAGCGCGGGTGATTGGCACCGCCAAAGATATCCGGGCGGCCGTCGAACACGTCACTGTTGGTCGTGAGCTGGTAGCCGATCTCCTGATCGAGGCCGAACAGATTGCCGTAGTCGATTCCGGCGAAAAAGCGGTCGCGGCCAAGCTGGCTCACACCGCCGTTGTCGTAGCCGGCACTCAGGCGCAGCGGCAGACGATCTTGCGTTTCCAGCACGACGTCGGTTGAGTCTTTCGCCGCCCCGGGCGCGTACACCACGTTCACCGTCCGGTAAGGGTTCAGGTTCAGTAGCGCCAGCCCCGACGTCACATCGGCCTCGCTGATCGATTCACCGCTGGTGAGCGGCATTTCTCCGGTCAGCACGGAATCGGAGAAATATCGGTTACCGCGCGCGGTCACCTTTCCCAGGCGATAACTCGCCACCGCAATCCGCACGACGCCGCCCGATACATCCTGCTCGGGAACGTACACATCGACGAGCGGTTGCCCCGCTTCGCGAAAGCGCTGCACAACTGCGCGGCGTATCCGCGCGAGCCGTCCGAACGTCATCGGCCGGCCGAGATCGGCTGAGAAGCCGGCGAGGAACTGGGCATCGAGAAGCGGCAGGCCCTGCGCCGTGATCGCGCCCTGCGCTGCCTCGGTGACGGAAGGCTGACCGCTGTGATCTGCCGAGAAGACCAGGCCGCGCAGCGTCTCGACGGCCACCTGCGTGGCGTTGGGATCGCCTTCGGGAAGAACTGGCGGCTTCAGTTGGTGCGCGTTTGGAGGGGGTGGCGTGGGTGTCACGTCACGATACGACTGTGCCGCCGCCGCGATCGCAAATGCGATCAGGACGGCACCCGTTCCCACGCGGGTGACAACATGCGCCCACTTACGCGCGGTGCCCGGCGGCTTGCCGGGCCGCCGCGAACCGCGACGCAACGCTGCTTGCTTAATGCTCAACTTGCCATCGCAGCACAGGAGACGTCGCACCGGATGGGATCGCCCACGTTCCGTTCGGACTGAAATTCCAGCTCGAACCGAAGCTGGCCGGAACGCTCATTTGTGCGGTGGTCAAACCATTGGCGGCGGGTATTTGCGTGCCGTTGACGACGCCCGGAGCGTTACGCGTGTTGGCTGTGTTCCAGAAGACGTTATTCGCGATGGTGCCCGTGTTCTCTGCGGCAATCCCGCCGTACGATGCGAGCGGAGGACCCGCCACGCCCCGTGTGGAAGCTGAGTAGGACTCTTCAACTAATCCTGCGTTGGTCCCGACCAGACCACCCGCCTCGGTTGAGGTTCCAATCGATGCGGTCGCGTAAGACTGGTTAATGACACCCGTCGACGAGTTCGACCCAACCAAACCGCCCTGCAAACCATGGCTTCCGCCGCTTACGCTGCCAGTAGCGTACGACTGCAGGACCAGTCCGTTGTTGATGCCGACAAGACCGCCGGATACGCCCTGGGTACCGACTGACGCGCTGCTCCAGGAGCGCTCGATCGTGCCGCTATTCTGACCTGCCACTCCACCGGCGCTGCCCGATCCAAAGCTTCCGGAGCTAGCCAGCCCGCTGCTGTACGAGTTCGTGATCAGACCAAGATTGTCGCCCGCGATGAGGCCGACGCTTGCGAATAGACCGCTGCCGGATGCATTGGTGACGCCCACGTTGCGTACTACCCCCGTGGTCCCTATTGTCGAGAACAAGCCAATGGCCCCGGTGAAGGACGTCGAATTCGTCGCCGCATAAGCAAGACTGTCGATCGTGTGGCCCATCCCGTCGAACTGGCCGGTAAACGGTGTAGCTGGCGTGTTGCCGATAGGGTTGAAAGCGACGTTCGGATCAGCCTGGATATTCTTGCCAAGTGCGTAAATGCCTGCGAGGTTCTGCGACACCTTGTTCAGGTCGGCGAGCGTGTTCACGAGTTGATAGGCCGTGACCTGCGTCAGCAGTCCGCTAAACGGAGCAGCACTCCACGTGCGATTGGTTCGAATGGTGCCGGGTTGCCAGCTACCGTTCATGTCATAGAGCGCAGAGACGATGCCCGTGCTCTTCGACCAGTCGATCGTGCCCGCGTTGATGACGCTGCCGCCGTTGTCGATTCCGGTGGCATCCGCACGCAACGTCAGATTGCCGCTTCCTGAATTGGCGACGGTGACATGCTGCCCGACGCTGACCGTGTGATAGCCATTCAGCGCAAGCGACGCGGCGCCATTCCAATTCAGGCTGGACGATACGGTCAGGTTGCCGCTAGTGCGGCCGGCGCCCGTTGTCGTCACGGCAACTGACGTTCCACGCGACAGGTTCTGCGAGAGTGCATTAGCAGTCGCCGCGTCGATCGTGAAGGTGGGCGCGCTGAGATTCCACTGTGCCGCATCGACCGTCGCGCCCTGGACATTCACCGTCTTGCCGCTCATGTCGACCGTGCCGCCGCTGCCGGCTGCATTCGCTGCATCGACGGTACCTTGGGCGTTGACGTTGCCGGTGTTTGCGACCAGCCAGACATGGCCGTCGCGCGTGGCGGTGCCGGTCGCGCGTATCACGCTGTGCTGTCCGGCAAGCGCGTACACGTTGCCGTCCGCAGCCTGCAGGTTGATCTGCGCCGCCCGGATCGTGCCTGAGTTGAGCACTTGCCCGGCGCTGCCGGCTTGCACGAACACCTGCGGACCGGAAGACGAATCCTGCAGCAGGACCTGGCTACCGGCCGCAAGCTCGGCGGTTCCCTTCGCCGCCGTCACACTGCCCTGGTTGGAGACGGTCGTGCGCGAGATCAGGAAGACATCGCCGCCGGTAGAGCTGATCGCGCCGAGGTTGACGACAGTGCCCTTACCATTACCGCTGAGTGTGAGCGATCCACCGTTCATGAACGCGCTGTTGGATACGCCGAGCGTCGAAGCAACAAAGCGGCCGCCTGTCGTAATGACGCCGGTCGACCCCACCAGCACGCCCTGCGGATTGATCAGATACACGCTGCCGGTCCCGCTCAGCAGCCCGTTAATCGACGAAAGGCTGTTACCGGTGACCACGTTTAGCGTCGCGCCCGAGCCGTTGTTGATCGTGACGTGTTGCCCCGCGCCAATCGAAAACGAATTCCAGTCAATCACGCCGCGCGCGCTTGTCTGCGAGATGTTGAGCCCGGAACTGCCGCTGGTGATCCTGCCGTTGCCTGCAACGAACTGGCCGCCTTGCGGAAGCACGCCAGCCGCTTGCGTTAAAGGCATCCAGAAAGAGGCCGCGATGGGTAAAAGCAGTATGACGACGGGACGCCGATGCGACATGTCTTCCTCCAGGGCACAAAGACCGCTTTGGCTACGGGAATTCCCGGCATACAAAAGAAAAGCCTGACACAACCGTTCGAGATATCAGGTTATTCAATGCCGGGAAAATATCAGGCGATGGAATGTGGTGAATCAATATCGACCGAGCCAAAACCATTATAAAAACATTTCGGCGAAATTAAGATGAATATGTCTTCAGAACAATGGAAATTAAGTGGTCTACCGCACTGTTGAGCGGCCAATATCGGCTCCATATGGTTTTGACCATAACTTGACGGCTGGCGCGATAGCATTCAACCCTTTTTATTTCTTCTATCTGTTGTTAACCCGAATAAATGAGGAGAGAGGCTTAAAGGCAGTTGCGGCGGCGAGAGGTTTCGGCCGGTGGGAATGGCTTCAAGTCGTGTCTGCGGGTAAGTCAGGCGGATATCGGGAACTTATCTCATCGATGAAATCCGGAGTATCCCTGATAGCTAATCCCCCGATTATGAGCTGGGAGTTCGAAACGAATACATCTTCCGTTTTTACATTCAATGGATGAAGAACAGTCGTTACTGCACCGTCCCGGGAATCGCCGAGGCTGCTTTGTTTAAGTTAATGTGATTTCAACGGCGGGTGTTTCAAGTTTGCCGGACGGTGTTTGCTTCCGCTTCAGCGGGCGGGATATAGCCGAACGGTTCCATCAGCCGATGATTGCCGGGTATCCGGACAAGTGATCCTTCGATTTGGCGAAAGTATGACTTCGGTACTTTCAAATTTTCGAAAATGACCTGCCGACGTAATCTGTGTGCTCCATAGCGGTCGCCAAGCCGCTGATCGAACGGAGCCCGTCATGCCTTTCATTAACGTCAAAATCGCCGGACCCACACTCGCACCCGAACAAATCGGCCGACTCCAGCGCGGCCTGACGGACATCGTATTCGAAGCACTTCGGAAGGAGCGCGAATTGACATCCGTGCTGATCGAACAGGTGCCCGCGAGCAGATGGTCGATCGCGGGCGCCGTTGCACCCGTGCTGGCACATGTCACGGCCAGCGTCGCTGCGGGCAGCAATACCGTCGAGGAAAGGGCGCGATTTATCGCTGAAACGCATCGGCTTTTGAAGCTGATCCTGGGCGGCGGCTTGCCCATGGCGACCTACGTCATCGTCGATGAACCCCCGGACGACTCATGGGGTTACGACGGCATCACTCATCTGCAGCGCGCGAAATCGGCACATCACAGCGCCGCATGAACCTGCTGGAAAACTTGTTTATATCGATAGGAGATTGTCATGCCCCTCGTCCGGATTTCGGTACTCAAAGGAAAGTCGCCCGCGCAGTTGCGCGCAATTGCCGACGGCATTCATCAAGCGCTCGTGGACACTTACAACGTTCCCGTTAAAGACCGCTTCCAGCTTATTGAACAGCGAGAGCCGGGCGAGATCATTTACGACAAGGACTATCTCGGCATCGAGCGCACGGACGATCTGGTGTTCGTCCATGTTATCGCCGGGCGTTGGCGCGACACCGCGGCAAAGAAGGCGCTTTACGCTGGAATCGTACAACGGCTGTCGGCCGATCCGGGTATGCGCCCCGAGGACGTGCAGGTCATCATCTCGTCCAACGACAAGGATGACTGGTCCTTCGGCAACGGCGTTGCTTCCTACATCCCGGACACGAAATCAGCTTGAATGGGGCAATCAATCCGCGAGCCTGTGAATCGCGTGAAAGGAGCAAGACCATGTTTATCAAGCAATATCAAATCACCCTGCCTGCCGACTACGACATGCGAATCATCCGTAGCCGTGTTGCCAACAAGGGAGCATCTTTCGATACGTTCACCGGGCTTGGCCTCAAATGCTTCCTCATTCGTGAGAAGGGGAAATTTGGGGCCCAGGCCAATCAATACTCGCCGGTTTACCTGTGGCCGCAAGTCGACGCGATGTGGGGCTTCCTCGCCGGTCCCGCCTTCGGCGGAATCAAGGAATCGTTTGGCGTGCCGCTGGTCGAGACCTGGCCTTGTTTGGCTTTTGCCCGAACGGAAAGGCTAGACGATCCAACGGCTATCGCATCGGTTACGCGTGAAGAAGAGACCTTGCCTCCGGACACGGATCTTGTCGAGCTGCGCAGGCGGGAAGTGAAACTTGCATCGGATTTGGTCAACAGCACGAAAGGTCTGCTCGCGCATGCGGTTGGTCTTGATCCACGTAGCTGGCATCTCGTTCGATTCGACTATTGGGAGCGGCCGCAATCTGACTTGCCCGCCGGCCTTCACAGCTACGAGGTCCTCCATGTTTCGGCTCCCGCTTTCGGTGAACTGACGGATCACGCGCGCGCCTGACCGGGGAGGAATGCATCGGCTAAGCGTCGCCTTCGCGCCATGCCTAAGTAGGGCTCGCTCGGGCGGTAAAGCGCTGAATGCTCCTCTTGATCAAGGCATCGACCGCATAGGGCCCCGATCCTCCCATGACAAGAGCCGCGAGACACGCCAGATACAGCAGGTCCGTTTCATAGCCGGGCGGCCCGAACTGTGGTCCCGCCGCAGTCACCGCCATCAGCTTGATCGATGTGAAGCCGAAGGGCAGGTGGACGGTGAGGATTGCGACAAGCAAGACAACCGCCATGGGTATGCTGGCAAGCGGCACGAGCGCGCCAAGGAGGATGGCGAGACCGCCCAGGAGTTCGATCATGATGGTCGCCCATGCCATAAAGTGCGGAGCGGGAACGCCGAGTGCCTGAAGGATCATGGCGAAGACCTCGGGATGCTTGACGATCTTTGCGTAGCCGTGAGCGATGAAGCCGTATCCGACTATCAATCGCAGGGGAATGGGTGCCCAACGGGCGAGCGATGCAGCGAGTGGAGAATCAGATGAAGTCAGCGAGCGGAAAAAGTTCGAAATCGTTTCCATACGAAAATCCTTACCGGTAAAAACATAAGCGACGCCACCGTCAGGAAGTTCCTGCGGAAAGCGGCATGCCTCTGTTGATTCGTTCGTACGGACGAGTTGGTTACAGTGGACTCAAAATTTTTTATGACAACGTTTTGGAATTAAGAATTGCAGCGATTGACGCCTTGCTGGAAATGAAAAGGTAGTCAGGATTCCTTTGCGTTTGAAACGGCCGCGATTACGGCGATCGACCGGCGTAAGAGAAGTGGCAACTTCGAAGGTGACGGTGCCGCAGTGACGGGAGTGCGGAGAGAACCGCCTTGACCCCGACCAGGATCGGACAGAATAATGCTTCTGAAAATCCTGGATTTTTAATGTATTCCATCGGAGTAGTCGAATCATGGCCGTTCGCACGAATCTCGATATGGACGTTCTGCGTACCTTTGTGACCGGCTTCGAACTTGGCAGTTTCGCGCGAGCGGCTGACCGGCTCGGCCGCTCTCAATCGGCCGTGAGCACGCAGTTGCGCAAGCTCGAAGAGCAAATTGGCCAGCCTCTCGTGCAGAAGTCAGGCAGAGGACTTGCGCTGACCACGGCCGGAGAAGGGTTGTTGAGCTACGCGAAGCGCTTGCTGGAGCTCAATGACGAGGCCGTGGACACTATCCGTGGCTCGGGTCTTGAAGGTTGGGTTCGACTTGGATTGCCCCAAGACTTCGCAGATACGTTTTTGCCGGCTGTTCTAGGACTCTTCTCCAGGGCGCACCCCAATGTCAGAGTGGAGGTCCAAGTCGACCGAAGCGTGCCGCTGGTCGAGAAGACAATCAAAGGCGACTTGGACATGGCGCTCGTCTGGGGAGACGGCAGTGCGCCTCACGCTCAACGGTTAGCCGACCTTTCGATATCCTGGATCGGACGTCCTGATTGGGGCGGCCTTCAAAGCCTCGGACAGGAGCCGCTACCCTTGGTTGCGTTCGAGCCACCCTGTTCATTTCGCACCGCTGGCATCGCGGCGCTCGACGAGGCCGGCATTCCCTGGCGGCTCGTCTTCACCACGCCTAGTCTCTCAGGTCTTTGGGCGGCAGTCGAAGCAGGACTTGGCATCACATTGCGCACGACGATCAATATGCCGAAAACGCTCGCTGCCCTCGATCCTGTGGCGACGGGTTTGCCGGCACTTCCTGCAATACCGCTGGCGCTTCACCGGGCGGAAGCACAGCCTCATGCGGCGGTGAAAAGACTCACTGACATTGTGCTGGAGGCCATCGATGAGGAAATAAGGTACTCGCATGCTGGCTCACTCCCATCGTGATCGATGCAGCCAGGCGCAGGCACATTCGCCGCTTGATTTGAAGCGAACGTAACGGCGAAGCTGGAGTCATTCGTGCCGACCTTCGTCAATCCCCCGTTCCTGGCTAGCGATGAAAACCGCCAATTGAGCATCGAAAGCACGCGTGTAGGCTGGCCGCGCTTCGCCACGGGCGGCATAGGCTGACAGGTTCGGATATTCGTTTAGCAGACCCGATGCTTTCAATCTGAATAGCACCGACACCATCATCGGGTCGCCTGCGCTGAACGCACCATCGAGCCAGTCGGCGCTGCCGAGGCGGTCGGAAAGCTCGCCCAGCCGGTCACGAATGCGATCCACGACCAAAGGCAAACACTCCTTGTAACAGGTCTTGTTGCCCTCCTAAAACTTGGTGGTCTGGAGATCGAGAATCGGCGGCTCAACGGAGTTGAGCGCGGCAAATCAATGGAGAGGCAGTGGCCGGCCAAACGAAATCATTCGCCATCACTCGCGCGCTCACAGTCGCCTGACCGATTCAACCTTCAAAGCGGTCGATGAATCGATCCTGGCTGTTTAGGCTGCTCATTCCTGAAACACATTTACGGACCGGCTTGTACGAGCAGGCCGTCGATAATGCCGTTAGCGGCAAGATGGATACGCCAGATGGCAGACCCGGAAGCATGTGTAACCTGATATATGTCCCAACCTTGGCTGCCAACACCCAAAAACCGGACAGTTTCAATAGGACCCCATTGCGTCATCTGCTCGGCCATTCTGGACAGTTGCTCGCGCGTAGCTTCTTGTAACCCAGGAGACATTTCGGAGTATCTCGGGTGTCCCGACTGCAAGCTGTCAATGTTCCGGCGCAATGCAGCTTCGCTCCCCGGAGTGGCAGTCTGACTCTTGACCTTCGCAGCGAGAGCTGCCTCGACCTTCTCCGCCTCCGCTGTATCGATTCGTGGAAACGTGCGATCGTGACCGTTCTGATGATGAATTAACGCGGTCACATGTCCTTGATCATCAACCACGAACGTCTGGGTCACTTTGAGGACTTTCATAAAAAACGCCGTATCACTCATGGGGAACTCTTCAATCCATGCTTGCCCCGTCACTTTCGACGCCAGATGGTCACCTTCCCGTCGAATGTTCATCACAGCTGTATCAGAAATACTGTACGCGCCAACGTATCGATCCAGAATTTCAGCGGATACCGGCACTTGAGTATGTTCGTTCGAAGCATCGTTCATGATTGGTGGGCTCACTTGTGCGGCCAGAGTAGCCAGCGTGATTGACATACATCCGAGAAGTACTGCAACCAGCAATTTCCGTTTTACAGGCTTCTGCAACATCAGTTTTAGACGCCGCTCCAAAAAAGATCTCGACTCGGACATACCGGCTACTGATCCGATATATCGCGATTGTCTTTCTCCCACCGCAATCAGCGTTTCGCCATAAATGGCAACTTTATATCCAGCCTTCAGGACTCTCACGTCGCAGTCGACCTCAATAGCACACCTGAGTCGTCGCAGCTGCCACCAAAGCGGCAGGTTCCATGGCATGAACGCGATCAGGCAGAGTGCGATCGTAAGGAGAGTCGGGTCACGAGCATCTATGTGCGATCTTTCGTGCGCGATAACGGCAGCCTGTTGCTCCAGGGGCGAATCTAGAAGCCAGGCTGGAAGAACGATCCGTGGACGAAGAAGGCCGACAACCGCGGGACCGACGTCGGCCGACAGATACACCGAAACGTCGCAGACAGATACCGTAGTCCACTGCCGTTTGCGCCAGTGCAAATGCGTTGCGGCGATCAGCAAAATCAAAATCATCAACACTGATGCGGCATACCACACGTCTTTCGCATGGAGTTGAACGTGCTGGAACGCAGAGGACCTACCGTCATGGTTCTCGATCCAGATTGCGGGCGATAGATGAGTGGATGTGATCTCATGCAAGGCGATCACATTCTGAGGCACTGACGGCCTCAGCTCTACGGGGATTTCGATTGAAACCGACGTCATAGCCGCCGGAATTGCTAGTGATGCGACGATCGCGAGTAGCCAGAACCATCTGCTGGACGATCGCCGTTGCCGTGCGGAGTGTTCGGCAATAAGTGCGGCTGCAGATAGAACCGCCGATACCGACACCGCGTAAATCATCCACGTCAGCATCGCGATTACTCCTCGTCAGGTCTCTCTTTCAGTAGCTCACGCATACGACGTATTTCCTTCGGCGTGAGATTTTTGTCGGCCACCAGCTGCGCAAATAGCAGTTCTGTCGATCCTGCGAATAGCTTGCTAGTGAGGTGCCGCAAAGCACTTTTTCGGGCTGCCTGCTGCTGAACGGCGGCTGCATAGCGATACCCACGGCCTTCTTCTACGTGAGTTACATAACCCTTGCTTTCCAGCGTGCGAAGGATCGTCAGAACCGTGGTGTAGGCGAGGTCATCGGTAAGTCCATCACGAACCTCACTCACAATTGAGGGGCCGCGCTCCCATAGTATCTGCATGACGTCGGCTTCCCGGTCAGTCAGCGAGATGTCCAAAATGACTCCTACTAAAGGTTTAGTAGATCGTAGGATCGGAGTGGTGAGCTGTCAACTATTCTTTTAGTTGATGTGATTCGGAGCTTAGCGGCGGAAGCGGAAGCGTTCGGAGTTGCGACCGCTATAATTTTGAACGCGGACGACTTTCATCGTCGATTCTCCCTGACGGGCGCCTTGCAAGATGGGTGGGGAACGCTGCTGTACTTCGAAAGCGGGCGTAAGTTGCGTTCGGTCCGAGGTTCCGAACCACGTCCAGATAAGTCGACCAAGGAAGACAGAATGCGGCCAGGAGCTGTCATTCGAATCGACGAGCGTTGAACATCTGAGTGACCGTTCCTCATCGAACAACGGACGCACGGCAAGGGAGGGAATCAACTCTCGGCTAATTTTGGCTATAGTACTTTTAGTCTTAGAAAAGAGACTTATCTCTTAATCGAAGCGGGCACGATCCCGAAATACAAAATGAGCCGTCTACCCAAAAGAGGTTCCCGGTCGCCTCGTCAAAGTGTCAGTGAGGGCGTGAAGGCTTCGTGGAAAAATCCGGAAATTGCTCGCGCGCGTGGCGAACAGCATGCTGCCGAGGTCACTGTAGATGGCATAACTACCCGATACAAGAGCGTGGCCCATGCGGCGCGCACGCTCGGTCTCGACGGCCTGCAGGAAACACGGCACA
>Ga0153932_1000259_pt1 | contig 18722 bp, 22 predicted proteins | sample TSNJ016MetaG_FD_102273 | JGI IMG/M metagenome (GOLD analysis project Ga0153932, IMG submission 102273) | Attine ant fungus gardens microbial communities from New Jersey, USA - TSNJ016 MetaG | ecosystem: Host-associated > Fungi > Mycelium > Unclassified | place: USA: New Jersey, Wharton State...
GTGTGTATCTCAACGCGGCAGTGCAGGGCGCCGTGATTATTTTCGTAGCGTTTTTACAGCGTGGACGTCGTTGAAGTGTGTTCGAACCGTGCCCTGAAATCCTCTCGGGCGCCTGTCAAAACAATGGAGACACAGCATGAAAAACATTCTTCGCGCACTCGGCGCCCCGCTCGTTACGTTGGCGCTGGCGGCGGGCACCGTTTCGGCCAATGCCGCCGATAAAGTCACGCTCGGCGTCGCTATTCCCACTGCGACGCACGGCTTCACCGGCGGCATCGTCTGGTGGGCCAACGAGGCCAAGAAGGAGCTGGAAAAGGAGCATCCCGACCTGAAGATCATCATCAAGACAGCGGGCGGCGCGCCGGAACAAGCGAACCAGTTGCAGGACCTGGTGACCGTGAACAAGATCAATGCGCTGGTGATTTTCCCGTTCGAATCGGCGTCGCTGACGCAGCCGGTGGCGCAGGTCAAGAAGAAGGGCGTCTACGTGACCGTGGTGGATCGCGGACTGACCGATACGAGTGCTCAGGATGCCTATGTAGCCGGCGACAACACCGCGTTCGGCAAGCTGCCGGCGGAATATCTGGCGAAGACGATGGACGGCAAGGGCGACATCGTCGCGTTGCGCGGTATCCCGACTACGCTGGATAACGAGCGCTGGGCTGCGTTTGAATCGGTGATCAAGCAGCATCCCGACATGAAGATCCTGGATGCCAAATACGCCAACTGGAATCGCGATGATGCGTTCAAGGTCATGCAGGATTACCTGACGCGTTTCAAGCATATCGACGCAGTCTGGGCAGCCGATGACGACATGATGATCGGCGTGTTGAAGGCGATCGATCAGGCAAAACGCACGGACATCAAAGAGGTGTTTGGCGGCGCGGGATCGAAGGAAGCGGTCAAGCGGATCATGGACGGCGACAAGCTGGTCCAGGCAGATGTGTCGTACTCGCCGAAGTTCATCTACGACGCCATCAAGCTCACTGCAGAAGCACGTTTGAAGGGTGAAAAACTGCCGGCCACGACCATCATTCCTTCGGTGCTGATCACGAAGGACAACGCCAAGCAGTTCTACTATCCGAACTCGCCGTTCTGAACTCGTGACGGCTTGAGGACAGCACCATTTGCGGATCCATGCACATGAAAACCATCAAAGGCCCCGCCATTTTCCTGGCGCAGTTTCTAGGCGACACCTTGCCCTTCGATAACCTCGCGCATCTTGCGGGCTGGGCGAAGGGCCTGGGTTACGAAGGCATTCAGGTGCCGTGCGAGCCGCGGCTGATCGATCTGGAGCAGGCGGCAAAGAGCGATGCGTATTGCGACGATCTGCGTCGCGTAGTGGACGACGCGGGCGTGAGCATCACGGAGTTATCGACGCATTTGCAGGGGCAGCTCGTCGCGGTGCATCCGGCCTACGACACCCTCTTCGACGGTTTTGCCGCAACGCATGTTCGCGGCGATCCGGCGGCTCGCGCCGCTTGGGCGATCGAACAGGTCGGGTTCGCGGCGGCGGCGTCGAAGCGCTTGGGATTGAACGCGCACGTGACGTTTTCGGGGGCACTGGCCTGGCCTTATTTGTATCCGTGGCCGCAGCGTCCACAGGGTCTGGTGGAGGCTGCGTTCGAAGAGCTGGCGCGGCGCTGGCGGCCGTTGCTGGATGCCTTCGATCAAGCCGGCGTGGATGTGTGCTACGAGTTGCATCCGGGCGAGGATCTGCACGATGGTGTGACGTTCGACCGTTTTCTTGCCGCCGTGGACGATCATCCGCGAGCGAACATCCTCTTCGATCCCAGTCATTTCTTGCTGCAGCAGTTGGACTACCTTCAGTTCATCGATATCTATCACGAACGCATCAAGGCGTTCCACGTGAAGGACGCGGAGTTTCGTCCCAACGGCCGGCAAGGGGTGTACGGCGGGTATTCGGGCTGGGTGGATCGCGCGGGGCGATTCCGTTCACTGGGCGACGGGCAAATCGACTTTGGAGCGATCTTTTCGAAGATGGCGCAGTACGATTTTCCCGGCTGGGCCGTGCTTGAATGGGAGTGCGCGCTGAAGCACCCGGAGGACGGCGCTCGGGAGGGGGCGGAATTCATCGGCAAGCATATTATTCGCGTAGCAGATCGGGCATTCGACGACTTCGCCGGAAGCGGCGCGGACGGTGAGCAAATACGGGAAGTGTTGGGGTTCGGGTCGTAAGGACACCGTTCCCCAGCCGGTCATTCAAGCCGACCTGATCATTCTTGGCGTGGATTCGAGCCGATCATCGCCATGAGTAACTCGATGAGCGGGAGCTTTATAGACAGGAATTTCGCGACGCGAGATGCTTGCCATGAGTTTCATGAGGCCGGTGCCGTCGAACACCTGATGTTTTGGAATTTTTACGGTGGCCCCTGCCGGGTTGTCCGTGGGTGGAGCCACGCAGACTGACCCAGTAAGCGCATTTGCGAAGCACGAGTTGCTCGTGGGAATGCGTCAACCAGTCTTCGACTTTGGGCGGCAGGAATAACACCGCAAGTATTCGCGGCGACGCGTGTGTTTCACGACGCAGGTCGTCGTATTGCTGCGTGCCGGAGAGGAAATAGGAGAACGAATCGCCGTCGTCGAATGGCGGCTTGATGCTCGCCTTCAACTGGATCTTGATGTCGACTCGGTCAGGCTTCCGCCATTCGGGAATGGCTCCCAACCGGTGAGCATGGCGTCGATCCCGGAATTGTCGTCGTGCCGGCTGCCTGTCTTGCAGTTGACGCCCGCATGAGATGCAATGGCGTGGAGGTAAGCGTAGCTCAACTCCGATTCCCGATTTACTGCTGAAAGTGCTGTTGTCATTATCGCCCCGCTGTTCCGTTATCCATCGATAGGACCGCTTAGGCGCAAACACTCACATTCGACTTGTGGAAAAATTCGCTGCGACAAAATTTGACGATAATGTGCAGGACGAGAGAAAACAAAAGAAAACGCCGACGCGAAAGCGTCGGCGTTGAACTACTGGGCTACAAAAACGTCAGTTGACTGCTCGGCACTTACGACCAGTCGGCGTGGAAGCTGCCCTTCTTGTCCACGCGTTCGAACGTATGCGCGCCGAAGAAATCGCGCTGTGCCTGCACCAGATTCGCCGGCAATGTCTCCGACCGGTAACTGTCGTAATACGCCACCGCCGATGAAAACGCCGGCACTGGCACGCCCGCCTTCACCGCGGCTACGACCACGTCGCGCAACGCACCTTGATACTTCGTTGCGATGTCGGTGAAATACGGATCGAGCAGCAGGTTGTGCAAGTCCGGGTTGGTCTTGTACGCGTCCGTGATCTTCTGCAAAAAGCCCGCACGGATAATGCAACCCGCCCGGAAGATCTTCGCGATCTGACCATATTGCAAGTCCCACTTGTACTCTTCAGACGCTGCACGCAACTGCGCAAACCCCTGCGCGTAAGAAACAATCTTGCTCAGGAACAACGCGCGCCGCACGGCTTCGACAAACGCATCGCGATCGCCATCAAACTTCGGCGAGGGTCCTGTCAATTGCTTGCTCGCTTCAACGCGTTGTTCCTTCAGCGAAGACAGCACGCGTGCGAACACGGCTTCCGTGATCAGCGGCAACGGAGCGCCAAGATCGAGCGCATTCTGACTCGTCCACTTGCCCGTGCCCTTTTGCGCCGCGCGGTCGAGAATGACGTCGACCAGAGCCTTGCCCGTTTCGTCGTCCTTCTTCGAGAAAATCTTCGACGTGATCTCGATCAGGTAGCTATCCAGTTCACCCTTGTTCCACTCGACATAAACCTTGCCCAGTTCTTCGTTCGACAAGCCCGCGACGCGCTTGAGCACGTCGTAGCTTTCGGCGATCAACTGCATGTCGCCGTATTCGATCCCGTTGTGCACCATCTTGACGTAATGTCCCGCACCGTCCGGGCCCATGTACGCCACGCACGGTTCGCCGTCCGGTGCCTTGGCGGCGATCTCGGTCAGGATCGGAGCCACCAGGTCATACGCTTCTTTCTGGCCGCCCGGCATGATCGACGGGCCCTTTAGCGCGCCTTCCTCACCGCCCGACACACCCGTGCCGATGAAGTGCAGGCCCGACTTGGCCAGGTCCGTGTTGCGGCGGATGGTATCGGTGAAATGGGTGTTGCCGCCGTCGATCAGGATGTCGCCCTTCTCGAGCAGGGGACGCAGCGAGTCGATGGTGGCGTCGGTGCCCTGGCCGGCCTTGACCATCAGCAGGATGCGGCGCGGTTTTTCAAGCGACTCGACAAATTCTTCCAGCGTGTACGAAGGCACGAGTTTCTTGTCGGGATGCTCGGCTATCAGTTCGTCGGTTTTTTCGCGGCTGCGGTTGTACACGGACACCGCGTGGCCGCGGCTCTCGATATTCAACGCCAGATTGCGTCCCATGACGGCGAGGCCTACAACGCCGATTGCTTGCTTGCTCATGTTTCTCTCCGAATGACCGAAGCGCGGGCGGCTCGTGGCTACACGCGCGACGGATGCGATTTGTCAATTGGGGCGGTGCCCGCGACGGCGTTCCGAACAGGCTTTCGCACCGGGAAACGGGGGCGAAAGCGGCACGGACCGAACGCGTGTCCGTGAGCGCAGGCAGACGGAAACACGCGAACGCCGCGCAGAACGCGCAGACGGAGCGAGATTACCACTTTGACACGACGCTGGCAGACATCGCGCGCGCCCGCACGGCTGGAGGGCACGCGGGCGGGGGCCGGGCAACACGCGCGACACCGGTCTAGAATGAGCATCCGCGGCGGGTTTCGGGGCGGTCCAACGCGTTCGAACCAGGCTCGAACCGGGCGGAACAAGCAACGGCAGGGGAACAGCAGGGCATCGGCATGGCGCTTCGGAAAGTGACTAAGCAAAAGACTCAGCAAAAGACCCCAAGGAGTCACCATTACCACGTGTACGTGATCGAACTGGCCGACACCGTCTGGAACGAAGCGCGATTCCGGCGCGCAAATCCGGATTACGTGCTCGGCATGCCCTTTGTCTATGTAGGCATGACGGGCATCGATCCCGATGTTCGTTTTGACAAACACAAAGCCGGTATCCAGTCGAACCGGTATGCGCGGGAATTCGGGCTGCGACTGTTGCCGCGGCTCTATGAACTGTATAACCCGATGCCCTACGAAGGCGCGCGGGAGATGGAAGTGGAATTGGCAATTGGCTTGCGGGAAGCCGGATACGGCGTCTGGCAAGCGTAGAACCAGGCAGCGCCGCCGCACCCGCGGCGGCATTCTGATCAGACTAAATGTAAGGAGCGGGGCATGCGGATTCTGGTGGTGGGTGCGGGCGCGATTGGCGGGTATTTTGGCGGACGGCTGCTCGATGCCGGCCGCGACGTGACGTTTCTGGTGCGCGAGCGGCGCGCTGCGCAACTCGCGCAGACGGGCCTCAACCTACGCAGCCCGAACGGTGATCTGTCGATACCCAATCCGCCCATCGTCTTGGCCAAAGACGTGCGCGAACCGTTCGACCTGATCCTGCTCAGTTGCAAGGCTTACGATCTCGACGGCGCCATCGAGTCGATAAAAACCTCGGTCGGTCCGAACACCGCCATCCTGCCGATGCTCAACGGCATGCACCACCTGGATGTGCTCGAAGCGCAATTTGGCGCGGAGCGCGTGCTCGGCGGCCAGTGCATCGCGGCCGTAACGCTCGACGCCGACGGCACGATCGTTCACTTGAACAAGCTGCATTCCATGGCGTTTGGCGAGCGCGCAGGCGGTTTATCGCCGCGTATCGAGGCGATCTCGGCGCAGTTGTCCGGCGCGCAATTCGACGCCGTAGCCAGCCCCGCGATCATTCAATCGATGTGGGAAAAGTGGGTGTTCCTCGCGACGCTCGCGGCCGGCACCTGCCTGATGCGCGCACCGGTCGGCGACATCATCGCGGCGCCGGGCGGCCAGAAACTGCTGCTCGATCTCTTCGATGAAGCCCGCGCCATTGCAAGCGCGAACGGATTTCCGCCGGGAGAAGCCGTGGTCACGCGTGCGCGGGCGATGTTCACGGAGGCGGGCTCCACGATCACCGCGTCCATGCTGCGCGATCTGGAGAACGGCGCGCGGATCGAAGCGGACCATGTGGTGGGTGATTTGATCGCGCGTGCTGGAGGAGCCAAAGGCGCGCAAGGTACGGTCAGCACGCCACTATTTTCAACGGCCTACACGCATTTGAAAGCTTACGAATCCCGCCGCGAACGGGGCGACGTCAAGGCTTCGTAAGCCGCCCGCGCGGATCAAGGCAAGGCGATGCCGGTGATTGCGCCGGCATCGCGTTTCGTCGACTAAAAAATTCGCAGCGCGCTTTAAACAGCCATTTCGTACTTTGAGGCGACGCCTATAACGCGTTACGCTTTGCGCTTCTTAAAAGCCAAAAGTAACGTTCGCCGAACCATGCACGATCATGCCTTGCAAGAGCCGCTCGCCCCGCCGACAGTCGCGGAAATTTTCATCGGCTTCCTGACGCTTGGGCTGACCGCGTTCGGCGGCGCGCTGCCGCTGGCACGACGCGAAATTGTCGAGCGGCGCAAGTGGCTCACTCCCGACGAATTCGTCGATCTGCTGGGCCTTTGCCAGTTCCTGCCGGGCGGCAACGTGATCAACCTGTCGGTCGCGGTCGGCATGAAATTTCGCGGTGTGGCGGGCGCGCTGGCGGGCCTGCTTGGGCTGATCGTCGGGCCTTCATTGATCGTGATCGGACTCGGCGTGCTGTATCAACGCACGCATCAGGACCCGCACATCCGCCATCTGTTTGCGGGACTCGCGGCGGCTGCAGCGGGCTTGCTGGTGTCGATGGCGATCAAGGTAGCGTGGCCGTTGCGGCGCAAATTTTCCATGGCAGCGGTCGCTGCGCTGGCGTTCATCGCGATCGCGCTGCTGCGCTGGCCGTTGTTGCCCGTGATGCTCGTGCTCACACCGGTTTCCATCTTCGTCGCGTCGAGGGTGAATCGCGAAGCGAAGCAAGAAGCGAAGCACGGAGACAGCCGATGAATCACGATCTTGTTTCGCTTGCGGCCATTTTCAGCCAGCTTTCACTGCTGGCCTTCGGCGGCGGCAATACCATCCTGCCCGAGATGCAGCGGCAGGTAGTGGACATACACCAGTGGATGTCGAAGGCGGATTTTTCCGCGCTGTTCGCGCTCGCCCAGGCCGCGCCCGGACCCAACATGATGATCGTGACGCTGATCGGCTGGCATGTGGCAGGCTGGCCGGGCGTGCTGGTGACATCGATTGCAAAATTTGGCCCGTCGTCAATCGTGACGGTCGCGGCCATGCACGCCTGGGAACGCTTCAAGGACCATCCGTGGCGGCGATACGTTCAACTCGGCCTCGTACCGATGACAGCCGGCCTGGTCGCGGCGAGCGCGTCGCTGATTGCCGAAGCGTCGGACACCCGCTTGATACTCACGGCCATCACGGCGCTCATTGCACTGCTGTCGTTCAAGACAAAGCTGCATCCGCTGTGGCTGCTGGCGGCGGGCAGCCTGATCGGGCTGACTGGCTTCGGGCAGTTCTAGGCTTGTATCGACGTTGAGGCAAAAGGCTGCGTCGAGCGCGCCGCGTCGTTGCTGAATAGAATGGCTGGAGTTGCGTTCCGAGGAGAAAGACCTGATGGCGATGACCACTGAATTTGCACTTTCCGCGCCGCCGCGCGCTGACGTCGACGCGCTCGACGGGCCGACGGTCATTGAATTCGGCACGTCCTGGTGCGGCTATTGCCGCGCGGCACAGCCGCTGATCGCGGAGGCTTTCCAGGAACACGACAGCGTCCGGCATTTGAAGATCGAGGATGGCAGCGGCCGCCCACTTGGACGCTCGTTCAGGGTCAAACTCTGGCCAACGCTGATTTTCCTCGACAACGGGACCGAGGTCGCGCGGGTCGTGCGCCCGAAAAGTACATCGGAAATCCGCGATGCTTTCGCGCTGATCGACCATCCGGTTGCGCCGTAACGAGGGTTTTTACCGATCATTCCGGGCATGGGGTCCGGGAATATCATCGCGGCGAGGGCGCAGCGAAGGGTAAGGACGGACGATGCGCAAACCGGGCGCGGGAGTTGCGCAGTTCGTCTTGCACGCCGCTTGGGCGTTACCCCTATCCGCAGGAGGTTCATCATGCCGCGTTTCGCCGCCAACCTCTCCATGATGTACAACGAGCACGCGTTTCTCGATCGTTTTGGCGCGGCGGCACGTGATGGTTTCAAGGCGGTGGAATTCCTGTTTCCCTATGATTTCCCGCCATCGGAGATCAAGGCTCAGCTCACGGACAATGGCCTCAAGCAGGTGCTGTTCAACGCGCCCCCGGGCGACTGGACCGGCGGTGAACGCGGCCTCGCCTCGCTGCCGGGACGTGAGGAAGAGTTCAAGCGCAGCATGGAGATTGCTCTCGACTATGCCGCTGCGCTCGGCAACGACCGGCTTCATGTAATGGCCGGGTTGCTTGAATCGACACAGCCAACGCAGCAGTTGCGCGAGCAGCATCGCGACGTCTATATCAGGAACCTGACACTCGCTGCCAGCATGGCGCAAACGGCGCGCGTGACCATTGTGATCGAGCCGATCAATACGCGTGACATGCCCGGCTATTTCCTGAACCGGCAGGATCAAGCGCAAGCAATTTGCGAAGAGATTGGCCTGCCGAACCTGCAAGTCCAGTTCGACTGTTATCACTGCCAGATCGTGGAAGGCGACCTGGCCGTCAAGCTTCGCCGCGACATGAAACGGCCCAACGCGGGCATCGGCCATATTCAGGTTGCGGGCGTTCCCTACCGTAATGAGCCGGATACGGGTGAAGTCAACTATCCGTACCTTTTCGATCTCATCGATTCACTCGGCTATGGCGGGTGGATCGGCTGCGAATATCGGCCGCGCGCAGGCACGTCCGACGGTTTGGGCTGGCTCATGCCCTATCGTCACTCAGGTCCATCAGGTCACGCATCATGACCGTGCCCTGAACTTTCCTCGCGGCGTGGCAGTCCACGCCAACAAGCAAGCTTGCTTGCGCATCATGTCAGTGAATTTTTTTATCACTCACGGCGACCATCGCGGTCCGCGATCGGCGCTGCTTTCAGGAGAGTTCACATGCAGATCACCGGAGAAATGCTGATCGGTGCCACGGCGGTGCGCGGAAAAGACGCCACGCTGCATGCCTTCGATCCGGCGCGCGGCGTCGACTTGCAGCCGGCGTTCGGCGGCGGTGGAGCAAAGGAAGTCGCGCGCGCGGCCGAGCTTGCCGAGCAGGCATTCGATACCTACCGGCTCGCGCCGCTCGAAACGCGTGCGCAATTCCTGGAAGCGATTGCGGACAACATCGTCGAGCTCGGGGACACGCTGATCGAACGCGCGCAAGCCGAATCCGCGTTGCCCAAAGCACGTCTGGAAGGCGAACGTGCTCGCACGATCGGGCAACTCAAACTGTTTGCGTCGCTCGTGCGTGAAGGCCGCTGGCTAGCTGCCACGCTTGATTCGGCGCAACCAGAACGCAAGCCGTTGCCGCGTCCCGACTTGCGTTTGCAGAAGATTCCGCTTGGTCCGGTTGCCGTGTTCGGCGCCAGTAATTTTCCGCTGGCGTTTTCGGTAGCAGGCGGCGATACCGCCGCCGCGCTCGCCGCGGGGTGTCCCGTGGTCGTGAAGTCGCACCCGGCGCATCTGGGCACCTCGGAACTGGTCGGGCGCGCGATCCAGAAAGCGGTGGCGGATTCCGGTTTGCCCGAAGGCGTGTTCTCGCTGGTGGTCGGGGCGGGTAACGCGATAGGCGAAGCGCTGGTCGCGCATCCGGCTATCAAGTCGGTCGGGTTTACGGGCTCGCGGCGAGGTGGTTTGGCGCTGATCGAGATTGCATCGAAGAGGCGCGAGCCCATTCCCGTGTTTGCCGAGATGAGCAGCATCAACCCGTTCTTCGTGTTGCCGGGCGCGCTGGCCGCGCGTGCTGAATCGCTGGCGACGGGTTTTGTCGATTCAGTCACGCTCGGCGTCGGCCAGTTCTGCACGAACCCGGGTCTGGTGCTGGCGCTGGAAGGACCGCATTTGCAGGCGTTTATCGATTATTCGGTGAGTGCGTTTGAAAAGAAGGGCGCTCAGACGATGCTGACCGCAGGCATCGCGGCCGCGTATGAGGAAGGCATTGCGCGGCGCGATAAGTCCGGTGTGGAGCGCGTTGCAACCGGCGCTGAATCCGATGCATCCTGTCCGGCGTTGCCGGCGCTTTATACCGTGAGCGCCGAGAAATTCATCTCCACGCCGCAACTCGAGGATGAGATATTCGGACCCACGTCGCTGATCGTGATTTGCCGCAACGAGGACGAGATGCTGGATTTGGCGCGCCGTATTGAAGGCCAGTTGACGGCGACGCTGCAGATGGAAAACGACGACGTGCCGCTCGCGCGCCGTCTCCTGCCTATCCTCGAACGCAAGGCCGGCCGGATTCTGGCGAACGGCTTTCCGACCGGCGTTGAAGTATCGTATGCCATGGTGCATGGTGGGCCGTATCCCGCTACGTCTGATAGCCGCGCGACCTCGGTTGGCGCGATGGCGATCGAACGTTTCCTGCGGCCGGTCTGTTACCAGGACTTGCCGCAGGCTTTGCTGCCGCTTTCGCTCCAGGACGACAACCCGTTAAGCCTGTGGCGCCTGCGCGATGGCGAACTCGGCCCCAACTAAATACACGAAGCAAGCGACTCAAACGAATCAATCAACCCGGAGATGAAAACAGATGGAGCGCCGTTATCCCGATCCCGCCGTCCGAGTACTCGATCCGCGCTTCAACGCGCTGCGTGTCGGCATGGCGTCGGTCGAATGTTTGTATCAGGGGGCTCGCTGGTCAGAGGGGCCGGTCTGGTTTGGCGACAGCCGCACGCTGGTGTGGAGCGACATTCCGAACAACCGCATGCTGCGCTGGGACGAAGAAACGGGCGAGGTCCGCACGTTCCGCAAGCCCTCGAACAATGCCAACGGCAACACGCGCGACCGCGAAGGACGGCTGGTCACGTGCGAGCATCTTACGCGCCGCGTAACACGCACAGAGTACGACGGTTCGGTCACCGTGCTTGCCGATCAATACAACGGCAAGCCGCTCAATTCACCGAACGACGTGATCGTGAAATCCGATGGCTCGATCTGGTTCAGCGACCCGACCTTCGGCATTGACGGCTTTTATGAAGGCGAGCGCAAGGAGCCGGAGTTGACGCCGGCGGTGTATCGCGTCGATGGCAAGAGCGGCGAGATCACCATGATGGTGGACACGCTGATTGGCCCGAACGGACTCGCATTTTCGCCGGATGAGTCGGTGATTTATATCGTCGATTCGCGTGCGTCGCCGCGCAAGATCCTCGCCTTCGATATGTCCAGCGATGGCCTCAAGCTGACGAACCAGCGCGAAGTGATCGATGCCGGGCAGGGCACGCCCGACGGTTTTCGCGTCGATGTCCACGGCAACCTGTGGTGCGGCTGGGGTATGGGCAGCGACGAACTGGACGGCGTCAGGATTTTCACGCCGCAAGGTGAGGCGATTGGACATATCGCGTTGCCCGAACGCTGCGCCAACGTGTGTTTTGGCGGCCGTTATCGCAACCGCTTGTTCATGGCGGCGAGTCACGGCCTGTACTCGCTTTACGTCAATACGCAAGGCGTGATCGGCGGCTGAAACATGATCGCGATATCACGCCGGCGCGCGTTTTTCCATCAGCTTTTCCGGTTCGGCGGGCACGGCAAAACCGAAGCGGGCGTACAGCGTGTGAGCGCTTGAAGTTGTCAGCATCATCTTGCGCAAGCCCTGCAAATCCGGATGCGCGAGCACGCATTCCACCAGCCATGTGCCCAGGCCGTCGCGTTGACGGCCTGGTAGCACGAATACATCGGCGAGATACGCGAAGCTCACGGTGTCCGTGATTGCGCGGGCATAACCAATTTGTGCATCGCCGTGAAACAGGCCGAACGCGAGCGAATGCGCGGCAGCGCGCTCGACCTTCTCGCGCGAGATGCCGGGCGACCAGTAAGCCACCTCGCTCAAGTACCTATGGACGACGTCGAAGTCGAACGTATCGACGTCCGTGGTGACCCGATAATCGTCCCTCGACCATTCGCTAACCATTCAACGCACCTTGTAAATGCGGCCGGTTTCAAGGCCCTCCACGCTGCGGCTGTACGCCAGCGCGACACGCGCACCGGACGCCGCTTCGAAGCCGCGAAAATACGGGCCGAACGATTCACGCGCTTCTTCCAGCATGGTCGCGTTGACCACGTTGATGCGCAGACCGCGCGGCAGTTCAATCGCGGCGCCTCGCACGAACCCTTCGACAGCCCCGTTGACCGCAGCTGCACTTGCGCCATATTTGATCGGTTCATCGCCCACGATTCCGCTGGTCAGCGTGAACGAGCCGCCGTCGTTCAAATATTGTTGAGCGACTAGCACGAGGTTGACCTGGCCCATGAGTTTGTCGTCGAGGCCAATGCGGAATTGCTCGGGGGTCATCTGCGTGAGTTCGCCGAAGTGAACATGTCCGGCAGTAGCCACAATGGCATCGACCTGACCGATCGATTTGAACAACGCATGAATGCTGTCGATCTTCATCAGGTCGACGCGGTGCGCACCGCGCGTGGCGCCAATTCGACGACTTCGTGACGTGGCTGGAATTCGGAGAAGACGGCGCGGCCGACTGTGCCGGTTGCACCAATGACAGCAATTTTCATGGGAGGCTCATCGAAGAAGAATCGGGCTCTTATTGTGCGTTTTACAGGCCGCCTGGACAAGCGGCCCGCGCCGGTTCTCTTAGATGAACTTGAACTTCAATAGGTCCCGTGCGAAGCGTCCGGCGAGAGCAGGAAGATCGAGGCCGCCAGCTTGAACACCAGCACGATGCCGGTCACGAGCGCGGCGACCGGGATGACGTGCCATTCGGCGGCCAGCATGGGACCGACCAGCACGACCGACGCAAAGCCGAGCACCACGGTAATCCAGCGTGCCCATTGCAACCGGAACGCCACGCATAAGTACAAGCCGCCAATCAACGCTCGCGATGCAATCAGCGCGGCAATGGGCTCGCCCGGACCCGTCATCAGCGCCAGCCCCATTTCGGCCCATGAGAGGGCGTATGCGAGTCCGAGGCACACCAGCGCGGTGGAGAGCGCTTGCCCACGCCACTGGGCGCGCACGCCATGCGTATGCGGTGTCTGCTCCAACGGCTGTAACGCGTCGTTCGAGTAAATATTGGTTGTGTTCATGCTGGCCCCCGCCGCTTGGTTTTCCGATGCATCGTGCTGCATTCGTCTGATTCGCGGGAGTCTTAATGCACGGGTCGTGCCAGATCAGCCAAAAGTTGGGAACATCGCTTGCTTTCAACTACTTAGGCTTATGTGCAGAGTCCGCGTGGCGGCACGTGCAGCGGTGATTTGCCTGAGGAATGCTCAAATTTCCTCTTGAGGTTTTAGTCGAAAACAAGGCAGAAAAGCGGCCGCACGACACCACGCGATTGCAACGATGCCGCATCTCGTTAGCAGTCTTTACACGCACCACCGACCAGGAGTCAGGCATGACCACGACGAAACCGAAGGAACAGCATCCGCATTCGCATCGAGAGGAAGAAGACGTCGATCGTGCCGTGGAAGATACTTTTCCCGCCAGCGATCCGCCCTCGACAGGCGGCGTGACCCGGATTGAATCCGACGATGAGAAGGGCAAGAAGGAAAAGAAATGAACCGGAGATGAACTGAAAGAAGGACCGAAAACCGCCAAGGCTTTCGGTCCTTCTTTCTTCTTGGGCGGCTAACGCCGGCTTATTTCTCGCGCCGCTGAATTTCAATCAGCCGCGATGGCCTGACATGATTGATGGCGAAATGCCTGCGTCCGCGCAAGTTGTAACCGTGGGGATCGCGTTCGACGAATTCGTACTGGCGTTCCACCTCTTCCACGTCCGGCGCAATCATGCCTTTATCGACGACACTGAAGCCTTCCTCCAGCGCGAGCGCCAGCCCATTGCGAGCGGGACGGCTATCGAAACCGCCCAGGCCATCGCCTTGTTCATAGTGCGAATTCACCAGCGTTGCATCCACGCCGACAAACGCATTGGGGTTGTTTTCGATCATGCTCACGTCGCGCGAAGCGTCGCGATTTTTTCCGTCAGCGTCGACGGTATCGTCCAGCGTGTCGTCATTCAGAACATCCATTGCCTGATGCGTGACGTTGGTGTCGCCGAGCGGCCCCGCATTCTCCAGCGATGAATCAGGCACGGCGCCACCCGTCTGTCCATGCCCCGCTTCGAGCCCGTTCTTGCGTCCCTCCGCTGCCGCCGCCACGTCAGCCGGCTTGGCTTTGGCGGTTTCGGTTTCCGGCTTCTTCAACGGGCTGTCAGCCGCGCGCTGCGCTTGCTTGTCCTGCGATTCACTATTCTGTGGGTCGTTCATGATTCGCTCCGCTAGGGTTCTGGTCAACAAAGAAACACCACGCAAGAAACATTCCGGGGTTTCCGCCGTACAAGGCCGGGTCGGGGCCGGGGCTAACTCACATATAGAAATAAACCACGGGATAAAACATCAGTAAATGTTCTAAGCCAAATTGATTTTTTTCAACCCAACGAGGGTTTTCTCAAGAGTATGATTTGTTGTTCGCCAAGCCTGCATGCGCCACCGGACGGCCTCGTGCCGCTTGCCGGATTCGCGCGTTTAAAGCGAGCGGGAGACGACCATCGCGAATCCAGCGGGGCACTTAAAATCAGGGTGACTCATGCAATTTGACGCGGCATTTTCACATCGCGGCTATTTACTCAATTGTGCACCGGCGCGTCAGGGCGACGGCTGCTTCCAGCCGTATGTGGTCATCTCGCGATCGAGCGACGGTGAACTGGTCGCCAACCGTTTTTTCCCTGCCGACCTGCGCTTTGGCAACGCCGACGAAGCCATTGCGCATGCCCGCGACTGGGCGGTTCGATGGATCGATGCCAGTCACGTGAAGGTCGAGCCTAAGTCCTAGCGTGCACCTGAAACGGGTTTTGCGTACAAGCGGCAGTCTTGCAGAAAAACGGTTAATCTCGGGGCATCGTTTAGATTGTGCCGTTCGACGCGGCGTCATCCGCCCAAGCTCCCGACATGCCCAAGACTGCTTCCGTAGAAGATCAATTCCCCTCCCACGAATGGGGCCTCGACAAGATCGTGGCTGACTTGCGCGCGTCGCGCGAACAGTTGCACCGCACTCGCCATCCGCTTGGAATCCGTGAATTGCCATCGCGTGAAGCGATTGTGAAGATCGTCAATGGATTGCGTTCCGCGCTGTTTCCCACCCATTACGGCGACGCGGACCTGACCGCCGAAAGCGTGGATTATTACGTCGGCCACACGCTCGAAAGCACCTTGCGCCTGCTCTCCGAACAGATTCGCCGCGCCTTGCGTTTCTTGCCTGAGAACCACGACCTTAGCGATGCCGATCTCGGCATGCACGCGTTCGGTCTCGCGCGCGAATTCGGCACGCAGTTGCCGGCCATCCGCGCGCTGCTGGTCAGCGACATCCAGGCCGCATTCGCGGGCGACCCTGCTGCGCAGCACATCACGGAGATCCTGCTTTGCTATCCCGGCATCTGGGCCATGACGCATCATCGCCTGGCCCATGCGCTGCATAAGCTCGGCGTGCCCTTGCTCGCGCGCTTCATCAACGAGATCGCGCACTCGGCTACGGGTATCGACATTCACCCGGGCGCGACAATCGGCCCCAGTTTTTTCATCGATCACGGGACGGGCGTGGTGATCGGCGAGACCGCGGTGATCGGCCAGCATGTCAGGGTCTATCAGGCGGTGACGCTGGGTGCAAAGAGCTTTCCGGCGGGCAACGACGGCGTGCTCGTGAAGGGCAACGCGCGCCATCCGGTGGTGGAAGACGAGGTGGTGATCTATGCCGGCGCGACCATTCTCGGGCGCGTGACCATTGGACGCGGTTCGGTGATCGGCGGCAACGTCTGGCTCACGCATAGCGTGCCGCCGGGCAGCAACGTCTCGCAAGGCAAGGTCCGCGAAGGCGGCGCAGGCGACGCGCCGGACGATGGCCGCGGCGCTTAAACCCTAGAGTCTTCTTAGCTGTTCGACACGCTGAACGCGCTCGAATGTCCGACGATGGACAAGAATTCGCGGCGTGTGGAAGGGTCGTCGCGGAAGGTGCCCAGCATCCGCGATGTCACCATCGACGCACCGGCTTTATGCACGCCGCGCGTGGACATGCATTGATGATTCGCTTCCAGGATCACGCCAACGCCTAGCGGTTGCAGGACTTCTTCCAGCGTATCGGCGATCTGCGCCGTCATCTTTTCCTGGATCTGCAGGCGCTTGGCGAACGCATCGACCAGACGCGCCAGCTTCGATATACCCACCACTCGCTCACGCGGCAGATATGCCACGTGCGCGCGGCCAATGATTGGCACCATGTGATGTTCGCAGTAACTTTCGAAGCGGATGTCCTTGAGCACGATCATCTCGTCGTAGCCCTGCACTTCGGAAAAAGTGCGGGCCAGGATCTCGCGAGGATCTTGCGCATAACCCGCGAAGAACTCTTCGTAAGAGCGAATGACGCGCGACGGGGTATCGATCAGTCCCTCGCGCGCGGGGTCGTCTCCAGCCCAGCGGATCAGAACCCGGACGGCGGCTTCAGCTTCTTCGCGGCTCGGACGATCGGCGTGACCAGTTTGATCGTGGATGTCCGAAGACGCGTTGGGGGAGTTGCGCGTGGCGCTCATCGAGGGCTCCAGATGCCTGTAGCAAAGTCATTAAGCCCTCATTGTTCCACGTTTTACCGAATGGAAGACCCCTGCGCGATGTCAGGTTTATCGGCTCTTGCCGCCGCCATCGATTCCCGAACCGGTTTGCCAGACCTTTTTTCCTTCCTCGGATAGTTGTCCCGAGCTGTGATGCTTGTCCGGTTCCGTGCCTTCCTGCGCCAGATGACCGCCGGGTTGTTCCTGCGCGCGCTGCTTCTCGCCCTTGCGTTGCGCCCGCCGTTCTTCCTGCGACCGCCCTGCGTAGTTGGTGTCTGTCTGCTTGTCCGTCATGTCGTCCTCCTTGAGTGAGTGACATGGAGAGGGGCGCAAGAGCCGTTCCATCCGTGATGGCTGCCCGATGCACGGGCAGCGGCGGATCGAAGAGACCTGTGGCAATGCAATCCGCGCGGTCCCTTCGGCATAACGCTGCTTTACGTGCGCGTGATGGACGCGTGATGGACGCGCCGCCGTCCACGAGCGATGCGGTGCCGGTGACAAACGACGAGTCATCGGAGGCCAGGTAAAGGACCGAGCGGGCCAGTTCTTCCGGCGTTGCAACACGCTTTAATGCGTGCAGGTTGGTGATGAACGCTTGCGATTCGGCGGTATCGTTCATGTCCCGATACATCGGGGTGTCGACGGCGCCGGGCAGCACGGCGTTCACGCGGATACCTTGCGCGCCATACTCGGCCGCCAGCGCTTGCGTGAGTTCAATGAGGCCGGCCTTGCTCGCCGCATACGAAGCCGTGCCGGGGAACGCAAATGAATAACCCACGAACGTCGATGTAAAGATGATCGACCCGCCGCCGTGTTCGAGCATGGCCGGGATCTGGTGTTTCGCGCCGATGAATGCGCTCGTCAGATTAGTGGCGAGTGCGTTGTTGAACCCCTCCACCGAAACGGAGGTGCTCGGTCCCATTTCGCCTGGCGTGCCGGCGTTGTTAAAAGCGACGTCGAGCGGCCGAATTTCTCGATCGCCAGCGCCACGACTGCCTTCGCGTAGTCTTCCGATTGCACGTCGCCCGCGAGATAAACGGCTTCGCCGCCGTCCGCGTTGATCTCTGCCACGAGCGTTTCCAGCTCGGCCGCGCGGCGGGCGGCAACCACAACTTTTGCCCCTTCCGCCGCAAACAATTTGGCCGTGGCGCGGCCGATTCCGGCGCTTGCGCCCGTGACAATAGCTACCTTTCCTGTCAGTCGATTCACGATGATTCTCCGTTCTGTTCAGCTTGGCCCTTGGCGATGACCTGCGAGCAGGCCGTCTGGTCGCGCTGATGCCAGCTTTCCACATGGCGGATACCGATGTACTCGCGATGTACCCGAGCCGAAGGCACTTGAGCTCACGCGTGAGGGTGATGATCGATTACCTGGTTGAAGTCCTGGGAGGCGTGGCGCCCTGGGATAGAACGTGAAGGGCGCACATATAATCAGGCTCGGTGCTGACTTGCGTGGTCTGTCGCAGGCTGCCCAAACTCGGCATTCGAAATGTAACGAGACACTAGCGACCTGGCTGGCAGCCGTCGGCCAAGTTCGAATGGGCGCAACTCGACCGTCTGCCCGTGCAATGACTGGCCTCAGCAATCACGTTGAGCCGTCTGGGCATCTGCGGCCAGTGAGCCAGCTTGCGCTCGCTTGACTCAGAACTTGTGGCGCAAGCCAACCGTCGCCGCGACCTGAGTATTCGACGATGACGGTGTGAGCCCGAAGACGGCAGCGACCGCGTTGCCGCCGGTCGAATCCCGCCCTTTTGCGTGCTGTCCAAACACGACGGCGTAAACGCCCGTCCGTTTCGAGAGGAAGTATTCGGCCCCTACATTGAGCTGTTGGTAAGTGACGCCGCCCGCGGCACCGCTCGTTACCTGCGAACCGCGCGTGTAAGCATACGATGCGCCGACCATGATGGCCGGTGTCGGCAAAATCCTGAGATTGGCTTCCAGCGTATTGAACACGGCTTCACCGCTCAAAGCTCGGGGGTTGAGGGCAGGGTTTGA